>Ga0207426_1001152_pt1 | contig 23802 bp, 20 predicted proteins | sample AraplaMF_Cvi_mMS_FD_184265 | JGI IMG/M metagenome (GOLD analysis project Ga0207426, IMG submission 184265) | Arabidopsis root microbial communities from the University of North Carolina, USA - plate scrape MF_Cvi_mMS (SPAdes) (version 2) | ecosystem: Host-associated > Plants > Roots > Endosphere... | reverse complement strand
CCAACTGATCATGAAATGGTGCGTGGTCGCAGACTTGCAGGGTGCGGTGCGTGCTCCGGTGCGGGCCGCCGCCTCCGCGACGACCCGAAGGACGTGCCTCATGAGCGAACGAGTCATCACCCCGCGCAGCCGCGGTTTCCTCTTCCTCGACTCCCATCCGGCCGGCTGTGCTCGCCTGGTGCAGGAGATGTGGCAGGCCGTTCCCCCGCCCAGCGAGGTCCCGAGCGACGCTCCGGTGGCGCTCATCGTCGGCTCCTCGGCGGGCTACGGGCTGGCCGCGACGATCGCCGGCCTCGCCCGGGTGGGCATTCGCGGCATCAGCGTCTGCTTCGAGAAGGCCCCCACCGAACGGCGTACCGGCACGGCCGGCTGGTACCGCACCGCCGCCACCGCCGAACTCGCCCGCCAACACGGCCACGAGATGGTCTTCCTCAACGGCGACGCCTTCTCCGACGCGATGAAGGACCAGGTCGCGGAGCTGCTGCGGGAGCGCTTCGGGCGCCTGGACCATCTGATCTACTCGGTCGCCGCGCCGCGTCGCACCGACCCGGACACCGGTGCCACCTACGCCTCCGCCCTCAAGCCCATCGGCGAGGCGTACCGCACCAAGACTCTCGCCTTCGACAGCGACGGGACGCCGGAGGTCACGGAGGTGGAGACAGCGCCCGCCACGGATGACGACATCGAGCAGACCGTCGCCGTGATGGGCGGCGTGGACTGGGAGCGCTGGATCGACCATCTCGCCGACCGTGAGCTGCTCGCCGACGGATTCAGCACCGCCGCCCTGTCGTACATCGGCTCGCCACTGACGGACGGGATCTACCGGCAGGGCACCATCGGCGCCGCGAAGTGCCACCTCGAAGCGACCGCCCGTACGCTCAACGAGCGCTTGGAGAAGCTGGTCGGCGGCCGCGCGGTGACCTCCGTGAACGGGGCCGCGGTCACCCAGTCCTCCACCGCCATCCCCGGCATCGCGCTCTATGTGGGCCTGCTGCGCGGTGTCCTCGGCGACGCCATGGTGCCGCCGATCGCCCAGCTGACCAGCCTGTGGGACCAGCTCACCGATGCCCGGCCGCTGGATGTCGACGACGACGGCCGGGTCCGTCTCGACTCGTGGGAGCTCAACAGCGCGGTCCAGGCCGCCGTCACCGAGCGGTGGGACACGGCCGCCACCGACAGCATCACCCGCCTCGCCGACCTCGACTGGTTCCACGCCGAGGTCCAGCGCCTCTACGGCTTCGCGGTACCGGGAATCGACTACGCGGCCCCGACCGCCACCCAGGTCCCCTGGCCGGACTCCGTCTCCTGACTCCGGTGACTCCGGTGACACCGCTGACTCCGGCGACTCCGGCGACTCCGGGAAGAATGCCGCTCGAACGCCCGGAGCTGTGCAAGGACAAGGGCAGTGAGTCCGCATCACCGGGCGTGATCGCACGCTTCCGTCTCGCCGGATTGCCGAGTAACTCGGCGATTCGGCCGGACTGTTGACGGTGTGATGGATTCCGCCGACTGCGGCACAGCGCATTTAGATGTCAATTACACGTCAAGGAATGTGCACGACGGCTCGGCGCCGTCCCCACCACATTCCGACCGCGCGGAACATGACACCTTCACCGACAGGGCTCACGAGAATTCCGCGGCGGACGGTTCGCTTTCAGGCCGTGACTCTTGCGTCACGGCCTCAGCGGCCACTGTCCGGGGCGCCCTGGCGAGAGATGACCGCCGTCACGGTTTTACCGGCCGCCTTGCTGTGGACCTCTACGGATGCCGCGAGGCGGCACACCATCGACCATCCGAAGCCGCCGCCCTCCCCGGTGACGTCCGGCGTACGGGGGCGCGGCAGAACGGGGCTGGAGTCGCCCACGGTGATCACGACCGACTCCGGGTCGGCCGTCAGTCGCAAGGTGCAGAGCTTGCCGCCCGCATGACGTACGGCGTTGGTGACCAGTTCGGAGACGACCAGGATCACCGCGTCCCTGGCGTCCTTCTCCAGGGAGGGTTCCAGGCGCTCCAGGAACGTGGCCGCGATATGCCGGGCGGGACCGACAACTTCGGAATAGCAGTCCAGTTCAAGCTCCAGCACCGGCGACGCCGTGACCGTGCGCGGAGCCTCGGCGGTGCTCATGATAAAGCTCACCTCGTATCGCATCGACTTGCCTTCAGGCCGGAAAGCGTGCCCCCTTCCCGAGATGTCAACCACACATTTCCGAGTTCGGACGAAAATGTTTACTCTTCGCAACCTCGGAATGATCGAGCCCCGTCCCGCCCGAACCGACTCCGGGCAAGCGGAGCGCCGCGGAAGACCTTCACCGGACCGGAAGTCGCACGGTGAGCTCGGTGACCGTCACGGCCATCAGGTCTTCCCTACGATTCCGGCACCGGAAATGATCAGTGCGGCAGCATCAGAAGAAGCGGAACCACAGTTGTCAACCTCAAGACAATCGCGTGCCCGTATCCGCTGCCGGCAATCGGAAAACGCCCCCGGTTTGCTGCACGAGCCGGCGGGTAAAAGGGACTGCGTTCCTAGCGCCGCACGGCCCGCGGCGCGGCAGAGCTGACGACAGTCAACGGCCCCGGCGACCCGCCCCCGTGCGGCGAACGCAGCCCCGGGCACCCACCCTGGCGCGAGCCCGGCTCACCCACTCGTTCCCGGCGCAGCCGCGACCGGATCCTCCGTCTCGGACCTACCGGCGGCGCGCATCAAAAGCCGCAAAGGTGCATAGACCGCCATAGAGACCAGGAACGCGACGTAGTACGCAAAATCGGCGCCATGCAGTGCGGCCGCGACCGGGCCGACGAACAGGGTGGTGTCCATGAAGGGCACGGCCGCGGCGAAGGCGACGACGAAAGCGACACACGCGGGCCACCAGGGCTGGGGGCGGCCGAACTCGGCCTCGACGTCGATCGGCGCACCGCGCCGCGCCTTGGCCCGCAGCCGCGAGTCGACCAGCACGATGCCCACGAACCCGGGGATCCAGTAGCCGACGAACAGCAGCAGGTTCTGGAAACGGAGCGTGGTGTCGGCGGCGTGCAGCCAGAGGACGAGCAGGAAGCCGAGCACGGCGGCCGCCGCGGCGGCGAGCGGCCTGGGAACCCGTATGCCGGCCGTCTGAAGGGCCAGCGAGCCGCTGTAGTCGTTCATGGCGTTGCTGCACACCGCCGCGGCCGCGATGGCCAGCAGCCCGAAGGCGCCGAGGATCCCGCCGCCCAGCAGCCCGTGTACCCCGGCGGCGGTCTGGTCGGTGAACAGCCCGGCTCCCCAGAGCCCCAGCGCCTGAACCCAGGCGAAGGAGAGCACCATACCGAGCAGGGAGTACCAGAACATCCGGGGCCGGGAGGTCGCCCGGGGCAGGTAGCGGCTGAAGTCCGAGGCGTAGGGCGCCCACGAGATGGCCAGGCTGAGCGCGACGGTACTGGTCAGGACGAAGGCGCCGAAGCGGTCGGCGCCGTGCGCGGAACCGGAATCGGGGAGCGGCACCCCGGACAGCAGCTGCACGCTGAGGACCACGAACGCGGCGCCCAACACGAACGTCATCACGGTCTGGAGCTGGTGGAGGGCCTCGTAGCCGAAGACGCCGACGACCCCCTGGAGCAGCAGGACCACCAGCGCCCCCAGCCAGAACGGCCAGCCGAGCAGCTGGGCCAGCGCCTCACCGCCGAAGAGGCCGATGAGCGCGTCCCAGGCCACCGAGGAGAGCCACTGCATGATGCCGGGCAGGGCCACCCCGCGCCCGAAGGCGAGCCGGGAGAGCGGCAGCTGACCGGTTCCGGTCTGGCTGCCCCAGGTACCCAGATATGCGGCCGGGACCGCACCGACGACCGTGCCGAGCACCATGGCGGTGAGGGCCGTCCAGAAGTCCAGCCCCAGCGAGACGCCCACCGTGCCGGAGAACACTCCGGTCATGGTGAGGTTGGGGGCGAACCACACGGTGAAAAGCCGGGCAGCCTTCCCGTAACGGTTGCTTTCGGGCACGGGCCCGATTCCGTGCCGCTCGACCGCCAGGTCGCCGGGCCGGGCAGGCATCCGCCCTCGGAAGGCGGATTCTTCGATGGTCATGACTCTCCAGGCTTCAACAGACGCGCCCTACGGTAGGCCGGAGCGCCGGCCCGCCCGTCAGGGCCCCCTGGCACCGGCACCGCCTCCGTTGCCGCTACCGTACGGGGGCCACACGGCGGCCCTACCGGGGTCACAGGGGGCCGCGCGGGCGGGTCACGGATAGGAGACCACCGTGGACGGCACCGTCGACGTGCCCGAGGTCGGCGCGCCGATGCTGTTGATCACGTGCTCGTACTGCCCCTTGCCGCCCAGGGAGACCACCAGCAGATGGTGGAGCCGCACGCCCGGTTTGCCGGGAGCCTGGAAGCCGTGATCCTGGCGGATGGTGGGGTCCACGTTGTAGAAGCAGTAGCTGCCCAGGCCCCACCCTTCGTGGGTGGTCACCCCATCAGCGATCTTGTACGCGGCGTACCCCTTGATGTCGCCGTTCTGTATCGCGGCCTGATTGGGCGCGTCGTAGGCCTTCTCGTTCTGGAAGAAGATCGTCCGTCCGCGTTCGCCGCGCCACTCCACGTCGTACTTGTTGAAGTGCTCGACGAAGAGCCCGGTTACCAGGACGTCGTCCCCGTTGACCCGGACCCCGTAGTCCGCCCGGTTCGTCTCCCAGCCCACCCCGTCCCCGTGGTCGGCCCGCCAGACCCAGGTGTGGTCGACGAGGGTGTGGTTGCTGTTGATCACCATGCTGGTGGTGGCCTTGCCCGGGCCCGCCCCACCGATCCGTATGAACACGTCCTGCACCGTGGTCGGATTGGCGGCGTGGTCGGCGGACGCGCCCTCGGGACCGACCTCCAGCAGCGTCACGGAGTTGACCGGACCGGCATCGATCAGGAACCCGGCGAGCCGCACACCGTCGACATCGGCGACCTTCATGGCCGTCGCACCGTTGTCCGGAACGAGAGTCGGATACCCCAGCCCCAGCACCACGGTATTCGCGCGCCTCACCTCGACCGGCCGGTCGAGGTGGTAAATCCCCGGCGTGAGCAGCAGGTTGAGGCCCTGTGCCAGCGCCGCGTTGAGAGTTGCCGCATCGACTCCGGGCCTGGCCACATAGAACCGGTCGAGCGGAAGGGACTCGCCCCTTGGTGTGCCACTCCCCCAGGTGGTGCCGCGGGCGCTGACGCGCTTCTCGGGGAGGAAGACCTTGTAGTCGGCCCCGTCGAGATAGAGGAAGGGCTTCTCGCGGGAGACCGGGGTGGTGTCGAGGGTGGTGTACGGCGGGTCGGGGAAGCTCTGTGCCGGGGCTCCCTCGACGCCGGAGAACACCATGTTCCACACGGCGTTGTTCCAGCCGCCCACCGAGCTGTCGCGGGTGTACCACTGCTGCTGCGAGTAGGGGCCCACGGTGCCGTCGATGCGGCAGTCGGCGATATAGCCGCCGCTGGCCCAGCCGTAGCCGTCCGGCGCCAGATTCAGTCCGCCCTTGATGTGCATCCGCCGGAACGGAGCCGCCTGCGCCACGGCCCAGCGGTTGGTGCCACTGACCGGATGGAGCGTCAGGTTCTCTGCCGAGCGCCAGAAGTTCTGCGTCGCGTTGCCGTTGAACCAGCCGGCGTCGACGGTGACATCGCCGTGGAACGTCGTGTCACCGGGCGACAGTCCGAGCCCCGCGATCGAGGTGTAGAAACCGATCTGCGCGTTCAGCCCGCGGTACGTACCCGGCTTGAAGAGGAGCGCGAACCGCCCCTCGCCGAACTGCGCCGACTCCTGCCGCCGGAAGATCTCGTCGAGCGTGTCCTGGATGTCGGGCGTGGCGGGATCGAACACCAGCACATTCGGGCCCAGGTCACCGCCGCCCGGCAGCGCGGCGGCAGCGGGGGCCACGGACGCCCGGGCGGGAAGGGCCGACAGGCTCGCGGCGGGCACGGCAGCCGCCATCGCGGCAAGGACACTACGGCGGGAGGGCATCGGTGGGCGGCGCGCCGAGTCGCCGGTGGGGGGTGTGGGCATAGCGGCTCTCCTGATTCAGGAAGTGAACGAGGGAAGTTCATGGGAGCGCTCTCTTGCCTGATGCATGTTCACCAGGTGTGGACGGTGCGTCAAGGGTTCTGGCGGAAGTCCAAGGCCTGAACTGACTGGAGGTCAACTCAGCGGTGATGCAGAGCAGTTGAGGCCGTTCGAGCCTTGCCGCTCCCCTCGCCCCGGAGGTTCACCTGTTGAAGTCTCCGCGTTCGGGAGATGTCGCTGATCGTCCGAGCGGAAGGGCGCGGCCTCAACGGCTCACTGCGTCACCGCGTCACCACACCACCCGGTTACCGCGTCACCGCGTCACCGATCGACATCGCCGCTACGCCGAGGAGGACCACCGCGAACGCCAGCCGGGTGGAGATACGCCTGGCGAGTACGCCGCCCACGGCGGTCAGGACGGTGCCGGCCGCGTAGCAGGCGGTCCAGGCGCCCAGTTGGTCGCCACGCAGCAGCCGGACCACCAGGAGCGCCAGTCCGCCGAGGGTCAGCACGGCCGCCACCACAGTGTGGACCAGTCGCCGCTGCCGGTCTTTGCTTACCTCGTCCTCGGCGAGGTCCGGCGCACCCTGCTGCTGAAAGCCGGCCCGCAGCTGCTCGGCACGAGCGGCCCTGTCTTCGTTGCCAGTCATGGCCGGAAGCTTATGAGGGGCGCCGAGGGCTGGGCGGACGGGGCGTGCGTAGACTCCGGCGCCATGTCCCTGCCACAGAATTCTCCGGCCCCGGACGCGACCGTGGTACGCACCGGACGCCGCGGCGCACTGATCGCCCTCCCCATCTGTCTGCTCCTTGTCGCCCTTGGCCTGACCGGGGTGGTGGGGCTGGTCATGCTCGTCACGGGTACGACGAAGGGCGAGGTCACGGCGCCCGGTGTGGCCGGTCTGGTGATGATGCTGGTATTCGGCGCGCTCGGGGTGCTCTTCGGCATCCCCGTCTGGCACGGTCGGCGCGCGGCAATCATGGTCGACCGCGCCGGGGTGTGGCTGGACAACGGCAAGGCGCGGCAGATCATCCTCTGGGAGGTGCTGGCCGGAGTCGGCATGCAGTGGAGCCAGTTCGGACGACGGGTGAAGCAGTACTCCATCGAGCTGTGCCCCAGCGGCCCGATCAACGACCGCGATCCGGTGCTCTGGGCCCTGGTCCGCGACGAGGAGCCGATCGGCCCCGGCCTGCCACGCCTGCGGTACCGGCTGCCGGTACCGCCCGGCAGCCAGGAGCAGGTGACGACGGCGGTCCGGCAGTACGCCCCGCCGCACCTCTGGCTGGGCGTGGCACAGCGCGAACCCGGCCACCTCGGCCGCCCGGACCCGAGCCGCCGCCCCAAGCGCTGAAGACGGGCGCCCGGTCGGCGAAGACGCCGGAATCCCGCACTCCGCACACATGCGTACGCGGACGAAGAAGGCGGCTGGGGCGCACCGACGTGCGAAGGGCAGTGCGCCGCAGCCTTTCCCCGCCATAGGGACGGGTTCTCCGCCGACGGTAGGGCCGCCCGCAGCACCGCGCCATGCGGGGACGCCGTACGGGGCGCGCCGGGGAGAGGTCCGCGGGAGATGGAAGTCAGCCCGCTCCTGAAGGCTCCTGCCCGCTCCGGCCTCAGCCCAACGCCCGGTCGAGGTTGAATGCGGCGCTGATGAGCGCCAGATGGGTGAAGGCCTGGGGGAAGTTGCCGGTCTGCTCGCCGGTGCGGCCGATTTCTTCCGCGTACAGGCCGAGGTGATTCCCGTAAGTGAGCATCTTCTCGAAGGCGAGCCGGGCCTCGTCCACCCGGCCGGCGCGGGACAGCGCCTCGACGTACCAGAACGAGCAGATCGAGAAGGTGCCTTCCTCGCCGCGCAGCCCGTCCGGACTGCTGCGGGGGTCATAGCGGTAGAGCAGGGAGTCGGACACCAGCTCCTCACCCAATGCGTCCAGGGTGGAAAGCCATTTCGGGTCCGTGGGCGAGATGAACTTGGCCAGCGGCATCATCAGAACAGAGGCGTCGAGAACGTCATCGCCCTCGTGCTGAACGAACGCCTGCCGCTTGCTGGACCAGCCACGATCCATGATCCGCCGGTAGATGGTGTCCCTGGCCTTTCCCCAGCGGACCATGTCCGCCGGCAGCCCCCGGTGAGCGGCGATCCGCATCGCCCGTTCCACCGCCACCCAGCACATCAACTGCGAGTACAGAAAGTTCTGGGTCTTGCCGCGGGTCTCCCAAATGCCTTCATCCGGCTGGTCCCAGTTGTCACAGACCCAGTCCACCAACTTGCCGATGGTGTCCCAGTGCTCGCTGGACAGCGGCTCCCCCCATTTGTCGTAGAGATAGAGGGAGTCGATAAGTGCCCCGTAGATGTCCAGTTGGAGCTGATTGACAGCATCATTGCCGATCCGCACGGGACTTGAGCCCAAGTGCCCCTCCAGGTGAAGGAGTTCTTCCTCGGGAAGTTCGCTACGGCCGTCGATGCCATACATGATCTGCAACGGTCCCTCGGCGCACTCCGTCAGGCAGACGTTCTGGGACAGGAAGTGCACAAAGGCCTTGGCCTCGTCGGTGAAGCCCAGTCTGAGCAACGCGTAGATGCAGAACGCGGCATCTCTCACCCACGCATAGCGATAGTCCCAATTCCGCTCGCCACCGATCTGTTCGGGCAGGCTGGTCGTGGGAGCGGCCACGATGGCGCCGGTCGGCGCGTAGGTGAGGAGCTTGAGGGTGAGCGCGGAGCGGTGCACCATTTCCCGCCAGCGCCCTCGATAGCGGGAGTGCGACAGCCAGCCACGCCAATACCGCACCGTGGCGCCGAACAAATCCTCCGCCTCCGTCAGCGGACAGGCCCGTGGCTCCACCCCGTCACCGATCCGGTCCAGCACGAACACCGCGGCGTTCCCCTCGTCCAGCGTGAAAGCGCAACAGGCGTCCGGACCATCGATCTCCACCGGAACACTGGACGACAGCGCCAGCGAAAGCCCCGGCGAATCAAACACGATCTGGCCCTGCTGGGAGCTCACGGTGTGCACACTCCGCCCGTAATCGAAGCGCGGCGCGACCCGTGCAATGAACGGCAGCGACCCGCGCACACAGAGCACCCGCCGGATGAGTCGGTGCCGGTCCGCCTCGCGGGAGTCACCGACGATCGGCATGAAGTCCTGCACCTCACCGACCCCGTTGTCCGCGAAGAACCGCGTGATCAGGATATTGGTGTCGGGAAAGTAAAACTGCTTCGTCCGCGCGGGAACATCCGCGGCCAGCTGAAAGGACCCACCACGATCGGCATCCAGGAGCGCCCCGAACACACTGGGTGCGTCGAATCGTGCACAGCAATACCAGTCGATGGTGCCATTGGTACCGACAAGCGCAGCGGTACGCATGTCGCCGATCATGCCGTGCTCGGCGATGGGCGTATAACGGAGTTCATCCGCCTTGCTCGGACGAAGACTCACACCGGCTGTCATATGCCCTCCCCGGCATTGGGGAGCAGGTGCAGTCCCTTCAGATTACCTCCCGGAGCCACTACGCCCCCGCCGTGACGAGAGGGGCCACGACCGCCGCCCTCTCCCATCTCCACACGGGTACCAATTGGTCACTCACCGCGACCGGAAATCGACCGGCTAACCACCGGGGCCTGAGCCCGACCGGCAGGAAGCCACCGGCCCGCCCTTCTCCACCGGCAGGAACCCCACGTGGGCCGCCGGGGCGCTCGTACGTCGTGATGTGCCATGACCCCTGCCGGGAGGCAAACCATGCTCGCGTCCAGCCACGAGTCGGCCGATGCGCCGTCGGGCTACCAGGCTGTCGGGAACCTGATTGCTCGTTACGCCGAACTCGTTGACGACGGCGATTTCGCAGGGCTCGGCGTCCTGCTTGCTGACGCCACCTTCATAGGGAGCGGCGCGCCGGTGCGTGGCCGTGAAGCGATCGAGAAGATGTTCCGGGACACGCTGATCACCTACTCCGACGGCACTCCGCGGACACAACACGTGACGAGCAATCTCGCCATAGAGGTCGACGAACAGGCAGGCACAGCGGTCTCGCGTTCCTATGTGACCGTCTTGCAGGCGCTGCCCGATCTGCCTCTCCAGCCCATCGCCGGGGGCCGCTGTCACGACCGCTTCGAGCGCCGTAACGAACGCTGGTGCTTCGTGGAGCGAAGCGTCCGCATCAGCCTCGTCGGTGAGGTGAGTCGCCATCTGCCCCAGAACCCGTGCGCCGGGCCATGACGGACGTTTCAATCGGTCACAGACCGGCGACGTCCCTGGCCCCCTTCACCACGGAGTCGAGCGCGTCCACCACGCCGTTGCGCCGCCTCGCGCGCACCGCCCGGTCCTCCGGAACCAGCCGCGCGGCGGCCTGCACCGCGTAGGCGTCCGGGTCGCCGAAGGCAGTCCGCAGGTCCTCTCCCGTATCCGCGCAGTGCGCCGTGACGTCCTTGACCGCTTGGAGCACGACAGCCCGGTCCACGCCCGGCTGCGTGACCAGCCGTACCTGGAAGCGCGCCAGCCACTTTTCGCGGTCCTTCTCCCTCGCCGCGTCCGTCGCCTGGTCCTTCTTCGCCACGTGCTCTCCCGGGTGATCAACAGCCGTCCGTCATGGAGTTGGACGCCAGGGCATCGAAGTAGGTTGCGTAGACGAGAGTCAGGTGCCTGCTACGGAGATCGCGAGGTTCCGGCACAGTTCCAGCCCGCGAGCCATGCCGTCCGGAAGTCCTGACGACAAAAACAGCCGGCTTTGGTGGCAGCTAAGGGCTGTCCCGCAATTGACCGCACGTTTCGTCTTCGCCCTGTCCAGCTCGCCGGGATGGGCCCTCTACTCGATCGCCAGCGGAGTGCTCTTCGCAGCGACGATGGCGCCGGCCAGTGCCGCGTTCAGTCAGCATCGACGGTGGGTCACCGGGCTGACCCCGCGATGCTTCACCAAGTTGGTGACCGCGCTGCGGCGCGAGGGCGCGGACGCTGCTCGTAAAAGGGCGACCATGGGGCTTGTCCCTGGAGGACCGGCCGCTGCGCTGCCCGGGAACCGCAATGACTGCAAAGCATGGGACGAAGCTCTCCGAGAGGATGTGCTCCAGTCGCGCCGTCGGGGCCTGCCGATGTGACAACTATCGTGCATCGGCTCAACCGCCAACCGCTCCCCCACGACCGCAGCAACCGCGCAGCCGCGCTAAAAATCCATCTCGACATAATCGATATCGGTGAACTCCACCTGAAGCCCATCCGCCCGTCGGCCGCGGTCCTTGAAATAGATCTCCTGAAGGCCTTCCGCGGCGATGTTCTGGAGCTGTTGTTCCGATGCTCCGGCGGCTTGGGCGTCGAAGAGGCGGGCCGCGTACGCCGGTGGCAGATGCTGGGTGATGAGACGGATACGGCCGTCGTCGGTGGTGCCCGGTGCGGCCGTGAATCCGAAGCGGGCCCGGGTCTCGATGACGATGCCGCCTGTACTGGCCGCCTGCTTCTTGGCCCGGTCACGAACCCGGGGCTGCCAGTCCTTGGTGACTTCGGCGACGAGTCGCGCAGCCAGTTCCGGGCGGGGCCGCTTGATCTGGTCCTTCAGGTAACGCTCCACCGTGCGCTGGGAGATGCCCAGTCGTTGCGCCACCGCCTTGGTGGAGCCCTTCTCGCGCTTCACCAGGAACCGCATCTGCGCACCGGCGGATTTCGGAATCGGTCGCGTGGCGGTATTCGCCGCGGCCTTGTCGAGGCTCTCGCCGAGGATGCCCATCGCGTCTGCCTACTCTCCGCCTGCTGCGGCGTCGCTGCCTTTGATGTGCCGGGCCGGGTTGATCTGCTCGTCCTCGATCATCGAGGCCACCCACAGGAAGTCCTGGGTGCCTTCGTGCTTGACCATGCCCGGGGAGACGCCGAGCCGGAACCCGCCCGGCAGCGGCTTGCCCTCTTCCGTACGGGGGAGGAAGTCGAGCGGGCCGGCGCCATGTGAGAGGTAGACGGCGCAATCCGACAGTACGGCGACCGGGAAGACGCCGGCCGACGCGAGCTTCCGCATTTTGCGGTGCATGTTGGTGCGGGCCTTGCCGATGAGCTCCGCCCGGATGTGCGGGCTCCAGGTCGGCCGCTCCAGGGCAGGCCACCGCTCGCCGTATTTGTAGCCGATGCCCTGCGGCCGCTCACGGAGCTTGCCGATGCCGCCCTTGACGGACGACTTGATGGCCGACAACACGGCGGCGTGTCCTGGATCGAGGTCCTTGTGGCGGGCCATGGCCGCGAGGAATCCGTCATCCGGCATACCGGCGGTGACGCCGAGGTCCGCCATGGTGGCCATGTACGCGTCGCGCAGCCGGGCGTACCAGGCGTCCAGGTAGGCGCCGTGCTCGTATCGGATGTAGGCCTCGATCGGCTGCACCGGCGCACCGAGTTCCACCGCGTAGGCGACGGTCGAGGTCGCGTACCAGGCCGGGCCGGTGGGTCGGGTGCCCTTGGGGGTGAAGGGCGACGGGAGCCGTGGATCGAGGTCGAGGTGGGAGAGGTCCACCAGCCAGGAGCCGGGCAGTTTGGCGTCGAACACCGGGGAGCTGACGTGGGTGGCCGGGCCGGTCCCGACATTGAGGCGGTTCGCAGCGGCGGCGAAGGCCATATTGACGTCGATGCCGACCCCGTGGGAGTAGCCCTGGGCGCACTCCTCGTCGGTGAGCGGCCGGAACCAGTCGTACGCCTCCTCGTCCAGGATCTGGTCCGGGGTGCGTTCGTGGTGGCGGGGGTAACGGGAGGCGACGACCGGGTGCTCGCCGGGCGCCTCGGGGGGCGCGGGGTCGACCGGCTCGGTCAGGGCGCCGGGGTTCGGGCCGGACACCCAAGAGCCGGTGGCCTCGTCCCTGACCGCGCGGGTCGGTGGGCGCAGAGCCGTCATCAGCTCCAGGCCACAGACGGCGGTCGAGCCGCGCGGGGTGATGACCCGGGTCGCGTACGAGCCGAGTACCCGCGCGAGTTCCGCCGCCGGCAGCTGATCCGAATCCCCCCAGGAGCGGGCGTCCAGCGCGCCCCACGGAAGGATCGCGAACTGCACACACTGCCGCTCCCCGCCCTGCGCCGGGCGGTAGATGCGCGGCCAGGGCCCGAAGCCACGGCGCGTGAGCCGCCACTTCGCACGGAGGAGGTGCCTGACGACCGGGTGGTCCTCGGGCAGCCGCAGACCGCGCCGGTCCTCCAACTCACGGGGCAGGCCGAGGCGTTCGGCAGCCTCGGCGGTGATGACGACAAGCGGATCGGCGTCCTTGCCGTGGCGGTGGAGGCGCGGCGCACCGAGCTTTGCCTCGCTCAGCGTCCATTCGACCAGGGCCGGAAAGGTCGTGGCAGGGCAGTCCAGGACCAGACCGTCGACGCAGTACGCCGAGCCGTCGCCGTCCAGGACGGCGAGCGGCCCGTGGACGAACCGGGGATCGGCAGCAGGCGGGGGCGTGGCCGAAGTGGTGGCCCGCTTGCTCGGCGCGGCCTTCTTCGCGGGCGGGCGACGGGACGTGGATGAGGATGACGGTGAAGAGGAGGGTGCGGTGCGCGCCGCCCGTGTGGGGGCAGGGACGGAGGCGGGCACAGGACCGGCAGCAGGGCTGGACTCCGAGCGCGGGGCCACGGCCGGGGCCGGTGACGGCGGTGTGACGGCGGGGCCGTCGCCCTCTTCAGGCACGGCAGAGGAGGGCGCGCTCCCCTGGCCCCCCTGGTTGGGGAAGCGTTCGGCCAGGCCCTCCAGGAGCCGGATGTAGGCGGCGCGCTTCGGTGGCCGCGGTTCGGTCCGGCCCAACTCCCAGCTGGTGATGGTCTCGCGCCGTACCGAGAGAGCCTTGGCGACCTGATCCTGGCTCAGGCCACCGGCCTCCCGCAGCCGCTTGCGCTCCGCCGGCTCGGGCAATGCGGCCTGCACGGCAGCCTGCTCGAGCAGCGCATCGACTGATGCGAACAGCTCATCCTGATCGTTGGGCACAGAGAACACCTCCGCCCCCACCCTATCCGAAACGCACCCCCGAACGATGATCAAACGCACGGCGGATCACACGCGGATGGGCCTTCCTCATGTCTCCCTTCGCCGAGTCTCTGCCGCGCTGCGATCGCTGCGACGACGGAATACCGCGCGGTACTCCCGAGGCCGCTGACCCGTGTGCCGGGCGAAGATTCCGCTGAATGCTCCGGCGTCGCGGTACTCGGCGTTGGCAGCGATGCGCGCGACGGTCCTGTCGGTCGTCTCCTCGTCGACCAGGACGGTCCCCCCACCACGCAGGCCCAGGACGAGATCCTCGCCTACCAGGCCGAGCGGCTCCGAACCCGGCCGGAATGAGCCCTGGACACGCTCCGGGAGCCGGCGCCTCCGCAACCCGGCCCGTCCCCCGCCGCCCGCCGCCTCAGCCGCTCGCGCTCCCCGATCGGACGCGGTGCTGCACCAGCAGACTCCCCAACGCGGTGCGCCGGTGCAGGACCGCCCGACCCGCGCGGGCCGTCGTGATCAGGCCCGCGCCGCGCAGGGCGGCGGTGTGGGCGGAAACGGTGGCGTTGCTGACGTTCAGCCGCCGGGCGACGTCGCTGGTGGTGTGCTCGTCCGCTAGGAGAAGCAGGATGTCGAAGCGGGTGCGTCCCAGTACGCCGGCGAGCGCCTCGTCCGTGCCGACCGCTCCGGCCGGCGAGAGCGGCAGCCCCGGGCCGGCCGGATAGGTCACGGCCACGGGGCGGCCGGGCAGGTCGGAGATGAGCGGGTGGCCGGTCCAGTGGAAGGTGGGCAGCAGGAGGACGCCGCGACCGTGAAGCTCGATGTCGTGCTCGTAGGGCGCCGCGCAGTGCCACACGTTCTCGTGCAGCCGGGCACCCGGGACGAGTGCGGTGAGTGCCGCGCCGATGCCGTGCTCGGCGACCGCCAGCGCATGGCGGGTGAACTCCGCCTGGTGGAGGTCCTGGACCACGGGCCATACGGGGCGCAGCGCCGTTTCGAACGCCGCATGCTGCGCGCGGCGGAGGAGGTGCCAGGCGGAACCATCACCCCGGTGCAGATCGCGGAGCCACAACGGAGCCGGGGACGGCAGCCGGGCGTGGACCCGCTCGATTTCGGCGCGGACCAATTCCGGGGGTGACGCTCGGACGGTGTCCAGTCCGTCCTTCAGGGAGTCGCTGAAGACGTCGAGGAAGGCGGGGGCCACCGCGGCAGGGACGAGGTCACCGAACGGCTGGACGGCGGGCGGCAGGGACTGGAGCAGCCGCCGTCGCCAGCGGCCGAACAGCAACTCGTCGCCCGGCGTGCACATCTTCATGAGCGCCACGTTCAGCTCTTGCAGCGGGGCCGGTCGGGGTGCGAACCGGACCTGGGCGAAGTCGGCCGCCGTGAAATGGATCCGGATCACTACTCTCCCTGGCGGCGGATCGCCATCGTTTAGGACAGGGCCTCAACGATGGTCTGCCCTCCCCGCTCGCTGCCAACATCCAGGCCACGCCCCTTCATTCACCCAGGGGCCGCCGGAAGGCACAAGGACCGAGATCACAGAGAAACAAGGGGAGAGCCATGTTCCGCAAGAGCGTCAACGATGGTGAGCGAACGGGCGGCAGGTCTGCACTGGAGCACGGCCATGAGGGTGTCGTGCCCGGCGGCGAGGAGAAGGCAGGTGTGAGCCGTCGGACCCTCACCACATCAGCCGCGCTGGCCGCCACGATGCTGCTCGCGGGCGGCAGGGTCGCGCAGGCGGCGGAACCCGGGAACGCCCGCGGCGCGAAGGACCTCGTTCTCCGCTTGCCGACGCCGACCGGGCCGCACCGGATCGGGGTCACCACGCTGTATTTGGTCGATCGCACCAGGCGCGACCCATGGGAGCCGCTCCCCGACCGGGAAGTGATGGCGACGGTGTTCTATCCGGCCCGCACCGTCCGCGGCTATCCGGTCGCACCGCAGATGTCCAGGGGCGCCGCGGAGCGTCTGCCGTTCATCGACCCGCTCTTCCATGAGGGGCTGCCGGCGAAAGGCGTGAACTGGGCGGGCACCAAGACCCATGCGCATACGGGCGCGCCCGCGCAAGACGTGCGACGGCCGGTACTGCTGTACAGCCCGGGAGGCGGCGACCCGCGCACCCTCGGCACCGGTATCGCCGAAGAACTGGCCGCCCGCGGCTACGTGGTGGTGACCATCGACCACCCCGGCGACGGCAGTGAGGTCGAGTTTCCCCACGCGCGGGCGGGGAGGAAGAAGGTCCGCGAAACGGTCTTCCGGGGGAACCCGCGCACGGACCCGAAGATGTTCCGTACCGCGATCGACACTCGGATCGCCGACACCCGGTTCGTACTGAACCAGCTGGAGGCGCTGGCCGCCGGACGGAATCCGGACGCGGCGGGCCGCCCGCTGCCGGAGCACCTCGGTCATGCGCTCGACCTGCGGCGGGTGGGCATCTACGGGCATTCGGCCGGTGGCACCACCGCGGCCGAGGCGATGTACGAGGACCGGCGCATCCAGGCCGCGATCAACCTGGAGGGCTTCCTGGACCATCCCCCGGCCTCCCCCGGCCAGGAAGGAAAGCTCTTCCCGATCGCCCAATACGGCACGGATCGGCCGCTGCTCCTCCTGGGATCCGATGGCTTCCCATACAAGGGGGAGCTGGAGCGTTCCTGGTCGGCGATGCTCGCCCATCGGCAGGGCTGCACCACCCGTCGGCAGCTCGACCACGCCGCGCACGCCGTGTTCAACGACTACGCAGCCATAGCGCCCCAGTTGCAGGACGCGGGGCTGATGTCCGCCGCCCACCGGATCGAGCTGGTCGGCGCGATCGACCCTGCGGTGTCGGTCCCCCTGGTCCGCCACCACGTGGTCGCGTTCTTCGCCCGGCACCTGCCGACCTGCTGAGTGGCGGGGTCTGGTCGGCGGCCCGCATGCTCGGGGCTCGTCCGTCCGCCGAGCCCGGCGGGCCCACCGGACAGGCCCCGGCCCCGGCCCCGGCCCTGGCTCTGGCCACGCCCCGGCCCCCGTTCAGCTACGCGGCGGAACCATGAGTTCCACGCCCAGCCGTCTCCTCACGCCCTTTTGACGGTATGCCAGACATTTCATCCCCGGACTTCTCGCCATACGCTCCCCGGCCGTAGGACCATGGCACGTTCGCCTCGCGCACGTCTCTCGTTCCGTACGCCGGCCCTCGGGAGGACCCGGATCATGAGCAGACCGATTGCTGTACGCGGCCGCCTCGCCCTGCTGCTCGCCCCGTTGCTGCTCGGGCTGTCGTTCACCCTTGCCCCGGCCCCGCCGGCGCATGCCACGCACGCCCCGGATGGCCACGGGCAGGGGGCGCGCCTCGCCGCCGAGTCGGCCGACACGTACTGGACTCCGCAGCGGATGCGGGCAGCGCGCCCGGCCGCCGCGAGAAGGGCCACCGGGGCGCCGCGCCCGGTGGCGGCCGACACTCCGCCGAGCCACCCCTTCGACGGCCTCCCCCAGGTGGGGACGTTCTTCTGGACGGACGGCAGCAACACCGGCCGGTTCTGCGGCGGCACGGTCGTCCGCAGTCCGCACCGCGACCTCGTGGTCAGCGCCGCGCACTGTCTGCGGTCCCCCGACCCGAAGCGGCATCTGTCCTTCGTCCCTCAGTACCACGACGGGCTGAAACCGCACGGGATCTACCCCATCGAGCGCATCTACCTCGACCAGCGCTACTACGACCTCGGCACGAACGCGGGCGCCCGCTGGGACTATGCGGTCGTGCGGCTCGGCGCGCGGGAGGACGGCGCCGGGGTGGAGGAGGTGACCGGCGGCTTCGACCTCCTGCCGTACCCGGGCTATGACCACCGGACCGTACGGCTCATCGGCTACCCCGGCAACAAGGACACCACCCACCCCAAACCGCTCGACTGCACCTCCTCCACCCACCGATACACCAGCACCGATCCGGCCGCTCCCGGCCATTTCCTGGAAATTGCCTGTGCCGGCTATATCGGCGGCACCTCCGGCGGCCCATTCCTGGTGCGGGATTTCACCGGATACGCCCTGATCGGCGTCATCGGCGGCTATCACACGGGCGGCGACTTCCCGGACGTCTCCTACAGCTCGTACTTCACGCTCGACACCCTGGCGCTCTATCTGCACGCCGTCCATGGCGATCCCCCGGCCACACCACGCCATAACCTCTCCTCGCACTGATCACGGACGCGGGCATATCCCGGGCATCGCCTTGGCTCCTGTTAATGTCAGCAGCGGCGGAAGGCCGGTTATCCGCCCGGCCGCAGTGGAAGGTGACGCCCCTTGGTGCCGTCGTTTCTCGTGTCCGTACTGAATCGCCTCTTCCGTAATGAGGCCTGGCGCCGGCTGCACGCACAAGCGGCGATCTGGGTCACCGTGGTCATGACCGCGGTACTCCTCGCGGGTGCCGCTCTGGTCGTGGTCGCCGAATCCGGTGCGCCACACGCCAATATCACGTCTTATCCGAAGGCGTTGTGGTGGTCGATCGAAACGGCGACCACTGTGGGTTACGGGGATTTCTATCCCGTCACACTCTGGGGCCGCGTCATCGCATCCCTCTTGATGCTCAGCGCCATTACGGCATTCGGGGTCATCACCGCGGCCCTCGCCACTTGGTTCGTCGGCCACGCGGAGCAGGACATGGTGCGCCTGGGCAAGGCGGTGGGAAACCATGCGCGCGAGGACGCGGAGGCGCTGCGTTCGGAGCTGCACACGCTGCACGAGCGCTTCGATCACGTCGAGAATCTGATCCGGGACAAGTGAACGCACTCCGCCCCCTGAACAAGGACGGGCGCGCACCCCGGCGAAGCCTCGCGCATGTGGGAGCCCGACACATGCCTGTTCGTGCACTCCACCGCACGTCTAAAGTACTCACGTGATCGATTCCGCTGACGTCCGCCGTATCGCCCTCTCCCTGCCCGAGACAGTGGAGAAGGAAGCCTGGGAGATGCCCACCTTCCGGGTCGCCGGGAAGATGTTCATCACGATCCCCGACGATGAGACGTCATTCGCCGTGCGATGCCCCATTCATGAGCGCAAGGAGCTGATCGCAGCGGAACCGGAAAAGTTCTGGGTACCGCCGCACGAGGCGAGCTCTCACTGGGTGAGAGTGCGCCTGGCCGCACTCGAGGACCTGACCGAGCTACAGGACATCCTCGTGGATTCCTGGAAACAAGCGGCACCGCCGCGGCTGGTGGACTCTTTCCCCGGCAGCGACTGAACCATCCAGCAACTGACCCGTCGATTGCTGCCGTCCACTGCCTCTGCTGCCGTTGATATGCGAGCAGACCGCAATCAGCGACGGCGCAGATCACTCCAGTCCAGCGCTTGGGACGCCGTCCGCTGCGAACGCTCGGCGGCCTCGCGGGCTTCGGCGAGGATATCTCCGTGCTCCTCGACGAGCTCTTCGTAAATCGGCGTGGGGCTGGAGGTGTGTGTGGAGGTCGTCATGTCTCGTCCCTTTCCCTGGTGATTCCATGTACTGCGGCTTGGTAGGTTCTCGCCGCCCTGGAAAGAAGGGAGCACCACGGTGGTAAACGTGGTGCGCAAAGGGAGGTTGTCCCCACACGTGTGCCGCTCCCCCGTGCGGCGCTGGACATCGTGTCATGTGCGCGGCGAGCACGCAAAAGATCATCCCAGCTCCTGAGACCGCAGCCCGAGCCCCCGATGCCACCACGCTAAGCGCACTGGCTTTCGGTTGAGCGTGTTCGAGCCGACGCCGTGGCCGAGTCCGCCGACGATCGTCCGGTCGCCCGGCTAGGGTGAGCCGACCAGCGGGTGAACTCCGAGCGACGGCAAAAGGTCTACGACATGAGTGGCGTCCTACGACTGGCCACGGGCACCCCGGCCGACAACTACGGCGGGCCGCTCTGCACCGCGGGAGCCAACGCCTGACCGACGCAGATCGACGAGGTACTCGTGATGCCCCTGCCGCTGCCTCGTTTCGGCGCGATCCTGCTGACCATGAATGACCGGCCGGACGATTTCCCCCGCGCCCTGGACTCGCTGCTGGCCCAGCAGGACGTCGAGCTGGAAATCGTGGTGGTCGGCAACGGTGTGGTGCCCGAGCAGGTGCCCAACGGCATCAGGACCGTCACCCTCGGGAAGAACCTCGGCATCCCGGAAGGCCGCAACATCGGCGCACGCGCCCTCGTCACCGACCCCGACCTGTTGTTCTTCTTCGACAACGACGCGGTACTCCCCGAAACCGACACCCTCGCACGGCTCGCCGAGCGACTCGATTCCCACCCCCGGCACGGCTATATCCAGCCACGTATCGCCGACCCGACAACCGGCGCCACGGTCCGCCGGTGGGTGCCAAGACTGCGGGTGGCCGATGTAGAGCGATCGGGAACGGTGACGGTCATGGCCGAAGGCGTTGTCGTGATCCGCCGCGACATTTTCGAACGGAGCGGCGGCTGGCCGGGCCACTTCTTCCTCTACCACGAGGGCATCGACCTCGCCTGGCGCATCTGGAACCTGGGCTACACCGGCTACTACGCCCCGGACCTGATCGTCCATCACCCGGCAACCGACCCGGCCCGCCACAGCCGCTACTACCGGCTGGTCGCCCGCAACCGGGTATGGCTCGCCATAAGGCTCCTGCCGATGCCGCTCATCCCCGTCTATCTCACAACCTGGATCCTGCTCAGCCTCGTCCGCATCCACTCCCCCAAGGCCCTCCGCACATGGTTCAGCGGCCTTCGGGAGGGACTGACAGGCGGCTGGGGGCCAAGAACTCCCCTGCGGTGGCGCACCGTTCTCCGTCTGACGCGCGCCGGCAGGCCACCTGTCGTGTAGCCGGCGGCAGCGGCAGGGCAGATATCGGCAGGAGGCATTTCATGAGTGCGGCGTTATACGTGCGGTTTCAGGGTGCGACGCGCAGCCCAAAAGGTCACTTCCCCGGCGTTTTCGCGCTCGCCAACGGGCTTGCGCGGGAAGGCCGGCTGAGTGAGGAGCAATACCGGTTCTGGCGTGCCGGCAACGATTGGTATGACGTGCATTACCCCAATCCTTCGCACGCCGACCCGAGCGTCTACGACCACGATCGGAACCCGGGGGCGGTGGCCTGGTTCAAGGCCACCGCCGGACATCTCATCGAGCGGGTGGACGGCTACCTGGAGATCCTCGCAGCTCATGAAGTGACCTGCGAGCGGGTCGAGTCCACGGACCCTGGAAGGGTTGTGTACGAGGACGAGGTGCAGGTCGTCGTGCCGTGGGAAAGCGAGCCACCAGGCCCAGGGACGGTACCACCCGGCGGTGATGAGCCAATTGCGCCGGTGCGGGGCCCTATCGTGAGGCGGTCGGCCCCGGGCCGCGACACATCCGCGCGCCCCTGACGGTCCGGCATGACGACCACCAGCAGCAGCAACGAAGCACCACCCAAAGGGAAGGCCCTGGATGTCGCGCTATCGCGAGATCAAGTTCCGGGCGGTTACGTCATTCCAGAGGAGAATCGGCAATCCGATTCTCTCCCGGCTTCCGCAACAGACTCTTCTGGAGACAACCGGGCGGAAGTCCGGATTGCCCCGGCGGACCCCCATCGGTGGCCGCCGTATCGGGCGTGCCTTCTGGTTCGTCTCCGAGTACGGCGAGAAGGCGCAGTACGTACGGAACATTCAGGCGCATCCGCGGGTCCGCGTCCGCATCAAGGGGCGCTGGCATGCCGGTACCGCCCATCCGCTCCCGGAGGACGACGCCCGCGCACGGCTCAAAACCCTGCCCCGGCTGAACAGCACGGCGGTCCGGGCGGTCGGGACGAATCTGCTGACGTTCCGGGTCGATCTCCACGACTGACCGAGTGGTCGCCGAGCGCACTGCACGTCGAGCCCAAGGCTCGGGAGCAACGCCAGGGCAGCCAGTGAGGGTGGGGGCTGCTCCGTCGTACTGGCCGCCCGACCGCGTCGGCGTCGGTGGGTGCCGGGCAGTTCAACGCCGCGCAGACCGGTGCGCTGGTCCTCGTACGCACCGGTCTCGGCGAGATCTGCCACGAACCGCCCCAACTGATCGACGGTGATCAGAGCGGAGCGGTCATGACGAGTTCTCCAGGTGCCGCGGGTTGGCTGCGGTGCCCTCGGTGCTGAGCAGGACGAGGGTTGAGGCGGGGCCGAGGGACAGGGCGGCACGGCGGCTGGGGGCGCCGTCGCCGGTGAGGGCGGCGCGGACGCCGGCGAGCGAGGCGGCGCCGCACGGGCCGGAGGGCACGCCGAGGGCGGCGAGGTCGTCGGCGGCTCGTGCGCTGTCGGCGTCGGTGACGGCGATGGCGGCGTCCAGGCCGTCGCGGAGGTAGGGCCAGGCGAGGGTGGAGGGGGTGCCGCAGTTCAAGCCGGCCATGGTGGTCTCGCCAGTCGTGACGGTGACCGGTGCCTGTTGGGTGAGGCTCGTCAGGACGCCGGCTGCGCTGTCGGGCTCGACCGACAGCAGGGCCGCCGGGGCCGCGCCGTCCGAGCCACTCCGGTAATGGGTGACGGCGGCCTGGGCGAGTGAGCCCACGCCCACCGGTATGGCGACGAGATCGGGCGATCCGGCCTCCACCGCGGCCAGTTGGGCGTCGATCTCGGCGAACAGGGTTGCGTAGCCCTCCACGATCCAGCCGGGGATCCGCTCGTAGCCGGGCCAGGCGGTGTCCTGGATGAGGACCGCGGACTCGCTGGCGTCGACCTCGGCGGCCGCACGCCGTACCGCCTCGTCGTAGTTGCCGGCGACTTCGGTGACCCGCGCCTCCTCGGCGGCGATGGCTGCCGAGGAGGCCGGGTGGACCCCATGCGGGACGAAGACATGGGCGCGCTGCCCGAGCATGCGTGCCATACGGGCCACGGCTCGGCCGTGGTTGCCGTCGGTGGCGGTGACGAGCGTGACCTGGCCGTCGGCTTCCTGACTGTCGGCTACCTGATTACCCGCCCGTTCGGCGAGGGTCCGGTGGACGGCCCAGGACGCCCCCAATGCCTTGAACGCGGGCAGGCCCAGACGACACGACTCATCCTTGACGAAGACCCGGCCGACATTCAACTCGTCGGCGAGGGAAGGGAGTTCGGTGAGCGGCGTGGGGGTGTAGCCGGGCAGCGCAGCATGGAAGCCGTGCACGTCGGCAGGGGCGGGCGGACAGGTCCAGGTACGGGCGCCGGGGTGCGCGAACCAGGAGGGTGCGGGGAGGGAGGAAAGAATTTCAGACACCTGAGCAGCCTGCGGCCTCTCCCATTGCTCGGTCCAGCGAATGTTTCCCTCCGCGAACGCGCCCCTCAGTGCGCGATGCTGTCGATCAGTTCGCGTGCGCCCTGGCGGAGCAGGGCGACGGCTACGGACGTGCCGAGGGTCTCCGGGGTGAGCGGGCCGGCCCACTCGTGCGCGTTGAGGACAGTTTTGCCGTCCGGGGTGAAGACGCGGGCCCGCAGGGACAGTTCGCCGCGACGGTCCGTCTTGGCGTAGCCGGCGATCGGGCTGTTGCAGTGGCCTTGGAGGACGTGCAGCAGCATGCGTTCGGCGGCCGTCTCCTGGAACGTCTGGGGGTGCCCGAGGCCGCTGACGGCGTCGATGGTCTCGGTGTCGTCCTCGCGGCACTGGAGGGCCAGCACGCCCGCGCCGACAGGTGGGCACATCTCGTCCACGGACAGGATCTGGGTGATCACGTCCGTGCGGCCGATGCGCTCCAGGCCGGAGACGGCCAGCAGCAGGGCGTCCGCCTCACCGGCCGCCAGCTTCTCCATCCGGCGGTTGGCGTTGCCGCGCATCGGCACACACTGGAGCTGCGGATGGGATCCGGCCAGTTGGGCGATCCGGCGGACCGACGAGGTGCCGATCCGGGTGCCTGCGGGGAGTTCGTCGAGGGTGAGCCCGCCGGGGTGGATCAGCGCGTCACGGACGTCATCGCGCTCCAGGAAGGCGGCGAAGGTCG
>Ga0207426_1001151_pt1 | contig 23806 bp, 10 predicted proteins | sample AraplaMF_Cvi_mMS_FD_184265 | JGI IMG/M metagenome (GOLD analysis project Ga0207426, IMG submission 184265) | Arabidopsis root microbial communities from the University of North Carolina, USA - plate scrape MF_Cvi_mMS (SPAdes) (version 2) | ecosystem: Host-associated > Plants > Roots > Endosphere... | reverse complement strand
TGCTGGCGCGGCCGAGCTGCAGCAGTGGGTTGCCACGCTGGATACCAACGACGTGGGGCTGACAGTTCTGCTGTGCATCCTGCTGCGAAAGACAGATGACGCCGAGACCGCCGCGCTCGCGCCAGCCCTGTTCTGCCGGGCTTGGGCCAGCGGCGCCGGCCATCTGCGGTTCGCCGGCCTCGACTTACTTACGAGCATCCGCACCACTGCGGATGAAGCCACCGTGGCCCAGGTCATTGAGCTGCTGAACGGGCTGCACACTGACGAGGTGTTCGTCTCGACCATGCTCGTCGACACTTTGCACATCTACGGCCAGGTCAGCTCGCCCTACGCCGTCGATGACATCGCCGAGGAGATCAGGCTGCTTCTCAGCGCCCCGGACCAACCCGATGCACACGCCCGCGCCAAGAGAATCGTGGAAAGTCAGTTCGAAGATGTCATCGCCGCACCGTTCACCGAAGCGATCGACGCCTTGGACCCTGCCGAGCACCGCGCACTGCTGATCCTCGCCGTACGCGAAGGCGACGTCAGCCTGTTCACGGACGTCTTCCTCAAGGAGCTCATGCGCGCAAAGGACCCAGCCGCTCTGCCAGCTCTGCAGTACTGGGCCTCCCATCTGGATGTGCGCACCCCCTTCCGACAGGACGCAGTGAGCTGCCACCTGCTCGGTGTCGAAGGCTGCGCCGCCCATTTGCCTGCCCCTCCCCCACTCCTGGAAGGCCACCAGAGCGTCGACGCCGACGCATGGCGCTGCTACAGCCAGATCCTGTTCTGTCTCCACCGCCCCGGCCTCAGCCTGCACGAGCAGCAGGCGCACTGCTTACCACTGTGGGAACAGCTCAACGGGCCTCTCCTGGACGCAGCGGTCGACCCCCTGCATCAGTTCCAGTACGTCGCCCAGTTCGCCCAGGACATCAGCACCAGCGCACTCGCCCGCCTCGTAGATGCATTCCCCTCCCAAGCCCGCACCATCCTGCATCACGGTCTGAGCGCCCCAGACCGCCTCACCTCGCTCTTCCCACACCCTCTCCCCCACGACCGCACAACCACCGTGCTGCGCCTACTCGCCCGTGCCGGAGACCACTCCTCCCTCCCGGTTCTGGCTGCCTACCGCGACCATCCCACCCTCGGCGATACAGCCACAGACACCATCCGCCACATCAACAACCGGGCCACTCCGCGAGCATGAGCCCGCCTGGGCTTCGCTACCGGTTATGAGTCCTCCACGCCGAAGCCGACTGTCCTGAAAGCCCTCGCCTCGCGCGAGGTCGCTTGTACGAGTGGAGTGCGTGCGGCCGGTGAGCCTGGCGCCGACATCGCCGCGCTGGGCAATTGACGAGGTGCATCTGTGCGAGCTGGGCCTGATGGTCCTGGAGAACACTGCATTGGATGAGAAGACTGCGGTGGAAGTGCTGTCTAGGCTGGAGGGCTTGCGGGCGACATCCGGCCTCGGGCCGGTGCGGCGGTCGCGGGTGAGCCAGGAGTGCGGGTAGGCCTGTACGCAGACATCCGTCGCCCCGGCTGAACGCTCCGGGGCGGCAGCCAGCCGCGGTTGGTCCGAACTCCCGACCGGACAGTGAAAGCCGAGCACAACGGCGGATCCCGACGTACGCCTTGCTCGACACCTCTCCCTCACCCGCCTTGGCCGGGCGCACGGAAGGATGTCGGCCTCACGCAGGCCCACTGACCAGGCGGGTGAGCTGCGACTTCTGTGCGGGGGCGGCAGGCACGCCCCGCAGTCGTTGATCTGTCTACAACTGCCCCTTCGCCTAGCATTGTTTGTGGGGACGCTCGCACTTCCCGGAGATCGCCATGTTCAATCGGAAGAAAAGCGAAAACACTCTAACCCCGCCCCTTCCTAGCCCTCGATGGTTCGCGTGGTGGCTATGGAGCGGTCTGGGCACGATCGGACTGCTCATCCTTCTGGCGTGGGCAGGCGAAGATCATCGAGCCTGGCACGAAAGTAAGCGAGGGCTAGTACACGATTTCACAGGGTGGGTGGCGCAAGTATGTGGTGGCCTTGGAAGGGTATTCAACATTAACCACGGACTCACCCTCGATCAGCGGCTGGGTTTTCTGTTGTCTGCCTTGCTTGTCTTCTACCTTTTCTGGCGAGCGACACGGGCATGGCTAGCGTTCAAACCGGGCCCGGTCGATGTGCAGGACCTTATCGATGCGACACCTAGGGGGGAACTCAGCCAGCCTGTCGAGGACCTGACTGCAGAACTTCGAAAGTGCTTGTCCCAGAGCAGCATCCACGAACCGGCAACATTGCCCGCAGAGGCGCCGGCGGTGAGTTTTCTGGACCTGATCGGAGACATCGAGGTCGAGCCCAGAAAGCTGGGGGTGGTGCTGCCGCGCCTACTGAGCCGTCTACGACCAAAGCTCGCCTACCGCGTTGGCGGAGTGCTCCGGGTCCGGCCTCAGGGGCCGGATCGATTGGGTCTGACGGTGACGGTTACCGCGTATGTGTTCGGTGGGTCTCGTTCAACGACCGTATGGGGGGACGACTGGCATGACGTCATCCGCAGGAGTGGGTATTGGGTGGTCAGCACATTGCTCCCAGTTACTCGAGCAGGAAGGCGACCCCCTTGGCGTCCATGGTGGGGGCGAGAGTTGAATCCTGAACTATACGAGGCGTACCAAAACGCCAATGAACTCAGCCGGGCCGGGCGCTATCCCGAAGCATTGTCGCGATACTACGATGCGATTGCGCTCGACCCCGCTAACCCATTCATTCGAGGAGAATTGGCAGAAACCCAGGAAAAGATGGGCTTGCACATCGAGGCGCTCGAAACCTGTCAACGGGCTCTCACTCTTGATGGACAGACCGCTATCCAATACAACAAACGCCTGTGGCACCCACTAGCACTGCCGCATCTGCGAGGTCTGCGCTACCTATGGCGCCCTCATCGACACTCGGAAAGTCTCGGCCTCCGGTACCGGAACGCCATTATACTCGGGACTTCCGAGAAGACAGTCGCGCAGTGGTATAAGCAGAGTGGCGTCAGCGACGGCAGAATATTCAATCGACTGATCCCCGTACTCACGGAACGTTACTGGCCAGCCGCCACAGGACTGGCACCCGATGGCCAGGAGAAGGAATGGCTCACCAGCGCCCTAAAGGATCCCACTAGATCTGAACTTGTGCGGTTGGTATTCCAGATAGCCGCCACACAGGAGATGACGCGCCTTGCTGCTGACGACTCCTGCGCCCGCCTCGCCGGCCTCTACTGGATCTCCCGAGCACGGAACTTTATACAAAGGAGTGCATGGCCCTTCTCCGATGCTCGGAGAATCATAAACACGGGGGAACCCGTGACGCGAGGCGCCTTCAGGGTTAACCTCGAAGCGTGGGCCCCACTGCGCCTTTACTTGGCTTACCAGGCGTCGCCGATGACCCGAATTCCAAGGATGACACCCCAACGGCGTCTCCATAACATTTTGCACAAGAACCCTTCAGTAACGACCTTCACAGAGGCAGATGCACTCAAAAAGGCAATCAACAAGGCCCGAAGCCGAATCCCACTTCTTCGGCGCCGAGACTGGCTCACACATTACAACAGCGCTTGCGTGCACGCCGCAGCGATAAGCGGTCCCGCTAGCGACGGAGACCGAAAATTGCACGTACAGTACGCCTTGGAAAACCTTGAGAAAGCAGTTCTAGCCCCAAGTGGCGGATTCACGAAGATGGAATGGACCTGGATGGTCAATGAGGATCCAGACTTTGATTCGCTCCGCGACGAAACCTTGTTCACGGAATTCTCCCGGACCACATACCCGGAACTAGAAGCCCCAGTTGAACTATCTTCGAGTAAGTGGCCCGAGGAACAGTTGAGGGATTTCGACTACCGACTCCTCGAAGAAACCGCGAAGGCGATGCAGGAGGTGTGGAACACGCGAGGCAAAAAATCGAGTGTCGATATCGCGACCGCGACCGGGTGGTTTCACACCGAATGTGATATTTGGACGTGGATACATGAGGTGACCGACTCCAGCCGACGGAGCAAATGGCAGGACCGAGTGGAACTCATTCGCTCCGTCCAGGCCAACAGCCGCCCGACCTCTCCCGTTATGCCCGAGTTTCCTCCCTCAATATCCCTTGACAGGGCGACACCGGACGTCCGCCCGCGGATCGATGAGCGGCTCGAAAGCCTGGAGCGCGACCTTGAGCGAGATGTGGAGAAAAAGGATAGTCCGTACCTCAACAGCAAAATAGGGGAGGAGGTTCTCAGGGAAGCCACAGCCGATGGCGTGACACGGCTGCGCTCCAGGGCGGTGCGCAAGCTGTGCTCCGGATATTCTGCTGCCTGGCAGACACTCGGGGAGTGGTTGGCTAGGGACCGCAGCGAACGCCCATTCCTCGAAGCTTTGGGACGAGTCCCGCAACCGACGCGACAACTCAGATCAGCATTGCGTGACCGAAGGAAGGTGCTGATCTGAGAGGCTCTCAAGTTTCACGATGCCGGACCACCTGCTTGCCTCGTCGACGAACCGGGGCCTGGACGCCGCGAAGAAATTGGCCACGGGTGGAAACAGAACGTTACAGGACGTCTAGCGTGGCGAGCCGATCGCCGGAGGCCTCGGGCCGACGCCGGGGAAATGCCCGCGGCTCGGGCCCGTGGCTCTCGACAGCCCGACCAGCGCGAGCCCGCGCCAACGGATCGTGGTCAGCCCCGACACGGAATGGGACGATCGATATGAGATACCGGGTGCGTTTCGCCTCTGTGACGCGGCGGCCGCCCCGGTCGCACAGTGCCTTGGGCCACTCGTCGATCGACGTATCCGAGGACAGGACTTCCCCTCCTTCGGTGACGACCGTTTCCCGTCAGCGGAGAAGGCGATGCTCCGCTTTGTTCTCCGGGGCCTCCGGTCCCTGACCAGGAAAAACGGGGCTTGGGAGCACGGTGCAGGCCAACCGGTCACCAGAGTCGCTCAGACCGCTGGTTGGCAGCGCTTCGATTAACGCAAGCACGCCGCTGCCAGCCTGTTCTGGCGCGCCGCGCTCCACAACGCTAACGCCGCTGGGCAAAGGGACTTCGACGCCAGGATCCTGTCCGACCTCGCTTATCAGATGCTGTGGCTCAAAGATCCACGCGCCGCCTTGGCCGTCCTCGACGATGCCATCCCCCGCGCACAGCATCCCACCGCCCGCTCCCTCCTCCACCTACGCCAAGCCCGCGCCCAGGCCACACTGGGCGAGAACAGAGCCTGCCGACGCTCCCTGACAGCAGCCGAGAAGGCACTCGGCAAGGTCAGCGCAGACCCCGTCCCCGCGTGGTGCTCTTGGATGTCCCCCGCCGACCTGGCGGTGGACTCCGGCCGGTGCCTGGCCGAACTCGGCAACGCCCGGCAGGCCCACCGGCTCATCGATGACGGCATCGCCGCCCTGCCCACCGCCCGCGACAAGACCCGGGCGGTGTTCCTCGCCTACAAGGCTGAGAACTGCCTCCACACAGGCGACCCCGAACAAGCCGCGGCGGCAGCCGCCGCCTCCTGGGCCCTCGCCCACCGCATCAACGCTCCACGCTGCATCACCATGGTCCGAGACCTTGAACCCCACTTCACGCCACACTCGAGGGCCACTGGCATCTCCGATCTCCTCGAGACCTTCCGAGCAGCCAGCTGACCCGGGGCTCCCGTAGTTCGTCTCGGATCAGGACGGAGGCCGCTTTGTTAATCCTTCGTCGGGGCCGCGGTGCTTCTGGGCTGCTTGGGCCTTCCTTCGGGTGACCGCTCACGTGCCCGGCGTGCACGGCTGCGTTGGCTCTCCCTCAGCCGGTCTTGATTACGCTCTCCACGGAGTCCACGAACCTGATCATCGCGCGGTGGATGGTGCTCTTGGCGGGGTCCGGGAAACGGATGTTGTGCCGGTAGTAGCGGTGGAAGGCGATGATCAACGCGGCGTGCATGACCTCCAACGGCAGTGCTTCGGCATCTTGGTCCGACAGCGGTGCGATGTCCCGGTACCCGGCGAGGAGGGACTCCAGGCGCTCCGGGTCCAGCACTCCGTCGTTTTGGGCCAGTCCTACAGCTGCCATTCCGAGGTCGAGGAGGGGGTCGTCGAGCGAGATTGTCTCCCAGTCCAGTACAGACAGCTGGCCGTCCTGGCGCACGACGACGTTGTCGGCGAAGAGGTCTCCGTGCACTACCGTCCTGGGGCGTGGGTTCCCTGCTTCGGCGGTGTGGACTCGGTCCAGTCGATCAGTGAGCCAGGCCGCGAAGTCACGGTCGGCGAACTGGGGGATGGCGGCGAGGTGGGTGTTGGACAGTCTCCGGGTACCGGCTGGGAGGTCTTCGAATCCTGGCGACTGTGGTGAGAGGGCGTGTAGTTGGGCGAGGATGCGTCCGGCCTCGGGCAGGAGCGGGACGGGTAGCGGCTCCTGGACTGTCCCCGCGATGTATTTCTTGAGGATCACCGGCTGATCTCTCAGCTGGGTGGTCAGCGATCCGTCGGGGGCGGGGACGACCTCTGTGGTGGGCACGCCCAATTGGAAGACGGCTTGGGTGTGGGCTGCCAGACGCTGGGCGCTGGGCCAGTCGTGGTTGTCGAGGATCGTCAGGACGAATTCGTCGGAGGTGGTGGACAGCTTGAAGCTGGAGTTAGCTGCGCCTCCCGCCAGTGGCGCCAGTTGGGCGTTGTCCAGCTGGTAGCGCTGGGTGAGGGCGGGTAGATCGATTTGGTCTGAGGTTGTGTACTTCGCCACCGGCTTATTCTCCCCTGTTCGCGGCGGCTTCCAGGCGCCGGTCGTCGGCGATGGCGGTCCAGCGTGCCTTGACCTGGTTCTGGTCGTCCAGCCACTGTGCGCGGGGCAGTTCAGTCGGAGGTTCTTGGCCTGCCATGAGGTGGGAGAGTTCCATCAGGTAGGCGAACTCTTCGCCTTGCACGCATTCGCCCAACTGGTCTCTGGCTTCGGCCAGCGGGGCGGGGGAATCGAGGATTGTTGCGTGCAGGCAGGCTGCGAAGCGGATGTAGGCGACTGAGGAGGTCAGTCCTGCTTCGTGGGCGAGCGTGGCGACTTCTTCGGCCCGTTCGGGCAGGTCTGGTGCGACGCCGGCGTCCCGTACGAGTTCGGCGATCTGTGTCTGGATCTCTGCCCATCGAATCGAGACCCCGCTCAGCAGTTCCCGGGCGCGGGTGATCTGTTCTGCTGCGCGGGGGCGGTCTTGGAATGCGGCTGCGAAGGCCAAGCAGGCCTGGGACAGTGCGGCCTCGCCCGGCTGGCCGAGCTGTAGGGCCTCGTCGCGGCTCTTCGCGTACGACGAGCAGGCCAGTGCGATGTGTCCTTGGGTCCACCACAGGTCGCCGAGCACTCGGTCACGGCGGCCCTCCACACCTAGGGTTTCGGCGACGTCACGTACCTGGGGGAAGCGTCCTACTCGGCGGGCAAGGTGCGCGAGGCCGCGGGCGGCCGTGGGGGCGAGGCGCCCTCCGGCGTCGACGACCTGCTGCATGCCTTCGAGGGAGCGTTCGAAGTTCCCCACGTCCCGGTCGCACTCGGCGAGGAAGTACCGTGGCAGCTCCATCAGCTGCTGGGGCAATTGGCCCGATTCCAGGACGGTGCGGAGTTGCTCGGCTGTGTGGCTGCGGTGCCTGCGTTGGCGTTGCGCGATGGCGGACAGCGCTGTGGCCAGGGCCTCTGAAGGACTGCCGATTACCTCACGGCTGGCCCCGGTAGAGGGGAGGGACGGGAGTTCGATGGGTTCCCAGACGAAGTCGTCGACGTAGCGGAAGGCCGCGTCCGCGAGCCAGCCGAGGTCGAGTTCATAGTCGCGGGCCAGCCGCATGCCCTGTCGTAGGGCGGCAACCAGGTGGACGCGGTCCCCGGTTGTCTCGCGTCCTAGGGCGTCGAATGCTCGCTGTGCTGCCCGCTGCCAGTCTGCTTCGCTCCAGCGGTCTTCGCTGATGGAGTCAGCCTCGCGGACTGCTTCGCGGACCAGTTCGTGCACCCGGTAGGGCCAGGGTGCTCCTGGGTCCGCATCCACGAAGGGCCGCTCGACCAGTTCCAGGGCTGGGGCGTCGTGGTCGAGGCCTGCTGCTGCGGCGGCCAGCTCGATGGAGAATGAGTCCAGCAGGCTTACCGCCCGCAGAACCTGCCGCACGTTCGGGGATAGGTCTCGGAAGGTGCGCGCGACGAGGGCGGGGAAGTCGAGGTTGAACTCGTGTGGTTCCGGGGCCCGTCCGTGGCGTCGGTAGAGGTCGAGGAAGCGCATGACTGCGAGGTCTAAGTAAAGTGGCAGGCCGTGGGAGTTGGCGGTAACCATGTGTCGTGTGCGGTCGTCCATCAGCGGACGTCCGGCGATGGTGAGCCGCTCGCACAGGTAGGTTTCGCAGTCTTCTGCTGACAGGTATCCGACCGTGTGCTGGCGTGGTTCCTCAGCCGCTCCCCCGACGAGCAGGGGCCAGAACTGAGGGCCGGCCCAGTCCAGTTGCCCTTCGAGCTTCGGGTCGTCCCACTGCAGGCGATTTCGTCCCGTGATGACGAACAGTGCGTTCGGCATCAGCCATACCACCCGCTGGATCAGCCGTTCGAGATCACGGTGCACGCGGTCCCCGACGTCCTCGAAGGTGTCCAGCATCACCACCAGCGTCGCCCGCCGCTTCTCCGGAACCCTGCTCAGGTCCCAGGCGAGCAGATGGGAGTAGTAGCTGAGTGCCTCGAGATCGGGATCGGCCTCGAGTAGATCAGCCAGCCGCTGGCACTCCGCGAGGGAGCGGACCTGGTGCCGTCGCTCGCGGAGAGCACGCACCAGCGACCGCAGCCCCTGCCCGACCAGGGCGCCCGCGGTCCCGGGAAGGGCCACCGCCTGCGCGGCATCTGACAGCGCGGACTGCATCTGGCCTGACAGCGATCGCGAACCGGGGAAGCGGCTGAACCAGGTACGGCGGCGCAGGTATTCATCCAGCGGTTCACCTGGATGGTTGCGCTCCCAGTAGCGTTGGAAGGCGAGGTCGAAAGTAGGCATCGGCTGCCCGAGGTCCGCGGCCGCGAGCCGCAAAGCGAGCATGAGGGACTCGAAGTCCCCGCCCGATTCTCGGGACAGGTCGACGCGGACGGGCACCACACGTCCCACCTGCGGATCCAGCGGAGGCCAGTCACTCTCGTGGCCTTCGCTGTCCGCCAGGTGGTCGACCAAGGTGCGCGACAGGGTCGACTTGCCGATACCGCCGACCCCGTAGAAGACAAGCACATTACGCCGGGGAGCTTCCAGGTCCTCCACATCGACCCCTGGGCCGTTCACCCACTGTGTGTGGCGGATGAGACTTGCTGTCACCGTGCTCCACTCGCCATGCCGGTCGGCGAAGAAATCGACTGCCTTCAGCTCACGATCGTTAGAGCGGAACAACGCGCGCAGATCCGACCGAGTCACGTAGGCAACCCCCCGACGTAGACAGATGAACCAAGTAAGTGCAATGGCCCGGCTTCAGACGACCAGTCAAGCACAGACTGAGCAGCGGCCAAGCGTCGTACTCGGTGTGGCCAACTCGAAGGGCGGAGGCGAGGAGACTGGTCATGGCCAGCACAGGGGGCTGCAGCGACGGCCCAACGGGGCATCAGCATCGTCATCCTCTCCGTGCAAGTGGAGGGCGAGCGAGGGAACTGGGCGTCCGGAGCTACACGATCCCGAGACCGGCGCCTGAACTTCTGCCCGGTGAGGCATTCGGGGCAGAGCGCGGCCCGCTGCTACGACGAGGGCACCTTTCCCAGCTCAGCAAGCCGAGTGAGGATCCGCCTGGGGAGTTCAGCTGCTGTCAGCCGGAACGGGCTCCAGCGATCCTTGGAGTCCGGCTTCATAGAAGCCGAGAACCGGAAGCGCCCCTTGCTGTTGGGTTCGGTCACCATCTCTGCGAACGTGGCACTCGGTATCAGCCAAGCCGTCATAATCGCCCCTCGCTCAACGTCCACGGCGACGAACAGCATGTCCAGGCCCGTCCGCGGTTGGAACGTCTGCGACCGCACGAAGGCCATAAGCCTGTCCTGCTGAACTTGTGCTCCAGTGGACATCCGGGCCTTCACCTGCACGGCCAGAGTCGCGGGACTCCCGCGCCGGTGGAATACAAGATCCACGCCCTCGTCATCCACGAGTGAGGTGGAGACGTTCAACTCACCGCCCGTGGCGAGAATCGAGGAGGCCGCAACCAAGTATTCAGCGGCCTTCCCCATCCGTGCAGCGGCCGGGCTCTTCTCCAGGTACTCCTCGTCGTCACTCACATCGGGAATCTACTGACCCGCGCTGACGGTGACCATCCATCCGCACCTCAGGCGCCGCCGCCTCAGCCTGCGGCAGCGTCGTTGTCCCAGCCGTCCTCGATTCGTCATCACCGGCCGCTCGCGCCTGCAGCGGGCCGACGCCGGCTCCAGGGCCAGCTCAACTTCGCCGGCCCCGCAGCCTGGCCTGGCCTGGTCGCCCACGCCCAGCGGCCCGCACTACCTCCGACGGCGACCGCGCCCGGCAGGTGTTGATCGGCGGCTTCTCCCCCAAGGACTGCGACCACTACCTCGCCCGCCAGCGCCGCCCCGGCCTCCCAGGTACATCTCCGTACGGCCGGCGGACCCGCATCGCGAAACCAGAGAAGGTCCTGCCCGATGGGAGAGGCGGGCCATCGCCCCTGATGCCGCCTACAGGCTGCGCCCCTGCCCTTGCCGGAAACCTCATCCGCCCTGGTGGGGGCGGTTCTTCGGGTGTCCCGAAATCTTGGCCGCGTCCGCTCGAGCTGGCGCTCTCGCGCAGTTGCCATCACGGCGTCATGATGATCGATCGTGCTGCCGCGACTGGCTTACCTCGGCGTGACGAACGCGTTCGCGATGCTTCGCCTGCTACCGATGACTGATCGGGACAAGGACGCGGAGATCCTCGCCCTGCGTCACCAGATCACCGTGCTGGAACGCCAACTCGGCAAGAACAAGATCCGGTTCACACCCAGCGATCGAGCGTACCTGGCAGCGCTGTTGCACCGTCTGCCGCTACACGTCCTGCGAAGATTACGGCTACTCGTACGCCCCGACACGGTACTGCGTTGGCACCGCAACCGCGTCAAACGCCGCCATGCCGCCTCCTGCCGACCCAAACGCCCGGGACGGCCACGCACCGTACGCTCCATCCGCACCCTGGTGCTGCGCCTGGCAAAGGAGAACCCCAGCTGGAAGTAACAGACGCCTGCACGGCGAGCTGCTCGTGCTGGGGGTGAAGGTGGGCGCCTCCACGGTCTGGGAGATCTTGAAGGACGCAGGCATCGACCCGGCGCCCGAGCGGAACTCCAGTACCTGGGCCACCTTCCTTCGCGGCCAGGCTGATGCCCTGCTGGCCTGCGACTTCATGGAAACAGTCACCCTGTCGGGGGTTCGGATGTACGTGCTCGTGGTGATCGAACACGGCAGTCGCCGGATCCGAATCCTGGGCGCCACCACGCATCCCACCGCCTCCTGGGTAGCGCAAGCGGCGAAGAACCTCATCATGGACCTCGAAGACCTCGGCTGCCGCGCACGGTTCATGATCCGAGACAGGGACGGGAAGTTCCCCGACCTCTTCGATGCCGTCCTCAAGGACGCAGGGATCGACGTCGTCCTCAGCGGCATCCAGATGCCAAGAATGAACTCGATCATGGAAAGGTGGATACAGCCCTGTCGCCGCGAGCTCCTGGACCGGACGTTGATCTGGAACCAGCGACACCTTCTCTCCACCCTGCGCGAGTTCGAGCAGTTCTACAACGGACACCGACCACACCAGGGCATCGCCAACGCCAGACCGCTGCACCCCTTGCCCCCACCGATCGACGATCCCGACGCGTTAGCCCGCCTCGACATACGCCGACACGATCGCCTCGGCGGAATCCTCCACGAATATCAACATGCAGCGTGACCTGCACGGATGAGGTTTCGTTTCCGGCAAGGGCAGGTTGCCAGCAAGGCCGACCCCAACGAGGCCACCTCTTCTTGAAAGGGTGTTTCGATTGACATTGGATACCCCAATCGAAACACCACCTAAAGCCGTCACTGAATTAAGGCGTTCCCAGTTCAGGGATCATTTCAGACGTGCAAGCGACCTCGAGCATCCCTGCGCGCGAGGATTTCACTCCATCGCGCAAGGAAATCAGAGAGAGCCTTACCACCCAGCATCGGATAAAGATGCGCCGGGAACCCCTCTTTCGGATAGATGATTTGTATCATACCATCCGGATATTCAAGGTCAGCCCAAACTGAATCCAGAATGGTAAACTTCTCCACCGGATCGCTAACACCGTTCGCCACGGCACTAACAAAGTAATACTGCCAAATTTCGCTTGCATCACTCCGTTCATACTTGGAGAGCTGTAGAGCGAAATAACGAATTCGATCAGTCTCGCCCGAAAAAAGCGCTGCAATCTCTAGCTCCTCTGACGTGAGAGGGATCTCACTACAGGCGAGCCTTTCGATCACTTTGACCAGAAGACTCCCATCGATGAACCCATTTCGGTATCCATACGCAAGCTCTCCAGGGTAAGGGAACCCTTCGCCCAGGAAGCTATCTGCGTTGAATCTTGGCCATACCTCACGCATTTGGCACCGTCTCTGATCATCAACGAGGCTCGAATGCCTCATGCACAAGGACCCCTCGCGGATCCACAATCCAGTGAAATGCGCCAGACTTTCCATTTACCTCGCCAGGCACTGAGGCGTGAAGCATTGTGTCTGGGTTCATGACGTCTCGCTGGGGCTGACGCCAAACCGTTCCGCGCTCTGCGATCTGATCCTGTACGTATATAGGAGCCTTATGATAGGCGTCCGTTTTTGTCGCGGCCGAACTTCCGCGAGGCGCGTTCTGAATGATTTCCTGAGCCTCCTGCGCGCTAGGTAAAAGATGCTGGTTCGGCGCAACAGTGCAATTATGCGCCAGGACAGGCGTCGATCCTGCAAGCACATAGTACGCGTGGACACCGGCGATGGTGAGGTCGTGGGTGCGCTGGCGTTTGGTGAAGTGGCGGACCCCCTCGACGGTGACGGTGTCACCGCTTGGAGCGTGGAGGGCCATACCGGGTTTTAGGTCACCAGCTTTTATCCATTTCCGCTCAGAGTCCATCCAGAAGGGGTGTGTTGCGGTGGATATAAGGGCTGCTACCCTCCTACCCTTGCCCGTGTTGACCGTAAGGTCGACGAATTCCTTGTCGCCCTTAGTGATGATGGTGCCGACGACTTTGCGTGCGGTGGTCTTTCCCTTCTTCGGGTCAGTGACCTTTACCGTATCGCCTAGCTGGACGTCCTCTATTGGTTTGGTGGTTCCATCCGCAAGGAGAACCTCAGTACCCGGCGTGAAGCTATGACACGCGGACTCTGCTTTACTGGAAGAGGAATTCTCTTTGGATTTATTGCTCCTGGCGGCCCATGCTTCTTCCGCTCTTTCGATCGCCTTCTTTGCCACTTGCTTCAGAAGGCGGGTTTTGGTGATGCCGGTCGCATCGAGGGCCGCAGCACTGCACGTGTCTGCATCCCAATCGCCTGGGCACTCCCTGGCATTTTTAGTTGGGTCGAGTAATTTTAGCGCCTTAAGTGTGAATTTCGTTATCACGTCCCACGGGTCAGGAAGAGCAGCGTTTTCTGCCATCTTCTTTCTGGCGTGGGCGTCGACGCTGGGGCCGTAGCCGGTAATTGGTCCGCAGCCGTATGGGCACCGGTATCGCGCCCTGGCGGCAGCTCCGGTGTTGGCAGGACTGCTGTAGCCGCCGCCTCCACCGCCGTGTCCCCGGCTGCGGTGTCCACCACCTCCGTGTCCGGCACCTCCGCCGCCACTTCCGGGCCATCTGGGGCCCATCGGTCCTCTCCCCGCGCATGACTCCTCCGGACACATTCCGGTGGGGTCGCTCATCGTGACGGGTGTGTTATTGGCGTAGGTGTATCCGTTGATCTGCTGGGGGTCGGTCAGGTCCATGACCGGGTCGACGGAGATGAAGCGGCCGGTTGCCGGATCGTATTCGCGGGCGCCGAGGTGGGTGAGGCCCGTGGTGGTGTCGATCGTGCCGCCGACGAATCCTTTGGTTCCAGGCCAGGTCGAGGGTTGCTCGCCGCGTGGCGCGCCGAAGGGGGTGGTGCGGCGCTGGGCGAGCTTCAGCGACTGCGCGTCGATGGCGAGTTGGGCGGTTCCGTGGTGGTCGGCCAGGGTGAGGGAGACGGTGTTGTCATCGGCGCGGACTGCTTGGTTGCCGCCGCCTAAGTCGGTGTAGCGGGTGGCTTTCGGGGTTTTGGAGTCCTTGGCGAGGGTGATTTCGGTGAGACCGAGGTAGAGAGTGGTTTCTGTAGGTGTGCGGCTGATCAGGCGGCTGCCGTCGGCGTCATAGAGGTACTCGGTGACCTGGTCTGTGCCACCTTCGCGAGGCTGGCTGGCCGTCGCGAGGTGGCCTTCGGCGTCCCAGGTGAGTTTCTGGGTATCGCCGCTCCGGGTGCGGGTGGCGGTGTTGCCGGCTTCGTCGTAGCCGTAGGACTCTTCACTCTGGCCGGTGGGTCCGGTGGTGTCTATTGAGGTGAGGGCGTGGGGCTGCTTGCTGGTGGTGCCCGGTGCGGGGTAGTGGTATTCGCGCTTGGTGTCCTTGGCGGAGTCGCCTGTCGGGTCGTGCTGGGTTTCGGTGAGGCGATTGCCAGTTTTGTCGTAGGTGTAGGACTGCCAGTACGGGGCCGGGCCGCCCGTTGTGCTGGCAGACGGGGTGTCCGCGCAGGTCTTGGTCGGCTGTGTCCAGGCCTCCGTGAGACGCCGCAGGTAGTCGTAGGTGAAGCACTGGGTGTCGGTGCCGGCTCGGGAGACATCGGATACCGAGGTGACGTTGCCGACCGGGTCGTAGCCGTAGGTGGCGTACTGGTCGACGCCCGCGATGTCCTGGCGGTCCACGCGAGTGGTGGCCAGTCTTTGCGTGCCCCACTCATAGGTGTTGGTGACGGAGGTGGTCTTCCCTCCGCTGACGCCGGTGAGCTGGTAGGCGTATGGCTTGCCGGTCAGGCTGTATGAGGTCGTGGCGGTCATGCCTCGGCCGTCGTAGACCTTGATCGGTCGGAGGGTGTCGTCCTCGTAGGTGTAGTTGCTGCCGCCGCCGGGCAACGAGCCGGCCGCGGAGTAGCTGGTCGCTGCTACGAGGCCGTTGGCGTGGTAGTCGGTGCCCGACTCGTAGGTGCCGGCCAGTTCGTGTTCGCGCTCTGGGATGACCGTGGCGGTCTTCATGGGCCGGTAGAGGCGGTCGTACATCGTGATTTTGTTGGTGTAGGCGGCACCGTCGACGTAGCGGGTGGATTCGGCGAGCTGTCCTTTGGCTCCGCTGATGGTGTCGAAGACCCACTTGGCGCGCAGCGGGCCGTCGGTAGTGCCTTCGTGCAGTTCGGTGCGGCGGCCGAGGTCGTCATAGGTGTTCGCGAGGGTGACGCGGCGTGCGTCGGTGGTGGAGGTCAGCTGGCCGCGGTCGTCGTAGGTGCTCTTGGTGGTGCCCTTGTCCGGGTCGCTGGAACTGACCTGCCGACCAAGTTGATCGTAGTTGTACTTCCAGGCGTTGCCTGCCGGGTCTGTGACCTGTGCCAGTTGCCCGGCCGGGGTGTAGCGGTAGTGGGTGGTGTCGGCTGCTGCTTCGATCGTGCGTGTGTGGTGTTGCTGCAGTTCGGTGGTTTTGCCGCGTGCGTCTGTCACGGTGGTGGTGGCTGCGCCGCCCTCGGGGGGGATGACCGTGGTCCGGTCGCCGCCGTGGATGGTGCGGGTGGTGGAGAGGACTGTGCCTCCGTCGCCGTTTCCGGCGATCTGCTTGGCTTCGGTCTCGCGTCCCAGGCCGTCGTAGGTATGGCGTGACTGGGTTTCGACGCTGAGTGCGTTGTCCGGTTCGAAGAGTCTGGTTTGGGGTTTGGCTTCGGCGTAGTAGGGGGCGAAGGTTTTGGTTGTGAGGCCGCGTTCGTCGTAGAAGGTGTCGGTGATGATGCGGCCGCCCTCGGGGCCGGGGGCTTGGGTTTGGCGCGCTCTGAGGAGGCCGTCGTAGAGGGTGTAGGAGGCGATCTGTGCGCCTCCTGCGGGGGTGAGGGTTTGGGTGCGGACGGCGACGGCGTCGCCTTCGGTGATGAAGTAGGAGAACTCGTAGGTGGGCAGTTGGCTGGTGCGGCGGTCGGCGAGCCAGACCTTGGTGGACCTGCCCAGGGCGTCGTAGGCGAACTCGGTGCGCTTGTTGTTGGTGTCCACTTCCGCGAGTGGCTGGCCGCGTAGCGGGTCGAGTTCGGTCGTGGTGGTCTGTGCGGTGGTTGCGTCGCCCTTGGTGGCGGGCGGGGTGGTCACGGTGGTTTTGGTGGGGATACCGATGGCGGGGGTGTAGGTGGTTTTGGTGGTACGGCCGTCGCTGCGTGTGGAGCGGGAGGGGGCCCCTGTGGTGGCTGCGGTGACGGTTGCGGTCAGATCGGTGCTGGTCAGCTCGCGGCCGTAGGAGTCATAGGTGCTACCCGACTCCAGGTAGGTGGCTTTCTTCCCGTCGTGTTCTTTGAGGGTCGCGGTTGCGGTGGCATCGCCCTTGGTGGGGGCGGCGTCGTAGGTGCCGCCGTCGTAGGCGGTCCGGACATCGGAGATGACGTCTTTTGACCGGTCGGGGGTGTCGTCGCACTTGACGGCCACTGTCTCTTCGCGGGAGGGCAGCGTCAGGATGTTCGCGGTGTTGTTGTCGGCGTAGGTGGTGCGGGTGCACTGGTTGTCGTCGGCGGTGGTGGGGTCGCCGAAGTCGTCGACCTGCACAGGGCGTCCGGCGACGGTGTCAAGGCTGGTGGATGAGCTGGTCGTGCGCCATTTCTGCCCGTCGCCGTTGTCGAGGGAAGTGAAGTTTTTGGTGTAGGAGGTGCCGGTGAGGTTGGCAGTGACGGTGCCCCAGCTTCGGGCTCGCTTGGCGGTCTCGTGGTGCCAGGGCCGGTTGACGGTCTTCTCGAGTACTTTGCCGCCCGGGCCTGAGAAGGTCACCGACTTGTATGTGAAACCGGCGGCCGACTCGTGGTCGGTGATGGGTTCGCCTTCACCGTCGTCCAAAGTGACTGTGACATCTCGCGTGCCGCCGGAGGGGGATTTCCTGTCGCCGTCCATGCCGCGCAGGAAATAGGTTTCTTCCTGCGATTTCATGTTGCCGGTTCCCTGGCCGCCGGTCTCTACGCGCACGTGTCCGTAGCCGCGCCACTGTGACCAGGTCTTGTACTCCTCCTTGGTCAGACCGTCGTCATCGTCGTAGTGCCAGGCGGCGCCGTCGAGATAGGTGTAGCGGGTGACCTGGTCCGGTGCTCCGCCCGTGCGGTCGGTCGCGGTGACCGAGTCGACCACGTACTTGTTGAACCATTCTTCATCGGGGCCGTCACTGGAGCTGCCGCCGATGTACTGGGGGAAGCAGCGCGTGGTGTTCGTCTGCGGCGTGGGCAGGGAGCTCCGGGCGCAGGCCGGGGCTGAGTAGTTCACATCGGTCTGGCCGCCGGATTCATCCGCGACGGTGGAGAGGCGGGCTTTGATGAACGGGGCCTTGCCGTCGCCTGTTTTGTCGAGGCGGTTGGTCTGCTGGGTGTAGGTGAGGGTCGTCTTCGGCAGGGTGATGGGGGTGGCAGCGCTGTGGCCGGTGTGCTGGATCTCGTCGAGGAGTAGCTGGTAGTCGACGTCTGCTGTGCCCCAGTGGTGGCCGAGTTTCCAGGAGTCGATCTTTGTGTATGTGTCGTCTTTGAGGACGGTGGTGGTGACTTCGGTCAGTCGCTTACGGGTCCAGAAACTAGGCGATAGCCGCCCTTGGTCGCACTTGGTGCCGGATTTGCAGTTGAGGTCCCAGGGTGTGTCGTACCAGTAGGGTGCTTTGCTGTCGATGGTGCCGGGATCGCAGGTGACCTGTTGTTTGGCGTCGGGAATGCAACGTTCAGAGTTGGAGAAAGTTACTTTGGCCAGGGCTTTGCCGGTGTAGACGTTGGTGGACTTCAGGCCGTATTCAATGCGGTCGAGGTATCCGCCGCGTACGTAGGGTGTGTCGTCTGCTTCTTTGAGGTCGCGGCCGTAGGAGTTGGTTTCCTTGTTGTAGTAGTAGGCGACGGCGTTGCCGTGGACGTCCACGATGTAGTCGAGGTTCCATCGCCATGCTTGCTGGCACCATGATGCGGCGAACGAGGAGGCGTGGCACGGTTCGTCGGCGTCGTCACCGAAGACGGGGACGTTCCAGGCGGAGTTGGTGGTTTCCTTGCCTGACGCCCAGCCGCTGAGTTTGTTGTAGCCGAAGTAGTAACTGGTGCCCTCGGGGGTGGTCAGTACCCAGTACTCGCCGTTGTCGTCCCCATTGTTGCGGTCTTTGTCGCTGACGCGTTTGATCTTGGTGCCGTCGTCCTGCTTCAGCTTCCACACGTCGTGTCCGGCAGGCACGAGTTCGCCGGCCATGCCATTGAACGAGATGGTGGCGTTGTCGTATCCCCAGCACAGGTCGCCGGGCTTGTTGCCGTCGGCGTGCTCGATGCCGTCGTCGGAGCAGGGCTTGTAGCGGCGTTCTATGTAACCGGGCCACATCTCGAAGCCGTCGCCGGCCCATGAGGACTGGTTGTTGGTGCCGCCGGTCCGGCCGTCGATGGCGCCCGAGGTGTAGGAAAGCCCCACGCTCGGCTTCAGCCCTCCGGGGACCTCCGGTGTCGGCATGTCGTAGGACCAGGCGAAATCACCTGTGTTGAGGTTGGTGGTCCAGGTCGCGGACGGTGACAGTGAGGTGGCTTTGTAGTCGCCCTTCTCGCCCTTCTCCGCAGCTGCTGCTGCCAGCACCGTCGTGGCGCCGCTGTGGAGGGGGACGCCGTCTGTGGTCAGCGTCCGCTTTTCCTCGTCGTTGACTGTGTGCATGGGGGTGCCGGAGCGGCACGCGGGCTTGTGGGGTGTGGTCAGGGCGCACGCAGGGAGTTCCAGCAACTGCAGGCGGGATGCATAGCCGCCGCCGAATGCTTCGGAGAAGGCGGAGTAGTCGACCTGCACTGCGGCCCGATCGGTCTGGTCTCGTCGCTCGGTTTCAGGAGTCAGAGTGAACAGCAGGCCGTTCACACCGGCTTGCTCGGCCTTTTTGCGCTCGACGACACGAATGCGGACGCTGCGCTCTGCGTTCCCCGGGCCGTCCGCGGCTCGCTTGGCTGCCCCAGTGGGAGGCCGGAGAGTCAGAGCGATGGGAAGGTCTCCCGCCTGGGCAGGCGTGGCAGAGCGCTTTGTGGTCGAGGTTGAAAGGTGGAGGAGAGCCGACCCGCCACCGGTCCAGCTGGCTTTCGGTGCGCGCGCTGGTGTCCTGGGGCCTTTGAAGAGGGGGCGTGGCTTGGCCTTCCCGGCTGCTTTGCCGGCGACCGGCTTCTCCAGGCCGGGCGGCACCGAAGGCTTGCTCCGGCTGCTTGCCGCGCTTGGCGGGGCGCCTGCGCCCTGGAGCAGCGCGCCGACCATGACAGCGGATACGGCGATGGCAACCTGACGGCGTGCTGAACCCATGCGGAGTCTGGGTCTGCCCTTCATACCTGGTTCAATCCCTCACTGCGAGCGCCACGGGGTACGGAGCCGTATGGCGCGGACGTTGTGTGAACCGAGCTGTGTGTCGGGCGGCAGCAGGTGTGCTGCCGCCCGTGGCGGCGTGGCTACTCGGTCTGTGGGACCTCGGTGGGTACGTCGGTCCAGTGCCCGGCGAGGAAGGCCACTTGTTCGTCGGTGAGTGCGCCTTGGAAGGCCCATGCGTCGTCCACGGCGCCTGGCCAGTACTCGCCCCAGGTACCGGCCGTTTTCGCCCGGCCGATCTGCAGCGACTTGGTGGCTTTGAAGGTGAGCGTGTCCTCCGCCCACGGGATGCGGTCGGCGCAGGTGGTGTCGTCGGCTTCGCCGTCGCCGTCGGTGTCGGGGCAGGCGATCTCCTCCAGTTCCCCGTTCACGTACAGCCGTGCTTGTTTGCTGAATCCGTCGTAGACGAGGGCGAGGTGGTTCCAGTCCCGCACGTCGTAGAACTGTTCGTTGTCGATGCTCACCAGGGAGGCGCCGGTGGCGTCACGGTCGGGCAGGGTGACCTGCCATCGTCCGAGGCCTTCGGGGTCTTTCTTGTCTGGTTCGAAGCGCACGGCGAACGCGCTTTGCTGGCTGCCTTCCGCGCTGAGCAGTGCGGCGCTTGTGCTGGGGGTGGCGGCGGCCTGGGCCCAGCCGGTCACGGTGAAGCTGCCGCTGGTGTCGACTGGCACGGTACTGGTGTCGGCGTAGTCGCCTGTGCCGTCGAGTTGCAGTGCGCCGTCGTCGATCATGCCGGTGCCGATGCTTGCGTTGCCGTGGAGGGCCATGGCGTGGCGCTCGGGTGTGGCATCGGGAGAGGTGGCTGGTGTGCCGGAGGCTGTCTCGAAGTTCCAGCGTCCCTGGAGCTGGGGGCGTTGTCGGAAGAGCTGCAGTACCTCGCCTGAGGAGACGGGGCGGTCGTAGAGGCGGACGTCGTCGATCTGGCCGGGGAAGACGTTGTCGGGTTTCTGCTCGTAGGAGCCGGCGCCGATGAACATCGGTCCGTCGGCGTACCAGGAGCCGCCGAGTTTGACCGAGTCGGCTTGTTGTCCGTTGACGTAGAGGGTGAGGGTGTCTGCGACGGTGTCGTGTACGCCGACGAGGTGGGCCCAGGTGTTGCCGTAGGCGTGGGTGCCTTCGGGTTGCATGGCGCGTACGGCTCCGGCGTCGGGTGCGTCGGAGGTGTGCTGGTTGAGCACCCACCGGTCGTAGGTGGCCGAGTAGTAGATCTCGAACCCTGCTTTGTGGGTGCCGCCTTGGGCGATGGCGACGGCGGAGCGGCTGGGTTTGGATTGTGGCAGTTTTGCCCACATGGAGACGGCGAAGCTGCGTGAGGTGTTGAGGTGGGGGGCGCCGACGCGGGCGTAGTCGTCCACGCCGTCGAGGGTGAGGGCCTTGCCGGCGATGCCTGGGGTTCCTGGTTTGGCGCCGCCCTGGAGACGGGCGGGCAGGACATCGCCGTGGCCGGTCACGGTGGTGGTGCCGGATTCTTCATCGAGGCTGAAGATCGCGATGGCGGGGCGGCCGGGATCGCCGATGCGTTCCTTGGCGTAGAGGCGGGTGACCTCGTCCTCGCTGATTCTCTTGTCGAAGATCTGCAGTTCGTCGATGGTGCCGGGGAAGAAGGCGTCGGGCTTGCCGTCGTAGGAGCCGGCGCCGATCTGCAGCCCGCGGCGGGCGTTCCACGCGGATGTGTAGGTGGTCTCCCCTACCTGTTTGCCGTTGACGAAGAGGTGCAGGCGTTGTTCGACTGCGTCGAAGGAGCCGACCAGGTGGGTCCACTCCCCTGCTTTGACTCCGCCGGGTTTGTTTGCCATGGCGCGGGCGATGCCGGCGTCCGCGCTGTCGGAGGTGTACTGGTTGAAGACCCACCGGTCGTAGGTGGATGAGTAGTACAGCTCGAAGCCGGGCCGGTGGTTTCCGGGCTGGGTGGCGATGACGGCCGCATGGTCGGGGACCTGGAAGAGCTGCACCCAGGCTGAGACGGTGAAGCCTCGGTCGGTGTCCACCACCGGGATGTCGGTGTCGGCGTAGCCGGTGGTCCCGTCGAGTTGCAGCGCGGTGCCCGTCACGCCTGTGGCGCCGGTATGGGTGCCGCCGTGGAGCTGTGCGACGCGGGGCGGAGCTGTGCCTTTTTCCTCGGTTGCGCTGCTGTCCTCGTCCATCTGCCACATGGCGCGCTCGGGCTGTCCGGCCTTGACCCGGAACTGGTACGTCCGGATCTCAGATGCGTTTCCGGCCTTGTCGAAGGCTTGGGCGGTGACGAAGTTCAGACCAGGCTTCGAGGGGAGGAGCTTCACCACCTTGGCGGCGCCGTTGGAGGTGGTGATCTCGTGTTTGGCTGACGGGCTGCCGTTGACGCCGTAGCGGTAGCGGTTGACGTCGGTGGAGGTGGAGTCGAGGGTGAAGTCGCCGTACTGTCCTACGCCGTCGAGCCAGGGGTCGTCCGGGTTATCCGGGTCTGAGGCCGGATACTCCCCTGAGGACACTCCGGGGGCTTTGGGGATGGTGGTGTCGTAGAGGAAGTAGCAGCTGGTGGCCGATCCTGCGGATGACCACGGGGAGTACTGGGCTCCGTCGTAGGAGCGGACGTACCAGGAGATGGTCTTGTTCGACGGGAGGGAGGAGGGCAGGGAGATCCGGAAGTCCGAGCCGGATCTCTTGGCTGTGGTGCGGCCTGGTTTCCAGCGGGCGATGGTGCCCTTGCCGTCGCCGGAGTCCCATGCTGCCTGGAACTGCACGGATATGGCGTCACGGTCGGGGTCGGTGACGTTGTTCGCGTGGATCTGGCCTCGGGTGCGGACCCGTGGGGCGTCGCCGGGTCTCTTGCACTGGCCTCCGTACTCCATGAGGAGCTGGTTCATCTTGATCTGCGGGGGCGGGCGGTTGTACTTCACCCGCAGGAAGGCCTTGTCCGAGAAGCGCTTCCAGGCGTACCGGTCGGACTCGCTGCCGGCCCGCAGCCCGAAGGTCATCGTCGACCACTTCTTCGACGCCGCCTCCTGTACCGCGCTCCTCACATCGAACTCGGCATCTCCAGCGGCGCAGCCCTCGTAGCCGTAGGCGAAGGAGTACGTCTTCAGATGGTCGACCCAGAAGCCGGAGGCGTTTTGCGAGTTCCAGGTCGTCGATGAGCTGATGTCCTTGGTCCGCCACAGCTCCACCTCCCGCTTCGAGCAGGACGCCGACCAGGTGTTGCGTACGACGAACTCGGCTGACAGGACCGTCTTGCCGGCGAAGGCGGATGTCGGGATGCGGTAGAAGAGCCGCTTGGTGTCATACGGGTTGCAGTAGTTCCACTCGCAGTACCCCAGGCCCTCGGTGGATTTGCCGTTGAACTTCCACTGCGGTGAGCTCGCCCAGTACTTCGACGCCATCGTCCATGCCGACGAGCGGGGCGAGTGCCACTGGGGGTCGATAAACACCGGGTACACGGTGTCCCCGCCGCGCAGGACATCACGGTCCGGGGTCAGTACCAGCTCCTGACCGTCGGTGGGCACATCCACTGCGATGGGGGCGAGCTTCCCCGACTCCCCCGCTCCCGGCTCATCCGCCGCGGTCCCTTGGAGTTCCTGCTGTGAAGTGTCCGGGGCCTTCAGCGATCCCTTGCCTGGCGCGGTCGGTTTCCTGGCTGTGGTCTGGGACGTGGCATCGCTGGAATCCCACATCAGGGGTGTGGAGGCCTCGAAGACCGCGGACTTCGCTCCGTTGTCGACGGCTTCCAGGCCTCCGTCGGTGGTCTGCTGTACCTGGATGTTCTGTGTCTGCAGCTTGAGGCGCAGTTGCTCCAGACCAGGGCTTGCCGCGGCTTTGGCTGACTTCACCACGAGGAGCTGTGAGAATCCATCGACGTCTGACGACAGTCTGAGATCCACCTCAGGCAGCACGTCCTGGTAGGTGGCTGTGTTGCCTTCCAGGACCGGGGCTGGCAGCGCGGTGGGCCAGGACAGGGCCAGCTCCCGGCCAGCACGGCGCATCCGCACCATCGGGCCATCGCCGCCACCGGAAAACGCCACATCGAGGGCCGCCGCTTTCGGGGCGACCGTGCCGTCGCTGGTACGCGCCAGGTCCGTGTCGATCTGCTTCCACTCACCGCCCGCCCGCGTCCGCACCGGTCGCAGGTACTCGTTGGCCTCGAGGTAGCCATCCGGCGTGGCGAACACATCACGTGTCTCGCCCCGCAGGGACACCACTTCCACCCTGCTGCCGACACGCTTCGCCTTGGCTAAGAGTTCCTAACAGAAGTTGTTGATCATGTGACTTTCGGCGTGGATGGTCGTTGGTCTGGTCGTGGGAAAGCGACAGTCGCGGCCGTGGATCGTGTCGG
>Ga0207426_1001148_pt1 | contig 23862 bp, 29 predicted proteins | sample AraplaMF_Cvi_mMS_FD_184265 | JGI IMG/M metagenome (GOLD analysis project Ga0207426, IMG submission 184265) | Arabidopsis root microbial communities from the University of North Carolina, USA - plate scrape MF_Cvi_mMS (SPAdes) (version 2) | ecosystem: Host-associated > Plants > Roots > Endosphere... | reverse complement strand
ACGGCGCGGCCAACCAGGGCCAGGTCTATGAGAGCTTCAACATGGCGGAGCTCTGGAAGCTGCCGGTGATCTACGTCATCGAGAACAACCGCTACGCCATGGGCACCTCGGTCTCGCGCGCCTCGGCCCAGCAGGATTTCTCCAAGCGCGGCGCGTCCTTCAATATCCCCGGCAAGCAGGTCGACGGCATGGATGTCCGCGCCGTGAAAGCGGCGGGCGATGAGGCGGCGGCCTGGTGCCGCGCCGGCAAGGGCCCCTTCATCCTGGAGATGCAGACCTACCGCTATCGCGGCCACTCGATGTCCGACCCTGCAAAATATCGCACGCGCGAGGAGGTCGAGAAGGTTCGCCATGACCAGGACCCGATCGAGCAGGTGCGCAATCGCCTGCTGGCGGCCAAGGTCAGCGAGGCCGACCTCAAGGCGATCGACGCCGAGGTGCGCGACATCGTCAACGCATCCGCCGACTTTGCCCAGCATGATCCCGAGCCGGATGCCGCCGAGCTCTGGACTGACGTTTACCGCTGAACGCGCGCAAGCTTTCTTTTGGAGTCGATATGCCAATTCAAGTGCTGATGCCCGCGCTGTCGCCCACGATGGAAAAGGGCAACCTCGCCAAGTGGCTGAAGAAAGAGGGCGAGCAGATCAAGTCGGGTGACGTGATCGCCGAGATCGAGACCGACAAGGCGACCATGGAGGTCGAAGCGACCGACGAGGGTACGCTCGGCAAGATCCTGATCCCCGAGGGCACCGCCGACGTCGCGGTGAATACGCCGATCGCGACCATCCTCGCCGACGGCGAGAGCGCCGCCGATCTTGCCAAGGCGCCTGCGCCGGCCGCGAAGCCTGCCGAGGCCGCTCCGCCTGCTGCTGCAAAGGCCGAGGCTCCCGCGCCGAAGGCTGCGCCCGCGCCGCAGGCCGTCGCCGAGCCCGATCCGGAAGTGCCCGCCGGCACCGAGATGGTGACGCAGACCATCCGCGAAGCCTTGCGCGACGCCATGGCCGAAGAGATGCGCCGCGATCCCGACGTCTTCGTGATGGGCGAGGAGGTCGCCGAATATCAGGGCGCCTACAAGGTGACGCAAGGGTTGCTCCAGGAGTTCGGCGCCCGGCGCGTGATCGACACCCCGATCACCGAGCACGGTTTTGCCGGCGTCGGTGTCGGCGCCGCCATGACCGGGCTGAAGCCGATCGTCGAGTTCATGACCTTCAACTTCGCCATGCAGGCGATCGACCAGATCATCAACTCCGCCGCCAAAACGCTCTACATGTCCGGCGGCCAGATGGGCTGCTCGATCGTGTTCCGCGGGCCGAACGGCGCCGCTGCGCGCGTCGCCGCGCAGCACAGCCAGGACTATTCGGCCTGGTACTCGAACGTCCCGGGTCTCAAGGTCGTCGCGCCGTTCTCGGCCGCCGATTACAAGGGCCTGCTCAAGGCCGCGATCCGCGATCCCAATCCGGTGATCTTCCTCGAGAACGAGGTGCTGTACGGCCACACCGGCGAAGTGCCGAAGCTCGACGACTTCATCGTCCCGATCGGCAAGGCGCGCATCGTGCGCTCCGGCAGCCACGTCAGCATCATCTCCTGGTCGAACGGCATGACCTATGCGCTCAAGGCGGCCGACGAGCTCGCCAAGGAGGGCATCGAGGCTGAGGTGATCGACCTGCGCACGCTGCGCCCGATGGACACCGAGACCATCGTCAACTCCGTCAAGAAAACGGGGCGTGCCGTCACGGTGGAAGAGGGCTGGGCCCAGAGCGGCGTCGGCGCCGAGATCGCCGCGCGGATCATGGAGAACGCCTTCGACTATCTGGACGCGCCTGTCGCGCGCGTCTCAGGCAAGGACGTGCCGATGCCTTATGCCGCGAACCTGGAGAAGCTTGCACTGCCGTCGGCGGCAGAAGTCGTCGAGGCCGCCAAAGCCGTCTGCTACAGGTAGACCATGGCGGGCCCGAAGGAGCAGCCACTGCCGCCCGACGTCATGACCCGCGACGACGCGGTCGAGATCCTGCGCGTGTTCGTGCTGGACGGCGGGCTGTCGATGGCGTTCCAGCGGGCCTTCGAGGAGCCCGATATGTGGGGCCTGCTGCTCGTCGATCTCGCCCGCCACGCCGCGCGCGCCTATGCGCGCGAGAGCGAGTACACCGAGGAGGACGCGCTGAACCGGATCCTCGACATGTTCCAGGCCGAGATCGAGCGTCCCACGGATACCGGCACCACGACGCCGCGCGGGAAGGGGCACTGACCGTGGCGATCGAACCCCACCATTTCGATTTCATGCTCGAGGCGATCCGCGAGGCGGAAGCCTCGATCGCACAGGGCGGCCTGCCGATCGGCGCGGTGCTGACGCGCGACGACAAGATCATCGCTCGCGGCCACAACAACCGCGTGCAGGAGAACAACGTCATCCTGCATGGCGAGATGAGCTGCCTGCGCGAGGCCGGCGCGATCACGTTCCACGACACCGTCATGTACACCACGCTGTCGCCTTGCTCGATGTGCGCCGGCGCGCTCGCGCTGTTCAAGGTCAAGCTGGTGGTGATCGGGGAGTCCGTCACTTTCGAGGGCTCCAAGGACATCCTCGACAAGTTCGGTATCCCCTGGATCGATCTTGCCGACGACCGTTCCATCACCATGATGAAGAATTGGCGTTCCGTCCCTGCCAATGAGCGCCTGTGGCAGGGCGACATCGGCAACTAAACCTGGTCTGTTCGTCTCCACTGTCGGAGGCGACGTTTTTGCAAAGTTCTTCTTGAGGTCAGCATGCCCATCAACATCCTGATGCCCGCTCTCTCGCCGACGATGGAGAAGGGCAACCTCGCCAAATGGCTGAAGAAGGAAGGCGACAAGGTCAAATCCGGCGACGTCATCGCCGAGATCGAGACCGACAAGGCCACCATGGAGGTCGAGGCCATCGACGAGGGCACGATCGCCAAGATCCTAGTGCCCGAGGGCACGCAGGATGTGCCGGTCAACGACGTGATCGCGGTGCTCGCCGGCGAAGGCGAGGACGTGAAGGCCGCAGGCAGCGCCAAGCCCAGCGCGTCGGCTGCGCCGCCGAAGGCCACGGAGGCTCCCGCGGCTCCGGCCGCCGCACCGGCTCCTGCTGCGCCCAAGGCTGCACCGGCGCCCGCAGCGGCTCCGGCGCCGCAGGCCACGGCTCCCGCCGCGCAGGCCAACGGCCATGGCGGCCGCGTGTTCTCCTCGCCGCTGGCGCGGCGTCTGGCCAAGGACGCCGGCATCGATGTCGCGATGGTCACCGGCACCGGCCCGCACGGCCGCGTGGTCGCGCGCGACGTCGAGCAGGCTAAGTCCGGCAAGGGCCTCAAGGCGCCTGCGGCTGCGCCGTCAGGCGCGCCTGGAATCGCGCCCACCATGTCGGACAAGCAGATCCTGTCGCTGTTCGAGCCGGGCTCCTACGACATCGTCCCGCATGACGGCATGCGCCGCACGATTGCGCAGCGCCTGACCGCCTCGATCCAGAACGTCCCGCACTTCTTCCTCACCATCGACTGCGACATCGGCAAGCTGATGGCCGCGCGCGAGGAGATCAATGCCGCAGCTCCCAAGGACAAGGAGAAGAAGCCGCTCTACAAGATCTCGGTCAACGACTTCGTCATCAAGGCGATGGCGGTGGCGCTGCAGAAGATCCCGAACTGCAACGTCAGCTGGACCGAAAGCGGCATGGTCAAGCACCATCATTCCGACGTCGGCGTCGCCGTGGCGATGCCGGGCGGCCTGATCACGCCGATCATCCGCAAGGCCGAGACCAAGACGCTCTCGACCATCTCCAACGAGATGAAGGATTTTGCGGCGCGCGCACGTTCCCGCAAGCTGAAGCCGGAAGAGTACCAGGGCGGTACCACCGCCGTGTCCAACCTCGGCATGTTCGGCATCAGCCACTTCACCGCGGTGATCAACCCGCCGCATGCGACCATCCTCGCGGTCGGCACCAGCGAGGAGCGGCCCGTGGTGCGCGGCGGCAAGATCGAGATCGCGCACATGATGAGCGTGACCCTGTCCTGCGATCACCGTGCCATCGACGGCGCGCTCGGCGCCGAGCTGATCGGTGCGTTCAAGCAGCTGATCGAAAACCCCGTCATGATGATGGTCTGAGATGGCGCATGACGACGCGCTGGCCCTGGATCTCGATGCTGGTTTCGCTGATCCTCATGCTCAGCCCGCACGGCCGCGAGATCATTGACGCGGCCTTCTTCGCCGGCGAGGCGCTGTCGCGCAACATCTGGGCGCCGATCGCGCTCACCATCTTCGCCATCATGGCGGCGGTCATTCTCATGGAATGGCTGATCAGAATCTACATCCTCAATCGCCGCGCCCGCGGCGCAACGACCGCTTGAGTTGAATGGGAGCCGCCATGGCCGATACATCCTTCGACGTCATCATCATCGGCTCCGGTCCCGGCGGCTATGTCACCGCGATCCGCGCCGCCCAGCTCGGCTTCAAGGTCGCGATCGTCGAGAAGTCCTATCTCGGCGGCATCTGCCTGAACTGGGGCTGCATCCCGACCAAGGCGCTGCTGCGCTCGGCCGAGATCTATCACTACATGCAGCATGCCAAGGACTATGGCCTGTCGGCGGAGAAGGTGTCGTTCGACCCGAAGGCCGTGGTGCAGCGCTCGCGCGGCGTCTCCAAGCGCCTGAACGACGGCGTCGGCTTCCTGATGAAGAAGAACAAGGTCAGCGTGATCTGGGGCGCCGCCTCGATCGACGCGCCCGGCAAGGTCACGGTGAAGAAGTCCGACGTCGAGGGCCCGAAGGGGGCGCTGGGCGAGGGGACCTATCAGGCCAAGCATATCATCGTCGCGACCGGCGCGCGGCCGCGCGTGCTGCCCGGGCTCGAGCCCGACAAGAAGCTGGTCTGGACCTATTTCGAGGCGATGGTGCCGGAGCGCATGCCGAAGTCGCTGCTGGTGGTCGGCTCCGGTGCGATCGGCATCGAGTTCGCCTCCTTCTTCCACACCATGGGCTCCGAGGTCACCGTCGTCGAGGTGCTGCCGCAGATCCTTCCCGTCGAGGACGCCGAAATCGCGGGCCTTGCGCGCAAGCGCCTGGAGAAGCAGGGCATCAAGATCATGTCCTCGACCAAGGTGACCAAGCTGGAGAAGAAGGCCGACAGCGTCGTCGCCACCATCGACGACGGCAAGGGCAAGCCCGTCACCACCGAGTTCGAGCGCGTGATCTCGGCCGTCGGCGTCGTCGGCAACATCGAGAATCTCGGTCTTGAAAAGCTTGGCGTGAAGACCGACCGCGGCTGCATTGTCATCGACGGCTACGGCAAGACCAACGTTCCCGGCATCTATGCCATCGGCGACGTCGCCGGTCCTCCGATGCTCGCCCACAAGGCCGAGCATGAGGGCGTGATCTGCGTCGAGGCGATCAAGGGCCTGCATCCGCATCCCATGGACAAGAACATGATCCCGGGCTGCACCTATTGCCATCCGCAGGTCGCCTCTGTCGGCCTCACCGAAGCCAAGGCGAAAGAGAGCGGCCGCGAGATCCGGGTCGGCCGCTTCCCCTTTGTCGGCAACGGCAAGGCGATCGCGCTGGGCGAGGACCAGGGTTTGGTCAAGGTCATCTTCGACAAGAAGACCGGCCAGCTGCTCGGCGCCCATATGGTCGGTGCGGAGGTCACCGAGCTGATCCAGGGCTACGTTGTCGCCATGAACCTGGAGACCACGGAAGAAGAGCTGATGCACACCGTGTTCCCGCATCCGACGCTGTCGGAGATGATGAAGGAAGCCGTGCTGGACGCGTACGGGCGGGTGTTGAACATCTGATAGCCGCCGTCATTGCGAGCGAAGCGAAGCAATCCAGACTGCCTCCGCAGAAATAGTCTGGATTGCTTCGTCGCAAGAGCTCCTCGCAATGACGAGTGGAAAGAGCGGTTTGAATAAACAAGAAGAAAGAAGCGAGCCATGCACGACAACGACAACCTCACCATCGAACGCCCGACCTTCGTCACCCATCTCGAATGCGCGATGGAGGGCGACCACTATGCGGCCGACCAGGTCCACAACCTCTCCAAGGCAGGCAAGCCGCTGCTGGTGCGCTACGACCTTGCCGGGGTGAAGAAGGCGCTGACCAAGGATGCTCTGGCGCAGCGGCCCGGCGACATGTGGCGCTACCGCGAGCTGCTGCCGGTGCGCAAATGCCAGGACATCGTCTCGCTCGGCGAAGTCACGACGCCGCTGATCCGGCTGCCCAAGCTCGGCCACAAGCTCGGCGGCGGCGAGATCATCGTCAAGGACGAGGGACGCCTGCCGACCGGCTCGTTCAAGGCGCGCGGCCTCGTGATGGCGGTGTCGATGGGCAAGGCGCTCGGCATCAAGCACATGGCGATGCCGACCAACGGCAATGCCGGCGCGGCGCTCGCGGCCTATGCGACGTCCTGCGGCATCAAGACCACGATCTTCTGCCCGGCCGATACGCCCGAGGTGAACGTCAGCGAGATCGAGCTGCAGGGCGCGACCGTCTACCGCGTCAACGGCTATATCGACGATTGCGGCAAGATCGTCGGCGAGGGGAAGGCGAAGGTCGGCTGGTTCGACACCTCGACGCTGAAGGAGCCGTACCGCATCGAGGGCAAGAAGACGATGGGCCTCGAGCTCGCCGAGCAGCTCGGCTGGGACGTGCCCGACGTGATCTTCTATCCGACCGGCGGCGGCACCGGCCTGATCGGCATGTGGAAGGCGTTCGACGAGCTCGAGAAGATCGGCTTCATCGGAAACAAGCGCCCGCGCATGGTGGCGGTGCAGGCTTCCGGCTGCGCGCCGATGGTGCGCGCCTATGAGGCCGGCACCGAGCACGCTACGCGCTGGGAGGACGCCCACACCATCGCCTCCGGCATCCGCGTGCCGCAGGCGATCGGCGATTTCCTGATCCTCCGCGCGGTGCGCGAGAGCAAGGGCTTTGCCATTGCCGTCGACGACGACAAGATCTCGGCGGCGCTGAACGAGGTCGCGCGCGAGGAGGGGCTGTTGCTCTGCCCCGAGGGCGCCGCGACCTACGCCGCCTACAAGGAGAGCCTTGCCGACGGCCGCGTCTCGAAGGGCGATCGCGTGATGCTGTTCAACTGCGCGACCGGCCTGAAATACCCGCTGCCGCCTGTCACCCGCACGCTCGACCGCCACAAGCCGATCGACTATTCGCAGTTTTAGCTTACTCCACCCTCTCCCCGTTCTTACGGGGGCGCGACGAGCTTCGCTCGCGCTGAGAGGGGCGGGGTGAGGGGCCTCTCTCCACGAATGAGATATTCGTGAGACCTGTACCCCCTCACCCGAATTCGCGCTGCGCACGAATTCGACCTTTCCCCGCAAGCGGGGCGAGGTAAAGAAAAACAACAAAGACATCGCTGGGGAGACCACAATGAAGAAGGCCGTCTGGGCTGGGCTGATCGGTATTCTCGCTGTCGCAGGCGCCGCGCGCGCCGACGATTTCCCCTCGCATCCCATCACCATCATCGTGCCCTTCGCCGCCGGCGGGCCCTCGGATGCGATGGCGCGCGTGCTCGCGGAACGCATGCGCGTGTCGCTGGGCCAGCCGCTGGTGATCGAGAACGTCACCGGCGCGGGCGGCTCGATCGGCGTCGCGCGCGCGGTGCAATCGCCGCCGGACGGCTACACCATCTCCTTCGGCCATCTCGGCACCCACGTCGCCAACGGCGCCGTCTACAAGCTCAAATACGATCTGGTCGCCGATCTCGAACCAGTGGTACTGCTGCCCAGCAACCCCATGATCGTGGTCAGCAAGAACGCGGTGCCCGCGACCTCGCTGAAGGAGCTGCTGGAGTGGCTGAAGTCGCGCACCTCGCCGCCGACGGCCGGCACCGCCGGCGCGGGCTCGGGCAGCCACATCGCCGGCGTCTATTTCGAGAGCGTGTCCGGCATCAAGCTGCAATACGTGCCGTACCGCGGCACTGCGCCCGCGCTGAACGATCTCATCGCCGGCCAGATCGACGTCATCGTCGACCAGACCTCCAACTCCATCAACCAGGTCCGCGCCGGCACCATCCGCGCCTATGCTATCACCGACAGCAAGCGCCTCGCCTCGGCGCCCGACATCCCGACCGCGGAGGAGGCGGGCCTGAAGGGCTTCAACATGACGCTGTGGTCGGGCCTGTGGGTGCCGAAGGGCACGCCGAAGGAGATCGTCGCCAAGCTCAACGCCGCCGCCGTGGACGCGCTGAACGATCCCGCCGTGAAGAAGCAGCTCGAAAGCCAGGGCCTGGAGATGACGCCGCAGGACCAGCTTACCCCCGAGGCGCTCGGCGCGCGGCAAAAGGCCGAGATCGCCAAATGGTGGCCGATCATCAAGGCCGCGAACATCAAGGTCGATTGAGAGGTATGTTGGCCATCATCGAGACGGCCAATCGCTCAGCTGCCTCTCGAAGAGGACGTAAGATGAAGTTGAAGACCATGTTGGCGGCGGCACTGTGTTCGATCGCCGCAGCCGCCAACGCAGCGCCGCCCGGCACCAGCATTGCCGACGCTGCGCAGCTGCACCAGGAGTACACTGACGTCGTGATTGCGTCGGAGCAGTGTCCGGGTGTCATACTGGATATCAAGAAGTGGGATGGCGAAGTCCGCAAGCTGGGCGGACCCGGGGTGCTGAAGGCGTTCGACGTTTCTGAACAGGGCGGAGCGTGGCGCGACAAGCGATACGACGAGTTCAAGGCGAACCCTGCCAAGCAGTGCGCCGAAGCGTTGGAGACCTACGGCCCCAAGGGCATGGGTCTGCTCCAGAGGAAGTGACACCTGCACCCAAGCGTCGTGCCGGCGATCCCACCGACAAGGCGGATTGAGCGCTTCGCCGGCGCCGCATCACATCGTGGCGTCACCGGCGCCCGACAGGGCCGTCTCCAGGCATTGAAGCAGGGTTGGCGTTGAGAACGGCTTGGCGAGAAAGCAGGTCGCGCCGGCCTTCAGCGCGCGGTCGCGCACGGCCTCGTCCGGAAAAGCCGTCATGAAGATGAAGGGTGTGATGCGCCCGTGACTGCGCATATGCGTCAACAGCTCGACGCCGCTCATCACCGACATCTGCACGTCCGCGATCACGCAGGAGGTCGTCTCCAGTTCGGCGGATTGGAGAAATTCATGAGCGGAGCCAAAGGTGTAGACCGTGTATCCGCGCGACGTCAGGAGGTTGTTCGTCGCCAGGCGAACGGAGGCATCATCGTCAATGACGGAAATGATCGAAGGCGCTGGCAATATGATCGCTCCTGAACGGCGAGCCGCCTGCCGCGGTTCAGCCGCCCGAGGGAAAGTGGGCCACCGGAGCGAGCTTGGAAAGCATACTTAGGTTTGCAAATGACCCCTGTTGCGCGGGATTCCGAGCGCGTCCGTCATTCTGACGAGATCGGCGAGCGACTTCGCCCCCATCTTCCGCATGATCTGCCCGCGATAGATCTTCACGGTGATCTCGGCCAATCCAAGCTCGGCGGCGACCTGCTTGTTCATCAACCCGGATGCAACCAGGGCCAGGACGTCGCGCTCGCGTGTCGTCAGCGCCTCGAAACGGGATCGCATACCCGAGATCGACTTCTCGGCATCGCGGCGCTTGCGATCTCTCTCGATCGCCGCCTGCACCGCATCCAGCATGTCCTGGTCGCGCACCGGCTTGGTCAGAAAATCGACGGCGCCGCTTTTCATGGCTCTCACGGTCATGGGGATATCGCCATGACCGGTGATGAAGATGATGGGCGTGTGAATATTGGCCTTGGCGAGGTCAGCCTGGAGGTCGAGGCCGCTCGAGCCCGGCAGGCGGATGTCGAGCACGAGGCAACTGGGGACCGCGGGCGGTTTGGCTTCCATGATCTCCGCCGCCGAGCTGAAGGCTTCGACCTTGAGACCGACGGATTGAAAGAGATTGGTGAGCGCACGTCGCATCGACGGATCATCATCCACGATCAGAACGATCGGATCGCCGGCGCTCGGGCCGGCCTGCTTGGCATTGTCAGTCACGACGTGTCCTTGTGCGACAAGGGCAGGGCGATCTGGAATGTCGCACCGCGTCCCTCGTTTTGAAAGGCCGAAAGCCGGCCCGCGTGAGCCTCGATGATCGATCGGCAGATCGAGAGTCCCATGCCCAGACCGCCCGATTTCGTCGTGAAGAAGGGGCTGAAGATGCGTTCCTTGACCTCTTTGCCGAGACCGACACCGCGGTCCGTCACGGTGAGGAGCAGGCGGTCGTCGTCATCAGCACAACACGAGCGGATCGCCAGCTCGCGCGGGCGATCGACATTGGCCTGCATGGCCTCGATGCCGTTCATCACGAGGTTGATCAGCACCTGCTGGAGCTGGATCCGGTCGCCGCAAACCTGGGGCAGGTCGGACGCCAACTCCATGCGCACCGACACCCCATGGGTCGCGAGCTCGCGCCGAACGAGCGCCACCGCCTCCCTGACGACCTGGTTGATGTCGAGTGCAACGACTTCGATCTCGGTCTTCTTCGCAAGCGCCCTGATCCGGCGGATCACCTCGCTCGCGCGATTGGCGTCCTCGACAATCCATTCGGCGGAACGGCGCGCGGCTTTCAGATCGGCCGGTTCGCGGTCGAGCCAGGCGATGCAGGCGTCCGCGTTGGAGATCACCGCGGCAAGCGGTTGGGTGATTTCGTGGGCAATCGAGGTGGTGAGTTCGCCGAGCGTCGTGACGCGCGTGACGTGGGCGAGCTCGCCTTGTGCCTTGCGCAGCGCCTCTTCCGCCTGCTCGACGCGGATCGCCGCCGTGATGTCGCTGCTGACGCCGCGATAGCCGAGAAAATTGCCATTCGCGTCATGAAACGGCTTGCCGCTGGTGCGCACGTAGATGGGAGATCCGTTGCGATCCTTGCTGCGGTAGATCAGATCGCGGAACGGAACGTGGGCATCGAGCGCCGCGCGATGCTGCTCCCATTTCTCCGGCTCGAGCTCGGCATCGGGTGGAATGTCCCAGCGCGGCAGGCCGATCACGCCCGTCGGCGGCGCGCTGGAGCTATCGGCATGTTCCGATATACGCGTGATGCGGTGGTCCGGCCCGGTCTCCCAGAACCAGTCCGATGCGGTCTCGGCATAGTCGCGGAAGCGCTGCTCGGATGCCTTGAGCTCGTCGAATGCCTTGTGCAGCGCATCTTTCGCCGCGATCTGCTCGGTGACGTCCACGTGCGTACCGATGATTTCCATCACCTCGCCGTCGCGGCCCATCACGGGATGTCCCTCGCTGTGGACGCGCCTGATCGCACCGTCGGGGCGCGCAATCCGGAAGTCGATTTGGAAGGGCTGCTTCTGCCGAACCGCTTCACGTTCGACCTCGATAATCCGCCGAAAGTCCTCCGGCAGGATACGTTGCTGAAAAGCCCGGGCCGGGACATCGGTCTCGTCCGGCTCAAACCCGAACAGGCGGTAGAGCTCAGCCGATCGGTAGGCGAACTCCTGGCGATGAACGTCCCAGGCCCAGCTGCTGGTCTGGCTGAGGCGCTGGGCTTCGGTCAAATAGGCTTCGCTGCGCCGCAGCCTCTGTTCGGCTTCCTTGGCAATCGTGACGTCGGTCACCGCCCCGACGAACTCGATACGCCCGGATGGATGTCGAACCGCGCGCGCCACGGAATGCAGATATTTGACCGACCCGTCGGGCATCAGCAGGCGGTATTGGTGGTCGAAATCCTCCGCCAGGCGGTAGGCCCGCTCGAGGGTGCTGCGGACCGTATCGCGATCTTCCGGATGGATGCGCTGGAAGACGAAGCCCAGGCTCGGCTTGGTCGCTGGATCACACTGGAAGATGCGGAAGGTCTCCCTCGACCAGACGGCTTCGCCGGTCGCAAAGTTCAAGCCGAAGCTGCCGGTGTGGCTCAATTCCTGGGCCTGGGCGAGGTAGGCCTCGCTCTGCCGCAGTGCATCCTCCGCTTCCTTGCGCTGGGTGATGTTCTCGCAGGCGACCAGCAGGATCGGCGTGCCGTCGCCGCGCAGCATCACCTTGGCGTTTTCACGGACCCAAAGCACCGACCCGTCCTTCCGGAACTTACGAATCTCCCAGGTATGCGACTGGTCCACGGTCGTCAGGCACAAGGCGACGCATTGACGTACGAAGTCGCGGTCTTCCTCGAAGAAGACGTTCAGCACGGATTGGCCGATCAACTCGTCCGTCGTGTAGCCCAGCTGGGCGGCGCCGAACGTATTGACGTTGAGCACCGTCCCGGCGGGATCCACCATGAAGTACATGACGGGATTGTGCTCGAACACCTCGCGCCATTGCTTCACGGCATCACGCAGGTCGGTACTCTGCCGCGAGGCGTCCACGACGGCGGGGCCGTCCTTCTCGCCGTTGCCGAATGATCGAAGCGCCGCAAGGCCGCCGAGCAGGAATTGTGCGGCCGAACTCCCGATTTTCGTGATCTGGCCAGGCATCATCGCAATTGCCCCGGCTCGCTGGCGTCCAAGGCGAGTAGAGCACTTTGCCACAACAGGGGCAATTGCCTCCGACCAAAGTCGGATTGTCGGCAAAACTCCCGATTGCCGTGCAGCTTGTGCGCATTGCGCCGTCACGTTGCGCAGGTGAGCGGAAGTCCGCAAAACTACGGCACAAACCTACGTATAGCTCGCACAACCCTAGTTCTAGCGTGCATTTACCTCCGTACAATTGAGCGGTGCGTTGCAAGGAGCCTAGTCTTGCGGCCAATCGAGAGAAGTCGATTGCGGAGCACAAATTGCCGAAAAGCTCGGCGTGTTGCACCCGAAGAACCAGGCTCTGCGTCCGGTGCCCCGACTTGCCGCATGATTTGGCGGTCGCGATTGAGAAGCCGCATTTTCCGTGACGACCGTGGCGCCTCCTGCCCTTTGCGCAGGAGGAAGCCAGGACCCCAGAGGTCAAGAGGAGAGGATCATGTGCGATAGCCCCGATGACTCCGAGCGCCGTCCCGAGTCCAAAAGCTGCGCCCTCTGTGCCGGGAAGTTTGGCCTGATCCGATACTACTCCTGGCGGACGCCGCTCTGCTCGCGGAAATGCCTCGACCGGTTCAGGGCACGTCGCGAACGCGACCGCCGCTGGTTGTTCCAATGTCAGGTGGCATGAGGATCGGCCGCCGCACCTAACCCGTCAGGTTCATTTTCTCGTCCGGAGGCTATGAGTTGAACCGAGGCTGCAAGCTCCTGTTGGCGATCGCGCTGCCACTTCCGCTGGCAACGGGCTTGAAGGCCGAGGACGCTGGACGGGATGGATCGCATCGTCACCATCCGCCTCAGGATCAAGCGCTGCACGAGAAGTTCTATTCGAACTGGCGCATGCCGGACAATCCGGTTCTGAGCTGCTGCAACAATGCGGATTGCTACCCGACCGAGATACGCTACGTCGAAGGCAAGATCTACGCACGGCGCCGGGAAGACGGGAAATACATCCTGATCCCGTCCCAGAAGGTCGAGCGCAACAGGGACAATCCCGACGGCCGCAACCATATCTGCGCGCCGCCGCCGGCCGCCTCTCTGGTCGATACGGTCTACTGCTTCGCGCTGGGAGGTGCCACGTGAGATTCATATTGGTGAACGGCAGAACCCCGTTCCGCAAGACGTCGTGTCTGTGGTGCTGCGAGGAGATCGACGGTGGCTATCTGCGCGATGCCAGGACGCTGCTGCGCTACTGCGGCTACGAGTGCTACGCAATTCACCAGGAAGCGGCGCCGTTGATCCAGGAGCGTACGCGCGCGGCGTCCTGAGCAGACACGCAGGAAAGAGGCGAGGACACGGCATTGAGATTCATGCTCGTCAATCAGGAACATCCCCGCCACGGCGCGGCCTGCAGCGCATGCGCCCGGCCGCTGGGTTCGAGTTACGTCCGGCACGTGTCCAGGCAAGAGCGGTATTGCGGCTACGATTGCTACCGCCAGCAGACGGCCATTGACGTGCTGTGGCCTTACCGCAGCGCGATCGAGACGGTCGCGGTGCTGACGGCCATCACGAGCTGGAGCTGGATGATGCAGATGGGCGCGCTCTCGCGCTCACTGGCTGAGGCATATCTGCGCGTGCACAACCTTCGAACCCTGGAAGGAGGTGACGGCTAGCCCCACGATGCCGGCCGCGCAGAACCGTCGGCCGCAGTTCCCGCGTCCAGCTTCGCGCCGCGTCCAGCCCCGGCGGTCGCGAGGCTAGGGCGACGGGGCTGCGGCCGATGCCGTTGGTTCCGCGCTCACTTCGTGCGTCGTGACGCGCTGCTCGGATTTCGCGGCAATCATGCCGCTGCCCTCGAACCTTGCGCGGTAGACCAGCACGTTCTCGATCACACGCTGGACGTAGTTGCGCGTCTCCGACAGCGGGATGCGCTCGACCCAGTCGACCGGATCGACATTGGGATCCCTGGGGTCGCCGCGCGCCTGCACCCATTCGCGCACCCGGCCGCGACCGGCATTGTAGCCGGCGAAGGTCATGATCTGGTTGCCGCGATATTCCGACAGCAGCGCGCTGAGCTCGGCTGCGCCCATCTGCGTGTTGTAGACGGGGTCGGAGACCATCCGGTCCCAATCATAGGTCAGGCCGAAGCGCTTAGCGGTGTCGCGGCCGGCTTCCGGCGTCACTTGCATCAGACCGACCGCGTTGGCAGGCGACTTGTCGCGCTGGTCGAACGAGCTCTCGGTGCGCGCCACCGAATAGATCACGCTGGTTTCGATTGCGGGCGCGACCTGCTTGTGGTCGGGGATGCCGATGGTCGGGAAGGCGTAATGGTCGAGCGCGAGCCCGCGCGCCAGCGCCGTCTTGCCGACCTCCAGCATCACGCGGGCGTCGTTGCGCCGGCCGGCGAGCTCGCCCAGCGCTTCCAGCGCTGCGACGTCGGTGCTCTCCTTGGCGAAATCCTCGGCGTAGTAGAACACCATGTCGCGCTCGCCGATGCCGTAGAGCATGTCGGCGGCGCGCACGCGCTCGTCAGTTGGCGGCGTATCGGCCGAGGCCAGCACGGGCGAGGGCGCGCGCAATTCGATGCGGTCGATGCCGAGCCTGGCACGGGCGAGCTGGCCGTAATAGGCGGTCGGATAGCGCGCCGCAGCCTTGTAGCTCATGCGGGCGTCGGCGGTCGCGCCCATGGCTTCCGCGGCGCGGCCACGCCAGTAATGCGCGCGCGACACCGCGATCGGGTTGACCGAGCCCTCGTCGATCGCGGCGAAATGCACCATCGCCGTCCTGGGATCGTCGAGATAGCGCAGCGCGATCCAGCCGCACATGAAATGGTAGTCGATGCGGTAGACTTCCTTCTCCGGCACCGCCGCCGTGCGCACCACGTCGTAGGCGGTCCTGGCCTTGCCCTGGTCGAGCAGCTTGCGCGCCAGCAGGCGGCGCTCGCGCCACCACGCATCGGTGTCCTGCGCCGCCATCGTCTCGGGCGCGGCGGCGAGGATCACCTCGGCCGCGTCGTCGATGCGGTCCTTCTGCAGATGCCATTGCGCGCGGCACAGCACATAGCCGAGATCGCGGCGCGCCTCGGCCGCGACGTCGTCGAGATAGTCCTTGGCCTTGTTCGCCTTGCCGGTGACGGCGGCGCAGGCCTTGACGATCGCGAGCGCGTCTTCGCCGAGCCGCTTGGCCGCGCGCCTTGCCCCGGCATAGTCCTTGGCGCCGAGCCGCTTGTCCATGCGGGCGCGATGATCGTCGGCGGTGAGGAGATCGCGGAACGCCTCGTAGGAATCTTCCTCGCTGCGCTCGGACAATTCGTCCGTGCGCCAGGCCTCGCGCACGAGGCGTGCGGCCCGGTCGGCCTCGCCTTCGGTCAGCAGCACGCGGGCGAGCGCGAACTTGCCCTTGGCGCTGGTCGGCCGGTCCAGCGTGAATTTGTGCACAGCGGCTGCGTCAGACTTTTCCTGCCACAGCCGGGCCTCGGCGCGGCGGCGGAGCAGGGAGCTGCTCGGCCAGTTCGGATTGGCGGCGAGGAAGGCGGCATAGCGCTTGAAATTTGCGGTGCTCTCGGAATGGCGCAGCATGAACCAGTCGGCGAGCTTTTGTCCCGCAGGATCGGCGATGCGGTCGCGCGCGGCGCTCGCGTCGTCGGTCTTGCCCCTGCGCGTGAGATCGATGGCGTCCTTCAGCGCGGCGAGGTCGCCGGTGAGCGCTGGCGCTGCCGGCTTCTCGGCGGGCTCGTCGTCCTGCTTCTTCGCCTTGCGCCTGGCCTCGGCATGCTTGCCGTGACGCGACTTCGCGGCGGCGTGCCGTTGCTTGCCGGCCTTGCCGGTGGCTTTGGCTTCGTGCGTCTTCTTCGACGCGGACGATTTGTGACTGCTCTTCGCTGCCAGTTCGGACGGGAGAAGGGCCAATGCGGCCACGGCAACGACACACGCGAGCGAGCGTAGGCACTGGTTCATTGGATGGTCCCCCTGCGAAACCACTACAAACCAAGGTCCGCGACGACATGCGGCTTGAGAATCAAAAACGACACCAAAACGATGTCACGACATCGTTTCGCATTCCTCACGCTGTCGCAACAATGCGGCAAAATACGGATAGGGCCATGGAACTTCCGCAAAGGAGAAAAGGGCAGGTGCTTTAACCTTTGTTAGCGATTTGGGCTCGCGCGCCGGTTGTGCGCGGTCTGGCGCGTCATAACAGCCAGATTGCGCGTGTTCCCGCCGTCAAATCCGGTGTATGAGTTCCCTCAATCCCGTCCTTCAGCCTTTGCCCTGCACCTATGCCGATTTTCAACCAGTCGATCCGGCGCAAGATCGTCGGCATCGCCCTCGGATTGATCGTCCTGATGCTCGTCACCTCGATCCTGTCGATGGTGATGTCGAGCCAGGTCGGCGTCCTCCTGGACGAGCTGACGAACCGCTACATCCCCGCCTACGGCAACCTTGCGCGCGCCAATATCCGCTCGCTGGAGCGATCGGTGGCGCTGCGGCGCATGGTCATGATGAAAATGCAGGAGGCCTCGGACGAGGAGGCCTACGCCGCGCGTCTCAAGGAGTTCGAGGAAGCCGACCGCAGGATCGAGGAGGAGACCTCCGGCGCGCGAAAGCTCATCAACGCGATCATCGACGATCCAAGGACGCCGTCGGACAATGCCGCGCTGGCGCGGATCGAGGCCCGCATCGAAACCTCCGTGGCCGAGTTGCGGCGCGACATGAACGAGGATCACGCCAAGCTCCTCAAGCAAGTCGATGCCAAGCAGATTGCGGAAGCCCGTAACACGCTGGAGCATATCGACGTCATACGCGACCTGTTCAACCAGAAGATCGATCTGATCCGCGCCGACATGCTGAAGCAGGTTTACGCCAGCACATCGCAGGTGACCGGCCATCAACATAAGGCGATCATCGTGTCGGGCATCGTGACATTGCTCGCGGCGGTCGTCGGCTTTGTCTTTGCGCTGATGGTCAGCAGCGGCATCACGCGACCGGTGCGGCTCCTGCTCGCCGGCACCCGTGAGGTCGAGGCGGGTCGGTTCGACAAACCGATTGCGGTATCGACCCAGGACGAGATCGGCGAGCTCGCCGCCGCCTTCAACCGCATGACCGAGCAGTTGCGCCACAACGAGCGCGTCCGCGAGACTTTCGGGCGTTACATCGATCCGAGGGTGGTGCAGGGACTGATCGACCGGCCGGAGGTCGCCATCGACGGCCAGCGCCGGGTGATGACCATCATGTTCTGCGACATGAGCGGCTTCACCTCGATGAGCGAGGGCATGACGCCGCGCGGCCTCGTCAAGGTGATGAACCACTATTTCACGGTGATGTCCGCGCCGATCAGGGCGCATCGCGGCATCATCGACAAATATATCGGCGACGCCATCATGGCCTATTGGGGGCCTCCCTTCATCGAGGAGGACGAGCCGGCGCTGCTCGCCGGCCAGGCCGCCATCGACATGGCCGACCAGGTGCCGGCGCTGCAGAAGCAGTTGCCGGACCTGCTCGGCATCCGCGCCATGCCCGGTCCCTGCGATCTGCGCATCGGCATCGCCACCGGCGAGGTCCTGACCGGAAGCATCGGCTCCGAGCTGATGATGAGCTTCACCGTGATGGGCGACGCCGTGAACCTCGCCTCGCGCCTCGAGCTCGTCAACAAGGTCTACGGTACCCGAATCCTGATCTCGCAGGCCACGGCCGATGCGGTTGGATCAAACCTCGAGCTGCGCGAGATCGACCGTCTCGCGGTCGCCGGCCAGAGCGCGCCGCAGCCGATCTTCGAGGTGATGAGCAAGGCGCACGGCCTGAGCGTGCCGCAGGAGGCCCTGCGCACGCACTATGCCGCAGGTCTTGCCGCCTATCGCGCGCAGCGCTTCGACGAGGCCCGCAGCGCTTTCGGCGCGGCGCTCGAAGCCGTTCCCGGCGATGGCCCCTCGCGCACGCTGCTCGATCGCATCGCGCAGTTCGAGGCAAATCCGCCGGACGCTGGGTGGGACGGTGCCTGGCGGCTAGAGCAGAAATAAGCCGTCCGCTACCGTCGCGACGCCCGCGGCGACGAAAATTGATTCTACTCCATAACGATGTTCGCCGTGACCTATTTCCCGGGCTTAGGTTGGGTGTCCTTGAGGCGTTTGATGGGGACACGCCGATGACAGAACTTGAGGACAGGCTGGAACGTTTCGAGACGCTCACCGCCGAATGCGAGCTGATCGCCAAGCTCGCCACCGACAGCACCAAGCGCGAATTCTATCTCAAGCTCGCCGGGCATTATTACGAGCTGGCGAACGAGACGCGCCGCGCGGTCGCGAGTAGGGCAGCGGCCTGAGGCAACGGCTGGGGCAGCAACCTTCGCGTCGCTTGACGCGGGACCCGTGCGACGCCACGCGGCCGCATCTGAAAGCCGTTTTTAACGTTTCGCGCGCATCCTTGATCGCGTGCGAGGGACGCCGCATGGCGTCGTTCCCCGCGATGGGAATGCCGGGGTCCGTTGCGGCGCAGCGTGCCTCGTGGTCGTCACTTTGACCCCGTGTTTCTCGCAGGCGATCCCATGCGTGTTCTCGTGCTGCTCGTGCTTGCGTTCACGTTTGCTGCCTGCAACCAGGAGCAGGACATCACCGGCTCGACCGCGGTCTGTCCGATGCGCACCTACACCTCCTACAACCCTCGCGACATGAACCAGTGCGTGGCCGCATGCAAGGCGTGCGACCACGGCAATACGGTCACCTGCACGACGTCCTGCAGCCTCAAGGGCGCGCACTGAGGCGGTTTGCGTGGGATCGCAGCGGCGCGGAACTCCAGCCGCCCTCGCGCGACCGGGGCTGACGGTGTCGAGACACCGGAACGATTCACATGGGTCAGTCATTGAAGGGACAAGCAGGGGCGCGGAGTCCGAAGGAATGGGTATGCTCGATCCCGGCCGGTTCCTGGTGTCGTGCTCGCATTGCGAGGCTTGGCCGATGGCGGCCAATGTGAAGCGCGCGAGCTGGTCGGCATCCCCGCATGAAGTCCGCTTCGTGTGCCCGCGCTGCCGCCGCGAGGAGACCGCGATCATCTCCGCCTCCGGTCAGCTGATGCCGGTCAAGCGTGTCGAAGTCCCGCCGCGCGACGTCACCGCGGCCTGGGCGCAGGCCCAGCGGCCAAGAGGGCGGGCGTAGCCCGCCCGTCTCCAGCGCAAGAGGGCGGGCGTAGCCCGCGAATGATCCCGTTTTGGAACCCGGCCATCGCCAGAGCGTTTCCGCCCCGACATCCAACGCGATCGAGGCCGCGCGAATGATCAGTGAGCATTTCGACACCCGCACCCGCATTAACATGAAGCTGGCCCTGGACCGGGTCTGCCGCAATCGCCCCGATGGCGAGGCGCACGGCTTCCGCAGATCGGTCGCCGAAAACATCATCCGCTGTGCGCTGGCAGGCCGGACCGGCATCGGCCAGCTCGTCGACGCCGGCGAGCGGGCGATGATCAGGACTCCCGCCGAGAAAGAGCCCGCCTAGCGCCGGCCGCTTCTCGCAGGCATGTCATATCGAGCCCTCCGGCGGATATGCTAAGATCGCGGCCGGAGACCCATGATGCCCGTCCAGATGCAATCGCCCGACATTGATCGTTGCCGCCTTCACCCGGTGGCGCAGCGCCTTGCGCCGCTGTTCTGCTTCGCGCTGCTGACCGCCGCATGCGCGCTCGCGAGTTTCGCGCTGGCCTGCGCGACGCCCTTCGCGGCCTTTGCCGTCGTCGCGGCCGCGATGCTGCCGCTACGCCCGGCGCTGCTCGTGGTCGCCGGCGCCTGGCTCGTGAACCAGGGCATCGGCTTCGGCGCACTGCATTACCCGGTCGATAGCAGCACCATCGCCTGGGGCTTTGTCATCGGCGCGGCGGCGCTGCTGGCGACCGCGGCGGCATCGGCCGTGCTCCGCATGCTGCCGCAGGGCCGCACGCCATTGATGCTGGCCATCGCGCTGGTCGCCGCCTACGCGGCCTACGAGCTCGCGCTGCTGGCCGCGACGCCGTTCCTCGGCGGCGAGGGCGCCTTCACCGCCGCCATCGTGACGCGGCTTGGCTTCCTCAGCGCCGTCTGGCTCGCCGGCCTCGTCGCGGCCTGCGAGATCGTCCGCCTGCTCGCTCCGTTCGGCCGCACGCGGAGCGCATGAGCGCTGCCTAGCCGCGCCCCGTGCGCGGCTTCAGCCACCTCATGATCACCGCGCACGGCGCCTGGCGGCTGCGCGGCAGCCCGTGCCGCTCGCTCGCATCCCGTGCGAAGGCGAGAGCCTGCTGACTTGATCGGCGCTGTTCGGGGGCACGTGCCATCCATTCGCGGATGACGGCGCGCCGTGTCTTCGACTTCAACATGGGAGAGGGCTCCAGAAGACAGGATCGGGCAGGGGCCGGACAAGCCGTTCGGCTGCTCCGGCCCCCGCGTGATCGGCGGCGGCCTAGGCCGCCTTTTGCATCGGATAGGCCTGCGAGCGTCGTGCGAGGAGCGCGCTGCCGCAGGGATGTTCCGCGCCTTGCAGCACGATGAAACCACGCTTCGCCACCGCCGCGCGAAGATTGTCCTTTGCTGCCGGCTTCTGCGCGTCGAGCCAGATCACCAGCACGGCGCGCGGGCCGAGGAAGCCGTCGAGCCAATCCATGGCCGCATCGAGCGCGCCGAGCGGGCGCCGCCGCCAGTCCACGAGGGCTGCGTCGTACTGGGCGGCCGGGAGGCCGCAATTGCCGGCCGATGCCGCCAGAAAATATCCGCGCCGTTGCAGATCCATCATCAATTCGATGCTCTTCGCACCGACCACGACAATGCGCTGCCCTGGCGAGCAGCCTGCGAGCGCGATCATCGGCTTAATGATCCTGTCGCCGACCTCTGAGGTAGACATGAGTTCACCGGTTCTGTTGGTGTTGCCTGGCAGGGCCGGCCGAACCTTGCGGGACAGTTTTGGCGGTGTGCCGCGCTGTCGCCTCGTTCGCGTTCCCTGCGCTCTGTCGCGCCGACAGGCGTGACCGGCTCGATATGTTGCCGGTGGCGATATGATTTCGAGATGAGCGCGGTCTCGATCGTATAGGTTCGGCATAGGACCGGTGCGACCACTATGCCGCGCCTAGAAACTGGCGGTCCGATCCCCATCGCATTCAAACATGTCCGCCGTCATGTTCTGACCTGTAGTTGCAACCCTTTGTGGGAGGTCAGGATGCCGGCATATCGCGCCTTTGTCGTGGGACGACACAGCGTACCGATCGGCGTGGTTCAGATCGACTGCGCCGACGATGACGCGGCGATCTCTCGCGCCGCCAAGCTCGTCGACAGCCACGATGTGGAGCTCTGGCAGCGCGATCGCCCGGTCGCGCGCTTCGAAGCGCAGTCCGGACACATGCACAGGAAATAGGTCGCTGGACTTAAAACGCCTCGCGCCGGTCTTTGCGGAAGTCGAGAACCCCGTTCCCGTGGATGTCGGAGGCAATGGACCTGAAGAAGGAGAAGAACTTCTTCGAGACCTGTGTCATCGAATATCAGAACGGCGGTGCGCTGAGCTGGAATTGAGGGCAGGGCCGGTGGTTGTCGGTTCGGGGCGGCCCCCATCGGGCTCGCCGGCCGCATCGGCCGGGGGGAATATGCTGTCGTAGATCGCGCGCGCCTCGCGGATGAGGCACTCGCGTTCGAGCTCGGATTTCGAAATGAAGCGAACGACGTTGCTCATGTTCACCGCGCCTAGGCCGCTTCGTCGGCGCGCCGCCAGATCGGGAAGGGGTCAGCAAGCTTTGCCCATTCCGCGACGTCCATCGCCGGCTTGCCCGGAACGAGGCAGGCATCGAGGCGAGCGCGCAGCGCGGCCTCGTCCATGCCGGCGCCGATAAAGACGATTTCCTGGCGGCGATCGCCATAGATGTCGTTCCAGTTCGCGCGCAGCCGTTTGCGCCAGAACGGATCGTCCGGCCAACGTTCCGCGGGCACGTTCGCCCACCAGAAGCCGAGGGCCTGGGTTCGCGTGATCGAACCTGCCTGGCTGAGCTCGCCGAGCCATTGCGGACGCGTGGCCAGCCAGAAATGTCCTTTGGCGCGAATGACGCCGGGCCATGATTCCCTGATGAATTTGTCGAAGGCGACGGGGGCGAAAGGACGGCGCGCGCGATAGACGAAGTTGGTCACGCCGTATTCTTCCGTTTCCGGCACATGATCCGCAAAGCCATAGAGCTCCTTGAACCAGAGTGGATGCTGTTGGGCCTTGTCGAAGTCGAAGCGGCCGGTGTCGAGAATGCGATCGAAGGGGACGCGGCTGTGGCTGGCTTCGATCAGGTCAGCTTCCGGATTGAGCGCGCGGATGATCTTTCGCGCCGCCTCGCGCTGCTCGGGCGCGGCGTCACCGATCTTGTTGAGCACGATGACGTCGGCGAACTCGATCTGCTCGACGAGGAGATCCACCAGCGTGCGCTGGTCGTTCTCCAGCGCTTCGCCGCGCTGCTCCAGGAATTCGGTGGAGGAATAGTCCTTCAGCAGGTTCACGGCGTCGACCAGGGTGACCATGGTGTCGAGGCGCGCTACGTCGGAAAGGCTCTCGCCGTCTTCCGAGCGGAAATCGAAGGTCGCGGCGACCGGAAGCGGCTCCGAGATGCCTGTGGACTCGATCAGCAGATAATCGAAGCGGCCATTCTCGGCGAGACCGCGCACCTCCTTCAGGAGATCGTCGCGCAGCGTGCAGCAGATGCAGCCGTTCGTCATTTCGACGAGCTTCTCGTCAGTCCGGGACAGGTTCGCACCGCCATCGCGGACGAGGTCCGCATCGATGTTCACCTCGCTCATGTCGTTCACGATCACCGCCACTTTCAGGCCGTGCCGGTTGTTCAGGACGTGGTTCAGCAAAGTTGTCTTTCCAGCCCCGAGGAATCCGGACAAGACAGTGACGGGGAGTTTTTGCATCGAGATCGAACAGTCTTTTCAAGGGGATAGGGCGAGAACGACGCGAGGGCATGCTTTGGTCGGAAGATGTAATGTTATAACATTACATTGTCTGGCTTGGCTTCACCTGTCAAGCTGCAGTCGATGTTGAGACGGCGATGGTGTTGCCCGTCGGGCAAAACACCCGAGAGGACGTCAAGCCGTGCGCGCAAAAATATTCTTCTTTACCGAAATTCGGAAATGGCGTACGTATCGCCCATCCCGGCTCATCCTTGAGGGGCGATCATGTGGTCGTCATTTTCGCGAGCCGGGTTTGCGGTGGACGCGGCAGCGTCGGGCGCGAGAGCTTGAGGGCGGGGCGGATTGCTCTCCGTGAGCCCAAGGCATCGCGCGGACGAACGGCGCTGAAAGGGTTCGTCTCGCCAGCAATTTTTCAGCTCCGTCGACAGGGCTGGAGAATTTTGCGGCGAACATGGCGAGCCGCGCGTACGGCAAAACCGTGTGGTCCTGGCCGTCGTTGCTACGGCCAAGCTCTTGCGGAGGCGGCGATCGCGTCAACCGGCGCGGCGCCGGTGAATTTCGCTGGGGTGAGGGAGGCCAGAAGGAATTCGGCTCCCGGG
>Ga0207426_1001145_pt1 | contig 23890 bp, 22 predicted proteins | sample AraplaMF_Cvi_mMS_FD_184265 | JGI IMG/M metagenome (GOLD analysis project Ga0207426, IMG submission 184265) | Arabidopsis root microbial communities from the University of North Carolina, USA - plate scrape MF_Cvi_mMS (SPAdes) (version 2) | ecosystem: Host-associated > Plants > Roots > Endosphere... | reverse complement strand
GTCGGTGTGCTGGCCGCCCTGCGGCTGCAAATGCGCCTGCGCACGCACATCACTCACCATGGTTACGGTCGTCTCCTCGGGGGCGGGCCATCGGGGCGTCGTGGTCACGGTCGTAGAGCAGGTCGTTGCCGGCCGGGCTGCTGGGGTCGCCGCCCTGGGCCGGGATGATGCCGTGGCCGCCTGCGGTGTCCTCGGCGTAGCTGTCGTCGCCGAGGCTGAAACCGCGTCGGAAGGCGGCCATCAGGCCGGGGTCGTGCTCAGGTTCCGGGCCCGTACGGGGCGTCGTCGACGGCAGGATCGGGTCGCCGCGCAGCTCGGGAACGAGATGCGTCTGCTTGCGCCGCCGGGGCAGCCGCGGGCGGACGGCGTTGTCCACGGCGGGCGGGGCGGGCGGCAGCACGACCGGGCCCGAACGGTCGGCGGGCGCGGGGTCGGGCGCGGGGGTCTCGTGGGGATGGGCGTCAGGCAGACGGACCTCGGGAGTGTGGACGCCGGACGCGCGGACCAGCCGGCGCCGGGTGGCGCCGAAGTCGGGATCGGGGTCCGCAGGGGCCGGGGCCGGTTCCGGGCGGCCGTCGTAGCCGCGCGGTGCCCTGTCGAGCGCGTGGTCGGGCGCGGGCGCGGGGGCGGGAATGGCGAGCGTGCGCGGGACCGCGGGACCGGGGTCATGGCGGTCGTGCCGCTGCTGCCCGGCGTCGGCGGCGACGGCGTGGTCTCCAGGGAATGCACTGTCGTCTCCGGGGTATCCGCTGTGGTCCCCGGAGGATCCGCTGTGATCGCCGGGGAATCCGCTCTCGTACGTCCCCTCGTCAAGTACGTCGTGCGCGAGTGCCGGTCCGGTGTCCGGCGATCCGGTGGGGGCCGGTGCGGCAGCCGCGTTCGCGTCGTCCTTGACCGAATCCGCGCCGAGCAGCCCCTGGGGCACGATCAGCACGGCCTGCACACCGCCGTAGATATTGCTCTGGAGCCGGACCACGATGCCGTGCCGCCAGGCGAGCGAGGAGACCACGAAGAGCCCGATCCGGCCGTCGCTCAACAGCTCGGCGACATCGATGTGTTCGGGGTCGGCCAGCAGCCCGTTCATCCGCGACTGCTCTTCCGCTGACATCCCCAGGCCGCGGTCCTCGACCTCGACCGCGAGTCCGGCGGTGACGAGTTGGGCGCGCAGCAGGACCGGGGTCTGCGGGGCGGAGTAGATCGTGGCGTTCTCGACGAGTTCGGCGAGCAGGTGGATCACATCGGCGACGGCATGGCCGCGCAGGGTGCCCTCGATCGGCGGCACCAGCTTGATCCTCGGGTACTGCTCGACCTCGGCGATCGAGGAGCGCAGCACCTCGGTCAGGGACACCGGGCGGCTCCACTGGCGGCGCGAGATGGCGCCGCCGAGGACGGCGAGGTTCTCGGCGTGCCGGCGGATGCGGGTGGCCAGGTGGTCGACGTGGAACAGGCCCTTGAGCAGGTCCGGGTCCTCGACCTGGTTCTCCAGCTCGTCCAGCAGCTCGATCTCGCGGTGCACCAGGCATTGCAGCCGGCGGGCGAGGTTCACGAAGACCTCGACCTTCTGTTCGCTGCCGCTGGCGTTGCTGCGGGCGATGGCGACCGCGTCGATGACGGCGGACTCGGCGGCCCGGCCGGCGGCGGCCACCTCATGGGCGAGGAGGTCGAGGGTGTCGCCGGTGGGCGCCGGCCCCGGGTCGGGCTCGCGGCGCTGGATCCATTCACCCTGCCGTACGCGGTCCAGGAGGTCGTACAGGTCGGACTGGCTGCGGGCGCAGACCTGGCGCAGCCGGGCGTAGCGGGCGACGGTGGCCCGGGCCTCGGAGCTGGCGGCGGCGCCCGCGGTCAGCACGATGACGCAGACCAGGGCGAGCCCGCCGCACAGCACCACCCACTCGCGGCCGGTGATCCGGGCGCCCCCGGCCTGCACCACGAAGGCGGCGACGGCCGTGCAGAGGACGGCGACCAGCAGACAGGGGACGGCGGCGAGCCTGACCAGACGGGACCGTATCGCCGAGTCGGCGGCCGACTCGGGGAAGGCGGCACGGCCGTGTCGTCCGCCCTCACGCTCCCGCCGCCGGGCGGCGGCGGGTACGGGGGCGGCCCCCGGGGAGCCCTGGGACCCGGGGGATCTCTGAGCCTCCTGGGACAGCTGGGTCCCCTGGGGGATTGCGGTAGGCATCGGCGCCCTCCGGATCGGCCGTGGCAGTTCGCGGAGCACGCACGCTAGTTGTTGCCGGGGTGGGGTCCGGAGCCACTTCAGGGTTTCGCTACCCCTCGCCACCTCCCTGAGTGAGCGCCGCCCGGACATCAGTACGACACCATCCGAACCCCCGTTCCTCCAGGGAGAGTTGAGCCATCCGACGGGGTTCCTTTCCGGTGGCTCGTGAACGGCGCTCGCCAACCCGACGCGCGCCGGGGAACATCGGTCCGGACACGCTGCGTCAGGGCACCGGCGGCCGCCCGGCGCCGGTCACTGGTGGGCGCTCAGCGGAAGGTGCGCCGGTAGGTCTGGGGGCTGACACCGGTGGTGCGTTTGAAGCGGTCACGGAAGGCCGTCGGTGAACCGAAGCCGACTTGCGCGCCGATGCGTTCGACGGAGTGCGTGGTCGTTTCCAGCAGATGCTGGGCCTGGCGCACCCGGGCACGGTGCAGCCACTGGAGCGGAGTGGTACCGGTCTGTTCGCGGAAGCGGCGTATCAGGGTGCGGGTGCTCATACCGGCCCGGGCGGCGATATCGGCCAGCGCGAGATCGCGGCCCACGTTGTCCTGAAGCCAGCCGAGCAGCGGTTCAAGGGCGGAGCCGCGGGGGGTGGACGGGTAGGGCTGGACGATGAACTGTGCCTGGCCGCCCTCCCGTTCGAGCGGCATGACGGACAGCCGGGCGGCGTCGGCGGCGACCGCGGAGCCGTAGTCGCGGCGGATCAGGTGCAGACACAGGTCCAGCCCGGCGGCGGCTCCGGCTGAGGTGAGGAGCTGTCCGTTGTCGACGTAGAGGACGTCCGGGTCGACCTCGATGGCCGGGTGGGCGGCGGCCAGCTCATCGGCCGCGATCCAGTGGGTGGTGGCGCGCAGCCCGTCGAGCAGACCGGCGGCGGCCAGCGCGAAGGTGCCCGTGCAGATGGAGGCGATGCGGGTGCCGTTGGCGGCGGCCGCGTTCAGCGCGTCGTGGACGGCGGGCGGGAGAGGGGCCGCCGGGTCGGCGGTCCCCGGGACGATGACGGTGTCCGCGTCCGCCAGCCCGCCCAGTCCCCATGGCGCCCGCAGCAGGAACGCACCGGCGTCGACCTCTGGCCGCTCGGCGCAGACGCGGACCTGATAGCCGGCGCGGCCGTCCGGAAGGCGGGTGCGGGTGAAGGCCTCGATCGGCGTGGACAGGTCGAACGGGATCACCTTGTCGAGGGCGAGGACGGCGACGGTGTGCATGGCCATAAATTACCTGGCCATCGGAATCCCGCCAGAGGGCCGAGCATGGCCATCTCGGACGCACTCCGGAAGATTTTGGCTGGTCAGCCACCCTGCAAGCACTTGGCATTATTCCGTTAGGAGTTGTCGATAGTGCCACTGGGGCTGGAGGGCGCGGCGGGCTAGCTTCGCTGGTGAGCCCGGCACGGGGCCGGGCCGAACCCCCACGAAGGACTGCCCATGCATGCTCAGATCGTCCTGTTCGACGGCTTCGATCTGCTCGATGTCATCGCGCCTTACGAGGTGCTGTACGCCGGAGGTGCCGCCTCGGACGGGGCGGTGGACGTGGAGCTGGTGTCCGCCGAGGGGCGACGCGAAGTGGTCAGCGGCACCGGCGGCGTGACGCTGCGGGCCACGGCCGCCCTCGACCCGGAACGGGCCGGCCTCGTCGTGGTGCCCGGTGCGGCCGGCCGCGTCGGCACGCCCGGTGAAGCGCCTGATGAGGGCGCCAACGCCCGGACGCCGGACGAGTTCCTCTCCGTACTACTGGACCGCGCCGTGCAGACCGGTCTGCCGTCCCTGCTGAAGGCGGCCATGGACCGCCCCGGGCTGACGGTCGCCACGGTGTGCGGGGGCTCGCTCCTCCTCGGCCTCGCCGGTCTGCTGAAGGGGCGCCATGCCACGACCCACCACCTGGCGCTGGAGACGCTGGCGGAGACCGGTGCGCAGGTGGTCCCGGCCCGGATGGTCGACGACGGCGACCTGGTCACCGGGGGCGGCGTCACCTCCGGCCTGGACCTGGGGCTTTATCTGCTGGAGCGGGAGGTGGGGCCCAAAATCGCCCGTGCCGTCGAGGAGTTGTTCGCCTACGAGCGGCGGGGCGTCGTCTGGCGCGACCGGAGACCGGTGCCGTCCGCTCCGTGAACCACTCCCCCGCACCCCACCTCCGCACCCGCCACCGCACTGAACGTTGAGGCCCCACCTCCGTGACCAAACTCTTTCTCGCCCTGCATGTCCTGGCCGCCATCCTGGCCGTGGGACCGGTCACCGTCGCCGCCGGGATGTTCCCCGGGGCGCTGCGCCGCGCCCAGGCCGATCCGCCGGACCCCGCCGCCCGCGCGTCTCTGCGCACCTTGCACCGCATCTGCCGTGTCTACGCCGCCGTCGGCCTCGCCGTACCCGTCCTGGGGTTCGCCACCGCCGGCAGTCTCGGTGTGCTGGGGAGTGGCTGGCTGATCACGTCGATCGTCCTCACGGCGGGCGCCACCGCGATCCTGGCGCTGCTGTTGCTGCCCGGCCAGGAGGCCGCGGTCGGCGCGGTCGAGGCCGCGGCGGACGGTTCCCGGGCTCCGGTGCCCGAGGAACGGGCCGCCCGCCGACTGACGATGCTGACCGGCCTCTTCAACCTGCTGTGGGCGACCGTCACCGTCCTGATGATCATCAGGCCCGGCTCCACCACGGGAGCCTGACCATGCGCGGAAGGTATCTACGGGTGGCCGCGCACGGGGAACTCGTCTCGCTGATCGTGCTGCTGGCCAACCTCGCCACCGCCCACCTCAAGCCGCTCAGCTCCCTGATGGGGCCACTCCACGGCTGCGCCTACCTGTTCGTCGTGATCGCGGTATGGCGGCTGGACCGTATCGACACGACTGCCAGGGCGATCGCCGTCCTTCCCGGCATCGGCGGGATCCTCGCCCTGCGCCGGATCAGCCGCCTGGGCATGCACGTCCGCCCGATGCGTCAGGACAGTGGCAGCTGACCCACACCCGGTCACCGGCTGCGATACGCGGCGGCGCCCTGCCGGTACTGCTCCTTGGCCTCGGCGAAGTCGGGGACATCGGAGCGGTCGCGGTCCCCCGGCCCGAAGACGCCCGCCAGGGCCTCGGCGCCGTCACCGACCGCGGCGGCGCGCGACATCATCGTCCGTTCGTAGACGGTGACGGCCTCGTCGTGGGTGGCATGGCGGGCGAGGGCCAGCGCGAGTTCACAGCCGTCGAGCATGGCGAAGTTGGCGCCGTAACCACCGAGGGGAGCCATCAGGTGGGCGGCGTCCCCGAGCAGGGTGACGCCCGGGGTGTGCGGCCAGGTGTGCGGGGCCGGGAGGACGAACAGCGGCCGGTTGACGTACGGGCCGTCGTTGTCGGTGATCAGGACGAGCAGCCGCTCGTCCCAGCCGGCGAAGGCGCGGAGCAGCGCGGCGCGTACGGCGTCGGTGTCATCGAGGTCGATGCCGGCGGCGCGGTACCAGTCCGCGTCGTCCTTGAGGGCGATGTAGGCGCGGACGTGCTGGTTGCTGTTGCGCTGGCCGATCAGGCCCTTGTGGTCGCCGGTGGCGAAGACGTTCCCGTCGCCGACGAGTTCGGCGACGGCGGGGTGCGCGGTGTCGACCTCGTCGTAGCGGGCCTCCAGGAAGGTCACGCCGGTGTAGACGGGCGTGACGTCGCTGACCAGTGGCCGTACCCGGGACCAGGCGCCGTCCGCGCCGATGACGAGGTCGACGTCCCTGGTGACGCCGTGGTCGAAGGTGAGGCGGTGGGTGCCGGCCGGGCCCGCGGCGACGGAGGTGAGGGTGTGGCCCCACTGGATGGTGCCGGGTGCGAGGGAGTCCGCCAGCAGGGTGCGGAGTTGCCCGCGGTCGATCTCGGGGGCTGCGTCCTCGTCGCTGGTGGGGCGGTAGTCGACGAGGACCTCGCCATGGCGGGTGAGCATCCGTTGGGCCTGGCCCTCGGGACGGGCCAGGGCGTGGAAGTCGTCGAGAAGTCCCGCTTCCCGCAGGGCGATCTGTCCGGAATCCGCGTGCAGGTCGAGGGTGCCGCCCTGGTTGCGGGCGTCTGCGGAGGTGTCCCGGTCGTAGACGGTGACGTCGATGCCGTGGCGCTGGAGGACGCGGGCGCAGGTCAGACCGCCGGGGCCGGCGCCGACGACGGCGATCCGCGGGGCGGGGGTGTGGGTGGTGGGCATGGGTGATTCCTCCGCTGGGTGCGGTCGGGTGGGATGAGCGGGTGCACGCCCGGCCGTCGGATCGGTGTCGGGCGTCAACGGGCCGGTGGCAGCGCTCGGTTCACCGGGGCGGTGACTCCGGAGCCGGGTCGGGACCCGGCCTGCGCTCCCGGCTCACCCAGAAGAGCACACCGATTGAAAAAGTGCAACGAGTCAACTTTTTCACTCGGGCAACCAGAGGGTAGGGTGAAACCGTGAGTGAGACGACACCGCCCCTCGGCCGCCGCGAGCGCAAGAAGGCCGCCACCCGCCAGGCGCTGGCCGACGCGGCACTGCGGCTGTTCCTCGAACGCGGCTATGACCAGGTCAGCATCAAGGACATCGCCGAAGCCGCCGATGTCTCCACCACGACGCTCTTCAAGCACTTTCCCGGCAAGGAAGCCCTGGTCTTCGACGCGGACAGCGACCATGAGGCCGCCCTGGTCGCCGCCGTCCGCGAACGCCCCGACGGCAGGACCGTTCCCGCCGCGCTGCGGGACCACCTCCTGCGCTGCCATCTCGGGACCGCCACCGACCCCGCGTTCGCCCAGTTCAGACAGCTCGTCACGAGCACCCCGGCACTTCGCGACTACGGCCACCGCATGTGGATGCGGCACGAAACCGCCCTCGCGCAGGCCATCGCCGCCGACGCCGGCGCCCCCGCGGACGACCCGGCCTGCGCCGCACTCGCGCACTTCACCCTCGAAGCGCTCGCCCTCGCCCGCGGCCAGGACGACCCCCGCGCGGCCCTCAACGCCGCCTTCGACCTGCTGGAACGCGGCTGGCAGCCACCCGCCCGGCGCGCCGCCCGCGCCTCGGAGCAGCGCGCCGAATAAGCGTCAGACGGCGAGCCCGGCAGGCTCCTGACCGAGGAACGTCGCGACGGTACGGGTGAAGCGGCCGGGATCGTCGAGCCAGGGGTAGTGGCCGGCGCCCGGCTGAACGACCAGTTCGGCCCGGGGGATCAGCTGCGCGATGTCCGCCGCGATACGGGGAAGCGGGCCGCTGTCCACTTCCCCGGCGAGCAGCAGGACCCGTGCGTCCATGCCCGCGACGGCGGCACGGGCTTCGTCAGAGGCGGCGAAGGCACCACCGGACGCGTAGATCTCCGCGGCCTCCTCATGGGTCTGCGCCACATCGGACGCGGCATGCGCCTGCGCGGCCGCGTCCCAACGGCCGTAGAAGAACGGGGCGATGGCGTCCCAGTCGGCGTCGGCCACCGAGCCGGCCCAGACCCGTTCATAGGCGTCGTACGCGGCACCGAACCAGGGCTCGGCGGTGCGCAGGGCGGCCGCCTCCCGGCGGTGCGCCTCGGTGAAGTCGACACCGAGGGCGCGGGCGCGCGCGGTGATCAGGGTGAGGGTACGGACGCGCTGCGGATGCCGGGCCGCGTACAGGAGCGCGAGGTCGCCGGCCGCCGAGTGCGCGAGGAGGTCGACCCGGTCCAGCCCGAGATGCACCCGGAGGGCTTCGACATCGGCGACCTGCCGGTCGCAGCGGTAGGTGGCCGGGTCGGCGGGGAGGGCGGAGTCGCCGGTGCCGCGCAGATCGAGCTTGATCAGCCGGCGGCGCTCGGACAGTCCACCGAGATCGCCGAGGTAGGCGGAGGCCCGCATGGGCCCACCGGGCAGACAGAGCAGCGGCTCGCCCTCGCCCACGACGTGATAGGCGAGTTGGGTCCCGTCCGAAGCGGCGAAGGCAGGCATGGCGTCATCCTCATCGCCGTGTGGCGGGCCGGGCAAGGAGGTTTTCTTGGGGGCGGTCAAGCCCCACCGGGGTCCGTGTCCGTGAGGGGACCGCTCGCACACCTGCGCCGGGCCCCGTGCCCGGAGTTCGCCGTCGCGCCCAATCACCGGTGCGGGCTCAGCAGTCCGCGGCGAGGCCCACGTCGGTGGGGGATACCGCCGACGGCCAGGCGGGCCAGCCATGGACGGGCGGGACCGCGATCGCCCGCCACCACGGGTAGACGGCCGCCGGGGCGGCGGGCTCGAAGGGCTCGCCGGGTCTGGGGTGGGCCGTGTCGACCCCGGACGTGCGGCCGGCCGCCAGTGTGCGTTCGGCAGGCTCCGCCCAGGGGTGCGGGGCGAGGTTGAACGTGCCCCAATGGATCGGCAGCAGCACCCCGCGCGGCTCGCCGCCCTGGAGGTCGAGGTGGGCCCGGACGCCCTCTTCGGGGGTCATATGGATGTCCGGCCAGAAGTCGCTGTACGCGCCGATCTGGATCATCGTGGCGTCGAACGGGCCGTGCGCCGCGCTGATCTCCGCGAAGCCGGAGAAGTAGCCGGTGTCGCCGCTGTGGAAGATCCGGTGCTCGGGGCCCGCGACCACCCAGGAGGCCCACAGGGTGTGCTGCGGTCCGCGCAGCCCACGGCCGCAGAAGTGCTGGGCGGGGGTGGCCGTGAGGGTCAGGCCGCCGACCCGGGTGGACTCGTGCCAGTCGAGCTCGGTGATCCGCTCCGGGGGCACCCCCCAGAACTCCAGGTCGGCGCCGATGCCGAGCGGTACGACGAAGGCCGCGCCGGTGCCGGCCAGGACCTGGACCGTCGACATGTCCAGATGGTCGTAGTGGTCGTGCGAGATCACCACGGCATCGACCGGGTCCAGCTCGTCCAGGGCGAGGGGCACCGGGTGCAGCCGCTGGGGGCCGGCCCAGGTGAACGGCGAACAGCGCTCGCCCCAGACCGGGTCGAAGAGCACCCGCTGCCCGTCTATCTCGGCCAGCACGCTCGAATGGCCCATCCAGGTGAGCCGCAGCCCGGAAGCGGGCGGCTGCCCCCAGTCGGCGGCGGTCGGACGGTACACCGGGATCCGGCCGACCGGCGCCCGGCGCAGCCGGCCCTCCCGGCTCAGCTGGGTACGCGCCATCGGCAGCGCGGAGCCGTGCAGCAGCTGCCTGGTCGGCGCGGGATTGCGGAACTGGCCGTCCACGAACTGGGGCGACCTACGCATCCTGGCCAGCCGCTCCCCGGTGGGTGCGATTCCGAAGCTCGCGGGCCGCAGCGCGGTAAGTCGAGTGCGGCGGGGTCGGGAACCGGTCACGGCACCTCCATGGTCAGGGCGGTCGCGAAGTGAACGGGCCGCATGGGCGGTGGGTTCCGGCACACCGCGCCACTCGGCACCGTCGTACGGTTTCCGCACCACGACGCCCGGACTCAACACCATCACCCGCAGACACAAACCGCGCGACCGGCCGTCGCATTCCTGGCGAACGGTGTGACCTTTCCCGGGCCTGCCGATGGTGTCTTTCACCGCGGCCACCGGGAGGCGTCCATTGCGGTGACGGGGGGCCGGGCTGAGGGGGCAGCCGCACCTGGGCCGGAGGGCCGAGAGTCGAGGCGACGCGAGCCGAGCCCACGGAGCCGCCGGAAGCGGGGGAGCCCGTGCGACGGCCGGCCCGCTCCCCCCACCCCCGAACCCACCCCCGCCCCCTCCCCCAAAGGGGGAGGAGGGGGAGGGGCGGGGGAGAGCCCGCGCCCCAGGTCAGCGCCCCGTTCCGAACTCCATCACGAGGTGATCCTCGACCGGCCGGTAGCCCAGGCGCTGATAGAGGGCGTTGCTGGTGGGGTTGGTGAGGTCCGTGAAGAGCAGCAGCTCCGGTCCGCCGGAGCCCCGAGGCGGATCAGACCGCTTCGATGGCCTCGGGCGGGCCGGGCAGCCCGGGGCGGCGGGGCAGGAAGACGGTGCGCAGGAAGATCTGCGGGGCGATCAGACGGGTGGGGGGCGCGGTGAGGCAGAAGACGTCCCGGAAGGCCGCGCCGACGACCGGGTCGATGGCAGCGCGGGCGAACAGCCTGTTGATGTACCAGGTGGACAGCCACTCCCCGACGCCCGCCTTGACGTCGTCGGGGCTCGCGTACGGACGGTCCGCGCCGACCGCGGCCAGCCAGGCGGGCTCCACGGCGCGGGCCACCGCCCGCTGCGCCTCGGCGGTGCCGCCGGGTCGCAGACCGCCGCCGTTCGCGAGGGTGCCGCGCACGGCCAGCGCACCGAGGGCGGCGACCGACATGCCCTGCCCGTACACGGGGTTGAAGGTGCAGGCGGCGTCCCCCAGGACGAGGAGCCCTTCGGGGAGGGCGCCGGGCCGTTCGAAGTGCCGGCGGCGGTTGCAGGTGTCGCGGAAGCCGTGCACCGGCGACAGCGGCTCGGCCTCGGCGAGCAGTTCATGGACGTACGGGTCGCCGATGGTGGCGCTGAAGGCGGTGAACTCCGCCGCGTCCGTGGGCGGGTGGTGCCCGCGCACGCCGGACAGCGTGAGCAGCCATTTGCCGTCCTCGACGGGCACGTACGCCGCGCCCCGCGGGCACTCGGGCCAGCCCGGGACGTTGACGCCCGCGTCCGGTGCCGTGGCCGGGTCCTTGGGGCGGTACATCCGGGTGGCGTAGGCGAGCCCCGCGTCCACGGTCTCCTCCTCCGGCGCGGACCGGCCCAGCTCGGCGAACCACTGCGGGGTGCGGGAGCCGCGGCCGGAGGCGTCCACGACGAGCCCGGCCGGCAGCTCCCGCTCGGCGCGCGCGCCCGGTGCCCCGTCCCGGGACCGCACCCGGACCCCGGTCACCCGGCTCGCGTCCCCGGTCAGCCCGGTGACCTCGGTCGCCTCCAGGACCTCGACCCGGGTGGCCGAGCCGGCCGCCGCCCGCAGCACCCGCTCCCGTACGACCGAGTCCAGCACCGGCCGGGTGACGCTCAGGGCGCGATGCCGGCGTTCGTCGAAGCGGCGCTGCCAGCCGGTGGCGCTACGGGTGAGCAGATCGCGGGGCAGATACAGGCTGCGGGCGCCCGCTTCGCCGAGCGCGGCGACGGTGCCGGGCAGCAGTTCCTCCAGCGCGAGGCTGCCGCCGCTGAGGAGGATGTGCAGATGGCGGGCCTGTGGGACGCCCTTGCGGAAGCCGCGCCCCGCCGGATAGCGGTCACGCTCGATGACGGTGACCGTCTCGACCTGTCCGAGCAGGGCGGTGACGGCCAGCATCCCGGCGAGCCCGCCGCCGATCACGATCGCGGTGCGCCCGCCATTGGAGTGCTCTGTCACCGTTGCCTCGCTCCCCCGACGGCGTGGTCCGGCCGCCGTACGACCCGCTCGTTCCTGTCCCCGGCCCCCTTCGGCTGACCGGCAGCTGCGCACCGTCCGCGGAAGCTGATCACCGTCTGCCTCACACTTCAGTGCGCTCGGCGGCGGTGTCAACGGCCCCTTCCGCCCGCCGATTCGCGGTGTCCCGGCCGCTCCCGCGGTCCTCCGCCGTCGCCCGTCCCCCCTTGGCCACAGATCACCGACTCGGCTTCTTGTGCGTCCCGTCCTCCCTCGTGTCACCGGATTCTCTGACATCCCGTCATGGGACGAGCCTGCGTCTAGACTCCCGGCAGCGGATGCACCTCGTCCGCTAAACGGTCTCACCAGCAGGGGATTCGTCTCACCAGCAAGGGATTCAGGGACGCTTGTGACATTCCAGCAGGTTTCTGAGCCGTATGACGCCTATGACGTCCTCGTCGTCGGCGGGTCGGGCGTGGACACCGTCGTGTCGGTCGGCGCGCTGCCGGTGCCGCTCGCCGATTCGTACGCGGTCCCGCCGCTCTACGAAGGGGCGGGGCACACCGGTACCGGTGTCGCGCTCGGCTGCGCGGCGCTCGGGCTCACCACCGGGTTCGTGGACTTCATCGGCGACGACCATCCGGGCACTCTGGTCCGCGAGCGGATGGCCGGCAGCGGCGTCGACTTCCGGCCGCTGATCTCTCCGCACGGCACCCGGCGTGCGGTCAACCTCGTCGCCCCGGACGGCCGTCGGATGTCGTTCTACGACGCCCGGGACCCAGCCGGGCTGCGGATGCCCCCGGAGCACTATCTGCCCCCGCTGCGCCGCGCCCGGCACGTCCATCTGTCGATCATGAATTTCGCCCGTTTCCTGTACGACGACATCGAGGCGCTGGGCCTCCCCGTCTCCACGGATCTCCAGGACTGGGACGGGCTGACGGATCATCACCGGGAGTTCGCACTCCGCTCCGACCTGGTGTTCCTCAGTACGGCCGGGGCGAGTGAGCGGATCGCGTCCGTGATGCGGGAGATCCTGCACGAGGGGCGCGCCCAGGCCGTGATCGCCACGGCCGGGGCGGGCGGCGCCTACCTCCTCAGCGCCGACGACCGCACCCCGCGTCTGGTACCGGCCGTGGTCCCGCCCGGCCCCGTCGTGGACAGCAATGGCGCGGGCGACGCCTTCACCAGCGGTTTCCTCTACGGCAGGCTGGCGGGCCGGGACCTGGAGGAGTGCGCGCGCCTGGGCGCCGTCGCGGGGGCGTATGCCTGTACCTCGCGCGGCACCCACACCGCCCTCATCGGGCCGGAGGAACTGCACACGGCCCTCCGCGCCAAGGCAACAGCCCCGGTCACGGCGCCACCGGGCGGTGACGGGCACCGGATCCCGGGCCCGCCGGATGCCCAGGTGTCGCCGACGGGGGCGTAGGGCGCGCTGACCGGCCGGGCGCCCCGGCCGGTCAGCTCTTGCGGCCCACTCCGCCATAGAAAATGGTGTCGTTGAGTTCCTTCGCACCGGGAACCGGGCCGTCCGGCCGCCACAGTGGCACCCGTACGACACCCGGCTCCAGCAGGGCGAACGGCCCGAAGAGCGGCTCGACCCCGGCCTTCGACCGCAGGTTGAGGGTGGCGGTGGCGCTCTTGTAGACGTTCACCACGCCATCGCGCGCCCGCTCGTCCGTGCGGCCCGCGGCGTAGTCCTCGTAGGGCTCACCGGTCGCATGGGTCAGGACGAGATGGCTGCCGACAGGGAGCGCCTCGGCGAGGGTGGCGATGAGCGCGGCGGGGTCCTCGTCGTCACGGATGAAGTGCAGTACGGCCACCAGCAGCAGCGCCACCGGCCGGTCGAAGTCGATCACTTCCCGGACGGTGGGGTGGTCCAGCAGCGCCTTGGGGTCGCGGACATCGCCGAGTACGAATCCGGTGCGCTCGGTGTTGGTCAGCCGGGCCCCGGCGTGGGTGGCGACGATGGGGTCGTTGTCGACGTATACGACCCGGGTGTCGGGAGCTGCCTCCCGAGCCACCTCATGGGTGTTGGGCGAGGTGGGGATGCCGGTGCCGATGTCGATGATCTGGCGGATGCCGCCGGCGACCAGCTCGCGCACCGCCCGCCGCAGGAACGCACGGTTGGCGCGGGCGCTGAGCCGTACCTGGGGGTGCACCTCGATGACCCGCTCGGCGGCCACCCGGTCGACCTCGTAGTTGTCCCAGCCGCCGAGGTAGTAGTCGTACATCCGGGCGGGGTGCGGCCGGCTGGTGTCGATCTCCGCGGCCGAGAAGCCCGAGTGCTCCGGGCCCTGGACGTACGGTCCCATCTCCGGGAGCTCACCGTCCGGCGCACCCTCGGATATGCCTTGCTCGGTCATGCCGTCCTCCGTTCGGTGCACCGGCCCGGTGCCGCCGTGAGCAGGAAGTCGGCGTGGCCGGCCTTCGCCCCCTCGATGAAGCTCACCATTTCGTGGTGGGTGTAGATCAGGGCCGGGCCGTCCGGGTCGGTCGACTGCCGCAGCGCTATCCGGCCGTCCCCCAGCCGCATGGCCTCGACGCACTCGCCCCCGTTGCCGCCGCTCCACGGCTTGTGCCAGCCCTCGTTGCCCAGTTCTTTGGCGGGCATGCCGTTGTAGATGCGTATGCGATCCATGGTTCAGATCTCCTTGCGAAAGCCACCCAGAATGGCCTCGGTGGTATGTGCCGGCGCGGCCTGTGCACACATCCGGTCCAGGGCCTCCAGGAACTGCGAGACGTCGTTGCGCTGGTCGAAGTACACGGCTCCGACGAGGCTTTCCGCGTACGCGATGTCCGGGAGTTCCGGGATCGGGAAGCGGAAGATGTGAAAGGGGCCGTACATGGCGGGGTGCGGGCCCGCGGCGAAGGGCATGATCTGGAGCCGGACGTTCGGCAGTGCGGTGGCTTCCATGAGCCGGGTGACCTGGTCGCGCATCACCCTCGGCCCGCCGATCGGGCGCCGCAGCACGGTCTCGTCCATGACCACCCACAGCATCGGGGCGTTGTCACGAGTCAGCAGGGACTGGCGCTCCATGCGCAGCGCGACGATACGGTCGATGTCCATCGCGGAGGCATGCGGCATCCCTGCCTTCAGGACGGCGGCGGCATAGTCCTCGGTCTGCAACAGCCCGGGGACGTAGTGCGGTTGATAGGCCCGGATGAGGTTGGCTTCGCTCTCCAGGCTGACGAACGCGCTGAACCACTCGGGCAGGACATCGCGGAAACGGTGCCACCAGCCGGGCTTGTTGGCCTCGCGGGCGAGGGAGACGAAGCCCTCGATCTCCTTCTCGTCGGTGACGCCGTAGGTCGCCAGCAGCTTCTCGACGTAGGGGAGCTTGAGCCCGACCTCGGCCTTTTCCATCCGCCGTATGGTGGCGTGGGTCACATCGAGGGCCGCGGCAGCCTGCTCGAAGGAGAGGCCCGCTTTCTCACGCAGGTCCTGTAGCCGCTTGCCTAGCACCACCCGCAGGACGGTGGGTGCCCCTGCCGACCGTGGGTCCGCCACGTTCGATCGCCTCCAACTGACTTCAATGGTCAGCAGTGTGTCATGCCGTCAGCAACAACGAACAGACTGCACTTCCGATTCTGCAAATTACAGACTGATCCTTGCCATTGGTGACCGACATCGCACATAGTTACGACGTGGCTTCCTCCAACAACGCTCCTTCGTTAGGGCGCTGTGGCGGCTTTGTCGCCCAGTACCCGCAGGACGCGTTCCACTTGCCGGCGCGACGCACCTCCGTTCCCGAGGCGCGCAGACGCGTCAGTGCGCTGCTGTGCGAGTGGGGCGCGGATCAACAAGTCCGCGACGACGTGGAGTTGGTGGTCTCCGAACTGTTCACCAACGCGGTACGGCACACCGACAGCGAGAAGGTCGGCTGCGAGCTCGCCCTCTTTGGTGCGCACATACGCATAGAGATCACGGACCAGGGCGGCCCGCAGGACTCGGCGCCGCACATCCAGCCCGGCAGCGTGGACCAGGAGTGCGGACGAGGGCTGTTCCTCGTCGGCGCACTGTCCGAGAGCTGGGGCTCTCGGCCCACCGACAGCGGTCAGGGCCGGGTCGTCTGGGCCGACCTGCCGTACTCCTCCCTCGTCCTCTGAGGCCCCGCTCCGCATCGGCGGAATCGGGGCCTCAGTCATGCCAGGGGCTCTTCCCGGCCCGCGGCCGCCCTACAGCGGCAGCAGATCGGGCCGCTTGGGCTCGACATGATCACCGGAGGACTCCCCGCGCAGCCGGCGTCCGATCCACGGCACGAGATGCTCCCGCGCCCAGTGGATGTTGTCCCGCCGCGCGTCGGCGGCCGAGCGCTCCGCCTCCGGGGGCCAGGGCTGGTCCGGATCGGCCGGCACCCGCAGTCCGAGCACCTGCGCCGCGCGCAGTGCCACCCGGGTGTGCCCGTCGGCGGACAGATGCAGCCGGTCATCGCTCCACGCCCGCCGGTCCTGCACCGACTTGAGCGACCACAGGTCCAGGACCGGGCAGTCGTGCCGGTCCGCGATGGCCCGGACATGCGCCGTATACGTCGCGATCTTGCCGCGCAGATGCTTGAGGACGGGGATTCCGCGAGTGTCGAAACCGGTGCAGAGCAGGACCGCGCCGACCTCCTCCCGCAGATCGGCGACCGCCGCCTCATAGCGTTCGGCGACCGCGTCCGGGTCCGAGCCCGGCCGCAGGATGTCATTGCCGCCGGCACAGAACGTCACCAGTGCGGGGGCGAGGGCTTTTGCCCGGGGCACCTGCTCCTCCACGATCTGGTCCAGGAGCCGGCCCCTGACCGCGAGATTCGCATAGCGGAAGTCTCCCTCCGCCTGTTGGTCCGAGAGCAGGACCGCGAGCCGGTCCGCCCAACCGATGTACGCCCCGTCAGGGCCGGGATCCCCGACCCCCTCTGTAAAGCTGTCCCCGACGGCTGCGTACGACCCGATGGCGCCGAGGGCGCCGTTGCTGAAGTACTTCGAATCGTCTGCCACGTCAGGACATACTTCACCTCATGAAGTGACTTACGCCACCGTAACCAGGGGTTGACGAGGGGTGATTAATGCCACCAGGTCAAATTCTGCTCAAGTCGGAATAACGATCGCTCGCGCCTTGCTCCCCGGGCGCTCCATGGCGCGTCAGAACATCACCGCAATGACCTGATTGCCTATTGCATCAATGTCGTATCGTCGGAGGTGCCCCGCCTCGTCGACGAGCAGCGTCGGCGGCCGAACCCGAGGAGCGCGCCCGTGACGCAGCAGACGCCGCAGGTCCCACAGGCCCAGCCCGAGCTCACGGAGGTCCGCAACTTCCGCGATGTGGGCGGTCTGCCGACCGTGGACGGGCGTCACGTACGGGAGGGCAGGCTGTTCCGCAGTGGCCACCTCGCCCATGCGACCGACACCGACGCCGCATTTCTGGCCGGGCTCGGGCTGCACACCATCTTCGATTTCCGCAATTCCTCGGACATCAAGCTGGAAGGCCCCGATGTCACGCTGCCCGGCGTGCGCAATGTGAACATTCCGCTCACCGATCCGGCCGACGGCGCGGAATTCTGGGCGATGGTGCGCGACGGTGAAGTGGAGCAGCTGCGCTCCGCACTCGGCGACGGCAAGGCCGCGGCCCGTATGGCCGCGACGTACCGCCACATCATCACCACCCGCACCGAAGACCACAGCAAGGTGCTGCATGCGCTCGCCGAGGACAGCGTTCCGGCGCTGATGCACTGTGCGGCCGGCAAGGACCGGGCGGGGCTGTCCGTCGCCGTGACCCTGCTCGCGGTCGGGGTCGAGCGGGACGCGATCGAGGCGGACTACCTCAAGTCCAACGATCCGCACCGCCGCTACAAGATCCGCCGCTCCGACAACTCCGCGGTCGGGATGTCGCAGGAGGTCATGGAGCTGCTCTCACCGCTGTTCGGTGCGCACACCGACTACCTCACGGCCGCCTACGACGCGATCCACCAGACCTGGGGCTCGACGGAGAAGTACCTCACCGACGGTCTGAAGCTGACGCCCGCCGTCCGCGAGCGGCTGCGCGCCCAGCTCCTGACGGACTGACGGAACGGGGCCCGCTCACGGCGTGGCCACCCACCCCGCGACCAGCACCAGCCCCGAGGCCCGGTGCACCGCGAGGAAGCCGAAGGGCCGGTCGTAGCGGGCCGCGATCCGCTGGGCCCGGTACGGCGGGGGCGGTGGCACGGAGCCGGCGGCGCACGGCATGACCGTGACCGCGGCCGCCCGGAAACCCAGCGGACCGAAGGTCGCGGTCGCCGACTGCCTGGCGGCCGACACCGCCAGCGGCTGGACGCTGATGCCGGGGAAGTGTCCACGGGAGGTGTCGGCGGCGGTGGCGAGCCCGAAGAGCTCCGACCGCTCCAGCAGATCGTGCTCGGCGCCGACGGTGAACCCTGCGGTGGTGAGGCTGAGGCTCGGAGCGCCGTCGTAGCTCGGCACCCAGGTCACCCCCAGGCCCGGGCCGGCACCGTCGGTCAGCGCCGTCCCGGACACCGTCGGGTAGCCGCCGCCCAGCGCCGCGACACCGTGGTGCAGCACCTCGCCGCCCGGCAGATCCGGCCCGCCGAGCAGCAGATGGACATCGAGTCCGTTGTCGCCCGCGACCCGCACATCCGTCAGCGGACCGGCCGGTGTGCCGTGCACCCGTGCGTGCTCCACATCCGGCCCGGAACGGCTGAGGACCCGCACCTCCCGCCCAGCCCAGGGCCCTTCGGACGGCCGCGCGGGGAACTCGTCGAACGGCTGCGTCCAGGTCGTACGCACCAGCAGCGCGCTGGCCAGGACCAGCAGGGTGTCGGCGGCGAGCCGGGCCGGCATCCGCTCGATCAGGCCGTCGGTGTGCTGCCGCGCCCAGGCGTCCACCGTGGCCTGGTCCACGGCCGGGTCCCCGGTGAGCTGCCCGTGCGCCGCGGGCGGCAGGGCGGCCGGCCACTCGGGGTGCAGGGTCAGCGTGCGGCTAGCCCAGAGGCCCACCGCGGTGTCGACGCCGTCCGCCGCCGTCAGTGCGGCGAGCAGCTCCCGGCCTTCGCGTACGGCGTGCTCCGCGTCGGTGCCGAGCACTTCGGCCAGCTCCTTGCGGGCGGGGCCGGTGGCGGGTCCGGCGAGCAGGGCCAGCAGCGGCCAGACGCCGGCCGCCGTCAGGACGGCGTCCCGCTCCCCCACTGCCGCGCGCGCCCAGCGCGCCGTCATGTCGTTGACGGCCCGCGCCGTCGCCTCGGCCACCATGTGCCCGCCCCCTCGGCGTGGTCAGCGGTTGGCGACCGCCTGTTTGACCAGCGTCCGCCCGAAGTCCCACATCAGGCCGCCGCCCCCGTGGGCGTCGTCCATGACGGCCGTGAACGCCTCGACGAAACGGTCCACTTCCCGCTCGCCGATGATCAGCGGCGGAATCAGCTTAATGACCTCCAGATGGTCCCCGGAGACCTGGGTGAGAATGCGGTGCCGCTGGAGCAGCGGCACCACGACCATCTGCGCGAACAGCCCCTTGCGGGCCGTCTGGAGCATCGTCCAGCGGCTGCGCAGCCCCAGGGACTTGGGGCGGCCGAACTCGATGCCGATCATCAGGCCGCGGCCCCGTACGTCGTGCAGCAGCTCGTAGCGGGGGATCAGCTCCGCCAGCCGGGAGCGCAGCAGTTCGCCGGTGCGCCGGGCGCCGGCCACCAGCTGCTCGTCCTCCAGCACCGAGAGCACCGCCAGACCGGCGGCCATCGCCTGGGCGTTGGCGCCGAAACTGGCGGAGTGCACCAGCACCCGGTCCATGGACGAGTAGACCTTCTTGAAGATCCAGTCCTTGCCGAGTGTCGCCCCGACCGGCACATATCCGCCGGACAGCGCCTTGGCCACACACACCAGATCCGGCTCGACACCGTCCTCGTGCTGATAGGCGAAGAAGTCACCGGTGCGGCCCAGGCCAGTCTGCACCTCATCGGCGATCAGCAGGGCCTTGTGCCGGTGCAGCAGTTCCTGGGCGGCGCGCAGGAAACCCGGCGGGGTCGGGTGGACGCCCTTGCCCTGGATGGGCTCGATCACGAATCCCGCCACGTCGCCGCGCTTCAACTCCCGTTCCAGCGCGGCCAGATCACCCAGCGCGATGGCGGTGTCCGGCAGCAGCGGGGCGAAGCCGTCCCGGAAGCCGTCCTCACCGTTGACGGAGAGCGCGCCGGTGGTCAGGCCGTGGAAGGCATGGGTGCAGTAGAGGACCCGGGGGCGGCCGGTGGCGTAGCGGGCGAACTTCAGCGCGGTCTCTACGGCTTCGGTGCCGCTGTTGCCGAAGAAGACCCGGTCGAGATGGGGCGCGTGGGTCAGCAGCTTCTCGGCGAGCAGGCCGGGCAGCGGCTGGCAGTCGAAACGGGTGAGATCGGCCAGTTGGGCGTCCAGGACGTCGTGCAGCGCCTGCCGGACGACCGGGTGGTGCCGGCCGAGGCCCATCACCCCGAAGCCCGCGAGCATGTCCAGGTAGTCCTGGCCGTCGGCGTCCCAGAAGTAGGCGCCCTCGGCCCGCTCGTAGACCTTGTCGAAGCCGATGGTGTGCAGCATCCGCGGCAGCTGGTGGTTGAGATGGCGGGTGTGCAGGTCGTAGCGCTCGCCGCCGCGCTCGGCGAGCAGCTTGGTCAGGTCGAATCCGGTCACGGCTGCTTCTCCTCACGGGACCGGCCCGGCTCACCCCGCAGGAGGCGGATGAGCCGGGCCGGACCGGTACGCCGGGGAGCCGTGGCGACGGGCTCCCCTCGCTCGACGGGTCAAGTGCGGTTTCCCGCGACGGCGTCCCGGGCCGCCCGGAGGGACTCCTTCAGCGAGCCCATGGTGGCGAGGACGGCGGTCGGCTCGTAGCCGCAGTGCGCCATGCAGTTGGCGCAGCGCGGGTCCTTGCCGCGGCCGTACTTGTCCCAGTCGGTCTCGTCGATGAGCTCCCGGTACGTCGGGACGTAGCCGTCGCTCATGAGGTAGCAGGGGCGCTGCCAGCCGAACAGCGAGTAGTTGGGGATCGCCCAGGCCGTGCACGGGAAGTCCGCCTTGCCTTCCAGGAAGTCCAGGAAGAGCGGGCTGTGGTTGAGCCGCCAGCGGCGCCGGTTGCCGCCGGCGAAGGCCTTCTTGAACAGCTCCCGGGTCTGTTCGACGCCGAGGAAGTGCTCCTGGTCGGGGGCCTTCTCGTAGGCGTAGGCGGGCGACAGCATCATCTCGTCGACCTGGAGGTCGTCATTGAGAAAGTTGAGGACCTCGATGATGGTCTGCGGGGTGTCGGTGTTGAAGAAGGTGGAGTTGGTGGTGACCCGGAAGCCGCGCCGCTTGGCTTCCTTGATTGCTTCCACCGCCTCGTCGAAAACGCCTTCCTTGGCGACGGATTCATCGTGGCGTTCCCGCATGCCGTCGATGTGCACCGCGAACGCGAAATACGGCGAGGGGGTGAACTTCTCCAGCTTCTTGCGCAACAGCATCGCGTTGGTGCACAGGAACACATATTTCCGCTTGGCCACCAACTGCCGCACGATCTCGTCGATCTGCGGGTGCATCAAGGGCTCGCCACCGGCGATGGAGACCATCGGCGCGCCCGACTCCAGCACCGCCCCGACCGCCTGGGCCACCGGCATCCGCTGCTTGAGCACGCCCGCCGGATGCTGGATCTTCCCGCAGCCCTCGCATTTGAGATTGCAGGCGAAGAGCGGTTCCAGCTCGACAATGAGCGGGAACTTCTCCCGCCGCCGGATCACCTTCTGTTCAAAGAGATAGGTACCGACCCGGATGGACTGACGGAGCGGCATGGCCATCTGGCTCACCTCCAGGGGAGCAGCAAAGAACGGTGCCATTCGTGGAAAACGGGAAGTACGGAGCGCAGCACTCGGAAGGCCGATATTCCACCGCGCACCGTGCCGATACGTACGAGTTCATGTTCTGGAGCGTCCACGACCACCCGGACGGCCGCAACCGGACGGCGGCCGGCGGCCCGGGCGGCACCGAGGGTCGCGGCGGACTCCATGTCCACCGCGACCGCACCGGCGGCATGCAGCTCGGCCCGCTCCGCACCCCGTACGACGTGGTCGGAGCCGCACAGCAGCCCGCTGTGCACGGTCAGACCGCGCTCCCGCAGGGCCCGGAGCAGCGGGCCGTTGTCACGGCAGGGCGTCTCCGTAGCGGCCGCGTGATGGCCGCGGGTGGCCTCGGCGACGACTACGTCCCCGGGGCGCATCCCGGGGGCGAGGCCGGCGCAGAAGCCGCTGGCGATCACAGGGGAACGCTCGGTGGCCGAGCCTTTACGCAGCGCTTCGGCGAGGGCGCGTTCGGCCGCCTGGGGGCCCATGCCGGTGCGGAGCGTGACCACCCGCGGGCCGGCTTCCCCCGCCGCTCCCCCGCGGCGCAGCGCGAACCGCTCGATGCCGAGCGCACAGGCGATCAGCAGCGGCGGCTCCGCGTCCGTCGGGGGCCGGGCCGTCATCAGGACTCCACCGGTACGCCGTCCGGTCCCCCGCCGAGGTAGCGGCCCAGGGCCGTCAGCGGGAAGACCTGGCGGTACAGGTGATAGTTGATGGAGAAGTCCCAGGGGAAACCCGTGCCGGTGAAATAAGGCTCGTCCCAGGAACCGTCCTCGCGCTGGGTCGCGGCCAGCCAGCGCACCCCGCGCCGTACCGGCTCGCTGTCCCGCTCCCCGGCCGCGAGCAGCGCCATGAGCGCCCAGGCGGTCTGCGAGGCGGTCGAGGCACCGCGCCCGGCCCACCGCTCCTTGTCCTGGTAGGAGCGCTGGTCCTCACCCCAGCCGCCGTCGTCGTTCTGCACCCGCTCCAGCCAGCGCACTGCCCGGCGGACCGCGGGGTGCGAGCCGGGGACGCCGGCCGCGGCCAGCGCGGGGAGCACCGACCCGGTGCCGTAGAGGTAGTTGGTGCCCCAGCGGCCGAACCACGAGCCGTCGGGTTCCTGTTCGGCCAGCAGCCAGGCGATCCCGCGGCGGGTGCGCGGGTCGTGGGTACGGCCGACATCGGCGAGCATCTCGACGACATGGGCGGTGACATCGGCCGACGGCGGGTCGATGACCTCCCCGAAGTCGCAGAACGGCAGCCGATTGGGGAACGGGCTGGTGTTGTCGACGTCGAAGGCGCCCCAGGCCCCGTTCTTCGACTGCATCCCGAGGTTCCAGCGCACCGCGCGCCGGACCGCGGCGTCGACCCGCGTCGGATCGGGGTGCCGGACCCGGCGCAGCGCGAGCACCACCTCCGCGGTGTCGTCGATGTCCGGGTAGTTGTCGTTCTCGAACTCGAAACCCCAGCCCCCGGACGGGAGTTGGGGCCGTTTGACGCTCCAGTCGCCGGGCCGGTCGATCTGCTCGGCGAGCATCCACTCGGCGGCCTTGACCAGCTGCGGGTGGTCGGCGGGCACTCCGGCGTCGGCCAGCGCGATGGTCGCCAGGCAGGTGTCCCAGACCGGGGACTGGCAGGCCTCGATCATCCGGGTACCGTCCTCGCGCCAGACGGCGAACCGGTCGAGGGAGTCCAGACCGGCGCGCAGCACGGGGTGGTCGAGGTCGTAGCCGCAGAGGTGCAGGGCGATGACGGAGTAGACGGCGGGGGGCTGGATGCCGCCCCAGCAGCCGTCGTTCTCCTGGCGTTCGACGATCCAGCGGGCGGCGGAGCGCATCGCGGCCCGCCGCAGACCGGGCAGCGCGACCTTGCGGTAGACGTGCAGCGCCTTGTCGAGGCGCTGGAAGACGCCGTCCCAGGTGGTGGCGGGGGCGAGCGGCCGCGGCGGGTTGGGGTGGCGCGGATCGGTGTGCAGCTCGTCGAGTGCGAACGGCGCCGGGCGGACCGGGCGCTTGGCCGAGACGATGGTCAGCGGCACGATGGTCTGCCGCGCCCAGCACCCGAAGTCATAGATGTTGAGCGGGAACCACTTGGGGAAGTAGAGGAGTTCGGGGGGCAGTTGGGGAAGGTCGTCCCACTTCCACCAGCCGAAGAGCGCCAGCCAGATGCGGGTGAAGACCCGGGCCGCGGCGATCCCGCCCTCCGCGCGGACCCAGGCGGCGGCCCGGGCCATGTGCGGCGCGTCGGGGGCGTCTCCGGCGAGCCGCAGGGCGACATAGGCCTCGATGGTGGCGGAGAGTTCACCGGGCCCGCCGTAGAAGGTGGCCCAGGTGCCGTCCGCGCCCTGTTGCCCGCGGATGTGGCGGGCGGCGGCTTCGGTGAGCTTCGGGTCCTGGATTCCCAGGAACTGACGGAGCAGCAGGTCTTCGGCGTCCATCGTGACGTTGGTCTCGAGGTCGCCCTTCCACCATCCGGCGGGGTCCTGGACGGACAGCAGATGGTCGGTGGCGCGTGCGGTCGCGCGCCGGGCGGCGTCCACCGTGTCCTGCCGTACGGCGGTGCGCGCGGGCGCTGGTGTGGCGGTCTTCTCAGCGGTGGCATCGCTGGCCGAGGGGGCCCGGGGCGGCAGTGCCCCGGTGCTTCCGTCGGTCGTCGCTGTCATGGCTTCCCCTTCGGCAGTGAACTGTGAAAAGCGTGCTCA
>Ga0207426_1001144_pt1 | contig 23895 bp, 20 predicted proteins | sample AraplaMF_Cvi_mMS_FD_184265 | JGI IMG/M metagenome (GOLD analysis project Ga0207426, IMG submission 184265) | Arabidopsis root microbial communities from the University of North Carolina, USA - plate scrape MF_Cvi_mMS (SPAdes) (version 2) | ecosystem: Host-associated > Plants > Roots > Endosphere... | reverse complement strand
GGATCAATCCTTTTTGAGAAAGCCCGAAAACTTCTTCTGGAAGCGCGAGACGCGGCCGCCGCGGTCCAGCATCTGGGCGTTGCCGCCGGTCCAGGCCGGGTGCGACTTCGGGTCGATGTCGAGGTGCAACTTGTCGCCTTCCTTGCCCCAGGTCGAGCGGGTCTGATACTCGGTTCCGTCCGTCATGACGACCGTAATCGTATGATAATTCGGATGAATTTCGGCTTTCATGGCAATTCCTCGGCGCCCGGCGCCCGGCTTGAGTGACTATCGAATGACGGATTTGGCCGGGTCTATACCCCACGAAGCCCCCTAAAACAAGCCATTGCGGGCACTTGAGAACCGGGCCGTCCCCTAAGGGACATCCCGGATTTGCCACTCCTCCTGCACCGGCCTATGTGGGGGTAATTGTCTCCTTGGGTCCGATCATGAGCGCTGTGGAACGGCTTGACGACCAGTACCGCGACGGCCGCGACACCGCGCCTGCGGACGCCCCCTCGATCGAGGCCGAGCTGATCGAGCAGCCCGCCAAGGGCCGCGCGAAGCTGCGGCCGCTGGTGGCGCTCGCGCCCTATATCAGCCGCTATCGCGGCCGGGCCGCGCTTGCCTTTGTCGCGCTCACGATCGCGGCGCTGACCACGCTGCTGGTGCCCGTGGCGGTGCGCCGGATGATCGATTTCGGCCTGACGCCCGAGGGCATCGAGCTGATCAACAGCTACTTCTCGGTGATGATCGCGGTCGTCGCCGTGCTCGCGCTGGCGAGCGCCGCGCGCTACTACCTCGTGATGACGATCGGCGAGCGCATCGTCGCCGATCTCAGGCGTGACGTCTTCGCGCATCTTTTGTCGCTCTCGCCCTCCTTCTTCGATTCCGCGCGCAGCGGCGAGCTGATCTCGCGCCTCACCGCCGACACCACCCAGATCAAGTCCGCCGTCGGCGCCTCGGTGTCGATCGCGCTGCGCAACCTGATGATGTTCTTCGGCGCCGCCGCGATGATGGTGATCACGAGCCCGAAGCTGTCGGGCTTCGTGCTGCTGGCGATCCCCTTGATCGTGCTGCCGCTGGTCGCCTTCGGGCGCTGGGTGCGGCGGCTGTCGCGCAACGCGCAGGACACGCTCGCCGACGCCTCCGCCTATGCCGGCGAGCTGGTCGGCGCGATCCGCACCGTGCAGGCCTATACCAGCGAGAATTTTGCCGAGAAGCGTTTCGGCGGCGAGGTCGAGCAGGCCTATGAAGCCGCGCGCACCTCGACCCAGGCCCGCGCCGTGCTCACCGCGATCATCATCTTCATCGTGTTCGCGAGCGTGGTCGCAATCCTCTGGATCGGCTCGCATGACGTCCTGACCGGCGCCATCACGCCGGGCCGGCTCGGCCAGTTCGTGCTCTATGCCGCCTTCGCGGCGGCCGGCCTCGGCCAGCTCAGCGAGGTCTGGGGCGAGGTCTCGGCGGCCTCCGGCGCTGCCGAGCGCCTGTTCGAGATTTTGCATGTGAAGCCCGAGATCGCCGCGCCCGTGTCTCCGCGCGCGCTGCCGGTGCCGGCACGCGGCGAAGTCGGTTTCGACCGCGTCAGTTTCTCCTATCCGGCGCGGCCCGACGTCAACGTGCTCGATGCCGTGTCGTTCACCGTGCGCCCCGGCGAGAAGGTCGCCATCGTCGGTCCCTCCGGCGCCGGCAAGAGCACGATCTTCCATCTGCTGCTGCGCTTCTACGATCCGCGCAGCGGCGCGATATCGCTCGACGGCGTGCCGGTGAAGTCCGCCGATCCGCGCGACTTCCGCTCCCGCATCGCGCTGGTGCCGCAGGAGTCCAACGTGTTCGCCGCGAGCGCCCGCGAGAACATCCGCTTTGGCCGGCCCGATGCTGGTGATGCCGAGGTCGAGCGCGCCGCCGAGCTCGCGCATGCCGCCGAATTCATCCGCCGCCTGCCCGAAGGTTTCGACACCCCGCTCGGCGAGCGCGGCGTGACCCTGTCGGGCGGCCAGCGCCAGCGCATCGCGATCGCCCGCGCGATCCTGCGCGATGCGCCGCTGCTGCTGCTCGATGAAGCCACCTCGGCGCTCGACGCCGAAAGCGAGACGCTGGTGCAGACCGCGCTCGAAGAGCTGATGCGCCACCGCACCACGCTGGTGATCGCCCACCGCCTCGCCACCGTGCTGTCCTGCGACCGCATCCTGGTGATGGAGCACGGCAAGATCGTCGAGCAGGGCACGCATGCCGAGCTGGTGGCTGCGAACGGGCTCTATGCGCGGCTTGCGAGGTTGCAGTTCGAGGGGGCGTGACGGCGGAGCTATCGTCGCCGCACTCGCGACAGTGAGAGTGTTGCGAGCTCGTCCCACAATCTCGTCATTGCGAGCGCAGCGAAGCAATCCAGAATCGTGCTGCGGAAAGACTCTGGATTGCTTCGTCGCAAGAGCTCCTCGCAATGACGTGCGGGGAGAGCTTCCCGTCACACCCTAGCGTGCTCGTGGATCCTATTTGCACTTCGGCGACAGCGCCGGCACGTTCGGCCACGGCCAGTTCTTCCAACTTCCGTCCTCACCGACACAGGCCGATGAAGCAGGGTCGCCAGCCGGAGCGGGCGCACTCGCCGTCTTGACCGGCGGGGCAAAACGCTGGTCGACATAGGTCGTCGACAGGTATCCGGCGACGATGACGCCGAGAAGGACCGAAGACCCCTTGGCCAGGTCGCTCAGCCGCATCGTTCGTCTCCATTCGCTTGTCATCTCTAGGACAACGAATAACGGACGCGGGAGGATCCCTGAGTGACAGGAATCACGCCTGCCGGAACTAAGCCCGCCACATCATCTTCAGCACCGGCCGGCCGGAGGTCGGATTCACGTCGTCGCCGGCATGGGCGAAGCCGTTGCGCTCGTAGAAGCGGATGGCGCGGGAATTGTCCTTGTTGACGAGCAGCGTGACGCCTGATGGCGACAGCCGCTTGGCCTCGTCCACCAGCAGCCTTGCCGCGTCCGAGCCCCAATGCGCGGGATCGACCACGAGCTGGTCGAGATAGCCTTCGCCGTCGATGGTGACGAAGCCGGTCAGCGCGCCATCCTGCTCGGACACCACGATCCGGGCCTTCGGCACCAGATCCTTGCGCCAGCGTTCGCGCCACCAGTCCAGCCGCGCGGCGAAGTCGATCTGCGGATAGGCCTGCTGCCAGGTGCGATGCCAGAGGTCGATCGAGGCGGCTTCGTCCTCGGGGCGGTAGGGGCGGAGGTGGATCGCGCTCACTACCGCTCCGTCAGCTTCAGCTCGATGCGGCGGTTGCGCTTGAAGGCCTCTTCGGTGTTGCCTGTGTCGAGCGGCTGGAATTCGCCGAAGCCGGCGGCGACCAGGCGCTGGGCGGGGACGCCGAGCGAGATCAGATATTGCACCACCGAGATCGAGCGTGCCGCGGACAGGTCCCAGTTCGACTTGAAGTTCGCGCCGCTCACCGGCCGCACGTCGGTATGGCCGTCGACGCGCAGCACCCACGGGATGTCGCTCGGGATCTTCTTGTCGAGCTCGATCAGCGCGGTCGCCAGGGTGTCGAGCTCGGCGCGGCCCTCGGGCAGCAGCACCGCCTGTCCGGTGTCGAAGAACACTTCGGACTGGAACACGAAGCGGTCGCCGACGATGCGGATGTCGGGGCGGTTGCCGAGGATGGCGCGCAGGCGGCCGAAGAACTCCGAGCGGTAGCGCGACAATTCCTGCACGCGCTGCGCCAAAGCAACGTTCAAGCGAGAACCCAGATCGGCGATCCGGTTCTGCGATTCCTTGTCGCGCTTCTCGGAGGCATCCAGCGCCTCCTCCAGCGCCGCCAGTTGCCGGCGCAGCGCGCTGATCTGCTGGTTCAGCACCTCGATCTGCGCCAGAGCCCGCGCCGAGACGGCCTTCTCGGAATCCAGCGCCTTGCCGAGCTCGGTGGTCTTGCCTTGCGCGTCGTTGCCGGCGGCAGCCAAACCGTCATAGAGGCCCTTGATGCGATCGCGCTCGGTCTCCGCCGAGGCAAGGCCCGCCTTCAATTGCGAGACCTGGTCGTCGAGCGAGAGCTTGCCGAGCTTCTCCAGCGACAGCAGCTCGTTGAGCTGCGCGATCTTGGCGTTGAGCAGCTCCAGTGCCTTGTCCTTGCCGGTCACCTCCTGCGACAGGAAGAACTGCACGACCAGAAACACCGACAGCAGGAATACGATCGACAGCACCAGCGTCGACAGCGCGTCGACGAAGCCGGGCCAGTAGTTGAAGGCGCCTTCGCTACGGCGGCCGCGCGCTAGAGCCATGTCGTCGATCTCCACTCTCGTGTCCCGGACGCGGTGCAGCGTGTAACGCTGCTCCGCAGAGCCGGGACCCATTGTCACTCGGAAGGCGCTAGGCCCCGGCTCAGCGATGCACCACTTCGTGCTGCATCGCGTCCGGGGCACGAGACCTTCATTCACCCCTTCTCGGGCTGGCGCGCGATCCGTTCCAGCAGGCGGCGGATCTCGCGGTTCTGCTCGCCCTGGCCGTCGGCCCATTCGCGGATCATCTGCTGCTCGGTGCGCATGTGCGAGACCAGCGCCTGGATCGCTTCGGCAAGGCTTGCCATAGCGGCCGTGGTGCCGCGGCTGGCGCTGCCTTCCTCGAGCGCGGAGCGCAAGCGCTCGACCGCGGCCTGAAGCTCGCCGCTGGCCACCCCACCGCCGCCGCCGGCGGCGGCAACGGGCACGTCGCCATGGCCATATTCGCGCACGGTGGTGGCGAGCCAGTCTTCGAGGTCGGTGTAGAAGCGGTTCTGCGCCTGGCTCGATTGCAGGTCGAGGAAGCCGAGGATCAGCGATCCCGCGAGGCCGAACAGCGAACTCGAGAACGAGATGCCCATGCCGCCGAGCGGGGCGGCGAGGCCTTCCTTCAGCGTGTCGAACAGCGCGCCCGAATCGCCGCCGACCTTGAGCCCGTCGATCACCTTGCCGACCGAGCCGACCGTCTCGATCAGGCCCCAGAAGGTGCCGAGCAGGCCGAGGAAGACGAGCAGGCCGGTCATGTAGCGGGAGATGTCGCGGGCTTCATCGAGGCGCGTCGCGATCGAATCGAGCAGATGCCGCATCGTGGTCTGGGTGATCGACATCCGCCCGGTGCGCTCGCCGCCCAGGATCATCGCCATCGGCGCCAGCAGCTTCGGGTGCCGGGCCGGGGCAAGGCCGGGATCGGCGATGCGGAAATTGTTGACCCAGGAGACCTCGGGGTAGAGCCGGATGACCTGGCGGAAGGCCAGCACGATGCCGATGAACAGCACCGCCCCGATCAGGGCATTGAGGCCCGGATTGGCGAAAAACGCCTGGATGATCTGCTTGTAGAGCACCACGCCCACCAGCGTGCACAGCACCAGGAAGACCAGCATCCGCACCAGGAAAACGCTGGGCGAGGACAGCTTGGTATATTCGATGTCGATGGAGGAGCGAGGCGAGGCGCCAGACGGCATGGCCGGTATCATCCGTTACGAACGTGATTGCGGGGCGCACTATGGCACAGGCCCGGCCCAAAAAAAGCGCCGGATGCGCCGATTTCGTGGAGAGCGCCCGGAACCCGAAGCGGAAACTGCGCTTTGATAGATTGTCATCTGCAAGACTTCGGCATCCCGCAGGCCGTCGCCGCCCTGTGGCTGCCCCGGCCTGTCGCCGGCGCTTCCCCGTTCTTCTGCCCGTACGTCCCTTCACCGTCCACGAAACCTCACCAAGGGAGTGGTCGCATGAGCGTCGTGTCCGCGATCATCGGGACTGCCGAACGTGTGCCCCTGCCGGACGTCGTGGTCCGGGCCGCGATCCAGCGCCTCTGCTCCCGCACCGCAACCGGCTTGGCGGCGCATGACGCGGCCGACGATGCCGCCATCGCCGGGCGGATGATGCTGCGGCCGATCGCCGGGGAGGCGGATGCCGGGCATGACGCGGTGCCGGCTTCCTTCTTTGCGGAGATACTCGGTCCCAACCGCAAATATTCGTCCTGCTTCTACAAGACCGACGCAACCACCCTGCAGGAGGCGGAGGAGGAGGCGCTGCGCCAGACCGTCGAGCATGCGGCTCTCGCCGACGGCCAGACCATCCTCGATCTCGGCTGCGGCTGGGGCTCGCTGTCGCTGTGGATGGCGCGGCAGTTTCCGCACGCGACGGTGACCGCGGTGTCGATGTCGCGGACCCAGCGCGCTTATGTCGAGCAGGAGGCGCGGCGGCGCGGTCTGTCGAACCTGCGCGCGGTCATTGCGGACATGAACGTGTTCGCGCCCGAGGCACAGTTCGACCGCATCGTCGCGGTCGAGACGTTCGAGCACATGCTGAACTGGCGCAAGCTGATGACGCGCATGCAGTCATGGCTTGCGCCCGAGGGGCGCTTCTTCATGCAGATCGGCACCCATCGCACCGGCTCGCATCTGTTCGACCGCACCGATCGCGAGGACGGGATCGCGCAGCACGTCTTCACCGGCGGGCTGATGCCGAGCCATCACCTCGTCAGGCAGTTCGACGACATCCTCGCCATCGAGAAGGAATGGTGCTGGAGCGGAACGCATTATCAGCGCACCGCCAACGACTGGCTCGCCAATTTCGATGCGCGCCGCGACGCCATCGAGGCGGCCCTGCGCGAGGTCCATGGTGACGAGACCGCAATGTGGATGCGGCGCTGGCGCTGGCTGCTTCTGGTGACATCGGGCCTGTTCGGCTATGCCGACGGAACCGAATGGGGCGTCAGCCAGTACCGGCTGAAGGCCGCCGAGTGATTGCGATATTCCGCCGCAGCACGCCGCGATGGAACCCGACTCACAATCCGGTGAGTCCCGAAAAGCCCCTAAAAGTCAGCACGATAGGTCGTGTGACATTGAGCCGCCCGCAGCATGCGTTGCGTCGCAGCAGGTCCCCTCTATTTTGACGGCATCAGCCGCGCGCAAATCGCCCAGAACGGGCCGGCGCAGCGTGACCAGTTTCAACAACATCGGGGCACTTAACCAACATGTCAGGACTTCGTGCGCGATCGGCATGCGTTGCAATGATGCTCGCGGCCTTTGCGCCGCTGCTCGCCGCTTGCGAGGAATCGAACTCGGCCATCTCTGCCGCCCCGCCGGCCGACCCTGACGTCAGCATCGTCGTCGTCAAGCCGCAGCCGCGCGCCGTGGTGCGCGAGCTGCCGGGCCGCATCGCCCCGACGCGCGTCTCCGACGTGCGGCCGCGCGTGTCGGGTATCGTGGTCGAGCGCCTGTTCCGCCAGGGCAGCGAGGTGAAGGCCGGCGATCCGCTCTATCGCATCGATCCGCGTCCGTTCGAGGTCGAGGTGATGGCCAACGAGGCCGCGCTCGCCAAGTCGGAGGCCGCGCTGATGCAGGCCAAGCAGCAGGCGCACCGCATCGCCACGCTGACCAGCCAGCGCGCCGCGCCCGAGGCCGAGAACGAGAAGGCAGTGGCTGGCGAGCGCCAGGCTCATGCCGAGGTCGAGGGCCGCAAGGCCGAGCTCGCGCGTGCCAAGCTCAACCTCGATTACGCCACCGTGCGCGCGCCGATCGACGGCACCGTCGGTGCGGCGATCGTCAGCGAGGGCGCACTCGTGGTCCAGAACGAGACCAACCTCGCCACCATCCAGCAGCTCGATCCGATCTATGCCGACTTCACCCAGTCGGTGACCGAGCTCAACCAGCTTCGCCGCGCCTTCGAGAGCGGCGACCTCGAGCGCATCGCGGCCGATGCCGCCAAGGTGCGCCTCGTGCTCGACGACAACACGCTCTATTCGCTCGACGGCAAGCTGCTGTTCTCCGACGCCAAGGTCGACGCCCATACCGGGCAGGTGACGCTGCGCGGTGAGTTCCGCAATCCCAAGCGCGAGCTGCTGCCGGGCATGTATGTGCGCGTCCGCATCGACCAGGGTCTCGACAGCGACGCGATCGCGGTGCCGCAGCAGGCGATCCAGCGCAATGGCGGCGGCGGCAGCGAGGTGTTCGTCGTCAAGGACGACAACCACATCGCGGTGCAGCCGGTGCGCACCGGTTCGGTGCAGGACGGACTCTGGTTCGTCACCGAAGGCCTCAAGGCCGGCGACAAGGTCGTGGTCGAAGGCTTCCAGAAGTTCGCGGCCGGCGACAGGGTCAAGCCGCAATCCTGGTCGGAAGCGGATGCGACCGCGGACAACCGGCACGCCCAGAAGCTCACGCGGTAACTCCAGAACGTCGCAACAGCTCTGGTCCCTCATCCTGAGGAGCCCGCTGAAAGCGGGCGTCTCGAAGGATGGCCGCGGAGAGAGACGGCCTTCATGGTTCTCCCGGCGATGCGCAGCATCGTCCGGAGCGCGTTCCGCGCTCCTCACCATGAGGGACTAACGAAACAACGAGGGTAAAGCGGCAAATGGCGAGCTTTTTCATCGACAGGCCGATCTTCGCCTGGGTGGTCGCGCTGTTCATCTGTCTGATCGGCGCGATCTCCGTGCCGCTGCTGCCGATCGCGCAATATCCGATCATCGCGCCGCCCTCGATCTCGATCTCGACCAGCTATCCCGGCGCCTCGCCGGAAAACCTCTACAACAGCGTCACGCGGCTGATCGAGGAGGAGCTCAACGGCGCCTCCGGCATCCTCAATTTCGAATCGACCAGCGACTCGCTCGGCCAGGTCGAGATCATCGCCAATTTCCAGCCGGGCACCGACACCAGCGCGGCTTCGGTCGAGGTGCAGAACCGCATCAAGCGCGTCGAGGCCCGCCTGCCGCGCGCGGTGATCCAGCAGGGCATCCTGATCGAGGAAGCCTCCAGCGCGGTGCTGCAGATCATCACGCTGAACTCGACCGACGGCAGCCTGGACGAGGTCGGCCTCGGCGACTTCATGATCCGCAACGTGCTCGGTGAAATCCGCCGCATTCCCGGCGTCGGCCGCGCCACGCTCTATTCGACCGAGCGCTCGCTTCGCGTCTGGGTCGATCCGGCCAAGCTGGTCGGCTATGGGCTGACCGCCGACGACGTCAACAAGGCGATCGCCGCACAGAACGCGCAGGTCGCCTCGGGCAGCATCGGCGCCGAGCCCTCGACCTCGAGCCAGCGCACCTCGGCGCTGGTGCTGGTCAAGGGCCAGCTCTCCTCGCCCGACGAGTTCGGCGCCATCATCCTGCGCGCCAATGCCGACGGTTCGACCGTGCGGCTGCGCGACGTCGCGCGTGTCGAGGTCGGCGGCCTCAGCTACCAGTTCAACACCCGCCTCGACGGCAAGCCGACCGCCGGTCTCTCGGTACTGATGTCACCGACCGGCAACGCACTCGCGACCGCGAGCGCGGTCGAGGAGAAGATGAAGGAGCTGTCGCGCTTCTTCCCGGCCAACATCTCCTACGAGATCCCCTACAACATCACGCCCGTGGTCGAAGCCTCGATCAAGAAGGTGCTGATGACGCTGGTCGAGGCCGTGGTGCTGGTGTTCGTGGTGATGTTCCTGTTCCTGCAGAACATCCGCTACACCATCATTCCCACCATCGTGGTGCCGGTGGCGCTGCTGGGCGCCTGTACCACGCTGCTGCTCGCGGGCTACTCCATCAATATGCTCTCGATGTTCGGCATGGTGCTGGCGGTCGGCATCCTCGTCGACGACGCCATCGTGGTGGTCGAGAACGTCGAGCGCATCATGAGCGAGGAGGGCCTGCCGCCGAAGGAGGCGACGCGCAAGGCGATGTCGCAGATATCGAGCGCCATCATCGGCATCACGCTGGTGCTGATGGCGGTGTTCGTGCCGATGGCGTTCTTCCCCGGCTCGGTCGGCATCATCTACCGCCAGTTCTCGGTGACCATGGTGGCCGCGATCGGCTTCTCCGCCTTCCTCGCGCTGTCGCTGACGCCGGCGCTGTGCGCGACCTTGCTCAAGCCCGTCACGGCCGGTCACGGCCACGCCAAGCGTGGCGTGTTCGGCTGGTTCAACCGCATGCTGGAAGGCGGCAAGGAAAGCTATTCCCGCACCGTCGGCTTCTCGCTGAAGCGCACCGGCCGCCTGATGATGGTCTATGTCGCGCTGCTGGTGGGCCTGTCCTGGGCCTTCGTCAGCCTGCCCGGCGGCTTCCTGCCGATCGACGACCAGGGCTTCGTCACCACCGACGTGCAGACGCCGTCGGATTCGTCCTATGCCCGCACCGAGGCCGTGATCGAGAAGGTCGAGAAATATCTCGCGCAGCGGCCCGGCGTCGACAACGTCACCTTCCTCACCGGCTTCAGCTTCTCCGGCCAGGGCATGAACACCGCGCAGGCCTTCATCACCTTGAAGGACTGGTCGGAGCGCGGGCCGAAGGATTCCGCCGCGGCGATCGTCAACGACATCAACCGCGATCTGGGGTCGTCGATCCGCGACGCCAAGATCTCGGCGCTGCAGCCGCCGCCGATCGACAATCTCGGCAATTCCTCCGGCTTCTCGTTTCGCCTGCAGGACCGCGGTCAGAAGGGCTATCCGGCCCTGATGCGCGCCGCCGACCAGTTGATCGCGGAAGCCAATGCGAGCCCGGTGCTGCAGAAGGTCTATATCGAAGGTCTGCCTGAGGCGGGCGTGGTCAATCTCGTGATCGACCGCGAGAAGGCCGGCGCCTTCGGCGTCACCTTCGAGGACATCAACAACACGATCTCGACCAATCTCGGCTCGAACTACATCAACGACTTCCCGAACCGCGGCCGCATGCAGCGCGTCGTGGTGCAGGCGGATGCCCGTGACCGCATGCGGACCGAGGACATCCTCAACTACAACGTCAAGAACAGCCGCGGCCAGCTCGTGCCGTTCTCCTCCTTCGCGACGGTGGAATGGGCGCGCGGCCCGACGCAGATCGCCGGCTTCAACTATTATCCGGCGGTGCGCATCTCCGGCGAAGCCAGGGCCGGCTTCACCTCGGGCGATGCCATCGCCGAGATGGAACGGCTCGCGGGCAAGCTGCCGCGCGGCTTCGGCTACGAATGGACCGGCCAGTCGCTGCAGGAAAAGCTGTCGGGCTCGCAGGCGCCGTTCCTGCTCGCGCTCTCGGTGTTCGTGGTGTTCCTGTGCCTTGCCGCGCTCTACGAGAGCTGGACCATTCCGCTCGCGGTGCTGCTCACCGTGCCGCTTGGCATCGTCGGCGCGGTTGCCGCAGCGATGCTGCGCGGCCTGCCCAACGACGTCTATTTCACCGTCGGCCTGATCACGATCATCGGCCTCGCGGCGAAAGACGCGATCCTGATTATCGAGTTCGCGAAGGATCTGCGGAAAGAAGGCAAGCCGCTGGTGGAAGCCACCATGGAAGCCTGCCGCCTGCGCTTCCGCCCGATCCTGATGACGGGCCTTGCGTTCATCTGCGGCGTGCTGCCGATGGCCATCGCCCACGGCGCCGGCGGTGCCAGCCAGCAGGCGCTCGGCAGCATCGTGATGGGCGGCATGATCGCGGTGGTGATCCTGGCGCTGCTGATGGTGCCGGTGTTCTTCGTCTCGGTGCAGCGCGTGCTGGCGGGAGATCGCGAGAAGGCGGAGAACAAGGCCGAGGCGTATGGGCCGCCGGCGCCGGCAAGGGCCGGCCACTGACGGCGGATCGGTCCTGATTGATTCAGGACCGATGCCGTGCCGCGCGACGTCGGACGGGCGTTCGCTTGCTTTATCGGAAGTGCCGATCCAGACTGCATCCCTGGATTGAAGCGATGTGCATTTCGCTCCGCACCGCGAATGCGCACGGCCTGCCGATTTGAGAGCATGTGATGCGTCTGACCGAAATTGCGATCTCGAACTATCGCTCCATTCGTCGGCTCACCATACCAATCCACCCTCTGTCCGTGTTTGTGGGCGAGAATGGTGTCGGCAAGTCCAATCTCTACAAATCCTTGTCGCTGTTGCGCGACGCGGCAACCGGACGGATCACGCGCACGATCGCCGACGAAGGCGGATTGAATTCGGTCTGCTGGTCCGGCATGCGCAAGCGCGGCGAAGATGGGCGATTGCGCCTATCGGCCAGGTTCGACCGCATCAGATATTCCATCGAGATCGGATTTCCCGGCCCGCTTGAGGCGGCGTTTTCCGGCGAGCCGATGATCAAGTCCGAAAGCATCGAGGCGACCCAGGGCAGGCGAACGGTCCTGCTGATGGAGCGGAAAAATGCGCTCGTCAGCGTGCGCGGCGAGAGCGGCGCATGGAGCAGTCACAAGGATGCGGTGCTGCCGTCCGAGACGGCGCTCGCGGGCTTTTCCGATAGCAATGAATGTCCGGAAATCGATTTGGTCAGAAACGCAATGCTGGGTTGGCGTTTCTATCACGACTTCCGCACTGACCCAGTGTCATCGCTACGAAAGCCCTGTCTGGCGATAACGACGCCTTCACTCAGTGCCGACGGGACGGATTTGGCCGCGGCCCTGGCGACACTTTACACCATTCGGGAAGATGCCAACGACCTGCAGGACGCAATCGAGGACGCGTTTCCGGGCGCGGAGCTCCGCGCATGGGAACAAGGTGGTTTGTGTGAATTTGATCTGCAACTGACCGATATGCCCCGGCCGTTCAGGGCTCACGAATTATCCGACGGGACGCTGAAATACATCTGCCTGCTTGCGGTGTTCATGGGCTATCGGCTTCCGCCGTTCATCGCGCTGAACGAACCCGAGACCAGCCTGCATCCGTCGCTGCTGGCGCCACTGGCCCGGCTGATCGCCAAGGCATCGCGCCGCGCCGACATCTGGATCGTCACCCATTCGGAACTGTTGATGGAGGCGTTGCGAAGCGAGAGCTCGGTCCCGCTTCGCCGGGTCGTCAAGTCGAAAGGCGCCACGACGATCGAGGGCCTGACCACCGGCGGTGAATATCGCGACGACGATGACGACGAAGACGACTCTTAGCCGCGGCCGATCGAGCCGCCGTATTGCTACGCCGGCTTCTTCAAAATCTTGATCAGCTCGCCGTGCACGAACTCGTTGCCGCACACCACGTGGCCGGTCAGCAGCGGATCGTCACTGCCCAGGACGCCCGACACCGTGCCGCCCGCTTCGCGCACCATCAGCATGCCGGCGGCGATGTCCCAGGACTGCAGATTGCGTTCCCAGTAGCCGTCGAGACGGCCGGCGGCGACGAAGGCGAGGTCGAGGGAGGCGGCGCCGAAGCGGCGGAGGCCCGCGACGCGGTCCTGGATCGCGATCATCTCGCGGCGGAATTCCTCGTGGTCGCCGCGGCCGATATGGGGCAGGCCGCAGGCCACCACGCATTCGTTGAGCTGGCGGCGGCCGGCGACGCGCAGGCGCTGGTCGTTGAGGAAGGCGCCCTTGCCGCGCTCGGCGATGTAGAGCTCGTCATTGGCGGGGTTGTAGATCACGCCCGCGATCACCGTGCCTTCGCGGGCGAGGCCGATCGAGATCGCGAATTGCGGGATGCCGTGCAGGAAGTTGGTGGTGCCGTCCAGGGGATCGACGATCCAGGTGTGGCTCTTGTCGGTGCCCTCGCGCATGCCGCCTTCCTCGCCGATGAAGCCGTAGCCGGGCCGGGCCTTGGCGAGGTCCTGGTACAGGATCTCCTCGGCGCGCTTGTCGGCGAGCGAGACGAAATTGGCCGGCCCCTTCAGCGAGACCTGAAGGTGCTCGATCTCGCCGAGATCGCGCTTGAGGCTGCGGCCGGCGCGGCGCGCGGCCTTGACCATGACATTGATAGTTGCGGAATACAGCATGGGCTTCCGGGTCTTGATCGGGGGGAATTGGCGCGAAATCGCGCCTGTTTGAGGGATTGGGTGCCCTGCGGAGGCCGCAAGGTCAAGTCATTTGGTCCCGAGCCATTTCCGGGCGGCGGCCTCGACCTTGGCCCGGTCCTCGGCCGGCAAATCGGACAATTGCTTGTCGAGATCCGGATCGCCCTTGCCGGCGGTTTTGGCCACAAGGTGCCATTTGAAGCCCTCGATCTTGTCCGCGGGCACGCCCATGCCGTTGATCAGCACCCAGGCAAGGCGGTTCTGCGCGATCGCGCTACCCTGGCGGGACGCCTTGCGGAGCAGCGCGACAGCGGCCGGCTGGTTCTTCGGCGTGCCGGTGCCGTTGAACATGGCGATGGCATATTCGACCTCGGCATCGACATTGTCGGCGAGCGAGGCGGCCTGGAGCAGGCGCACCGCGCGTTCGGGGTCCTTCGGGACCCCGGTGCCTTCCTTGTAGAAGGTCGCGAGCGCGTATTGCGCCTCGGGCAGGCCGGCGTCGGCGGCCTGGCGCAGCAGCTCGGCGGCACGCTTGACGTCCTGCGGCAGGGTCTGGCCGTCGAGATAGAGCAGCGCGAGGTTATAGGCCGCCTTGGGCTCGCCGAGCTTTGCGGCGGAGGCCATCAGCTTGACCGCCTCGCCCTTGTCCACGGGGCCGCCGCGGCCGGCGATGCGGAGCATGGCAAGCGCGAACATCGCCTCGCGGTCGCCGGCGTCGGCGGCGCGCTTGTACCATTCGAGCGCCTTGGCGTAGTCGCGGCGGATGCCCATGGCGTTGGAATAGAGCTCGCCCAGCATGGTCATCGCCTTGGGATCGCCGGTTTGCGCGCGGGCGGTGGCGAGCTCGAACGCCGTCTTGTACTGGCCGCGCTGATAGGCGCCGAACACCAGGTCGACACCGGGCGTGTCGGCCGGCGGTGCCGGGATGACGGTCGCGGGCAATTGAGGTTTTGGAGACGCGGCCGGCTTGGGTGAGGCCGAAGGTTTCGGCGCCGGCGCGGCCTCCTTTTTCTTGGCGGGCGGAGGCGCCTTGGGCTTCTGCTTCTCGGCCGGAGGGCTCGGCGTTGTGGCCGGCGGCGTGATCTGGAGCTGCGCCGCCGCGGGCCCTGTGAGCAGCAGCGTGGCCAGAATGGTGATGCGCGGAAGGTTCATGTCGGGCGCTAGCCGTGCCCCTGACCGGCAGGATCCTGGCCGGCAAGCGCGGTCGCATGGGCCTGCTTGATCGCGGCATCGGCCTCGATCAGCGCAGCCTTGGGCCCGCGCGGATCGGCCCAGATGAACTCGCCGACCAGCACGAAATCGGCGCCGCTGGCGGCGAAATCGCGGGCCTCTTCCAGCGAGGTCGCATAGCCGACGCAGGGCGGCTCGAACAGCTCGGCCCACCAGTCCAGCCGCTCGGCAATCGCCTGCGACGACGGCCGTTGCCCCTTCGCATCGGGCTCGCCGAACAGCACATAGTCGGCGCCCATCTCGCCCGCATCCATGGAATGGTGCCGCGTCGTCAGCCCGCCGACGCCGGCGATGCGATCGGGCTTGAGCGATGGCAGCGCCTCTTTCAGCGCGGCGATGCCGGGCAGGTGCGCGCCGTCGGCGCCGCCGCGCGCGACCAGCTCGGCATGCCCCTCGACGAGCAGCGCGGCGCCTGCCTTCTGCACCGGCGGCGCGAAGGCCTTGATGCGCGACGTCATGGTGCGCTGGTCGGTCTCCTTCAGCCGCAGCAGCACGGCTGCGACATCGGCGGAGGCGAGCAGGCCCGGCAGCTCGGTGACGAGCGCCGCGGGATCATCGACGACAGGCGTCGCGAGGTAGAGGCGCGGCGCCGGGCGCGACGGAAGCGGTTTGTTCGACAAGATCTAGGCTGCCTTCTGTTCCAGGCTGCTTTGCCATTCGCCCTTGGAGGCGAGGCCGTTCATGCGTGCGCGATGACTGAAGGCGCGCTGTCCGGCCGCGACGTTCTCGGCCTTGCCGGACCAGGCCTTCTGTGGGGCTGCCTGCAGCGCGCGGCCGTAGGAGAAGGTGAGGCCCCAGGGCAGCGGGCCGAGCTTGTGCATCGCGTTGAGATGCGCGGTTGCCTCCTCGTCGGACTGGCCGCCGGAGAGGAACGCGATGCCGGGCACGGCCGCGGGCACGCAGGCCTTCAGCAGGCGCACGGTCTTCTCCGCGACCTCTTCCACGCCGGCCTGCTTCGCACACTTCTTGCCTGAGATCGCCATGTTCGGCTTCAGCACCATGCCTTCGAGCGCGACGCGCTGGACGCGCAATTCCTGGAACGTCTTGTTGAGCACGCGCTGGGTGACCTCATAGCACCGGTCGATGTCGTGGTCGCCGTCCATCAGGACCTCCGGCTCGACGATCGGCACGATCTGCGCGGCCTGACACAGCGCGGCATAGCGCGCCAGCGCATGGGCGTTGACGCTGATCGCGGTCATCGAGGGAATGCCGCCGGCGATGTCGATGACCGCGCGCCATTTGGCGAAGCGCGCGCCGCGCTCGTAATATTTCTTCAGCCGCTCGGCGAGCTTGTCGAGCCCGACCGTGACCAGCTCACCCGGGCACATCGGCAAGGCTTGCGTGCCTTCGTCGACCTTGATGCCGGGAATGGCGCCGCTCTGTTCGATCAGCTTCACCAGCGGCGTTCCGTCCTTGGCGTCCTGCCAAATCGTCTCGTCATAGAGGATCACGCCGGAGATGTACTGGCTCATGGCCTCCTTGGAGCGGAACAGCATCTCGCGATAGTCGCGGCGATTGGCTTCGGTCGATTCCACGCCGATCGCGTCGAAACGTTTCTTGATGGTGCCGGAGGATTCGTCGGCGGCTAGGATACCCTTGCCCGGCGCGACCATGGCGGTCGCGATCCCATTGAGCTCAGTCAGATTCATCGAGAGGTCCTCCCAAAACGATTCTGCCCTTGCCTGTGAAAATAGACCGTTCTCGGGCAAATTCCGAGTTAACGTTGGTCGCAGGGTAAGGGGGGAGGTCAGTTGGGTAATAAAATGGCTGGTCGGGCTGGACGCCCCTTCACCTCGCCCCGCTTGCGGGGGAGAGGTCGGATCACCCCGGCGATGCGAAGCATCGTCCGGTGTGATCCGGGTGAGGGGGTACAGGTCTATCGATAAAGTGCAACTCGCGGAGAGGGCCCCTCACCCCGACCCTCTCCCCGTAAGAACGGGGAGAGGGAGGGATACATCACGCCACCTTCGGATCCAGCTCGCCCTTGGCGTAGCGCTTGGCCATGTCGGCGGGGGTCAGGATCTTCTTGAACTTGGAGGCCTGGCCGGCGGTGTTGAACTCCTGGAGCCGCTGCTTGCACAGCTTGGTCATCGCTTCCATCGCGGGCTTCAGGTACTTGCGCGGATCGAACTCTTCCGGATTGTCCTTCAGCACCTTCCGGATCTGGCCGGTCATGGCCATGCGGTTGTCGGTGTCGATGTTGATCTTGCGCACGCCGTTCTTGATGCCGCGCTGGATCTCGGCCACCGGCACGCCCCAGGTCGGCTTCATCTTGCCGCCATAGGCGTTGATGATGTCCTGCAGGTCCTGCGGCACCGAGGAGGAGCCGTGCATCACCAGATGCGTGTTCGGCAGCTTGCGGTGGATCTCCTCGATCACGTTCATGGCGAGGATGTCGCCGTCGGGCTTGCGGGTGAACTTGTAGGCGCCATGCGAGGTGCCCATCGCGATCGCGAGCGCGTCGACCTTGGTCTCCTGGACGAACTTCACGGCCTCGTCCGGATTGGTCAGGAGTTGGTCGTGGCTGAGCTTGCCCTCGGCGCCGTGGCCGTCTTCCTTGTCGCCCATGCCGGTTTCGAGCGAGCCGAGCACGCCGAGCTCACCCTCGACCGAGATGCCGCCGAGATGGGCCATGTCGGTCACGGTCTTGGTGACGCCGACATTGTAGTTCCAGTCGCCGGGGGTCTTGCCGTCGGCCTTGAGCGAGCCGTCCATCATGACGGAGGTGAAGCCGGCCTGGATCGCGGTCATGCAGGTGGCAGCTTCGTTGCCGTGGTCGAGATGCACGCAGACCGGGATGTGCGGATAGATTTCGGTCACCGCGTCCATCATGTGCTTGAGCATGACGTCGTTGGCGTAGGAGCGGGCACCGCGCGAGGCCTGGATGATGACGGGCGCGTCGACCTGGTTGGCCGCGTCCATGATCGCCAGCGCCTGCTCCATGTTGTTGATATTGAAGGCCGGTACGCCGTAATCGTTCTCAGCCGCATGGTCGAGCAATTGACGCAACGTGATCCGAGCCATGTGTCTTTCTCTCCGTTTGGGCCGATTGGGCCGTGTCTTTCTCGCCGACGAATGATCTGGTGCGCAATTACTTGGTGCGCAGCACTTCGACGCCGGGCAGGGGCTTGCCTTCCATCCATTCAAGGAACGCGCCACCGGCGGTCGAGACATAGCTGAAGTCACCGGCCACATGGGCCTGGTTGAGCGCCGCGACGGTGTCGCCGCCGCCTGCGATCGAGATCAGCTTCTTCGCCTTGGTGCGCTCGGCCGCGTGCTTGGCCGCCGAGACGGTGCCGCGGTCGAACGGTTGCATCTCGAAGGCGCCGAGCGGTCCGTTCCAGACCAGCGTCGCGGCATCGTCGATCGCGGCATGCACGCGCGCGATCGATTGCGGGCCGACGTCGAGGATCATGCCGTCGGCCGGGATCGCGTCGAGGCCGTAGGCGTGCGAGGGCGCGTTGGCCGCGAAGTGATAGGCGACGGTGGCGTCCACGGGCAGGATGATCGCGCAATTGGCGGCTTCCGCCTTCTCCATGATACGCAGCGCGGTCGGCGCCAGGTCCTTCTCGGCCAGCGACTTGCCGACGCCGACGCCCTGGGCGTGCAGGAAGGTGTTGGCCATGCCGCCGCCGATCACGAGCGCGTCGACCTTGGTCACGAGGTTTTCGAGCAGGTCGATCTTGGTCGAGACCTTGGCGCCGCCGATGATGGCGATGACCGGCTTGGTCGGCGAGCCCAGCGCCTTCTCCAGCGCATCGAGCTCGGCCTGCATGGTGCGGCCGGCGTAGGCCGGCAGCTTGTGGCCGAGGCCTTCAGTCGAGGCATGGGCGCGGTGCGCGGCCGAGAACGCGTCGCTGACCCAGATGTCGCCGAGCTTTGCCAGCTCCGCGACGAAGGCGGGATCGTTCTTTTCCTCTTCCTTGTGGAAGCGGGTGTTTTCGAGACACAGGATGTCGCCATCGCTAAGAGCTGCGACGGCCTTGGCCGCGGGCTCGCCGATGCAATCGTCGGCGAACGCGACCGGCTTCTTCACGACCTTGGACAGCGCCTCGGCGACCGGCTTCAGCGAGTCCTTGGCGTCGCGCCCCTTCGGCCGGCCGAAATGCGCGAGCAGGATGACCTTGCCGCCCTTGTCCGAAATTTCGGTGATGGTCGGCGCGACGCGCTCGAGCCGGGTGGCGTCGGTGACGCGCCCGCTCTCCATGGGCACGTTCAGGTCGACGCGCAGCAGCACGCGCTTGCCCTTCACGTCGACGTCGTCGAGGGTGCGGAATTTGTTGGTCATCGGACACTCTCTTGTCCCGGGCGCTGCGCAGCGCGAAGCGGTGCGCTGCAGAACCGGGACCTACGCGGGGGGAGATGGGTCCCGGCTCTGCGGAGCAGCGCAAGCGCGCTGCACCGCGTCCGGGACACGAGAGCGGAGTTAGATCACCTTCGCCAGCGCGACGGCGGTGTCCGCCATGCGGTTCGAGAAGCCCCACTCGTTGTCGTACCAGGACATCACGCGCACCAGCGTGCCGTTCTGAACCTTGGTCTGGTCCTCGTGGAAGGTCGAGGAGTGCGGGTCGTGGTTGAAGTCGATCGAGACGTTCGGCGCGCTGGTGTAGCCGAGGATGCCCTTGAGCTGCTGCTCTGAGGCGCGCTTCATCGCCGCGTTGATTTCCTTGGCGTCGGTGGCGCGCTTGGCGACGATCTTGAGGTCGACGACCGAGACGTTCGGGGTCGGCACGCGGATCGCGACGCCGTCGAGCTTGCCCTTCAGCTCGGGCAGCACGAGACCGATCGCCTTGGCGGCGCCGGTCGAGGTCGGGATCATCGACATCGCGGCGGCACGGCCGCGGTAGAGATCCTTGTGCAGCGTGTCCAGCGTCGGCTGATCGCCGGTATAGGCGTGGATCGTGGTCATGAAGCCGGTCTCGATGCCGACGAGGTCGTTCAGCACCTTGGCGACCGGCGCGAGGCAGTTCGTCGTGCAGCTTCCGTTGGAGACGACCAGGTGATCCTTGGTCAGCGTGTCGTGGTTGACGCCGTAGACGATGGTAGCGTCGGCGCCGTCGGCGGGCGCGGAGACCAGCACGCGCTTGGCGCCTGCGGTCAGATGTGCGCTGGCCTTGTCCTTCGAGGTGAAGATGCCGGTGCATTCGAGCGCGATGTCGACGCCGAGATCCTTCCAGGGCAGCTTCGAAGGATCGCGCTCCGCGCTCACCTTGATCTTGCCGCCGCCGAGGTTGATCGAGTCGCCGTCGACGGTGACGGTGCCGGGGAAGCGGCCATGGACGGAGTCAAAGCGGAGCAGATGGGCGTTGGTCTCGACCGGACCGAGATCGTTGATGCCGACGACCTCGATGTCCTTGCGGCCGGACTCTGCGATCGCCCGCAGCACGTTGCGACCGATGCGGCCAAAACCGTTAATTGCCACGCGGACTGCCATGTTTCGTCTCCTTCAATGACCGTTGTCATCCCGCACAACGCGCTTTGCGCGCCTGCGAGGGTTTTTTAGGGGCGGACGCCCGGTTCGGCCGGGCGGTGCTTGATCATATGAGACGTTACGTAGTCCTTTTTTTTGACAAGCTCAACTCTCAGCTAACGCGCTTCAGCACAGCGTTAACTGCAGCCTCGGCGGTGATGCCGAAATGCTTGTAGAGATCCTTGGCCGGCGCGCTGGCCCCGAACGAATGCATGCCCACGAATTCGCCATCTTGTCCGATCACCGCATCCCAGCCCCAGCGCACCGCGGCCTCGATCGCGACCTTCACCGGCGCGTTGCCGATGATTGCGTCACGGCGTTCCTTTGGTTGCGCTAACAAGAGCTCGAGCGACGGCACCGAGACCACCCGTGTCGGAATGCCGCGCTCGGCGAGCTGCTTCTGGGCGGCAACGGCGATCTCGACTTCGGAACCCGACGCGAACAGCGTCGCCTTGGCTTCGCCTTGCGCGGCGACCAGCTCGTAGGCGCCGTGCTGGCAGGGACTGTCGTTCGGCGCGGTGGTGCGGAGCTGAGGCAGGTTCTGCCGCGTCAGCGCCAGCACGGTCGGGCCGTCGATGCGGTTGAGCGCAAGCTCCCAGCACTCGGCGACCTCGATCGCATCGCACGGACGGAACACGCGCATGTTCGGAATGGCGCGCAGCGCGGCGAGATGCTCGACCGGCTGGTGGGTCGGGCCGTCTTCGCCAAGGCCGATGGAATCGTGCGTCATCACGTAGACGACGCCGGTGCCCATCAGCGCGGCGAGGCGCATCGCGGGCCGCGCGTAATCGGTGAACACCAGGAAGGTCGCACCGTTCGGCGCGAAGCCGCCGTGCAGGAAGATGCCGTTCATCGCGGCCGCCATGCCGTGCTCGCGGATGCCGTAATGGATGAAGCGGCCCTTCGGCGTCTTGGCGGAGAAGGCGGTCGCCGACTTCGCCTTGTTGTTGTTGGAGCCGGTGAGGTCGGCCGAGCCCGCGAGGAATTCCATCGGCATCGCGCCGGCGATCACCTCGATCACCGCTTCCGAGGATTTGCGGGTCGCCGCTGTCATCGGCTTTTCCAGCAGCTCCTTCTTGTAGGCGCGGATGGCTTTCGCGAGCGAGGCCGGACGCTCGTGGCGCAGGCGGCGCTCGAACTCGGCGCGCTTGCGGCTGCCGAGCTCGCCGAGCCGTGCTTCCCATTCCTGGCGCACGGAGGCGCCGCGGCTGCCGGCCGCGCGCCACGCCTTCAGCACGTCGTCGGGTACCGAGAACGGCTCGAGCGAGATGCCGAGATTTTCCTTGGCGGCCTTGAGCTCGTCGGCGCCGAGCGCCTCGCCATGCACCTTCGAGGTGCCCTGCTTGTGGGGCGCGCCGAAACCGATGGTGGTGCGGCAGGCGATCAGCGTCGGCTTGTTCGACTTCTTCGCGCGGGTGATGGCGGCGGCGATCGCGGCCTGGTCATGGCCGTCGATCTTCTCGGCGGCCCAGCCGGCGGACTTGAAGCGCTTCACCTGGTCAACGGAATCGGAGATCGAGGTCGGGCCGTCGATCGAGATGCCGTTGTCGTCGTACAGCACGATCAGCTTGTTGAGCTTCCAGTGCCCGGCCATCGCGATCGCTTCCTGCGACACGCCTTCCATCAGGTCGCCATCGGAGGCCAGCACATAGGTGTGGTGGTCGACGATCTTCTTGCCGAACTCGGCGGCCAGCATCTTCTCGGCGAGCGCCATGCCGACCGCGGTCGAGATACCCTGGCCGAGCGGGCCGGTGGTGGTCTCGATGCCCTTGGTGTGGAAATTCTCGGGATGGCCCGGGGTCAGCGAGCCGAGCTGGCGGAAGTTCTTGAGCTGGTCCAGCGTCATCGCGGCATTGCCGGTCAGGAACAGCAGCGAATAGAGCAGCATCGAGCCGTGGCCGGCCGAGAGCACGAAGCGGTCGCGGTCCGGCCAGTCGATTGCGGCGGCGTCGAATTTCAGGAACTGGGTGAACAGCACCGTGGCGATGTCGGCGGCGCCCATCGGCAGGCCGGGATGGCCCGATTTCGCCTTCTCGACAGCGTCCATCGAAAGGCCGCGGATGGCGTTGGCCATGCGGTTGTGGTCGACCTGCGTCATGTCTGAAATCCGTCTGAAATGAGGCGCTTGGCGTGCACGCCCGCGCGGGAAGGAGCCTTGCGGCCGCTGAAGGTCGGGGCTGGGATAGCACCTCAGTTCCGGGAGTCCAAGGCAATCAAACGCCGGTTTGGCCGTAAAAGTTGCCTCTGTGGAGAGCGGTTTTGCGACGGGATTGCGCCTGGAGGAATTGAGGGCTCCGGACGAGGTTCTCCGATTGATCGGTGCATAGTTTCAAGGCGGCGTTGCGCTCCGCTAGCTTGCCACGTAAATTTCTGCTTCTAAGCGCTTGCCGAACCGAGTCTTTTGCCGGACGGCAAGCTCTGGGGTAACTGGCACCGGATAGGCCCATAGGTTCCGCCGCTGACTGCATGAACGATCGCGTGTCCAACAGCTCTGCCATGACGGAGTCCTCCGCCGTCGAGATCGAGATCGCGACCCGCAGGCTCATGGCGGCGCTCGACTCGCTCGAAAGCGCGGTGGAGCGGCGGCGCGATGCCGATCGCGACGAGAACGAGCTTGCGGCGCGAATCCAGGCGCTGGGCGCGGATCGTTCGCGGCTTGCCGACGAGCTCGACGGTGCGCTGGTGAAGGCGCGCAAGCTCGAGCGCACCAATCGCGAGATCTCCGATCGGCTGGATTCCGCGATCGTCACGATACGCTCGGTGCTCGATACCGGAGAGGACGGATGAGCCACATCAACGTCACCATCAATGGCCGGCAGTACCGCATGGCCTGCGAGGAGGGCCAGGAGGTGCGGCTGCTCAAGCTCGCCGAAACCCTTGAGACACGCATCCAGTCGCTGCGCGGAAAATTCGGCGAGATCGGCGATGCACGGCTGACCGTGATGGCCGCGCTGACCGTCTGCGACGAGCTGGTCGACACCACCAACCGTGTCCGGACCCTCGAGCAGGAATTGACCGAGCTTCGGGATTTCCGTAACGCTGCGGTCGAGCGCGCCCGCATGACCCAGACCGCGGTGGTGAACGCCCTGAACGCCGCCGCCGAACGCATCGAGAAATCGACCCAGGTCCTGAACCGGACGGTCGGCAACGGCATCGCGATCGGGTGACATCTACGGGGCGCAGCTAAATTGCCCAATGTGTCGGCGCGCGCCTTACCCTCCCCTGGAGGGGGAGGGTCGATCGCGCGTAGCGCGAGCGGGGTGGGGTGATCTCTCCACACGGAGACTGTTGCAGGCGGAGAGACCGTCACCCCACCCCGCTACGCATTTTGCTTCGCTGCATGCGTAGCGACCCTCCCCCTCCAGGGGAGGGTGGCACCGTCAGGGCCGCGAAAGCGTGGGCTGGCGATTCGTCAGTATCGTTGTTACATTGGTCTCGCGAAGCTGCGACGTGCGTCAGGAGCCATATATCCCCGGGGCCTTATCGATCCTTTAGGGAACTGTCCCTGGCCGGGCCCGTGGGCCCGGACATATGGTGCCCACCTACTTTCGTAGGGAACTCCGGGA
>Ga0207426_1001143_pt1 | contig 23926 bp, 26 predicted proteins | sample AraplaMF_Cvi_mMS_FD_184265 | JGI IMG/M metagenome (GOLD analysis project Ga0207426, IMG submission 184265) | Arabidopsis root microbial communities from the University of North Carolina, USA - plate scrape MF_Cvi_mMS (SPAdes) (version 2) | ecosystem: Host-associated > Plants > Roots > Endosphere... | reverse complement strand
GCTGGTCCGCGCCGCCATCACCTGCAACAAGAACGGCATTCCGTTCGATCCCGAAAAGCCGTTCGTCACCTCGGGCCTGCGTCTCGGCACGCCGGCTGCGACGACCCGCGGCTTTGGCGTCGCCGAATTCCAGCAGGTCGGCGGCATGATCGCCGAGGTCCTCAACGCGATCGCGCAGTCCGACGACGGCAAGGCGCCGCTGGTGGAAGCCGCGGTCAAGGAACGGGTCAAGGCGCTCACCGATCGGTTCCCGATCTATCAGTAAAGCTAAGGTCAACGGATGCGCTGCCCGAACTGCAACAGTCTCGACACGCAGGTAAAGGACTCGCGTCCGACCGAGGATTCTTCCGTCATCCGCAGGCGGCGCGTGTGCGTCGCCTGCAATTTCCGTTTCACCACCTTCGAGCGCGTGCAGCTGCGCGAGCTCACGGTCATCAAGCGCAACGGCCGCCGTGTGCCGTTCGATCGCGACAAGCTGATGCGTTCGGTCTCGATCAGCCTGCGCAAGCGGCCGGTCGAGCCGGAGCGCGTCGAGAAGATGGTCTCCACCATCGTGCGCGAGCTCGAGACCGGCGGCGAGGCCGAGATCTCGTCCGAGGTGATCGGCGAGACCGTGATGGAGCATCTGCGCACGCTCGACGACGTCGCCTATGTGCGCTTCGCCTCCGTCTACCGCAATTTCCGCGAGGCCAAGGATTTTGCCGAGGTGCTCGGTGAGCTCTCCGGCGAGGAGGAAGCGCGGCTCGCCGCGATCCGCAAATGATCTTCCGCATCCTGGAAGATCAGTTCGCCCAGAAGATCCGCGAGACCAAGGACGCCGACCGCCGCTTCATGCAGCTGGCATTGGCGCTCGGCCGGCGTGGGCAGGGGCGCACCTGGCCCAATCCGGCCGTGGGGGCCGTCATCGTCAAGGACGGTGTGATCGTCGGCCGCGGCTGGACCCAGCCGGGCGGGCGGCCGCATGGCGAGCCCGAGGCGCTGCGGCGCGCAGGCGAGGCCGCGCGCGGGGCCACGCTGTATGTCACGCTGGAGCCGTGCTCGCATTTCGGCAAGTCGCCGCCTTGCGCCGACGCGGTCATTGCCGCCGGCATCAAGCGCGTCGTGGCGGCGATCGAGGATCCCAATCCTGAAGTCGCAGGGCAGGGCCATGCCCGCTTGCGCGCGGCCGGTATCGCGGTGGATGTCGGTCTCTGCGCGCCGGCGGCCGCCTTCGATCATGCCGGGCATTTCCGCCGCATTCGCGACAAGCGCCCGCATGTGATCCTGAAGCTCGCGGTCTCACCCGACGGCAAGATTGCTGCGGCCGGCGGCAAGCCGCTTGCGATCACGGGCGAAGCCGTGCGCGACCGCGTGCATCTGCTGCGCGCCTCGAGCGATGCGATCCTGGTCGGCATCGGCACGGTGCTGGCGGATGATCCGCAGCTCAACTGCCGCCTGCCGGGCATGGCGGCGCGCTCGCCGGTGCGGGTGGTGCTCGACCAGAGCCTGCGCATCCCGGCATCGAGCCAGCTGGTGCACTCTGCGCGCGAGACGCCGCTCTGGGTGGTCGCTTCCGAGCTTGCGGAAGCCGCTGCGGCAACCCGCCTTGGGGCTGCCGGCACGCAGATCATTCGCGTACCGCCGCGCACGGCATCCGGGCTCGATCTTCCAGCGGTGCTGCACGCGCTGTCCGAGAAAGGCATCTCGCGGCTGATGGTCGAAGGCGGCAGCCGCGTCGCGGCGTCGTTCGTGTCGGCCGATCTCGTCGACGAGATCTGGCTGTTCCGCGGCGCGGAAGAGGTCGGCGCTGATGGCGTCGATGCGCTCGATGCATTGCCCCTGTCGAAAATCACGCAGTCGCAGGCCTACAAGGTTCATGCTAGCGAAACCTTCGGCAAGGATACTCTCACCATCTACGAGCGCGCTTAACATGTTCACCGGCATTGTCACCGATATCGGCGAGATCGTCAGCTTTACGCCTGTGGCGCAGGGGCAATTGCATCGGCTGCGCGTCGCCTGCGACTATGACCAGGCCACCATCGCCGATGGCGCCTCGATCGCCAGCAACGGCGTATGCCTGACTGTCGTGGCGTCCGGCGTTACAGGCGGTAGAACCTGGTACGATGTCGATGCTGCCGCGGAAACGCTGGCGCTGACGACGGCGAAGCACTGGAAACTCGGCACCAGGCTCAACCTCGAGCGCGCGCTGAAGATCGGCGACGAACTCGGCGGCCATATCGTCGCTGGCCATGCGGACGGCATCGCCACCATCGTCAGCCGCGAGGACCTGCCCGACATGGCGCGGTTCGAGCTTTCGACCACGCGGGAGCTGGCGCGCTTCATCGCCACCAAGGGCTCGATCACGCTCGATGGTGTTTCGTTGACGGTCAACACGGTGAAGGACGTGACCTTTTCGGTGCTGATCATCCCGCATACGCTGACGGTGACGACGATCGGCGGCTGGAAGGCCGGCACTGAGGTTAATATCGAGGTCGATCTGATGGCCCGCTATGCAGCGCGGCTGACCGAAATGAAGTAGACGGGGCGAACCCGCATGGAGGCGGTGGTGTCGGCGGCCCCGGAGCATTTCGAACATCCACGCCCCACCGAGCGCGATGTGTTGACGATTGCACGTATCGTTCGGGTCAATCACGCCGGCGAGTTCGCAGCCATCAGGATCTATTCGGCGCAGCTCTGGATGGCCCGGCGTTTCGTTCCGGATTGCTGCCCGGCCCTGGCGGAAATGCTGCAGGACGAGCGCAATCATTGCGCTATTTTCCGGGCGACCATGCCTTCACGCAATTCGCGCCCGTGCCGGATCATGCAATTATGGAGCTGCGGCGGCTGGGTGCTGGGATTCCTGACCGCCTGTCTCGGTCGCAACGGAATATGGGCCTGCACCGCCGCCGTCGAGGCGACGGTACACCGCCATCTCGACGATCAGCTTCATTTCCTTGCAGCGCGCGATCCGGAGCTGCATCGGGTGATCCAGTCGATCAGGGCCGAGGAGCTTGCGCATCTCAGGCATGCGGAGGATCGCCTGCAGGAGAAGCGGGCGGGCTTACGCTTGCTGCGCGATGTGATCTCGGTCCTGACCGACATGCTGATCTGGTTGTCGACATGGGGTGATTCAACGCGTATGGCCCGTGCGTTGAAAGCGGCCGGTACAGGCGCCATCTGAGGATTTCGCTCGAAGGTTTTGCCTGACTTCCTGCTTGGAATTGACGGTTCGGGCGACTACAAAGACCCCCAAATTTCCGGCCGCCGCTGCTGCGACTGTCGATAGCTTCAAACGGATCAAAGAATGGCTGACGCACGGCGTGCACCCCTGAAGGACCAGACCGACATTTCCGGCGCACGCGCGCTGATTGTCGAGGCGCGGTTCTATGACGACCTCCAGGATGCGCTTCTGGACGGCGCGGTCACCGAGCTGAAGGCGGCCGGGTTGACGCATGACGTCATCACGGTTCCCGGCGCGCTCGAGATCCCGGCGGCGGTCGCCATCGCTGTTGATGCCGCAGTGGCGAACGGCAAGCCCTATGACGCCGTGATCGCGCTCGGCTGCGTCATCCGCGGCGACACGATTCATTTCGAGATCGTCTCGCAGGAATCCTCGCGCGCGCTGATGGACCTCGCGGTGGCGCGCAAGCTGCCGCTGGGCAACGGCATCCTCACCGTCAACAATGAGGACCAGGCCTGGGCGCGAGCACGCGCCAGCGACCTCAACAAGGGCGGCGACGCCGCGCGCGCAGCACTTGCGATGCTGCGCATCAAGCGACGCCTGGCGCGGGCCTGAGGCGATGGCTGACAACAACAAAAAGCCGCCTGCTGGCGCCGAGAAGAAAGCGAACCGGCGGGGGGCCGCGCGGCTCGCGGCCGTGCAGGCGCTTTACCAGATGGACATCGCGGGCGCCGGCATCAACGACATCTTTGCCGAGTTCGAGAGCCACTGGCTCGGCAACGAGGTCGAGGGCGATACCTACCTGCCGGCAGAAGCCGCGTTCTTCCGCGACGTCGTCTCCGGCGTGGTGCGCGATCAGAAGATCCTCGATCCGCTGATCGACGAAGCTCTGTCCAAGGGCTGGCCGTTGAAGCGGATCGAAGCGATCCTGCGCGCGGTGCTGCGGGCAGGGGCCTACGAGCTCCAGCATCGCAAGGACGTGCCGGGCCGCGTCGTAGTCTCCGAATATGTCGACGTCGCCAATGCCTTCGTCGATCGCGACGAGACCGGCATGGTCAACGCCGTGCTCGACCAGATCGGCCGCCAGTTTCGCGGCGACGAGTTCGGGCGGGGGTAGGGCTTCGTCATTGCGAGGAGCGCAGCGACGAAGCAATCCAGACTGTTTCCGCGGACAGATTTCTGGATTGCTTCGCTTCGCTCGCAATGACGGCGGAGGTTGTGGATCAGGCGAATGACCAACGAAAAGCCAGCCTCCGCCGAAGACTCCCTCATCGCGCGCTATTTCAAGCCGCTGGCGACCGACCCCGGTGCGTTTGGCCTCGTCGATGACGCCGCCGTGCTGTCTTCGTCCGGCGACGACATCGTCGTCACCACCGACGCCGTCGTCGAGGGCGTGCACTATCTTGCCACCGACCCGCCCGAGACCATCGCGCGCAAGGCGCTGCGGGTGAACCTGTCCGATCTCGCCGCCAAGGGGGCTGCGCCCGCCGGCTTCGTGCTGACGCTGGCGCTGCGCAGCAAGGAGGATGCCTGGCTTCGGCCGTTCGCCGATGCACTCGGCCAGGACGCAAGGGCCTTCGCGTGCCCGCTGCTCGGCGGCGACACGGTGTCGACGCCGGGGCCGCAGATGATCTCCATCACCGCCTTCGGCCGCGTGCCGAAGGGGCGGATGGTCGGACGTACCGGCGCTCGGCCGGGCGACCTCATTCTGGTGACGGGGACGATCGGCGATGCCGCGCTCGGCCTTGGCGTGCTCACCGGCGGTGAGGTGGCTGCGGCGCTCGTCTCCGATCCGGATGCAAGAGAGGCTCTGATCTCCCGCTATCGCATCCCGCAGCCGCGCAATTTGCTGGCGCAGGCCGTGCGCGACCACGCGACCGCCGCGATGGATGTCTCCGACGGCCTCGCCGGTGACCTGACCAAGCTGTGCGCCGCGTCCGGCGTCTCGGCCACGGTCAATGTGACGGATGTCCCTCTTTCGGCCGCCGCGGCCGGCCTGGTCGCGCGCAACGCCGTCGGCGTCGAGACGCTGCTGGCGGGGGGGGACGATTACGAGGTGCTGTGCACGGTGCCGCCGGCGCAGAGCGATGCGCTGATGGTCGCAGGGAAGGCGGCGGGCGTTGCCGTCACGGCGATCGGCACGATCGTGGCCGGCCATGAGCGGCCGCGCTTCCTGGACGGGCAGGGCCATGAACTGACGTTGAAACGGCTGTCCTACAGCCACTTCTGAACGCAGACCTAATCTCTCAGCCCGCCAGGGGCCGCAACCCCGGCGAAAGCAAGCCGGCATATCAGAGCCGTTGATGCGAAAGCAGCCAATGGATTTGATTCGATGACGGCGGCCATTTCGAGCGTAGGTGAGACGCAGACTATTCCCGGCAGGGAGTGCGGGAACTGCACTCTCTGCTGCAAGGTCTACAACGTGATCGAGCTCGGCAAGGCCGCCGGCAAATGGTGCTCGCATTGCAAGCCCGGCCGCGGCTGCACGATCCACGACACGCTGCCGAACGAATGCGCCGCGTTCAATTGCCTCTGGAAGACCGAGCCGGCGATGTCCGTGCAATGGAAGCCGGATCAGTCGAAGATGGTGCTGACCCTGCATCCCGAGACCAACAACATCCAGGTCGTGGTCGATCCCGGCCAGCCGTCGGCCTGGACCCGGCAGCCCTATCACGGTCAATTGCGCCTGCTGTCCAAGGGCAACATGCCGAAGGGCCACCTCGTGGTGGTATTCGTCAACGAGCTGGCGACGCTCATCCTGCCCGATCAGGATGTGGAGCTCGGACGCCTCACGCGCGAGCAGGTCGTCTCCGTGACGCAGGAGGTCGGCCCGAGCGGCGGCGTCTATGAGGTCAGGATCTTCAACCGGCGCACGACGGCCGAAGGGCCGGCCCTGGAATTGGCGACCTCGTCGCGCCATCCGGTGAGGTCGGCGGCCTAGGCGGGTTCTCCCCGAGTTGCGTCAAGCCGTCGGCCAGTGCGCAGGATTTGGTCTAAATACCTGCCGAGATCGGCTTTTTCGACCTTATACGGCGTTGCACCCTCAATTTGATTTTGGCAAGCTTGTGACCGACTAGGGCCACCCCTTCGAACAAGGGGCGGCCCTGTTCAACATAAGGGCGCCCACCGCTTGACGGAAAAACAAAAGGCGCCGGGGGTACGTACATCAAGGATCTGAGGCAAAAATCACATGACAGCATTATGGTTGATAGTGCTCTGCGGAGTGCTTTCCGTCGTCTACGCGATTTGGGCGACGTCTTCGGTGTTGAGTGCAGATGCGGGGTCACCGCGCATGCAGGAAATTGCAGGCGCAGTCGCTGAAGGCGCACAGGCTTATCTGCGGCGCCAGTACACCACGATCGGTATCGTCGGCATCGTCATCTTCTTCCTGCTTGCCTATTTCCTTGGTCTCTACGTCGCGATCGGCTTCCTGATCGGCGCCGTCCTGTCGGGGGCGGCCGGCTTCATCGGCATGAATGTCTCGGTCCGCGCCAATGTGCGCACCGCACAGGCGGCGACGACGTCGCTTGCCGGCGGTCTGGAACTCGCCTTCAAGGCGGGCGCCATCACCGGCATGCTGGTCGCGGGTCTCGCACTGCTCGGCGTGACCCTCTATTTCGGCTTCCTGGTGCATTCGCTGAAGCTTGCGCCCGATAGCCGCACTGTGATCGACGCCATGGTGGCGCTCGGCTTCGGTGCCTCGCTGATCTCGATCTTCGCCCGTCTCGGCGGTGGCATCTTCACCAAGGGTGCGGACGTCGGCGGCGATCTCGTCGGCAAGGTCGAGGCCGGTATTCCCGAGGACGATCCGCGCAATCCGGCCACCATCGCCGACAACGTCGGTGACAACGTGGGCGACTGTGCCGGCATGGCCGCCGACCTGTTCGAGACCTACGCGGTGACCGCGGTCGCCACCATGGTGCTCGCGGCGATCTTCTTCGCGAAGACGGCGATCCTCTCCAACATGATGACGCTGCCGCTCGCCATCGGCGGCATCTGCATCATCACCTCGATCATCGGCACGTTTTTCGTGAAGCTCGGGCCGAGCCAGTCGATCATGGGCGCCCTGTACAAGGGGCTCATCGCGACCGGTGTCCTGTCGCTGATCGGTATCGCCGGCGTGATCTACTCCCTGATCGGTTTCGGCAAGCTCGAGGGCGTCGACTACACCGGCATGGCGCTGTTCGAATGCGGCGTTGTCGGTCTCGTCGTCACCGCGCTGATCATCTGGATCACCGAATACTACACCGGCACGGACTATCGCCCGGTGAAGTCGATCGCCCAGGCGTCGGTGACCGGTCACGGCACCAACGTGATCCAGGGTCTTGCCGTCTCGATGGAGGCGACCGCGCTGCCCGCGATCGTGATCATCGCCGGCATCCTCGTCACCTACAGCCTGGCCGGCCTGTTCGGCATCGCGATCGCGACCGCCACCATGCTGGCTCTGGCCGGCATGGTCGTCGCGCTCGACGCTTTCGGTCCTGTCACGGACAACGCCGGCGGCATCGCCGAAATGGCGGGTCTGCCGAAGGAAGTGCGCAAGTCGACCGACGCGCTGGATGCGGTCGGCAACACCACCAAGGCGGTGACGAAGGGCTACGCGATCGGCTCCGCCGGTCTCGGCGCGCTCGTGCTGTTTGCGGCCTACAACCAGGACCTCAAGTTCTTCGTGTCGGACTCCGCCAACCACGCCTACTTCAAGGGCGTCAATCCGGACTTCTCGCTCAACAACCCCTACGTGGTTGTCGGCCTGCTGTTCGGTGGCCTGCTGCCGTATCTGTTCGGCGCGATGGGCATGACGGCCGTGGGCCGTGCGGCCGGTGCGATCGTCGAGGAGGTGCGTCGCCAGTTCCGCGAGAAGCCGGGCATCATGCAGGGCACCGACAAGCCTGATTACGGCAAGGCGGTCGACCTGCTCACCCGCGCGGCGATCAAGGAGATGATCATCCCCTCGCTGCTTCCGGTGCTGTCACCGATCGTGGTCTACTTCCTGATCTACGCGATCGCGGGCGGCGGCGTCGCCGGCAAGTCGGCAGCGTTCTCGGCCGTCGGCGCGATGCTGCTCGGCGTGATCGTGACGGGTCTTTTCGTCGCGATCTCGATGACCTCGGGCGGTGGCGCCTGGGACAACGCGAAGAAGTACATCGAGGACGGTCACTTCGGCGGCAAGGGCTCAGATGCCCACAAGTCCGCGGTAACAGGCGACACCGTCGGCGATCCCTACAAGGACACGGCGGGCCCCGCGGTGAACCCGATGATCAAGATCACCAACATCGTGGCCCTGCTGCTGCTGGCGATCCTGGCGCACTGACCTGCGCAAACGATACAAGACCAACCCCGCGGCGCGAGCCGCGGGGTTTTGCTTGGCAAGAACCCCGTTGGCAAGAACCTCGTTCGCCGTGTGCGAACAAACACGGAGATCCATCCATGTCGCTGTCATCCGCCCGGAATTATGCGCTCCGCGCCGCCAAGTCACAGGACCAGAAGGAGGCCTCGGAATTGTTATCCAAGGCCATCCTGGAGCTTGCTCTCGCGATCGAGGCGACCGATGCCAAGGTCAAGAAGATCAACAAGTCGTCCTAGGCGCGATGCGATTGGGTTGAGGCATCATCGCGCCTTGGCGCCTCGCGAGCGTGATGTCTTTCGAGGATTTCACACTTGTCCGGATCGTGCTCCAGCCAGGCGGCCGCGATCCAAGAAAAACCCCGCGAGGCGCGGGGTTTTCGTTTGATGGGCCGGGCTCTCTTACTGCGTCACTGCACGTCCATCTGCAGCCCTTCCTTCTGGATGATGCCGGCGAATTTCTTCGTCTCGGCGTCCACGAAGGCTGCGAACTGCTCGGGCGTGCCGTAATCGGCGCGGGCGCCCATGCCCGCGATGTTCTTCTTGATGTCGTCGCGCTCGAGCATCGCCTTGACCTGGAGATTGAGCGCTTCGAGCACGGCGGGTTGCGGGCCCTTCGGCAGGAACACCGAGAACCACGACGACACGTCGAAATTCGCCAGCTCCGGCGCGCTCTCGCGCATGGTCGGCAGATCCTTCGCGAGGTCGCTGCGTTCGGTGGTGGTGACGCAGAGCCCGGTGAGGGTGCCGTTTTGCACCTGCGGCAGGCTCGGATAGAGATTGTCGAACAGGATCTGGATGTCGCCGGCAAGCGCTGCCTGCAGTGCAGGACCCGCGCCGCGGAACGGGATGTGCGTCATCTTCAACCCGGTGAGCTGGAGAAACCATGCGCCGGTGAGGTGAGGGCTCTGGCCGACGCCTGACGAGGCGTAGCTGAGCTTGTCCGGATTGGCCTTCAGATAGGCGATCAGCTCGGCGATCGACTTGATGCCGGTCTTCGGATGCGCCGAGACGATGTTCGGGATCCGGATCATGTTCGAGACCGGCTGCAACTGGTCCGGCTTGTAGGTCAGATTCTTGAAGATGCTGTAGGCGATCGCGTTCGGGCCGGGGTTGCCGATCAGGATGGTCTGGCCGTCAGGCTTGGAGCGGACCACTTCGGCGGTGCCGATGGTGCCGCCGCCGCCGGAGCGGTTTTCCACGACGGCCGATTGGCCCCAGGCGGTTTGCAGATGGGCGGCAAGCAGCCGGCCCATCACGTCGGTAGAGCCGCCGGCCGCAGCCGGCACGATGACGCGAACGGTTTCGGTGGGCTTCCAGTCTCCCAGGCTCGATCGCGGCAGGATGGCTGCGGCCGAGATGCCGGCAGCGCCGGCGAGCACGTGACGACGGGACAGAAATCTGTTGGGCACGAATCTACTCCCTGCTTCTTGTTTTGCAGGGAGCGTATGGAACCCAAGGCGCAACGGCAAGCCGCACGCGCCGGCAAGTGCCGCGCTGCCAGCGGCAGGACGCCGCAGGCCCGAAAACGCTGTGAATGCCTAGTTAAAGCTCAGCAGCTTGAACAGCGGCGCGAGGTAGCTCATCTCCTGACCCGACGTCGCCGTGGTCCGGCTGATGAAGTCGAAGATCTTGCCGTCCTGCAGGCCGTAATTGGCAAGCCGGCGCACGCGCCGGTTCTTGTCGAAATAGACGGCGATGACGCGCTGATCGACCACCTTCTGGTTCATGAAGGCGACCATGCGCTCCGAGCGCTGCGAGATGTAATAGAACACCTCACCGTCGAGGGTGGCGACCGTGGAGGGGGTGCCCATCACGATCAGCACCTGATCCTGGCTGGCGCCGATCGGAATCTGCTCCAGCGCATTGGGCGGCAGGATGTAGCCCTTCTGGAATTGCTCACCGGTACAGCCCGCAAGCGCCGCGCTGACAAGCGCCATGGCCGCGAACATGCGCAGGCCGCGCCAGCGTGCTTGAAGGCCGCGCTGCTCGCCTGCGCGCTGGCTGGTCCCAATCGTTGTCGTCATGCGGAACTGATTCCGTCCCCTTGCGTCGCGCGAGGCGCTGAAGTACCGGGCGTTAGCTGCAATTGCAACAATCGCACGCCCGCTTGCGGAACCCACAATGGTTTGGCCGTTCAATCACTTCAGGAAACCCCGGCAAGCCCCGCGCGGCACCATTGAAGCCATCTATGGCATGATCGTGGCGCAGGCGCGAGAACCCATATTTTACCGCGACTTGGGCGTGCCCGATACGGTTAACGGGCGTTTCGACCTTTTGCTGCTGCATCTCTGGCTGCTGCTGCGGCGTCTGCGTACGGTCCAGGGCGCCACCGAGCTGTCGCAGGCGCTGTTCGACCGTTTCTGCGAGGATATGGACGACAATCTCCGCGAGATGGGGATTGGCGACCAGGTCGTGCCGAAGCGGATGCGCGCCTTTGGCGAGGCCTTCTATGGAAGGGCTCAGGCCTACGATCAGGCCGTGGACAGCGGCGGCGAGGCGCTGGCGGCGGCGATCTGCAAGAATGTCCTGAACGGGACCGGCATGGACCATGCGCGGCGGCTCGCGGCCTACGCCCGGGCCACCGAGACCGATCTCGGCCAGGCCGACGAGGCCGCGCTGCTGCGCGCGTCCTTCAAGTTTCCCTCTGTTCTCACCGAAGGCGCGACGCCATGAGCCGACCCAACGCCGAATCCAAGCCCGACCCCTGGCGGTCCCCGGTCGTCGTCGCCCAGATCCCCGAGACCGGCCTGCATCGCAAGCTGGAGGCCTCGGCCGCCGAGCGCCAGGGGATGGCCGAGCTCGCCGGCCTGCGCGAGGTGCTCTCCGCCCAGGCCGACCTTTTGATCGTGCCGAAGAGCGGTGGTCGCTACGAGGTGACCGGGCGCGTCCATGCCCGGATCGGCCAGACCTGTGTCGTCACCCTTGATCCCATCGAGAACGAGATCGATGAGGAGGTGGATCTCGTGTTCGCCCCCGAGGCCGAGGCGCGCCGGCTGGCCGACCTGATCGAGGAAGGGCAGGACGACGAGGAGCCGCCGGAGGCCGTCGATGCCCCTGAGCCGATCACCAATGGCATCATCGACCTCGGCCGCGTCGCCACCGACGCGCTGTTCCTGGCGATCGATCCGTACCCGCGAAAGGACGGAGCCGTGTTCGAGGCGGAAGTCACCGCGCCCGATCCCGAAGACCATCCCTTCGCGGCGCTGAAAGCGCTCCAGGACAACAAGAAGGGCCGGAAGAAAGGCAAATAGCTGGGCGTTCCCCGTAAGACCACCTTCCCACGGCGCGCGAGGCGTCTCCCGGAGTGGTTTGAGAGGTGGGCTTATCTGGTTGATTTCGATGTGTTTCCGACGAAAATCCCGACACGGTGCCGGATCGCCCCGAATGCAAAAGGCTGGGGGCAAGAGGTTGTTTCGGGATAACAAAACGCTATTGTCGCGCCCCGGTCCGGGTGCAGCGTGGCGCTTGGCCGGTCGCCATGTCCATGGCGCACCCATTTCGCGGCCCCGCTAGTTCAAGACCGCACCAGACCAGGTTTTCCAGGACTTTCATGCCAAGCAAGGTTCGCATCGCGCTGGACGCCATGGGGGGCGACGCCGGCGCCGCCGTGGTCATTCCGGGCGCTGCCATCTCGCTCGGCAGGCATCGCGATACCGAATTCCTGCTGGTCGGCGACCGCGCCAGGATCGAGCCTGAGCTCGACCGGCATCCGGAGCTCAAGGCCGCCTCCCGGATCATCCACACCGACGTCGCCGTCAGCGGTTCGGACAAGCCAAGCCAGGCGCTGCGGCGCGGCCGCAAGACCTCGTCGATGTGGCTGGCCATTGATGCAGTGAAGCAGGGGGAGGCCGACGTCGCGGTCTCCGCCGGCAACACCGGCGCGCTGATGGCGATGGCCAGGTTCCATCTGCGCACGCTGCCGGGCATCGACCGCCCCGCCATCAGCGCGATCTGGCCGACCCGGCGCGGCGAGTCCGTCGTGCTCGATCTCGGCGCCACGATCGGCGGCGATGCGCGCCATCTGGTGTCGCTCGCGGTGATGGGCGCGGCCATGATGAGCGTGGTGTTCGACAAGAAGCGCCCCACGGTCGGCCTGCTCAATATCGGCACCGAGGAGATCAAGGGCCACGAGGAGATTCGCGAAGCGGGCGAGATGCTGCGCGCGATGAACCTGCCGGAGCTCGACTATGTCGGCTTCGTCGAGGGCGACGGCATCGGCAAGGGTGTCGCCGATGTGATCGTGACCGAGGGCTATGCCGGCAACATCGCGCTCAAGGCCGCCGAAGGAACCGCGCGCCAGATGGCGGACTTACTCCGTAACGAGATTCAGCGGAGCTGGCTGTCCAGGCTCGGATATCTCTTTGCCCGCAAGGCCTTCCAGGCTCTGCGCGACAAGATGGACCCGAACAAGTCGAATGGCGGCGTGCTGCTCGGGCTGAACGGACTCGTGGTCAAGAGCCACGGCGGAATCAACGCCGAAGGCTTTGCCTACGCGATCGATGTTGGCTATGAGATGGCTCACTACGATCTCCTGAACAAGATCAATCAGATGCTCAACCGCGAGGGTGGCGCACTCAATTCCGTGCAGCCCGCGCCGGAGGATGTTTCGTGACTCAAATTCGTTCGGTCGTGCTCGGCTGCGGCTCCTATCTGCCGGAGCAGGTGGTGACCAACGCCCAACTGGCGGCGCGTATCGACACGTCCGACGAGTGGATCGTCCAGCGCACCGGCATCCGCGAGCGGCATATCGCAGCCGAGGGCGAGTTCACCTCGCATCTGGCGATCAAGGCGGCGCAGGCCGCGTTGGCCGACGCCGGCCTCGACGCGCAATCGATCGACCTGATCGTGCTGGCGACCTCGACGCCCGACAACACCTTCCCGGCGAGCGCCGTCGCCGTGCAGCACGGCCTCGGCATCACCCATGGCGCGGCGTTCGATCTCCAGGCGGTGTGCTCGGGCTTCGTGTTCGCGCTCGCCACCGCCGACAATTTCCTGCGCACGGGCGCCTTCAAGCGCGCGCTTGTGATCGGTGCGGAGACTTTCTCGCGCATCCTCGACTGGAACGACCGCGGTACCTGCGTGCTGTTCGGCGACGGCGCCGGCGCGCTGGTGCTGGAGGCGCAGGAGCAGCCGGGCAATGCCGCGACCGATCGCGGCGTCGTGACCACGCATCTGCGCTCCGACGGCCGCCACAAGGCAAAACTGTTCGTCGACGGCGGCCCGTCCTCGACCCAGACCGTCGGCCATCTGCGCATGGAAGGCCGCGAGGTCTTCAAGCACGCGGTCGGCATGATCACCGACGTGATCGTCGACGCCTTCCAGGCGACCGGCCTGAACGCCGACAGCATCGACTGGTTCGTGCCGCACCAGGCCAACAAGCGAATCATCGACGCCTCCGCCCACAAGCTCCACATCGCACCGGAGAAGGTGGTGCTGACGGTGGACCGTCACGGCAACACCTCGGCGGCCTCGATCCCGCTGGCGCTGTCGGTGGCGCGCAAGGAGGGTCGCATCAAGCGCGGTGACATGGTGCTGCTGGAGGCGATGGGCGGCGGCTTCACCTGGGGCTCGGCCCTGGTGCGCTGGTAGAGCCACAATCGATAAAATTTTGCCGGAATCAGTGCCGATTATCGATGCGTCTGCATTGATGAGCGCTGTTGACCGTCGTATCGTAAGCTCATAATTTCAGACAACAATTGTTCGCCGTGATGTGGGGCAGGGCGATGACCGATCAAAGTAAAACCGTAACGCGTGTTGATCTCTGCGAGGCCGTCTACCAGAAGGTGGGGCTGTCGCGCACGGAGTCGTCCGCATTCGTGGAACTCGTGCTGAAGGAGATCACCGACTGCCTCGAACGGGGCGAGACGGTGAAGCTGTCCTCGTTCGGTTCCTTCATGGTCCGCAAGAAGGGCCAGCGCATCGGACGCAATCCGAAGACCGGCACCGAGGTGCCGATCTCGCCGCGCCGCGTCATGGTGTTCAAGCCGTCCGCAATTCTCAAGCAGCGGATCAACACCCAGCATCGCGGCAACGGCGACGCCAGCAAGGCTCAACCGGAGGCGTAAAATCGCCTCGCGAGAAGGATTTGGCATTTGGACAAGGCGCCGGATGCGTTCCGAACCATCAGCGAAGTAGCGCAGGAACTCGACATTCCGCAGCACGTGCTGCGGTTCTGGGAGACCCGATTCTCCCAGATCAAGCCGATGAAGCGCAGCGGCGGCCGCCGCTATTACCGCCCCGACGACGTCGACCTGCTCAAGGGCATCCGCCGCCTGCTTTACGGGGAGGGCTACACCATCCGCGGGGTGCAGCGGATCTTGAAGGAGCACGGCGTCAAATCGGTGCAGGGCCTGGCCGACGGCTCGGCCGCGGTGTCCTTCGGCGCCATCGAGGATGCCATCGGGCAAAGCCTGATGGAGCCGGACGACGAGGCGCCCATCCGCGGCGTTGCGGGCACCGATTCCGACGACGACGACTACCAGGGTGACGAAGAGGAAGGCATCGACTTCCGCTTCACCGAGGTCGACGACGAGGAGATCCTCACCACCTTCCGCAAGGGCGGCACCCCGGCCGCGCCCGCCGGCCCCAGCGCGCTGGACCGCGAGCGGCTCGGCCGGGCACTCGCCGACCTCGTGGCCTGCCGCGAGATGCTGGATCAGGCGCTGAACGAGGGGTGAGGCCGATTCCGGCCGGCGGCGCAGCCAGTTCCGGGGGATGCTGGCTCCGTCCCGATTAAGGAGAGACACCAAAATGGTGTGACCTCGCCTTGCGCATCGCGGCGATCCTAGCTAATGGAACGACGTTCGGAGCGTGGCGCAGCCCGGTTAGCGCACTAGTCTGGGAGACTAGGGGTCGGAGGTTCAAATCCTCTCGCTCCGACCATTTTTTCCTCAAAGCATCTGCTCGGGTAGACCAATCGTCGGCGTGGAGCCTGCTCGCGCCGGACACGCGCGATCGGTGGCGGGTTGGCCAGCCAACCAGAATGCCGAAAACAACCCCATGCACAGTAGCCAAGTCATTGACGGAATTTTGTTTTTCCGAACGCTCTCTTCCGACCCGCGGAGAGGCTCAGTAGCTGCCGCAGCAATGCTTGAATTTCTCCCCCGAACCGCAGGGACAGGCATCATTACGGCCGACCTTGGCCTGTCCGTAGCGTAGCCGGTTGAGAATCTTCCTGTTCTGCTCGAGGATCGCCTTGCGGCGCGTCTCCTGCACCCCGATCACCGCGGCGTTGTCGCCGGTCTCCCAGAATGCTTGCGGCTTCAGATGCGCGAGCTTGCCGCTGACATAGACCGGGTAAAACCAGCCGAGCGTACCGTCGCGCAGGCGCTGCAAGGTCGTCAGGTCGTAGAGAAAGAAGCCCGCGTCGAGCAGCGTTGCGTTGATGTCCTGGAAGTCGTCGACGTCGGCCTCGCACACGACCACGCTGCAATTGTCGAGCACGTTGCGGGCGCCCTGCAGTGCCGCCTTTTCCGCGCCCTGAACGTCAAGCTTGAGCAGGAACGGCGGCTTGAGCGCCAGCTCCTCGGCCAGTGCATCAAGCGTGGTCGAGGGGACCTTGACCTTGTGTTTGGTCAGATCGTTGATCCGTGACCAATAGACGTCGCCTGCGGGGCGAACCGACGACCAATAGGGATGCACCGACTCGGTGATCTCGATCTCGCCCTGCTGGTCGGTGATGGCGCAGATGCGATAGTGGCCGCCAATCGCGTCCTTGATGGCCTTCAGGCTGTCTTCGTAGATTCGATTGGCGTCGATGTTGAGCGGCACGGCGTCGCCGAGGCACGACAGATGACTGAGGACGAAGTGCCCGTCGGCGCAGCCGAGATCGACCACGGTCCCGTAGCGCACGCCCTTCGCAAACAAATTCTGCAGCGTTGCGCTGAAATCACCGGCCTGCATGCAATCAACCCCGACAATGTAGGGCAAATCAGTAACATGCGGCTGCAGCGGTGATCAACTTGGGCGGGCGTCGATTTGGGTGAGCGCCGGTCAAAGCGGCTTTGCGAGATAACCCACAACCAGCCTTGTCGTCTCCTCCACCAGCACCTTCACGGCCTTCTCTGACAGCATTTGATCGTGATTCAGCACCGTATTGTGCGCGACCGCTTCGATCGCGCTGACGCAGATGAAGGTTGCTATGTCGAGGTCGAGCTTGCGCATCTCCTTGCGGCGGCTTTCGAGATAGGTGCGGACGAGGGTGTGGACCTCGCGGTTGAAGGCTTCGACGTCCTTGAGTTGGCCGGTACGCGGGATCTGCTCAGCGAGCACGCGATGCAGTTTCGGGTTGATGCGGTGGGCCTCGATCGCGACGGTGACGAGGCGGCGCACGGCTTTCTCGACCGGCATGTCGGCGACCTCGGTGAGGGCGGCGCGGACGATGCCCATGATCTCCTCGTTGTGCCGGTCGATCACGGCGGCGACGAGGGCCTCCTTGCTCGGGAAATATTGGTAGAGCGAGCCGACGCTGACGCCGGCGATCTCGGCGATGCGGTTGGTACTGGTCTTCTCGAAACCTTCGCGGACGAGAATGCGAGCGGTTGCCTCGACCAGCGCGTCGACGGTGGCGCGCGATCGCTCCTGCGAGGCATTTTTCCGGGGTTTTGTCGGCGGTTTGCGGGCCACGGTCTTGTGATCCGAATGCGAGTAGGAAAAGCGAGTGAATGCTCGCATTATATGCGCCTGAATTCGCGGGCCGGCAAGCGTCTTGGCGTTTCGCGACAAGAAGCAGGGACGGGATCATGAGCGTCGCGAGACTTGTGTCGGCCTTTCAGTTTGCCCGAGTGCCTGCATGTTCGGCACGCGGGCGCCGCGCGATCCCGCGCCGAGCCTGCAGAGCCGTGCATTTAATCTCCTGCTGCGGCAGCTCCCCTACAAGCAGCAGCTTGCCTCCGCAGAAGCCGTGCAGGCGCACGTGCAAAACCTGGCATTGGAGCCTGTATCGTTCGAGCCGCCGAACCTCGGCCGCGATGTCGAGGTGATCCTGACCAAGATGGGCGGCTGGCCGGTCTATTACACCGCGCCGTCGTCGGGCCATGAGGGCTGCAATTACGTCATGTTCCTGCATGGCGGCGGCTACATCAATGAGATCGTACCGGCGCATTGGCGCTTCGTCGGCCAGATGACGAGCAAGGCTGGTGTCGTGTGCGTCGTGCCAATCTATCCGCTGGCGCCGCGCGCGACCGCAAAGGATGTCGTGCCTGCCACGGCCGCGCTGCTGCGGATGCTGCTGGAGGATGCGGGCCCCGCCAAGGTAACGGTCGTCGGCAATTCAGCCGGCGCGGGCCTCGCGCTCGCGGCGTGCCAATGGCTGCGCGATCGCGGGCATCGGCAGCCGAACCGGCTGGTGCTGATCTCGCCTGCGGCCGAGGCGTCGGTCAGCCGCCCGGAGCAGGCCGATATCGCCGCGCGCGATCCGGTCCAGGACATTCCGGGAATCGTCGAGGCGGGGCGGCTCTATGCAGGTGAGCTCGATATTGGCCATCCCTTCGTCAGTCCGCTCAACGGCGCTTTCCGTTCGCTGGCGCCGATGACGATCTTCTCGGGCACGCGCGATCTGCTTTACCCTGATAGTGTCGATCTCGCGGAGCGGGCGCGGGCTGCGGGCGTGCCGGTCGATCTGCACCTGCTCCGTGACCAGCCGCACAATTATGCGCTGATGCCGACGCCGGAGGGGCGGCGTGCGCGGGCGACCATTCTGCGGGCGGTGGCTTGAGCGGGAGGCGTGATCGTTGTCACGCGAGGCGCCGCCGCGATGGGGACCGGCGCTGGCAGTAATTGCACGGGGAAGGGGCAGCCCCGGGCGTTTCCTCGATCGTCGTTTTGCGGGGCCTTAGGCGTGGCCCTTGATCTCGTAGTGACCCGGCACGCATTTGTAGCGCTCGAGGCGCCAGTTGGCGTGATAGATCGGATGTTCGCCCATCCATTTCGCCAGCGGGGCCTGTGCGCCGATCGCACACTGCATCATCGAAATCTCGGGCGTCATGTTGCTGTCGGTCACGATTTCCTCGACGCAACTGCCTGAGCTAGCTGCGCTAAGCCGGCAGAGCACGGCTACGACGGTCACGAACATTCCAGTCACCTCATTGGTAGTTTCTGACCACGACAAAGATGCAAGCGGAGTGCCAGAGTCTGTGACGCAAACAACACGCCAGAACCTGGCCGACTCGTTCCGGCGTCCGCTCATTTGACGATTCGGATTGTAAAAAAATTGCCCTTAAACCGAAGCCGGGCAAATACGGGGAACCCCCGGGAAACAGGCGGCAGCAGCGCGCAGAAATGAGCGAACATAGGGGCTGCTTCCCGCCAATCGCCCCTTCACAAGGCCCGTACAGCCGATACGCTCATACGTGCGGATACTCGTCAAAAGAGCGGGACCGCCCGAGGACCACAGGAAACGCGAGGGCAGAACATGAAGGTACGACCGACCGGCGTGATCCCGCCGATGACGACGCCATTCCGGAAGGACGGCGAGATCGATTACAAGCTGGTGGCGCCGCAAGCCGAGTGGATGATCGGCGCCGGTGCTCACGGCGTTGCCGCCGGCGGGTCGACCGGCGAGGGCCACACGCTCGACCACGAGGAATATCGCGACCTGATGGCCGCGACGGTCGAGGCGGTGAACGGGCGCATTCCCGTTATCGCCGGCATCATCGTGGACTCCACGCGCGATGCGATCCGCCGCGGCAGGCTGGTGCGCGACATGAATGTCGCAGCGCTCCAGGTCACGCCGGTGCACTACCTGTTCAAGCCCGACGACGAGGCGATGGTCGCGCATTTCCGCGCCATGGCCGATGAGACCGGCATGCCCATCATCATCTACAACGTGGTGCCGTGGTCGTATCTGTCGCCGGCGCTGCTGACGCGGATCATGACCGAGGTGCCGCTGGTGGTCGGCGTCAAGCAGAGCGCGGGCGATCTGAAGCTGTTCGCGGATCTCGTGATGATGGCGCCGGACAAGCTGATCTACAGCGCGGTCGATGCGCTCATGTATCCGTCGTACACGCTCGGTGCCCATGGCTCGATCGCCGCGATCCTGACCGCGGCACCGCATGCGTCCGTGGCGCTGTGGGATGCGGTGAAGGCGGGCGATCATCCGCGCGCGCTCGACCTGCACAAGAAGCTGCTGACGCTCTGGAACGCGATCATCGCCGACAATCTGCCGGCCTGCACGCGCTATGCCCAGACGCTGCAGGGACTGCCCAGGACATATCCGCGCGCGCCGATGCCGGAGGCCTCACCCGCGCAGCAGGCCGCGACCCGCAAGGCGCTGGAAGCGCTCGGCGCGCTGGATGGGGTACGCGTCGAGGCCGCCGAATAGTCCGCCGGCCGAAATACTGATGTTGAGGATGGCAGCGCCGATCCGCTTTTACCTGCGGATGCGGCGCTGCTACATTTTGCGCGCGCCGCGGCGAGCCGCGCCAGCGCCGAAAAGAAACAGACCGACAAGGGGAGGGCCGAAAGTCCCATGAAGGATTTTGCAGGAAAGATCGCCGTCATTACCGGCGGCGGCACGGGGATGGGGCGCGAGCTCGCACGGCAGCTCGTTGCCGAAGGTTGCAATGTCGCGATGTGCGACGTCTCGGAAGCGGCGATGGCCGAGACCAAGCGGCTCTGCGAGGTCGAGAAGCTGCCGCAGGGCCTGCGCGTGACGACCCATGTCGCCGACGTCTCGATCGAGGATCACCTCAAGCGCTTCCGCGACGAGCTCGCCGAGCAGCAGAAGACCGACAAGATCCACTTGTTGTTCAACAATGCCGGCATCGGCGGAGGCGGCAGCCTGTTCACCAACACGCGCGAGCAGTGGGAGCGCACCTTCAACATCTGCTGGGGTGGCGTCTATCTCGGCGTGCGCACCTTCCTGCCGATGCTGGTCGCGGCGGACGAAGCCCACATCATCAACACCGCCAGCGTCAACGGCTTCTGGGCCTCGATCGGCATGAACCAGGCGCACACCGCCTACAGCTCGGCCAAGTTCGCTGTGAAGGGATTTACCGAGGCGCTGGTGAACGACCTTCGGCTGCACGCCCCGCATGTCAAATGCTCGGTGGTGATGCCCGGCCATATCGGCACCTCGATCGTCTCCAATTCGCGCAAGGTGCAGAGCGGCGACGGCTCTGAGCGGCTCAACGCCGACGAGATCGCGCTGACCCGCAAGCGCATGGTGGCGGCCGGCGTGCCTGATGCCGACAAGAAGTCGGACGAGGACATCCAGGCCGCGTTCGCAGAGCGTGCCCGCACCTTCCTCGAGGATGCGCCGACGACGGCCGCGCAGGCCGCGAAGATCATCCTCGACGGGGTCAAGGCGGAGCGGTGGCGCATTCTCGTCGGCGAGGATGCCAAACGGCTCGACGAGCGCGTACGTGCTACGCCGGAGCAGGCTTATGAAAGATCCTTCTACGAAAGCTTCACGCAGGAGGTCGGTTGGCGGCTCGGCTGAGTCGCTACCTTGCTGAGTCTGTCAACGACAGGGCGGGTCGCCTAATGTATGATGAGCATCATTTCAAGGGGCGCAGCAATATTACGGCTGTAATTTTACTGCCATCTCTTGCCACTTTCCGTACTTCGCATGACGATTTGGAATGTCGCGCATGCGGCGTCACAATCGTTCAAGCGATGGTGATGTGAAACGGCTCTCATTCGGCGCACGGCAGCTTGGTTGGTGAACCGAAATAGTTTACTCAGTCAGGGGTAACGCCATCATAAAGCGTAGCTCCCGATGATACCCGCATGCCTCTCCGACGACTGGATCCTCTGCCCGGAGAGAGAGGATATCTCCGCTGAATTCACGCGGCTCTTGACCGCGGCTCAGGAGGGCGGCGCCACCATCGCCGAGTGCCTGATGATCGCGCGTCAGCTCAAAGAGGGCGGCGAGCAATCCTGGCATCGCGAATGGAAACGGCTTGCGCAAGCCAACCGGCAACGCGCCGAGGCCGCATTCGCGGAAGGCCATATGGCGACCGCGCAGCGCAACTGGCTACGCGCGATGAATTACTACGGTGCGGCGGCGATGCCGCTTGATCCGGCGGACGAGCGCCGCTGGGTCGCCGTGCTCGCGATGCAGGAGTGCGCGCGCCGCTTCCTCGCCGCGCGCAAGCCCGGCGGCGAAGTCGTCACGATCGACTGGGCCGACGACGGCCACGCCTTGCAGGGTTATTTCCTGCCGGCGCCTTCGGCCAACGGGCGCGCCCCGACCGTCATCTGCATCGGCGAACCCGGCCATCGCAAGGAAGAATTTCTGTTCAAGCTCGCGCCGCATGCGCGCGAGCGCGGTCTGTCGATGCTCGCGCTCGACCTGCTCGGCGACCAGCGCGACGACTACACCGACACGCTGCTGCAGCGGCGCGATCTCGAAAGCTCGATCGCCAGCGTGATGGATTATCTGGAGACGCGCAGCGACGTCGACTTCGACCGCGTCGCGATCCTGGCCGACGGTTGGGGCTCTTCATTCGTCGCGCGCGCGGTGTTGCAGGAGCCGCGGCTTGCCGCGGCCGTCTGCGACGGCGGCCTCTGGGACCTGCATGAGCGGTCGTTCTTTGCGAGCCGCTTTGCGATGAGCGATCTCAGCATCGTTCCGGTACCGCACTCGCCGCTGATGGCCTCGAGCGTCGACTGTCCGGTGCTGATCACGCTGGGCGAGGACGGCTGGCTCAAGGCCGACCGTGCCCGCCAGATCGTGCAGAAGTCGCAGCTCGGCAGCTCCGACATCGTGCTGAAGGTGTTCACCGCCGCGGAGACAGGCGCGGCGCAGGCGCACGCGGACAATCCGAGCCTCGCCAACGAATACATCTTCGACTGGCTGGAATCGCAGCTCGGTGCTGCCGGCAGGCGAATCTGAGCCGCGGGCTTAGAAGTCGAGCGAGATCCGGACGCAGGCCTTTTCGAGCCGGGTCTTGAGCGTCGCGAGCTTGGTGGTGAATTCGCTCAGTTCGTGCTCGTCGAACTCCTGGAAGACGAATTCGCGAATCGTTTTGTACTGCTCGTTAAGGCTCGCGATGTGCTTCTGCGTCTTGTCGACCAGCGACAGCCGCACCACGCGGGCGTCAGTCGGCGAGGGGCGGCGGCGCAACAGGCCCTTCTTCTCGAGCAGCTTGGACTGGGTGGTGACGAAGGACGGGTCGACATGCAGCAGCTTGGAGACCACGTTGACCGGGACGCCGTCGTCCTTGTCGAGATCGGAGATCGCCATCAGGATCAGCCATTGCGGGCCGCTGATGCCGAGCGTCCTCGCCCAGAACTGACGCAGCTCCTCCAGATGCATGTTGATCGACGATATCTCCCAGGTGAACCGCCTGATGATATCCAGATTGCCGATGGGGCGGAGGCGCGCCCCCTCTTTCCTCGTCGCTGACACAACGTCACTCCCGTGATCTGATTCTTCGCGTCCGGTGTCGTAGCGCGGTCATAGTCCACGCAAGCCTGACCTGACGCAAGTGCAGGGCAGGGTAATTTTGTCACTAAAATTACAAAGATGAGCAACTCAGCATATTGCCTCACCCCCGGTGTTGCGCACGGGGCACAGACATCGCCAAATCACAAAGCTGAGCTAATAAACTATTTTGATTAGCGGAACAGCGCAGGCATATTGACCGCGACGGTGGGGGGTACTCGATCGTCCCGTTGCAGGTGGTTCGCTCACGTCGCTCCCGTCGAATGCGGGTGTGTCCGAAAGCGCGACGCGGCCGAGCGGAATTGAAGAGACGGGGATCTTGGGGGGCCTCACGGTCCGGTCTCCGTAAAATGAGCAACTTGGAGGTTTTATATGAAAGTGGTGAAGAGCCTTTTGCTCGGCACTGCGGCGGGTCTCATCGCCGTAGGCGGCGCCCAGGCGGCCGATCTTCCGGTCAAGGCCAAGGCAGTCGAGTACGTGAAGATCTGCTCGCTCTACGGCGCGGGCTTCTACTACATCCCGGGCACCGACACCTGCGTCAAGCTCGGCGGCTATCTGCGTGCTGAAGTCGCGCTCAATGCCGGCGGCAACTACAGCGCGTCGTACAACAACGTCTTCGCTGCCAACAACCGCCTGACCAACTACTACTCGATGCGCGCTCGTGAAGATCTCAACATCGACACGCGCACCGCGACCGAATACGGCGTCGTCCGCACCTACTTCGACGCGGTCTTCACCTGGACGACCGGCAACTATGTCGGCACCGGTTCGGGCACCGGCGCGACCCAGTACAGCGGCACCCTCGGCCTCAACTCGGCCGGCACCGGCCTCGTCGGTTCGAGCGGCGGCGCGGTCAACGCCACCGACGGCACGATCTCGGGCGGTTCGCTCGGCGTCTACTACGCTTTCATCCAGTTCGCCGGCTTCACCATGGGTAAGGCCGTGTCGCAGTTCGACGCGCCCTGGATCAACTATCCCGGCAACAACTTCGACCAGCTGGTCGGCGGCAGCGGCACCACCAACGGCGTTGC
>Ga0207426_1001142_pt1 | contig 23965 bp, 20 predicted proteins | sample AraplaMF_Cvi_mMS_FD_184265 | JGI IMG/M metagenome (GOLD analysis project Ga0207426, IMG submission 184265) | Arabidopsis root microbial communities from the University of North Carolina, USA - plate scrape MF_Cvi_mMS (SPAdes) (version 2) | ecosystem: Host-associated > Plants > Roots > Endosphere... | reverse complement strand
AAGATCGTCGGCGACGTGATGGGCTCGTTCCATCCGCACGGCGACCAGGCGATCTACGACGCCATGGTGCGCCTCGCGCAGGATTTCTCCTCGCGCTATCCGCTGGTCGACGGCCAGGGCAATTTCGGCAATATCGACGGCGATAACCCGGCGGCCTACCGCTATACCGAAGCGCGCATGACCGACGTCGCGCGGCTGCTGCTCGAGGGGATCGACGAGGACGGCGTCGAATTCCGCGCCAATTACGACGGCCAGTCGAAGGAGCCGGTGGTATTGCCCGGCGGCTTCCCGAACCTGCTCGCCAACGGCGCGCAGGGCATCGCGGTCGGCATGGCGACCTCGATCCCGCCGCACAACGCCGCCGAGCTCTGCGACGCCGCGCTGCATCTGATCGAGAAGCCCGACGCGAAGTCCAAGGCGCTGATGAAGTGGGTCAAGGGGCCCGATTTCCCGACCGGCGGCATCTGCGTCGATTCCAAGCAGGCGATCGCCGAAGCCTACACAACCGGCCGTGGCTCGTTCCGCGTCCGCGCCAGGTGGGAGCAGGAAGAGGGCGCGCGCGGCACCTGGGTCGTCGTCGTCACCGAGATTCCCTTCCTGGTGCAGAAGTCGCGGCTGATCGAGAAGATCGCCGAGCTGCAGGACCAGAAGAAGCTGCCGCTGGTCGGCGACATCAGGGACGAGTCGGCCGAAGACGTCCGTATCGTCATCGAGCCGAAGTCGAAGAACGTCGATCCCGCGCTGATGATGGAATCGCTGTTCCGCCTGACCGAGCTCGAAAACAAGATTCCGCTGAACCTGAACGTGCTGATCAAGGGCCGCATCCCCAAGGTGGTGGGGCTCGCGGAGTGTCTGCGCGAATGGCTCGACCATCTGCGCGACGTGCTGATCCGCCGCAGCAACTATCGCAAGGCGCAGATCGAGCACCGCCTGGAGGTCCTCGGCGGCTTCCTGATCGCCTATCTGAACATCGACAAGGTCATCAAGATCATCCGCACCGAGGATGAGCCGAAGCCGGCCTTGATGAAGGAGTTCAAGCTCACCGAGGTGCAGGCCGAAGCCATCCTCAACATGCGCCTGCGCTCCTTGCGCAAGCTCGAGGAGATGGAGATCCGCACCGAGGACAAGAACCTCCGCGCCGAGCTCAAGGGCATCAACGCGGTGCTCGCCTCCGAAGCCGAGCAGTGGAAGAAGGTCGGCGAGCAGGTCGGCAAGGTCCGCGACATGTTCGGACCGAAGACGCCGCTCGGCAAGCGCCGCACCACCTTTGCCGACGCGCCCGAGCACGATCTCGCCGCGATCGAGGAGGCCTTCGTCGAGCGCGAGCCGGTGACGGTCGTCGTCTCCGACAAGGGCTGGATCCGCACCATGAAGGGCCATGTCGAGGATCTCTCGGGCCTCGCCTTCAAGCAGGACGACAAGCTCGGCTTTGCGTTCTTCGCGGAAACGACCTCGAAGCTCCTTCTGTTTGCCACTAACGGAAAGTTCTTCTCGATCGACGTGGCCAAACTTCCGGGTGGCCGCGGTCACGGCGAGCCGATCCGCCAGTTCATCGATCTCGAGCCTGAGGCCGCGCTGGTCACGCTGTTCGTCAACAAGGGCGGCCGCAAATTCCTGGTCGCGAGCCACGAGGGCCAGGGTTTTGTCGTCAACGAGGACGATTGCGTCGGCACCACCAAGAAGGGCAAGCAGGTCCTCAACGTCGACATGCCGAACGAGGCGCGCGCGGTCACCGAGGTGCTCGGCGACACCGTCGCGGTGATCGGCGAGAACCGCAAGATGCTGATCTTCCCGCTCGACCAGGTGCCGGAGATGGCCCGCGGCCGCGGCGTGCGCCTGCAGAAGTACAAGGACGGTGGTCTCTCCGACATCGCCGTGTTCGAGGCCAAGGCGGGCCTGACCTGGAAGGACTCCGCGGGCCGCGAATTCTCCGCGACCATGAAGGAGCTCGCGGAGTGGCAGGGCACCCGCGCGGATGCCGGCCGCCTGCCGCCGAAGGGTTTCCCGAAGTCGAACAAGTTCGGCAAGGTGATCGGGTAGTCGGGATCTCGTGTCCCGGACGCGCTGCAACGCTCTTGCGTTGCTGCGCAGAGCCGGGACCCACGCCACACGGATTGCTGGGAGACATGGGCCCCGGCTTTGCAGCGCACCGCTACGCGCTGCGCTGCGTCCGGGGCAAGAGAGTGTGGTGCGCGCACCTTTCTCCCCGTCGTCATTGCGAGCGTAGCGAAGCAATCCAGAGTCTTTCCGCGGCGGCAGTCTGGATTGCTTCGCTGCGCTCGCAATGACGAGAGGCGAGAGCATCACGCAAACGCTTGGCAGATAGTCGTGAGTGCATAAGTGTCCGTGTTGATCGGGCACGAACATTGCTTTTTCTTTGCCTGCAAACGAACTCTCAAGAAGAAGCAAAAGGCACAATGTTCAAACTGAAGGCTTTCATTCCGGCGCTGCTCGGCCTCGCGCTGGTGGCGGCGCCGGCGCATGCGGCGGGCAATCTCGTCGCGGTGCTCGAAGCGGAGATCGTCACACTCGATCCGCATTTCTCCACCGCCTATATTTCACGCACGTTCGGCTACATGGTGTTCGACACGCTGTTCGCGAAAGACTCCAAGGGCGACATCAAGCCGCAGATGGTGCAGGACTGGAAGGTCTCGCCCGATGGCCTGACCTATACATTCACACTGCGCGACGGTTTGAAGTGGCATGACGGCCAGCCGGTCACCGCAAGTGATTGCGTGGCCTCGCTGCGCCGCTGGGGCACCCGCAGCGCGCTCGGCCGCCGCATTTTTGCGATCACGGCGTCGCTCGAGCCGACGGATGCGAAAACCTTCGTGCTGACGCTGAAGGAGCCGTCCGGCCTCGTCATCGACGCGCTCGGCAATCCCGTCAGCCCGGTCGCCTTCATGATGCCCGAGCGCATTGCGAAGACTCCCGGCGACCAGCGCATCACCGAGATCGTCGGCTCCGGTCCGTTCGTCTACAGCAAGGCCGATCACCGCACCGGCGACCGCATGATCCTGAAGAAGTTCGCCGACTATGTGCCGCGCCCCGAGCCCGCCGACTTCCTCGCCGGTGGCAAGCGCGTCAATGTCGATACACTCGAGATCCGCGTCATCCCGGATGGCGCGACCGCCGCCTCGGCGCTGCAGGCCGGCGAGATCGATTTCATGCAATATGCGCCGTTCGATTTGCTGCCGCAGCTGGAGAAGAACGCGCGCGTCAAGCTCGTCAACTTCACCGGCGGCAACATGTTCGCGGGAGCCTACCGCCTCAACGCCGCATCGAAGCCGTTCGACGATCCGGAAATTCGCCGCGTGCTGTGGAAGCTGGTCAATCAGCGCGAGGTGCTCGATGCGCTCGGGCTCGATGCGAAATATGCAACGCCCTGCGCGACCTACTTCACCTGCGGCACGACCTATGAGAGCAAGGCCGGCACGGATGCTGCCGCAAAACCGTCGATCGAAGCGGCGAAGGCCGCGCTGAAGGCGACCAAATATGCCGGCGAGCCCGTCGTCGTCATGGAGGCCAACGATCTCGAAGCCCCGCGCGTCTCGGCGCAGGTGCTGGCCGAGCGGCTCAAGGCTGCCGGCTTCAACGTCGATCTGCAGGTGATGGACTGGGCGAGCGTGCTGGCGCGCCGTGCCAAGAAGGAGGGCTGGAGCGTCTATGGCGTCCACGCCGGCGGTTTCGACCTCGGCTCGCCGCTGACCAACGTCATGGTTGCCTTCAACTGCGCCGACTTCACCGGCTGGCAATGCGATGCGCGCATCACGCCGCTGATGGAGGCCTTCGCCAAGGCGCCGGCCGAGCAGGACCGCAAGACGATTGCGGGCGAGATCCAGGCCGTCATGTACGATCAGGCGCCGGCCATTCCGTGGGGGCAGTTCGCCCAGCCCGCGGCCTATCGCGCCACCCTGCGCGGTCTGATACCCTCCGCCATCCCCGTGTTCTGGAACGTCGAGAAGTAACGCGATGTACGATGTCATTGTTGTCGGCGGCGGCTCCGCCGGCGCGGCCGTTGCGGCCAGGCTCTCGGAAGATCCCGCCCGGCGCGTCCTGCTGCTCGAAGCGGGGCTCGACTGGCGCGCTGACGAGGCGCCCTGGGAGGTGCGGACGCCCAACCCGATTCCGATCATCCACAAGCGCGAATATCAGGAGAAATGGCAGTGGCCCGATCTGCTGACGCGCCGGGTGGCGGGGCAGGAGCCGCGCTTCTACTGGCGCGGCAAGGGGCTCGGCGGCTCGTCGATGATGAACGGCCAGATCGCCATCCGCGGCGTTGCCGACGCGTTCGACGAATGGGCGGCCCAGGGCTGCACCGGCTGGTCGGCGAAAGAGGTGATGCCGCTGTTCTCGGTGATCGAGGACGATCTCGAGTTCGGCGACACCGCGGGTCATGGCCGCGGCGGACCGCTGCCGGTCTACCGCGCTCCGCCTGAAAAGTGGGGCCCGATCGACCGGGGCTTGCGCGACGCCGCGCTGGCGAGCGGCTATCCCTGGTGCGCCGACCTCAACGGCCCCGATGGAGAGGGCGTTGCCTGCTATCCCATCAACAGCCGCGATCTGCGCCGCATCACCACCAATGAGGGTTATCTCGAGCCCGCGCGCGGCCGCGCCAATCTGGAGATCCGCGGGCACGCGCTGGTCGATCGCGTGCTGATCAGTGACGGCCGGGCGACCGGCGTCCGGGTGCATATCGAGGGGCAGGGCACCCATGAGATCGGCGCGCGTCAGATCGTGCTGTGTGCCGGCGCGATCCACAGCCCGGCGATCCTGCTGCGTTCGGGCGTTGGACCTGCCGAGGAACTGAAGGCGATGGGCATCGCGGTCGAGCGCGACCTGCCGGTCGGCCGTCACTTCTTTGACCATCCGCTGTTCCGCGCCACGATCCAGCTCCACGAAGATCTGCGGCCAACCGATCCGGACACCCGCCACACCAATTGCTGTGTGACCTATTCCTCCGGCCTCGCCAACGGCGGCAAGCGCGACATGATCCTGATCGCTTTCAACCATCGCGGTGTTGGCGTGCCCGGCGCGATCGGGGCGGGGCTGTTCAACGCCTATTCGCGCGGCACGCTCAAGCTGGCTTCGACCGATCCGTCGATCGATCCCGTGGTCGAGGAGAACATGCTGGCCGATCCCCGCGACATGCTGCGGATGATGGATGCGGTGAAGCGGCTCGCGGTGATCACCTCGCAGCCGGCCCTGTCAGGCATTGCCGACTGGATCAGGCTGACCGATACCGATCTGACGTTGCCGCAGGCCGCAGCGCTGCCGGATCATGAGCTTGACGCGCTGCTGCGGCGGGAGACCGGCGACATCCAGCACGCCGCCGGCAGCTGCCGCATGACCGGCATGAACGATGCTGACGGCGTGGTCAATCCCGATGGCGGGGTGAAAGGCATCGCGGGTCTGCGCGTCGCTGACGCCTCGATCATGCCGTCGGACTGCCGCGCCAACACGCACTTCACGACAGTGGTGATCGGGGAAGCGATTGCGCGGATGATGATGCGGTAGTCCTGCCGCACCAACTCGCGCGTCAGAGTGACAGTGGTAGTGTGGTGCTAGCGGCTTCCACATCGTCATTGCGAGCGCAGCGAAGCAATCCAGGATCTTTCCTCGGAGGGATTCTGGATTGCTTCGTCGCAAGGGCTCCTCGCAATGACGGAGCAAGTGGCGGGGCCATCGCCCTCCCATTCACATTTCAAACAGCAGACGCGCGATCGCATTCCCGCGGCGCGTTTCGCCCGAGTTTTGCTTCTCGTATCGCCCTCGTGAAGACAAGGGCGCAGGGAAGGCCGGGCGCCGGCTGGCACCCGAGATCCGTGCGCGACGAAAATGCACACGGGGTGGACCACAGGTGTCGCCGGTCGCCCGGCCTTCCCTGCGCGAATGGTTTTAACGGTGTCCTTCGTGCTCTCCTCGGGGAGCGTTGCACTATTGCCCCCGTCGCCTTGCAGATGACCGATGCGCGGGCCCGGTCGGGCCGCAGGCATCACCGCTCGACTTGACGCACAGACCCCGGGCGTCAGGACCACACGACTTCTCCGTCCGCACACGTCTTCGCTGGGAATCCGAGAGGTGGCGTGTGCTCGCCCCCGAAGCCATGCGAAGGCGCTGTCGGCGCCGTGTCGTACGCGCGAAGGCCATCGCTCACGGCCAAAGCCGCCCTGCAACGCCTGTCGCGCCCGACGCCGTCGCGTCCATCGCTGCCCAGCCCGCGGTTCGTGACGATCGCGATCCGCCCCTTGTCTCGGGCCAGGGTGCCTTGCGTTTACGACAAATCCGAATTTCGGTAAAGTGGAATATTTGCAGGGGGGAGGCTTGACAGCTCGGCGCTGTTTTGCCCGACGGGCAATTCTTTTCGGCTCCTCAACTGCCGGCGCTACGAACCAGGCGAGGGCGGTGATTTGCAAGCGGGGTCTTGGCCGGCAGGGCGCGAAGCCATTCGCGGAAGCCGACGACTTCAGGACAATCCGCGGTGCCTTCGGGCGCAACCAGCCAATCGCCCAGACCCGATCCCTCGTTGATCCGCTCGCAGCGATAGCCCGGATGGCGACTAAGCCCGCGCGCGATCAGCAAATCGACCTTGCCTTCGACCAGCTCGTGCAGGCCAGCAGGATGCAGCACCCGCAGACCGATGTCCGCATGCGCGTCGCGAAATTCAGCCAAAGCGAGACGGCGCAGGTCGAAGCCGCCGTGAACCCCGAGTTGCAGCAGCACTGTGCCTGCCGGCTTCAATTGCGCGGTCGCGTCCGCAATGTGACGAAAGCCTTCGGTGACCCCGGGCAGATAGGCCTGTCCGGCCGCGGTGAGGATCAGCTGCTTGTGCAGCCGCTCGAACAGTTGCACGCCGAGGCGGGCCTCCAGCGCCTTCACCTGCTGCCCGACGGCGGCGGGCGTCACGTGCAACTCGTGCGCGGCGAGCTTGAAGCTGAGATGCCGCGCGGCGGCCTCAAAAGCGCGAAGCGCGTTGAGCGGTGGGAGGGCATAGGTCATCGCGCGTCAGTTTGACACCGATCGCTTGCGGCCTTGCAATAGATTTCCTTGCGCTGAACCGCAGGAATGATGCTTTGCGCCGCGGCGACGTCGCCGGATACGGTCGGCTCGCAAACCCCGGAGAAGCCCATGCCCGCAGCCCACATCGTCAGCCACAACCCCGCAACGCTCCACCCTCCCGCCGCTGGCTACAGCATGGGGGTCGAACTGACACAGCATCGCCGCCTGCTGTTCATCAGCGGCCAGGTGCCCGAGAGAGTCGACGGCTCGGTGCCCGATGGCTTCGAGGCGCAATGCGAGCAGGCCTGGCGCAATGTCAGGGAGGTGCTCGCCGCCGCCGGTCTCGGCATGGAGCACCTGGTCAAGGTCACGACCTTCCTGACGGACCGAAGCCAACTCGTGCCCAATCGCGCCATTCGCACCAAGGTGCTCGGCGACCACCGGCCGGCGCTGACGGTGGTGGTCGTTGATACCGTCGACAGCAAATGGCTGCTGGAGATCGAGGCGATCGCCGCGGAATGAAGCGGGCTTCACAGGTGACGATCGATCCAACGACATGAGGTTTCCAATGGCCGAGACCATCCATCCGTTCTACCAGTCGCATCGGAGCGCCATGGAGGCCGCCATGCGCCATCGCCTCGATCTCGCCGAAGCGATGTTGCGCCAGCGCGCGCATCTGACCGACATCGACGGGATCAGGCGGGAGGTGATGGAGGAGTTCGACCTCGTCCTCACGCAGACGCCCTATGTCGGCGGTGCGGCAAGCCGCATGAGCGATTTCTTCATGCGGCTGATCGGTTTCATGGCCATCAGCAGGGTGCTCCTGCGCCATGGCGTGCCGGTCCCCGTGATCGGCGAGATCGAGCGGGAGACCTACAAAGCGCAGTTGCTCACCGTGTCGGAAGACGAGCGTCTCGCCGCGGGGCGTCAGTTCATGTCGCCCGAGAACCAGGCCTTGCTGCGCGAGCAGGCCGCGCAAAGCACGACAAGCAGCCATCGAGACGCGTTTCCGGAGGATTTCGTCTACGATTTCGTCGCGCCCGGCCCGGGCGACGATTTTGAGTTCGGCATCGACTACAAGGCGTGCGGCTTCTGCAAATTCGCGGCGCGCCATGGCGACAGGGATATCCTGCCGAACATCTGCGGCCTCGATTTCGACGCCTATGCAACGCGCGGCATCCGTCTGGAAAGGACGCAGACCCTGGCCGGCGGCGCGAGCCATTGCAACTTCCGCTTCTCGCGGATGTCGTCGGACTAGGATCCGCTGTCATGCCCCGCGAAGGCGGGGCATCCCAGTACGCTGCGACCTATCGATTCAACCATAACCGCCGCGGAGTACTGGGTCGCCCGGTCAAGCCGGGCGACGACAGTGAGGGTGGGCTAGCGCCTCAAATCACCCCCGCGAACCGCAGGGCCACGCCCGCTGCGCAACTGCCCGCCAGCACCGTCAGCATCCCCAGCTTGAAGCGGAAGATCGCCGTCGCTGCCGCGATCGCAAGCACCAGCGCCGGCACGTCGACGCTCGTCAGCACCGGCCGGTCGAACGCGAACGGGAAGGCGTGCACCGGCACGGTCTCGCGGAACAGCGTGTGCAGCGCGAACCAGATCGAGAGGTTGAGGATCACGCCGACGACGGCGGCGGTGATCGCGCTGAGCGCGCCGGCAAGGCCGGTGTTGCCGCGCAGGCGCTCGATATAGGGGGCGCCGACAAAGATCCAGAGGAAGCAGGGCGTGAAGGTGACCCAGGTCGCGAGCAGGCCGCCGAAGGTCGCGGCGACCATCGGCGACAGGGCGCCTGGGTCGCGATAGGCCGCCATGAAGCCCACGAACTGCAGCACCATGATCAGCGGGCCCGGTGTGGTCTCGGCCATGCCGAGGCCGTCGAGCATCTCGTGCGGCTTCAGCCAATGATAGTGTTCGACCGCCTGCTGGGCGACATAGGCCAGCACCGCATAGGCGCCGCCGAAGGTCACCAGCGCCATCTTCGAGAAGAACAACGCGATCTGGCTGAACACGTTGGCCTGGCCGAAGGCGGCCAGCAGCGCGATGACCGGCACCAGCCAGAGCGCAAGCCACAGCGCGGCGACGCGGATCGCGCGACCGGTGTCGGGTTTGACGTGATCGGGGACGGCCTCGCCGAGCATGCTGTCGATCACGGCACCGCTGCCGCCAGGACCGTGACCGGCCGGGGCGAATTCCGGCCGGCCTTGTCGCGCGCCGATATATCCGATCACGCCGGCGGCGATGATGATGATCGGGAAGGGGATCGCGAAGAAGAAGATCGCGACGAAGGCGATCGCCGCGAGCGCGATCATGATGCGGTTCTTCAATGCGCGCTTGCCGACGCGGAACACGGCTTCGACCACGATCGCGAGCACGGCGGCCTTCAACCCGAAGAACAGCGCCTCCACGAAGCTGACATTGCCGAAAGCCGCGTAGATGTAGCTGAGGCCCATGATGGCGATGATGCCGGGCAGGATGAACAGCCCGCCCGCCATCAGCCCGCCCGCGGTGCGGTGCATCAGCCAGCCGACATAGGTCGCGAGCTGCTGCGCCTCCGGTCCCGGCAGCAGCATGCAATAGTTCAGCGCGTGCAGAAAACGGCCTTCGGAGATCCACTTCTTCTCCTCGACCAGGATGCGATGCATTACCGCGATCTGGCCCGCGGGCCCGCCAAAGCTCAAGGAGGCGACGCGCAGCCAGACACGGAAAGCTTCGTTGAAGCTGATGCCGTGACCGGCATCAGCTCCTGCTTGAACGTTACGGGTGTCCATTACGCCTTCACCTTGTTGGTCGGCCAGTTGTGGGTCTCGGCGGTGGCGTCGCGGCACCAGCGGTAGAAGGCGTCGTAGAGCAGCATGCCGGCCTCGAGCTGCTCGAGGTCGTCGTCGTACATGCGCGACAGCCCGAGCGAGGCCGCGAGCAGGCCGGGGGCCTCCGGCGCGAGGTCGGGCCGCGCGGTGTCGGCGCCGCGCACCAGCGTCGCGAGCCGAAGCAAAGGCGGCGTGGCAATGCCGAATTCCTCGATCATCACGTCGAAGGTGCAGAGCTCGCCGCGGTGGCTCCAGAACACGTTCTCGATGTCGAAGGGCGCCGCATTGAAGCGCTCGCCGACGGCGACCACCTCGGACGGCGCCACATACAGGAACACCGCGTTGGGATCGACGAAGCGGCGGATCAGCCAGGGGCAGGCGATGCGGTCGACCTTGGGCCGGGCCCGCGTGACCCACACGGTGCGTCCCTTGGCGTCGCGCGGCGGCAGCTTTCTTGTGTCGAGCAGCGGCAGTTTTGCCGCCTTCCAGCCCTCGAAACCGTCCTCCAGGGTTTCTGCCTCGGCGCCAAGCTGCCTCAGCCAGGCGGCCGTGCCCTGCGCCAGCTTGGCGCCGCGCAGGCAGGAGACGATGGCCGAGCGGCCGGCAAAGTCGCCGCCCCATTCCGCGACGGTTTCGTGACTGAGCTTGATGGAGCCGGGAATCAACCGCCGGTCGGCGGCAAAATCCTCCTCCGTGCGGACGTCGATCAAGACAGGAGCGTTGGCCGTGCCGATCAGGCGGGCCAATTTTTCGGATGATATGGTCGTGAATGTAGACATGTTGTTGCGTCCTCGCAAAAATCGAACGGGACGCGATACTTGGGCATGTCGCCTCGTGGGGAGATCGCTCAAATCCCCATGGGCCGATTACAGCTAAACTAAGCGAAACTGTCAATCCGCAGGACGATTGGGCCTTCGAAAATAGCCCGCCGCCGGTCTATAGTGGGCGCCAACACACCTGAATCTTCTGGAGAATTCGATGCATTCCCACTCCATTGAACAGTGGACGCATGACCACGCCTTCCTCGGCGAGAAGCACGAGGAGAACGAGCGGCGCACCTGGCTCGTGGTGGTGCTGACGCTGGTCATGATGGTCGGCGAGATCGTCGCCGGCTCGCTGTTCGGCTCGATGGCGCTGCTGGCCGACGGCTGGCATATGGGCACGCATGCGGCCGCGCTCGGCATTGCCGCCTTCGCCTACCGCTTCGCGCGGCGGCATCTGGGCAATGCGCACTTCACCTTCGGCACCGGCAAGTTCGGCGATCTCGCCGCCTTCTCCAGCGCGATCATCCTCGGCCTGATCGCGGTCGAGATCGCCTATGAGAGCGTGCTGCGGCTGATCAATCCGGTGCAGATCGTCTATGGCGAGGCAATCGCGGTCGCGGCCCTCGGCCTGTGCGTCAACCTCGCCAGCGCGTGGCTGCTGCGGGGCAGCCACGATCACCACCACCACGGCCACGATCATGGCCACAGCCATGCGCATCATGGTCACGACGACCACGATCATCACCACCATCATCACGATAACAATCTTCGCGCCGCCTATGTCCACGTCATGGCGGATGCCGCGACCTCGGTGCTGGCGATCGCCGCGCTGCTGGTGGCGATGTATTCCGGCTGGGTCTGGGCCGATCCGGCCGTGGGCCTGATCGGCAGTGTGGTGATCGCGAGCTGGGCGTTCGGCCTGATCAAGACGTCGGGCGCAGTGCTGCTCGACGTGCGTGCCGACGAGAAGCTGGAGCGGGTGATCCGCGCCCGCATGGAGGTCGGCGAGGATCGCGTCACCGATCTTCATCTCTGGCAGGTCGGCCCCGGCCATTGCGCCGTGCTGCTGTCGGTGGTGTCGGACCGGCCGAAGCAGCCGGCCGTCTACAAGAAGCGGCTGGCGGGGCTGAAGGGCCTCAGCCACGTCACCGTCGAGGTCGAGACCTGCCCGCATTGACGTGATTGGTTGGCGTGGAATTCTCGGGTGCGGCCGGGGTTGATCCTCGGTCGCGGCCGGCATGGCCAAAAGGAGGAACAACAATGATGCCCAGGATCGCGCTCGCACTCGCCGCCGTTTCGCTCGCTCTGTCCAGTCACGCGGCGATGGCGCAATCGGAAAAGAGCGGGGTCGAAAGGCTCTACGTCCTCAATTGCGGGGAGGGCACCGCCGGCGACATCTCGCGATGGACCCCCGGCCTCAACGAGGGCAAGACGATGGACTTCGTCGACAGCTGCTATCTCATCAAGCATGCCAAGGGCTGGTTCCTCTGGGATACCGGCATCGCCGATGCGGTCGCCGCCATGCCGAACGGCCTGACGCCTGCTGATCCCAAGGCCGTTACCTGGCGCCGGCCGAAGACGCTCGCGGCCCAGCTCGAGCAGCTCGGCCTCAAGCCCGATGACGTCAAGGCAATGGCGGTCTCCCATACCCATCCGGATCACACCGGCAATGTCGAGCTGTTCCCGCAGGCCATGCTCTACGTGCAGAAGGCCGAATATGATTGGCCCGGCGCCAACAACGAGCCGCGCTTCAAGCCCTCGCATCCCGTCGAGCTGCTCGCGGGCGACAAGGACGTGTTCGGCGATGGCAGCGTGACCATCCTGTCGACACCAGGCCATACGCCGGGGCACCAGTCGCTGCTGGTGAAGCTGCCGAAGACCGGCGCGGTGGTGCTGTCAGGCGACGCCGTGCACTTCAAAGACAATTGGGACAACCGCCGCGTGCCCAGCATGAACGTCAACAAGGACCAGACCGCGGCCTCGATGCAGAAGATCGCCGATACGCTCGGCAAGGAGAAGGGACAGCTCTGGATCAACCACGACAAGGCCCAGCGCGACAGCCAGAAGATGGCGCCGGAGTTCTACGACTAGCGCTTTCCGGCGGCCCTGTTGCCACAGCGGTGGCAGCAGGGCTGTGCTAGCCGCCTGCAAAGGCTCCGGGACAGGAGACGGCGAGTGGGCGAATGGCTCGGGGTTGCGATCGCGCTGGCGTCGAGCAGCATTGGCGGCACCGCCGCGGCGATCACCCGCTATCTCGTCACCGGCGCCGATCCGGTCCTGCTGGCGATCCTGCGCTGGGGGATCGGCTTCCTCTGCCTGCTGCCATGCGCGCTGCTGCTTCGTGTGCGCTGGCCGCAGCGGTCCGACTGGCCGGCGGTGGCGCTGCTCGGCATCTGCTTCTTCGGCCTGTTCTTCATCCTCTACAACATCGCCGTGTCCTACACGACGGCGGCGCGGGCCAGCCTCGCGCTGGCGACGCTGCCGCTGCACACCATGGTGGTCGGCGCGATCCTCGGCGTGGAGCGGCTCACGGCGCGCAAGATCATCGGCGTCGGCATCGCCGTTCTCGGCGTCACGGCGGCGCTCGCCGCGGGGCTCGCGCAGAGCCCGCCGGGCGCCTGGCGCGGTGAGCTGATCATGACCGCGGCCGTGTTCTGCATGGCGTTCTACAACGTGCTGTCGCGCCCGCTGATGCAGCGCTCCAGTGCGCTCGGCTTTCTCACGGTCGGCATGGGCGCGGGTGCGATGGTGCTGGTGCTGGCGGGGCTCGTGAAGGGCAGCTTTGCGGCGCTTGATCACTTCACGACGGCGCAGTGGATTGCCGGTATCTATCTCGGCGCCGGCGGCGGTGCGCTCGCCTTCATCCTCTGGGTCATGGCGCTGGCGCGGGCGACGCCGACCCGTGTTGCCAATACGATGACGGTCAATCCGATCGCCGCCACCTTGCTGGCCGCACTGCTGATCGGCGAGCCGATCACGGCGAACCTCCTGATCGGGCTCGTCGCGGTGTTCGCAGGCATCTGGATTGCGACCGGCGAGACGAAGCCGGCCTAGCTTTTTGGCGCGGTCACGGCGGGCGGTGCGCCTTCCGGTGTCTTCTTCGGCTTCAGCGTGCCGGCATAGAACGAGACCAGCCACACCAGGAGGAGGGCGAGGAGATAGACGCCCCAGGCCTGCGGCGGCGTTGTTGCCCAGCGCAAGAGGCCCTTGAAGGTGCGGGGCGGGCTGTTGTCGTCGGTCATGGCCCGCTTGTGCGCGAAAGCCGCTCGGCGGTCAATCCGGCCGCGGCGTGGGGCGGATCAGGAACAGCGCCGCCAGTGCCGAGAGGCTGAGCGCGGAGGAGACGATCAGCACCTTGGCGCCCATGACGTCGATCAAGAGGCCGAAGGCCAGCGGCGCCACCGCCTGCGCCATCCGCGCCGGCGCACCGATGATGCCGAGGCGGTAGCCGAAATCCTTGGGGCCGAAGATCGATAGCGGCAACGTGCCCCGCGCAATGGTCAGGATGCCGTTGCCCGAGCCATAGAGCAGCGCAAATGCGCTCGCGGCGGGAGCGCCGAAGATAGCGACGACGGCGGCGCCGACCGGCTGGGTGATGCAGGCCAGCCGCGTCGACCACAGCGGATGGAAGCGGCTGAGAAAGCTCGCTTCGAGAATGCGCGCGGCGACTTGTGCCGGACCGATCAGCGCGCCGGCCGCGATCGCCTCGATGTGGGTGGCGCCCATCGTCTCGAGGATGCGCGGGAAATGCACGGCCATGGCACCGGTGACGGTCCATGCGGCGGCGAAGACGAAGGCAAGCAGGATCATGGTGCGGTCGAGCGGCACGTGCGGCTTCTCGGCGGTCGCCGCCGCCTGCTTTGCGCCCTTGATCGCCGGCAGCATGAAGAAGTTGAGCGGCAGGCCGATCAGGATGTTGGCGGCGGCCCAGGCAAAGCAGGTCTCGCGCCAGCCGATATGGGCAAGGCCCCAGGCGGTGAGCGGCCACCCGACCGTGGAGGCGAAGCCCGCCATCAGCGTGATGCCGGTGATGGAGCCTCGCGCCTCGGTGCCGTAGATGCGCCCCAGCGCGGCGAAGGCGGCGTCATAGAGGCCCATCGCCATGCCGATGCCGAGCACGAGCCAGGCGAACGCCATCACCGCAACCGATTGCGAGACGCCAAGCAGCACGAGGCCGGCGGCGATGATCAGGTTGGAGGCCGACAGCACCTGCCGTCCGCCGACGAGATCGATCTGCCGGCCGATGCGCGGGCCGAGCATCGCCGAGATCACCAGCGAGGCCGAGAACGCGCCAAACACCCAGTTGGAGGAAATGCCGAGCTCGTGCGCCATGGGATCGGCGAGCAGCGCCGGCAGATAGTAGCTGGACGCCCAGGCCAGGGTCTGCGTGGTGCCGAGCGCCAGGATGATCGGAAGCTGGCGCTGGCTCATGGTCTCGTACGTCCTGTCGGCGGTGTCATTGGTTCCATTTGCAGCCGGCCGCGACAGCGCGTCAACAGCACCTGCGGCATATTCGATCTGCTGCAGGCGGGAGCCTTGGTCGCACGCCACGCCCCATGCGTGGCCTTTCGCTCGTCACGAATGCACGCCATAATGGCGCATGCAATTGACCTCGCGCCTAGCGCTGATGAACTGGCTGACCGGCCAGGGGCTCACAGGCCTGCCCGAAAACGAACTGCTCCGCGGGTTCTGCGAGCGCTGCCGCGCCGAGGGCCTGGAACTGTCGCGCGCGCTGGTCGTCATCGACACGCTGCATCCGATCTATGAGGGGCGGGGCTTCCGCTGGAGCGACCGCGCCAGCAACGAGAGCGACATGTTCGAATACGGCTCGACCGCCGAGGGCGATGCCGCCAAGAGCTGGCGCCGTTCGGTGTTCTTCCACATGCTCGAACATGGCCACGACGAGATGGTGATCGATCTCGCCGACGCACCGTCGCTGGATTTCTCGCAGATCGGCGAGCTCGCGGAAAAGGGCCACAAGCACTATCTCGCCTTCGTGCATCGCTTCGGCGAGAACGGTGCGCTCGGGCTGATGGACTGCCTCTATTCCTGCTGGACCACGCGGCGCGATGAAGGTTTCGATGAAGCCCAGCTCGAGGCCCTGCGCGATCTGGTGCCGGTGCTGGGGCTCGCGATCAAGTCGGCGCAGCAGGTCGACATCGCGCGCACGCTGGGCCGCGTCTATCTCGGCCGCGGCGCCTCCGAGCAGGTGCTGGGCGGGCGCATCTCGCGCGGCGTCACCGAGCGCATCAACGCCGTGCTCTGGTATTCGGATTTGCGCGGCTCGACCGGCATCAGCGAGAGCATCGGGCCGGACGAGATCATCCCGTTCCTCAACGATTACGCCCAGGCCGTGATCGACGCGATCCACGATGCCGGCGGCGACGTGCTGAAGCTGATCGGCGACGGCGTGCTGGCGATGTTCACCGGCGAGGACATGGCGCATGCCCGACGTGCCGCGCTGCGCGCCGAGCACCTGTTCCGGCAGAACGTCGCAGGCTTGAACGCGCGGCGGGCCGCCGATGGCCGTCCCACCACCTCCGCCTATATCGGCCTGCATGTCGGCGAGGTCTTCTACGGCAATATCGGCAGCGAGGACCGGCTCGACTTCACCGTGGTCGGCCCGACGGTGAACGAGGTCAGCCGCATCGCCTCGATGAGCCGCTCGGTCGATCGCGAGTTGCTGGCCTCGGCCGAGTTCTACAAGGGCCTGGACGCCGCCGGCCGGCGCTACCTCGTCTCCACCGGCCGCTACGCGCTGCGCGGGATCGGTCGCGCACAGGACCTCTACACGCTCGATCCCGAGGTCGATGCGAGCGAGCCCGTGACGGGGAGCTACGAGCGCTATCTGGCGAATTAGATCGCGCTGTCGTCCCGGCCTAGTGCGCAATTGCGCACGAAAGCCGGGACCCATACCGCGTGATCTATCGGTCGCGATCGGTGCTGGTCCCAACGAGCGCCTTGTCACTGCGAGCCTTCGCCAAACTGCTCCTTGTGGTTATGGGTCCCGGCCTTCGCCGGGACGACGCCTGGGGTCAGCACCGCACCGTGACTTCGTCCCCGACCATAACCGGCTGCCGGTCGAGTGCTGCGGCAGGCGACAGCCAGATCACCAGCGCCTGCACACCGAACACGGCGGCCGCAAGATAGAGGCACGCCTCCGCGCTCCAGAAGCCGCCGACGATGGCGCCGAGGGCCGAGCCGAGCGGGCGGGCGCCGTAGCTCATGATGTTGATGGCGGAGACGCGGCCGAGCAGGCGCGGCGGCGTTACCGACTGGCGCAGCGTCGTGGTCGAGATCACCCACAGGATCGGCCCGACGCCGAGCAGGAAGAAGCTCAGGGCGGCGAGCCAGGGCGAGGGGACCAGCACCGTCAGCGCCATCACCACCGCGGCGACGAAGCCGGTGACCGGGCCGAGACCGACGACCGTGCCGAACGCGATGCGCTTCATCACGCGCGTGGCGAGGAGCGCGCCGATCACCATGCCGACGCCGTACATGGTGAGCACGGTGCCGACGCCCGCGGCGCTCAGGCCGAGATGGCGCACCGCATAAGGCACGAACACCGCGATCTGCAGGAACCAGCCGGTATTGAAGATGAATTGGGTGATGAACACCGGCCGCAGCAGCGGATGGTGAAACACGAAGGCCGCGCCTTCGCGGATCTCCTGCAACGGATGGCGGCGCGGCGAGGGGGCTCGCGCGGGCTCATAGATGCCGGAGAGCAGCACCACGGCGATGGCCGAGAGCGCCGCGGCAAAGCCGAAGGCCAGGCTCGCTCCCCACCATCCGACCAGTGCGCCACCGAGCGCAGGCCCGCTGGCGAAGGCAATGGTGCGCGCGAGCTCGATCCGCGCATTCGCGGCCGGCAGAAGGTCCGCGCTCACCAGCGAGGGCACCAGGGCCGGTGCGGCGACACTGTAGACGACGGTGCCGCACACCGCAGCGAAGCCGAGCAGGGCCAGCAGCGGCAGATTGAGCGCGCTCAGCGCAAGGAGAAGCACGATTGCCGCGAGCGCTGCGGCCCGCAGCGCCTCGGCGCCCGCCATCAGAGCGCGGCGCGAGATGCGGTCGGCGAGCAGGCCGGCCGGAATGGCGAACAGCACGAAGGGCAGGGTCAGCGCGGTCTGCAGCACGCCGGTCTGGCCCTCGGCGACCCCGAGCGTGAGCACGGCGACGATCGGGGCGGCGGCCAGCGCGATCTGCTCGGCGGATTGCGCCGCGAGATTGGACCAGGCGAGGCGGCCGAAGGTGTCGGGAAGGCGCGGCGGATTTGACATGGCTCATTTCCTGCAAAGTCGGATTGGCGCCAGTATCGGCGTCCCGGCGCGGCCAAACCCACCCGCTTTCCGACAGGGCGGGGCAAAACGCGCCCGATGGGGGAACCGATGCGGCTAGATGCAGTTGCAAATGAGTTGCAATAAGGCTCGACTTCGGTATTCTGACCGCATGGATGCACGCTCGCCTGACCTGACCCCCGATGCCGCCGGCTGGCGCGCCGACGCGCCAACCACCAAAAGCCTCGCCGAGGTGAACGCCACGGTCGCCATTCCGGCGGCCGCCCAATGGTGGCGGCGGCTGCTGGCCTTCGTCGGTCCCGGCTACCTCGTTTCGGTTGGGTACATGGACCCCGGCAATTGGGCGACCGACCTCGCCGGCGGCTCGAAGTTTGGCTACACGCTGCTTTCCGTCATCCTGCTCTCGAATTTGATGGCGATCCTGCTGCAGTCGCTGGCGGCGCGGCTCGGCATCGTCACCGACCGCGACCTCGCGCAGGCCTGCCGCGCCACCTATTCGCCTGCGGTGAACTTCCTGCTCTGGCTCGCCTGCGAGGCGGCGATCATCGCCTGCGATCTCGCCGAGGTGATCGGCACCGCGATCGCGCTGAAGCTGCTGTTCGGCATTCCCCTGATCGGCGGCGCATTGCTCGCAGCGCTCGATGCCTTCCTGCTGCTGATCCTGATGAACCGCGGCTTCCGCTTCCTGGAGGCCTTCGTCATCGCGCTGTTGGCGGTGATCGCGGTCTGCTTCGCTGTCCAGATCGTGGCCGCTGCGCCGCCGGTCGCCGAAGTGCTGCACGGCTTCCTGCCGAAGAGCGAGATCTTCACCAATCCGGAAATGCTCTACATCGCGATCGGCATCATCGGTGCCACCGTGATGCCGCACAATCTCTATCTGCACTCCTCGATCGTGCAGACGCGCGCCTATGAGCGCAACGACACCGGCCGCCGCGAGGCGATCAAATGGGCGACGACGGACTCCACCATCGCCCTGATGCTGGCGCTGTTCATCAACGCCGCGATCCTCGTCGTTGCGGCCGCGACCTTCCACAAGAGCGGCCATTCTGATGTGGCCGAGATCGGCCAGGCCTTCGAGCTGCTGTCGCCGCTGCTCGGCCTCGGCATCGCCTCGACGCTGTTTGCTGTCGCGCTGCTCGCCTCGGGCCTCAACTCGACCGTCACCGCGACGCTCGCCGGCCAGATCGTGATGGAGGGCTTTCTCGACCTGCGCCTGCCGCACTGGGCGCGCCGCCTGCTCACGCGCGGCATCGCCATCGTTCCGGTGATCATCGTCACCGCGATCTATGGCGAGCGCGGCACGGCGGATTTGCTGGTGTTCAGCCAGGTCGTGCTGTCGATGCAGCTGCCCTTCGCCGTCATCCCGCTGGTCCGCTTCGTCTCCGACCGCCGCAAGATGGGCCAGTTCGCGATCCCGACCTCCGTTGCCGCGGTCGCCTGGATCGTCGCGGGCGTGATCGTGATTTTGAATCTGAAGCTGCTGGCCGATACGTTGTTCGGCTAAGGCCGCTTGCGAGCGTGGCTGCTAGCAGAGCCCGCTCATGTGCTTGAACTTTAGGAGTGACGGCAGCCCTTGCGGGCTGGTTTTCGGAACAAAGCCCCGCAAGGTCGCCTTCGGGCCCTTCTGCTTGTACTCCTCGATCCCGCATGATGTCGGGCCTTCGTACACAGTCACCGTCACGGCATAGAAATCGGGAAGCACGCCGTCGATCCGGGCCTCGGATTCGACGTCGAAGTTCGGCTGTCGCCAGGTATGGATGATCTTGCGGCCGGGCTCGGGCTTGTCGAACAAGGGAACGTCCGGCGCAACGAGATCGGCGATGTCGCCGACCTTGCCGACCGGCTGGCCGTACTCCCTGAGGAATGTGCGGAGCTTCGGGGGCGGGGGCGTTACCGCGATGCACCGGCCAAAATACTCTTTGCGGCCGGCGTCGCAGGCATGAGCGTCGATGCTCGACGGGATGATCAGCGCGAGTGCGAGGAGAAAAGACGCAGCCGAAGGCGAGCGCGTGCCACTGTTTGCCGCGCGACATCGAACCACGGTGTATTAGTCCTGCGGCTCGGACGTCGCATCGCCCTGCGCGTCGATGCGCAGCCAGCCCGAGGGCGCGAGGCGCTGCTGCGGCAGGAAGCGGGCCTTGTAGTCCATCTTCTTGGAGCCTTCGATCCAGTAGCCGAGATAGACGTAAGGCAGGCCCTGACGTCGCGCGCGGGCGATGTGGTCGAGGATCATGAAGGTGCCCATCGAACGGCTGACCTGGCTCGGCTCGAAGAACGAGTAGACCATCGACAGGCCGTCGCTGAGGACGTCGGTGAGTGCGACCGCGATCAGCTCCTCGCCGCGGCCGGTGATGCCGCTGTCGGGACCGCGCTTGCGGTACTCGATGATGCGGGTCTCGACATGGCTGTCCTCGACCATCATGGCGTAGTCGAGCACGGTCATGTCGGCCATGCCGCCATGACGGTGGCGGGCGTCGAGATAGGCGCGAAACACCGAATATTGCTCGGAGGTCGGCACCGCGCTGCGCTGCTCGCCGATGATGTCGGCGTTGCGCGCCATCACCTTGCGGAAGTTGCGCGAGGGCCGGAACTCGTTGGCGACGACCCGGACCGAGACGCAGGCGCGGCACTGGTCGCAGGCCGGCCGGTAGGCGATCGACTGGCTGCGGCGGAAACCGCCATGGGTCAGGAGGTCGTTGAGGTCGCCGGCGCGCTCCCCCACGAGGTGCGTGAACACCTTGCGCTCATGCCGGCCCGGCAGATACGGGCAGGGCGAGGGCGCCGTGAGGTAAAATTGGGGGGTGTCGCGCGAGTGCTGGGTCAAGGTACGTCGTGGGCCTCCGAAGTGAATATCAGCATCGCGCTACGAAAGCCCTCGGTCAATTGGTCTACTCGGCAGGTCAGATCAGCCAGCTTAGCCGGTTTTGGTTGACAGGCCCTTGATCAGTACGGCCCCACTCAATAAGGCCTTGCCGCCTGCGGCACGGGTGCGCGGACGGAATTGTTGATCACGACCGTCCCCAGCACGAAATCGTGCAGCAGCCGCCGGCGGCCGTTGAACAGGCCGACCAGCACGACGAAGGGCGACAGGAACGACACCGTCACCCAGAACAGCACGGCATGGGTGGCGCCAAGCACGAAATAACCCGGTGCGCCGTACCAGGTGCGCAGTTCCAGGTCCATCACGCGCATGCCGATCGTCGCGGAGGAGGGGCCGCCGATGCAGGCGCCGTAATAGACGATGGCCCAGATCACGGAAGCCGGCCAAGCCAGCCAGAACAGCGCCCAGCCGAGGCCGAGCGTGACCACGCCGAACAGTGCGATGAAGAGGTAGCCGAGGATGACCGGAACGGAGATCACGATCATGTCGATCAGGAAGGCGAACACCCGGCGCGTCGCCACGCCGCGGAACAGTTCCGGATGCAGATACGGATCGTAGGCGTGCGGCTGCACCGCGCCGTCGTTGCGCCAAATGCCTGAATTACCCGAGTCCGACATCGTCCGTTCTCCCAGCGAAGCCCCGTCGCAGGACATGGGAACACGCCATGCCCGCGCCAAGGGCGCGCCGGGGTAGCAAGCCGAAATATTCCGGCGATTCGGGGGCGGGGGAAGTTTAGGAGCGAGCACTCAACCCAGCGTCGTCCTGGCGAAAGCCAGGACCCATTACCCCGAGAAGGAGTGATCGCGGCGAAATGCCCACTACGAGTCTTCGTCAAATGGAAGCCGGTGGGTATGGGTCCTGGCTTTCGCCAGGACGACGTTGTGGAGCCAGGGTGCGCAAACTCGCGCAACTGCCGTAGGGTGGCAAAGGCGCGTCAGCGCCGTGCCCACCATCTGTCCGCTTCGCTCAATGTTGGTGGGCACGCTACGCTTTGCCCACCCTACGAGACCTTACCCTTGGCTTCGCAGCTTCTCCGCGACCTTCGGTGCAAAATAGCTCAGCACGCCGTCGGCGCCGGCGCGCTTGAAGGCGACGAGGCTTTCCATCATGGCGCGCTCGCCGTCGAGCCAGCCGTTGTTCGCGGCGGCGGCGATCATCGCGTATTCGCCGGAGACCTGGTAGGCGAAGGTCGGCATCGCAAAGGTGTCCTTTACGCGGCGCACCACGTCGAGATAGGGCATGCCGGGCTTCACCATCACCATGTCGGCGCCCTCGGCGATGTCGAGCTCGACCTCGCGCAGCGCTTCGTCGGTGTTGGCGCTGTCCATCTGATAGGTGCGCTTGTCGCCGGTGAGCGTCTTGGCCGAGCCGATGGCGTCGCGGAACGGGCCATAGAAGGCGGAGGCGTATTTGGCCGCATAGGCCATGATCTGCACGTCAAGCAGACCTGAGCGGTCCAGCCCCTCGCGGATCGCGGCGACGCGGCCGTCCATCATGTCGGAGGGCGCAATGATGTCGCAGCCGGCTTCGGCCTGCACCAGCGCCTGGCGCACCAGCACCGCGACCGTCTCGTCGTTGAGGATCTTGCCGTCGGAGATCAGGCCGTCATGGCCGTGGCTCGTGAAGGGATCGAGCGCGACGTCGCAGAGGATGCCGATCTCCGGAAACTCCTTCTTGATCGCGCGCACCGCCTGGCAGACCAGATTGTCCGGATTGGTGGCTTCCGATCCCTCTTCGTCGCGCAAGGAGGGATCGGTGTAGGGAAACAGCGCGAGGCAGGGGATGGTGAGCTTCATGGCGCGCTCGGCCTCGCGCACGGCCTGATCGACGCTGAGGCGCTCGACGCCCGGCATCGAGGCGACCTGCTCGCGCTTGTTGCTGCCGTCGATCAGGAACAGCGGCCAGATCAGGTCATCGGTGGTGAGGACGTTCTCGCGCACCATGCGCCGGGCCCATTCGGCCTTGCGGTTGCGGCGCGGGCGGACGGTCAGATCGAGGGCATGGGGCACGGCCGCGCCCTCCCGGCGCGAGACCTCGCGCAATTCGATCGGACGCCCGTATTTGATCGCCATTACTCTTCCTCCGGCTGGAATTATTCTTATACCAGCTCGCATAGTTCCCGTCACCGCGGCTTGACCTGCCGCAAGGGATGGCAGCCGATTGATTTTGCGGGCCGAAGCAGCCAGAAGGGAGCCATGTCCGAGATCTCCACCCGCGATGCGGCCCGCGACAGTGCCAGGGACGCTGCCCGAGACAGTGCCAGAGAAAGCGCGCTGTCGGTGGCGGCGATCTCGTCGGAGCGGCCTGAGTCCGACGACAATGTCTGGACGCGGCGGCTCGTGCTGTTCCTGCGGGTGATGGCACTGCTCTCGATCCTCAAGGGCCTCTATCACTGGGCGCAGGTGACCGGCTTTGTCGGCGGCGAGGACGAGGCGTTCGAGAACCAGTCGATGGCCTGGCAGGCCGCGACCGTCTACTTCGCCGTGATCGAACTCGTCGCCGCCGTCGGCCTGTGGCTCGCCACGCCCTGGGGCGCGGTGGTGTGGCTCACGACCGTGGTGTCGATGGCGGTGATCGAGCTGATGTTCCCGGGCATCTACGGCGGCAGCCTCGTCGTGGTCGGCGTCGAGGTCTTCATGCTCGCCGCTTATCTCGCGCTCGCCTGGATGGCCGCGCGCGAGCGGCCGCCGTAGCGATCGCATCTTGTAGGATGGGTAGAGCGAAGCGAAACCCATCGATGCGGCCGCGCGTGGATGATGGGTTTCGCTTCGCTCTACCCATCCTACGATCTGTTCAGCTCCGGGACACGCACTTGCGGCGTGATGCGCTGCAGAGCCGGAGCCCATCCCTCCGCAATCTCGCTTTGAAACATCTGGGTCCCGGATCTGCGCTTCGCTTGTCCGGGACACGAGAGCGGAGTCGTGCGCGATTGGTTGACCGTTGGTTGCCTCAAATTTGAGGTAAGTTTTCGTTGACCAGTCCGTTCCGCCACAGCTGTTACGGGTGCGTTTCGAAACGGGGCGGGGCTGTTCTGGAATGCGACAGAATGGGCGGACGGAGGGTGAACAGGACCTTGCGAAGGTCAACAGACGGTTGCGAAAAGTCCTTGTGGCACAGGCTTAATCCGCAATTCACTGTCTTAAATTCATGATCTCTTTATTCTCTTATTTAAGCCGATCTTCAAACGAGCCCCTTAAGTTGCACCTATCA
>Ga0207426_1001140_pt1 | contig 24001 bp, 12 predicted proteins | sample AraplaMF_Cvi_mMS_FD_184265 | JGI IMG/M metagenome (GOLD analysis project Ga0207426, IMG submission 184265) | Arabidopsis root microbial communities from the University of North Carolina, USA - plate scrape MF_Cvi_mMS (SPAdes) (version 2) | ecosystem: Host-associated > Plants > Roots > Endosphere... | reverse complement strand
GAGGACGCGCTGCGCGCCGCCGTACGGTCGCTGCTCGCCGACCGCAGCGATCCGGCCACCGTGCTCGCCGGCCTGGAGTCGGACGTCGCCTACGACACCGGCCTGTGGCACTCCCTCGCCACGGAGATCGGCACCGCGGGCCTGCTGGTGCCCGAAAAGCTCGGCGGCGCGGGCGCCACCGCCCGCGAGGCCGCCGTGGTGCTGGAGGAGATCGGCCGCGCCGTCGCCCCCGTGCCCTATCTGACCAGCGCGGTCCTCGCGGTGACCGCCCTGCTCGGCTGCGCCCACGACCGTGCGGACGTCGCCGCGTCGCTCGCCGCGCTCGCCGAGGGCCGCACCGTCGGTGTGCTCGCCGTCCCGCTGCCCACCGCCCCCGGCGGGCTGTCCGGTCCGGCATCCGTACGGGCGGATGCCGGTGGCGCCCTGACCGGCCGGGTGACCTCGGTCGCCGATGCCGCGGCCGCCGAGCTCCTCCTCGTCCCGGCCCAGGGACCCGACGGCCCGGCGCTCTACGCGGTGGACCCGTCGGCGGGCGGGGTGCGCACCGACACCGTCACCCCGCTCGACCTCACCCGCCCCCTGGGCCACCTCACCTTCGACGGTGCCCCAGGCCGCCTGCTGGCCAGCGGGGACCGGGCCAGTGCCACCGTCGACCGCGCCCTGCTCACCGGTGCCGGACTGCTCGCCTCGGAGCAGCTGGGCGTCGCCGAATGGTGTCTGGCCGAAACCGTGCGGCACACCGCCGAGCGCACCCAGTTCGGCCGCCCCGTCGGCTCGTTCCAGGCGCTCAAGCACCGGATGGCCGCCCTCTGGCTGGACGTGGCCTCGGCCCGCGCCGCCGCCCGGAACGCCGCCGACGCCCTCGCCACCGAGAGCCCCGACGCCCCGGTGGCGGTGGCCGTCGCCCAGGCGTACTGCGCGCCGATGGCGGTGCGTGCCGCCGAGGAGTGCGTCCAGCTGCACGGCGGCATCGGCATGACCTGGGAGCACCCGGCGCATCTGTACCTCAAGCGGGCCAAGAGCGATCAGCTCGCCCTGGGGTCGCCGGGGCGGCACCGGGAGGCCCTGGCGGGGCTGGTCGGGATCGCCGCGCCGTAGGGCCGTTTCGAGGGGCCGTGGGCCGGGGTGGCCGGTGGCCGCCGGTCAGTTGGTGATGGCGAAGGTCCGGCTGAAGGCGCGGACCGCGCCGTCGCCGGCGGTCGCCACCTCCAGGAAGTAGCGCTTGCCCGGCGGCACCCGGGGCAGCGTCACCAGCGCCTCGCCGGCCCGCCCGGCACCGGCCTTGGTCGCGACCAGCGCCACCCGCTCCGACTCGCCCCCGCCGGTCGCCGTCCGCAGCCAGACGTCCACCTCCTCGCCCGTGCTGTTGTTCCAGGTCACCACGAAACTGCCGTTCGCCTTGTAGTCGACGCCGGGCTCCGGCGCGGTCACCTCGATCCGCCCTGTCGGGGGCGAGGCGAACTCCTCGGGGTCGGCACTGGCGGCGGGGGCACCGAGGGCGGAGGTGGCGGCCCGCGCCGCCGAGCCCGCATGGCCGGCCGTGGCGGCCATCGCCCGGCCCGCCGCGGGACCACTCTTCCCGGTGTCCGGGCGCGACGGCGCCAGCGAGATCACCAGCATGCAGCCGACGGCGGTGGTGGCGACGGCGACGGCCAGATTGGTGGCCATCGAGGTGGCCCTAGACATCGTCTCCTCGTTTCCTCGGGGGAGGGGCGAGCCGAACATCCCCGGCACCTCGAGCATCAAAAACGACGCGCTGAGCGATCACCTGGATGGACAGTTCCGGCGCGACAGCACCCTGGACGCAAGGGAGAATCCACCGCTCGGGACGGAATTGATCCAGGCTCCGGTGATGTCCTGAAAGTGCGGTTCGGGTAGCGTCGAACACATGAAGACCGCAACTCGTCGCGTGCTGATCGGACCAGTCCTCCTGCTGGTGGCCGCGCTGCTGGCGGTGGTCGCCGCGATGGCACCGGGTGCCCGCGCCGCCGGGGGGCTGGACGAGGCCGCGGCCGCCCTCGAAAAAGGCCCGGTCTACGTCGATCCCCGTGCCGCGGACCAGTTCTCCCGTGCCCAGGCGGACGCGCTGGCCAAGAAAATCAAGGACGCGGACAAGCCGATCTTCGTCGCCGTGCTGCCGCGGGCCGCCGAGTACCAGCCCGGCACCCTGCTCCAGAACCTGCGCACCAAGGTCGGCATCAGCGGCGTCTACGCCGTCGAACTCGGCAACGGCTTCAACGCGGGCGCCGACCCGCGGGTGATGACGCGCAACTCGGTGCAGAACCTCGTCGGATCGGTCAAGAACTCCGACTACCCCACGGTCAACGAGCGCCTGAACAGCTTCGTCGACACGGCCGCACGATCGGCCCACGGCCAGGCCCCCGCCTCCTGGGGCGGCTCCGGCGGCAGCGGCTTCGACACCGGTACGGCGATCGGGCTCGGGGTGCTGGTGGTCGTCGGAGGCGGCGGCGCCTACACCATCGCCCGCCGCAACCGCAGAAGGCGGATCGAGGAGGAGCGGGCCGCGCTGGAGGATCTGCGGGTCGTCGTCGACGAGGACATCACCGCCTTCGGCGAGGAGCTGGACCGGCTCGACTTCAACCCCGGCGAGCCCGGCGCCGACGACGCGATGCGCACGGACTACACCCATGCGCTGGACTCCTACGAGAACGCCAAGTCCGCGATGGCGTCGGCGCAGCACCCCGGCGACGTCCAGGGAGTGACCCAGGCGCTGGAGGACGGCCGGTTCTCGCTGGCCACCCTCGCCGCACGACGCGAAGGACGGCCGCTGCCCGAGCGCCGGCTGCCCTGCTTCTTCGACCCGCGGCACGGTCCGTCCGTCGTGGACGTCCGGTGGGCCCCGGAGGGCGGTGCCGAGCGCACCGTGCCGGTCTGCGCCGCGGACAAGAGCCGGATGGACGACGGGCGGGAACCGCTGGCCCGTACGGTCAGGACCGCGAACGGCGACCGCCCCTACTGGGACGCGGGCCCGGCCTACGGCCCCTGGGCCGGCGGCTACTTCGGCGGCGGCCTGCTGCCCGGCCTCCTGGTGGGCACCCTGCTCGGCAACATGATGATGTCGTCCGCCGCCTACGGCGCCGACTTCGGCGGTGCGGGCGCCGACGGCGGGGACTACTCCGGATCCGACTTCAACAGCGACGACTTCGGCGGCGGCTTCGGAGACGGTGGCGGCTTCGGTGGCGGCGGCTTCGACGGCGGCGGAGGTTTCTGAGCGCTAGGCCTGGACCGCCCGGAGCGGCCGGCGCCCCTCGGCCCGCCCGGCGTACTCAGCGCCCCCTCGGCGGCTCCGAAGCGCTCAGGCCTCCCCGGCCCGCCCCGCCCGCTTGACGCCGAGGAAGCGCCCGTAGCGCGGCCGCGCCGCGAAGTCCGCATAGCGCCATACGGCGGGCCGCCCGGCCTCCCGGCACAGATGCAGGACCTGGTCGGGGCCCAGGTGGACGCCGACGTGTGCGCCGTAGCCCGGTGGCCGGCCGTCGACCGGACCGCCGTCGAACAGCACCAGATCCAGCGGCCCCGGACGGTCCACCCGGTGGGTGGCCCATTCGTCGGCCCAGAGTTCCGCCGAGCGCAACGGCGGTATCAGCAGGCCGAAGTGGCGCAGCACGGCGTAGGCGTAGCGCTGGCAGTTCGCGCCCCCGGCCAGGTCGTCGAAGGGGCCCGGGGCGGGGCTGCCGCCGGGGACACCGGCCGCCCCGCCCACCCCGTATGACGGGCATTCAGGTGTCGTCGCTCCCGGATGGCGGGCACCCGAGTAGGTCACATTGCGCAGCGCCTCGGGAAGCTGCCGGAACGCCACCGTGCCGTGGACGGTGGGGACTTGACGGCCGGGTTCGCGGAACACCCGGACATGATGCCGGGGACCGCTCTCATGCCGCACGCCGCGGTGTCGAGCACGCTCACCACATCGGATCCGACGTGCACTCGACACCGCGAGGAGATCCCCGATGGAACGCCGCTTTCGCAAGGCAGCCCTCTGGGGCGCGGCCGCCGCCACCGTCGTGGCGGCGGCCGGCCCGTTCAGCCCGGCGCACGGCGTGCCCCGGCCCGATCCCTCGCCCAAGCCCTCGCCGCGCGGCATGCTCGATGCGATGCGCCGGGACCTCGGGCTGAACGCGGTGCAGGTGCGGACCCGGCTCGCGCAGGAGACCGATGCGCACCGTGCCGCTGCGGCCGTGCGCCGGACGCTGAGCAGCCCGCCCGCCGGGATGTGGTTCGACCGGACCACCGGCAAACTCGTCGTCGCGGTCACCGGCGCCGCCGACGCCCAGCGGGTGCGGGCCGCCGGGGCGGTCCCCAAGGCGGTGCCGCACGGCCGCGCCGCGCTCGCCGCCCTGATGCGGCAGATCACCGGGCGGGCCGGCGACGGGGTGCCCGGCGTCACCGGCTGGGGTGTCGACGAGCGGGCCAACGGTGTGGTGGTCCGCATGGACCGCACCCGGCGCACCGCCCGGACCGCCGCCTTCGAGCAGTCCGTCCGCGCGCTGGGAGCCCGGTCGAAGATCCCCGTCACGGTCGAGCGCAGCGACCAGACACCGCGTCAGCAGGGCGGCACGGTGGTGGGCGGTGAGCGCTGGATGCCCGGCAGCGAGGGGATCTGTTCCATCGGCTTCTCGGTGACCGGGCCGGGCAGTTTCCAGGGCTTTCTGACGGCCGGTCACTGCACGCTCACCCCCGATCAGGCCGCGTTCGGCAAGGACGGCAGCCGCATGGGGACCTCCAACGAGGGCGGCGAGCACAGCGTCAACGACCGGGAGGGGGACTTCGGGCTGGTCGAGGTCGACCGGCCGGACTGGACGGTCAGCGCGGACGTGGCCGGGCAGGGCGGTACGCCGGTCACCGTCACCGGTGCGCAGGAGGGCCTGGTCGGGATGTCGATGTGCCACTCCGGGCAGAGCAGCGGCTGGCACTGCGGGGAGATCACCCGGGTCGACCAGACCGTGGACTACGGCAACACGGTCATCGAGGGCCTGTCGTTCACCAACGCCTGCTCGGCGCCCGGCGATTCGGGCGGCTCGTACGTCACCCAGCCCAGCGCCCCGAAGGCCCTGGGTGTGCATTCGGGCGGCGGCGCGGCCGGCTGCGGCAACTTCGGCGGTGCCACCCTCACCATCTTCCAGCCGGTGGGCGAGATCCTGGACAGGTGGAATCTGCGGCTGAAGACGGGCAGCCCCTGACGCGCCCCGCCGCCCCCGGCCGTCACCGCCTGCCCGGCCGCCGCACCCGGGCCGGGGAGCGGTCCCGGGAAAGGGCCCCGGCCTCTTGATCTCCGCGCCTACGATGTGAAGCCAGTGGGCAATGAGGTGCCGGGGGCCGATGTGGCGGACTGGCGCCTATGGGGGAGCGGGAGAGCACACATGACAGAAGCAGCGGAACCGGCAGCCGGTACGGACGCGGCGGAGCCGTTCGCCGTCGGGATCACGGTGCGCGGCTACGAGACGGACACCCAGGGCCATCTCAACCAGAGCGTCTATCTCCAGTACGCCGAGCACGCCCGCTGGTCGCTGCTCCAGGCGAGCGGCATCCGCCAGAGCACCATGGTGGACCGCCGCGTCGGCCCGGTGACCGTCGAGACCACCATCCGCTACCGGCGGGAGCTGCGGGCCGGTGACGAGGTCGAGGTCAGCTGCGCGTTCGTCTGGGGCGAGGGCAAGACCTTCCGGATCGAGCAGACCGTCCGCACGACGGACGGGACGGTGGCCGCCGAGGTGAGCGCCGTCTGCGGGCTGCTCGACCTCACGGAGCGCAAGCTGCTCCGGGACCCGCGGGCGGCTTTCCGTGACCTGGCCGACCGGCCCGCGCTGCTGGGTCTCGCGGACGTCTGAGGAGCGTGGCCGGCGGTGCCGCGCCCGCGCCGTACGGCGGCAGCGGGCGGGGCCGCCGACACGAAAGGGTGAACCCGTTCATCCATTGCGCTGCCTGGAGGTCACGGCGGGCACCGGGCTGATCCACGTTTGAGCCGTCGGGGGCATCACACGCACCCAGCGAAAGGCTCCTCGTGGACACCCAGATAGTCCAGGTCAAAATCCATCCCGCCATCGGCATAGCCCGGGTCGGCAACAGCGACACACCCCCCTTCATCGGCCCGGAATCCCCGGACCAGCCGCCGCTGCCGGCCGGCTCGTACAAGGACAGTGCCGGGAAGGTCATCCGGCAGGCCGCCCGGTTCCGGGTCTATGGCTACAACCAGGCCGGGGAAGCAGTCCGGGAACTCAAACTGGGCGAGGCGGGGGTCACCGAGATCAAGTGGTCGGTGCACCTGGCCAACAAGAAGGCCGCCTGGTACCAGTTCCATCTCGCGCTCGACATCGATGAGGCCGGCGGTCTCCAGGAGACCCAGCTGCGCCGCCGGAACTTCGACGTCCGGGGAGCCGACCGGAAGAAACTCGTCATCGACGCCGGCCGCAAGGAGATCCGCGCCTCCCTGCACGAGAACGCCGCCCTCGCCGGGAAGATCATGAACCGGGCGGTCCCCCTGGGATCGATCACCACCCAGACCGACGGCCGCCTGCTGGTCGTCGGCGGCGTCGGCAAGTCGGCCTCCTACGCCACTCCGGAGAAGCCGATCTCCGGTGTCGCCAACAACGACACCTGGTACGACGACGTGTCCGACGGCCCGGTCACGGCGGAGGTCACCATCGGGGGCGTCACCAAGAGCGCCAGCCCGGCCTGGGCCGTGGTCGCCCCGCCGCACTTCGCGCCCGGTGTGAAGACCGTCCGCACCCTCTACGACGTGCTGTACGACGTGTTCGTCACCGAGCACACCCTGCCCGCCGTGCCGCAGATCTCGTACCCGGACCACATCGAACCGATGCTGGACCGGTTCTGCCAGCTCCAGTGGGTCAACCACGGCTTCGCCACCCAGTTCGGCCGGTCCGGCCCGTACGACTTCCGCGACCCGGCGATGCGCAAGCGGCTCGCCGACCCGGGCGAGGCCAGCCGCGAACTCCGCCGGCAGATCTATGTCCAGATGCGTGACTACTACCGGGACGGGACCTCCCCCCTGCCCTGGCCCTGGCTCTACGGCGACGCCATGTCCAGCGGCAAACCCACCTCCGTCCGGCAGCACATCAAGATCTCCAATGAGCAGGACCGGATGCTGGCCCAGTGGGCCGACGGCCACTTCACCACCGGCCCGCCCCGTACGGGTCACCCGGACGTGGACACCGCGCCGGTCGCCGCGCAGCCGGGTCTGCTGGACCGGGGCGCGCTGGAGAACTGCGCCGCCGACGCCTTCCACCCGGGCTGCGAAGTCACCTGGCCGATGCGGCACAAGACCCTCTACTCCGAGCCCTTCCGCATCCTGCACCGCACACCGGAGAACCCGGAACCCGACTACGGAGACGCGCTCACCGTCCAGGAGGCCCTGGGCAAGACCGGTCCGCTGCACGCACAGGGGCCGGGCGACCTCACCCGCTGGATGGCCGCCCCCTGGCAGTGCGACGCCGCGAGCTGCCGCTCCGGCTACCAGGTACGGTCCGGGCTCGGCCCCCGCTACAGCCCCTACCTGCCGACCTTCTGGCCCGCCCAGGTGCCCAACCATGTGCTCAAGCAGTCTGACTTCACGACTGTCAACACCCCGCCGAGCGGTTCCGACGACAGCGTCAGGGAGAAGGCCTTCGAGAACCGGGCGGTCTGGCTGCGCGGCCTGAAGGGCACCGACTTCAACAAGCAGCGACGGCAGATGATCGATGACTGGTACAAGTTCGGCATCGTCGAGACACACGAATACACCGTGGGCGACGGCAAGTTCCCCCGACACATCCAGGTGGAGTCCGAGCCCGGTTATCCGCCGGCCCTCGACCACGCCAACCTCGTCAACATCCAGGTGCCCGAGGCGGGCGCGCCCCAACTGGCGGGTGTGGCCGACGCCTGGACCGGCGAGGTCCCGGCCGAGACCGTCGAGGCCATGCTCGTCCAACAGGCCATCCAGGAAGTCGTGGACGCGACCGGCCGGGACGAGACCGAGATCGCCGCCGGATACCTGGAGAAGCTCGACCCCTTCCACGGCGCCCAGTGAGCCCCGCCCCCGCCCCCGCCTACGACGTCGTGGTCGCGGGCGGTGGCCCGGCGGGCTGTGCCGCCGCGCTCACCCTCGTCCACGCCGGCCGGACGGTCCTGCTGGCCGACGCCGGCACCGGCCCGCCCAAGGCAGGTGAGGCGCTGGTGTCCATGGGCCGGCTGCTGCTCGCCGACCTCGGTGTCGCCGAACCGGTGCTGGGCAGCGGCCACTTGCCCTGCCACGGCAACCTGTCCGCCTGGGGCTCGCCGGAACTGCACGCCGTGGACTTCCTCCACGACCCCTACGGGCACGGCTGGCACCTGGACCGTCCGCTCTTCGACCGCCGATTGCGCGCCGCCGCCCGCGCGGCAGGCGCCGAGGTCGCCGAGCACACCGCCGTACGGAGCCCCTCCCGGCAGTCGGACGGCACCTGGCGGCTCGCCCTGCGCGACCGGGCCGGCGGGGCCGGGGACCGTACGGTGCGCTGCCGCTGGGTGGTGGACGCCACCGGGCGCGGCGCCGCGATCGCCGTTCGCTCCGGCGCCCGGCGGCGCACCGGAGACCAGCTGACCGCCCTCCACCTCACCCTCGACCCGGCCCCGCAGACCCCCCTCGACGGCCGTTCGCTGGTCGAGTCCGACCAGGACGGCTGGTGGTACACCGCCCTGCTGCCCTCCCGGCAGCGTCTGGTCGCCTACTTCACCGACCCCGATCTGCCCGTCGCCGCCGCGCGCGGAGCCGAGCGGTTCCGCCGGCGGCTGCTGGCCACCCGGCACATCTCCCGCCGGGCCCGCCCGCACGGGCTCACCACTCTGCGCCCGCCCCGCCGGGCCGCCGCCCACAGCGCCCATCTGGACCGGGTGCACGGCGACGGCTGGACGGCCGCCGGGGACGCGGCGGCCGCCTTCGACCCGCTCAGCTCCCAGGGCATCCTCACCGCCCTCTACACCGGACTGAGCGCGGGCCAGGCCGTCGACGCCCGGCTGCACGGAGACCGGGCGGCCCTGGCCGACTACGCGGCCCGGGTCAGCACGGCCCGTACCGCCTACCAGCACGGCCACCGCGCCGTGCACGCGCAGGAAACCCGCTGGCCCGACCGGCCCTTCTGGACCCGGCGGCAGCGGAGCTTCCACCACAACCCCCACCTATGAAAGGCGAGACCACACCATGACCCCCACCCCCGCACACGAGCACATCCACCGCTTCCTGCTGCTGGGCAAGAAGAAGCTGTTCTTCTACCACCTGGCGCTGTACAACCCCCAGTCCGGCCACAACTACCAGGCGGTCTTCAGCTTCTCCATCAAGGACAACGGCGAACTGCGGAACATGTACCTGAAGGACCTGGCGCAGCACGAGAACGAGCGGGTCTTCTACTCCCTGCGCTGCCCGCACCACTTCGAACTCCCCGAGCTCCAGCAGGGCAAGGAGTTCGGCGTCCACCTGGAGCGGGTCGTCGTGAAGCCGGACGGCAGCCGCGACTTCCAGCAGATGACCACCGCCGAGACCATGGTGGACTGCAAGCGGGAGGACGTGCTCTCCTTCCGCAAGCTCGGCAATCTGCCCTACCCCGAATACCTCACCTACCTGGTGTTCGGCGAGGGCGACGAGGTCCACCTCGCCCACCAGCTGGCGGAGCGCCCCAACTGGGACGAGGCCCTCACCATCGCCCCCGCGCAGCCCATCGACCCGGCGCTGCTGAAGAAGGTCCCGACCCTCGTCATCGACTCGATCAGGGACGCCCACGACAAGCTGATCGAGAGCCCGCTGAAGAAGGGGCAGCAGTACCAGGGCAGGATCGACGGATCCGGCCCGGTGGTCGACTTCACCGTCGGCCGCCAGGCCTGGTGGAACCACACCAGCCTCAACAGCTGATCGACAGCGCTTCGTTGACGCCCTGACCCGGACCGGTCCGCGACACCGCCGCGGGCCGGTCCGGCCGGGGCGTGCCTCACGCCTGCCGCGTCGGCAGCACGATCGCCTGGCGCAGGTTCACATGGCGGGCGCGGCTCGTCGTGTAGGCGATCAGGTCCGCGATGTCGTCAGCCGCCAGACCGGTCAGCGCGTCGAACATGCCGTCCAGCTGACCGGCCAGTTCCGCGTTGTCGACGTGGTCGGCCAGTTCGGTGTCCGTGAGACCCGGCTCGATATTGGTGACGCGGACATCACGCGGGCCCAGCTCCGTGCGCAGCGACTGCGAGAGATAGGTCAGCGCGGCCTTCGTCGCGCCGTACACCGCGTAGTGGGGGAACGCGATATGCGCGCCGATCGAGGAGATGTTCACCAGGTCCGCCGTCCGGCCCGCCTCCGCCACCGCGATCAGGTCCGGAGTGAACGCCCGGATGACCCGCAGCGCGCCGGCCACATTGGTGTCCAGCATGCGCTGCCACTCGTCGGCGCGGCCGTCGGTGACCGGGTTCGGCAGCATCACGCCTGCCGCGTTGACCACCAGATCGACCTGCCCATACGCGGTGTGCACCCGCTCGGCCGCCGCGTCCACGGAGGCGGCGTCGGTGACATCGGTGGCGACCGCCAGGGCCTGCCCGCCGGCCTGCTCGATCGTGCCGGCCAGCTCCGCCAGCCGCTCGGCCCGGCGGGCGAGCAGCGCCACCCGCACACCGTGCGAGGCGAGCAGCCGGGCGGTGGCCTCGCCCATACCGCTGGCGGCTCCGGTGACGACAGCGGTGCGGCCGGCGAGGGTGTCGTACGACATGGGGAACTCCTGGGCTGGTGGTGAGTGCCGCCGGGTGTCTCCCGGGGCGATCACCACACTGCGCCTTGCCACCGCACTTACCCAGGGCTGCCGTTTTCCTGGGTCCGGCAGTACCAGGATGGGAGCGTCGCCGGCGCCTAGGATCAGCGCATGGATATATCCCTGACGGGGGAACTCGGCGACTTCCTGCGTTCCCGGCGCGCCCGCATCCGGCCCGAAGAAGTCGGGCTGCCGGGGCATGGACGGCGGCGGGTTCCGGGCCTGCGCCGCGAGGAGGTCGCCCAGCTCGCGGGCGTCAGCGTCGACTACTACATCCGCCTCGAACAGGGCCGCGGCCCCTCCGTGTCGGACGCCGTACTCGACGCCATCGGGCGCGTCCTGCGCCTCGACGACACCGAGCAGCAGTATCTGCGCACGGTGGCCAGGCCCGCCGCCCGCCGCACGGCCGCCGCCGGGCCCGCGCCCCAGAAAGTCCGCCCCGGACTGCGCATCCTCCTGGACACCATGGAGAAGGCACCCGCGTTCGTACTCGGCCGCCGGATGGATGTGCTCGCGTGGAACGCCCTGGGCGACGCCGTCGCCGGCTTCTCCCAGATGCCGGCCGCGGAGCGCAACATGCCGCGCCAGGTGTTCCTCAACCCGCAGGCACACGAGCTCTATCCGGACTGGCCCGCGGTGGCCGCCGAGACGGTCGCCTATCTGCGCCTGGACGCGGGGAGCCATCCACGGGACAAACGACTGGCGACCCTGGTGGGCGAACTCTCGCTGGGCAGCGAGGACTTCCGCCGGTTGTGGGCGGACCACCAAGTCAAGGAGAAGACGTACGGGGCGAAGCGGATGCGGCACCCCGTGGTGGGTGAACTCACCATGCCGTACGAGACGTTGACGGTGACCGGGGAGCCGGATCAGATGCTGGTGGTCTACACGCCGGAACCGGGTTCCCGTACGGCGGAGCGCCTGACCCTCCTGGCCAGCTGGGCGGCGAGCCCGGCGGTCTGAGGGGGAGGCCTCCCCGGTCGCACACCGAGGCGTCTCACCATGCACAACTCCCCGTGCCACCAGGAGAGTTCACGGATCCGCTGTGACATTGCACCGGCCCGCCGCGCCTTCCCGTCACGCCTGTCACCTGCGCATACTCCAGGACCGCCGCACCGTGCACCGCCGGGCGGCGAGGGCCGATCCGAGGGGGAATCGATGAGGAAAACGATGGCGGACACGGTCGCGGCGGCGGCCGCGGGCACCTGGACGCTCGGTGATCTGGAGGTCAACCGGCTGGGCTTCGGCGCCATGCGCCTGACCGGCAGCGCCCCCTTCCACCAAGGAACCCCCAGCGACCGGGACCGGGCGATCGGGGTACTGCGCCGCGCGGTCGAACTCGGCGTCAACCACATCGACACCGCGGATTTCTACTTCTCCCGGCTGCGCTCCGCCAACGAACTGATCAACTCGGCGCTGGCGCCGTACCCGGACGATCTGGTCATCGCCACCAAGGTCGGCCCGGCCAGGGACGCCGACGGTGCGTGGACCGCCCCCGCGCGGCCCGACCAGCTGCGCGGCCAGGTCGAGGCGAATCTGCGCGGGCTCGGCCGCGACCACCTCGACCTGGTCAACCTGCGCCTCATGGGCCAGGACTCCCTCGGCGAGCACTTCGGTGCCCTCGCCGAACTGCGCCAGGCCGGACTCATCCGCCACCTGGGCATCTCCCATGCCCGCCCGGAGCACCTCGCCGAAGCGCTGACGATCGCACCGGTGGTGTGTGTGCAGAACCGCTACGGCATCGACCTGCCCGGCGGCGCGCCGATGCTGCATGACTGCGCGGCGCGGGGCATCGCGTTCGTGCCCTTCTTCTCCGTCGCCGGGGCCGGATGCGAGGCGGGCGCCGTCCGCCCCGAGCGCGACGAGGTCCGCGCCGTCGCCCGCGCGCACGGGGTGTCACCGGCACGGGTGCGACTGGCCTGGGTCCTGCACCAGGGCGCCCATGTGCTGGCGATTCCCGGTACCGGCCACCCCGATCACCTCGTCGACAACGTGGCGGCAGGCGCACTGCGGCTGACGGAGGACGACCTCACGCTCCTCGACGCGACCCGCCGGCCGGCGGACTGACCCGGGTCACCGGCCCCGTCCCGGCACCACCATCACCTCGGTGCCGCCTGCCTCCCGGTGTGATCAGGGTGATCTGCGCGGTGAGCCGCTGGTGCTCTGCGCCAACCCCGGGGTGCTGCGGGCGGGTTGAGGCACCGGGGGTCGGGTTTCGGTCGCCGCCGCGGCGGCGGAGCGGCCTGGCGGGGCCGGTATGTGGGCGGCGCGGGGCGGCAAAGCGCAGGTCGGCGCGGGGGTAGCGGGGGCACGGGGTGGTCCGGGGGCCGCCGTCGTGACCTTGGCGCATTCAACCACTGCCTGTTGCAGTTGCGTTGACAGTGCACGGGGGTGGCCTCACGATGCAACGCGGCATCAGCGGCTACCGCTGGTTACCGCAGGTGGCAGTGGTCAGCGTGTTTGCCCCCGGCAGAAGGAGCGCCCGTGGTCCCCCGGCCCCCGTTCCCCGGCACCCCCCTTTCCCGATCTACCGGCCCGGACGCTCAGCCCGCCCCCGCCGGGCGCGAGGCCGCCGCCCGCGATCTCGTCGTGGCGCTCTCGCCGTTCGAGGAACCGGGCGAGCGGATCGTTCTCGCGGCCGCCCGCGCGGGCGCGCTGGGCCTACTGGACCTCGGCCGGGACCCCGGCCCGGCGCGCGCCGCGCTCGCCCGTCTCGGGGAGCTGCCCTACGGCGTACGGATACCGGTGGGGTGCCCGCTGACGCCCGCCGATCTGCCCGCGGCGGTCGACACCGTGCTGCTCGCCGACCCGCGGGCCTGGGCCGCCCCCGGGCCGCACGTCGCCCCCGTGCCAGAGGCCGCCCCCGAGCCGGGCGCCGCCCCCGCCCACAGCCCGGCCCCCGGTCGGCCGGAGGACTGGGCCGACGGCGGGCGGCGCCGGGTCTGGGCCGAGGTCACCAGCCCCGAGGAGGCCGCCGCGGCGTGTGCCGCCGGGGTCACCGCGCTCGTCGCCCGTGGCCATGAGTCGGGCGGCCGGGTCGGCGAACTCACCACCTGTGTCCTGCTCCAGCGCCTGTTGGCCGACCCGTCCGTGACCGTGCCCGTCCTCGCCGCCGGGGGCATCGGCCCGCACACCGCCGCCGCGGCCGTGGCCGGCGGGGCGGCCGGAGTACTGCTCGACTCCCAGCTCGCGCTCACCACCGAGGGCGAGGAGCGGCTGCCCCGGGCGGTCGCCGCCGCGATCCGCGCCATGGACGGCAGCGAGACCACCCTCGTCGCGGGCCACCGGGTCCTCACCCGCCCGGACCTCCGCCCGCCCGCGGTTGGCCACCAAGCCGGGGAGGCACAGGACGGGGCAGCGGACGGCGGGGGAGCGGAGGCCGGAACCACCGGCCGCGACCCCGGCCGTGACCCCGGCCGTGACCCCGGCCGTGACCCCGGCCGTGACCCCGGCCGTGACCCCGACCCCGCCCGGATCGCCGCCCGCCTGGGCGCCCGGGACCTGCGGACCCAGCTGCTGCCCATCGGCCAGGACGGTGCGTTCGCCGCCCGGCTCGCCGCGCGCCACCGCACCACCGGCGGCATCGTGCAGGCCGTACGGGCCGCCCTCACCGGTCATCTCGACGCCGCGGCGCGCCTTCGCCCGCTCGCCCCCCGCCCCGGTGCCCGCCATCTCCCGGTGGCTCAGGGGCCGATGACCCGGGTCAGTGACGAGGCCGCGTTCGCCGCGGCCGTGGCCGCCGAGGGCGGGTTGCCCTTTCTCGCGCTCGCCGTCATGGACGGCGCACAGGTACGCCGCCTGCTGGCCGAGACCGCCGAGCGGCTGGGCGAACGGCCCTGGGGCGTCGGCCTGCTCGGCTTCGCCCCGGCCGAACTCCGGCGCGAACAGCTCGCGGCGGTGGCCGAGTTCGCCCCGGAGTACGCCCTGATCGCCGGCGGCCGGCCCGCCCAGGCCGCGCCCCTCGAAGCCGCCGGGACCCGGACCTATCTCCATGTCCCGGCGCCCGGCCTGCTGGAGCGCTACCTCGCCGAAGGCGCCCGGCGGTTCGTCTTCGAAGGGCAGGAGTGTGGGGGGCACATTGGCCCCCGGGCCAGCTTCCCGCTGTGGGAGGAGCAGATCGAGCGGCTGACCGTGCATGCCCGTACGCATGGCGGGACGGCCGAGGAGCTGGACGTGCTCTTCGCGGGCGGTATCCACGACGCCCGTTCGGCCGCCATGGCCGCGGCCGTCGCCGCGCCGCTCGCCGAACTCGGTGCCCGTATCGGCGTCCTGATGGGCACCGCCTACCTCTTCACGGAGGAGGCCGTGGCCACCGGCGCCGTGCTCCCCGGCTTCCAGGACACCGCCCTGGCCTGCGACCGGACCGTACTGCTGCGGACCGCCCCGGGCCATGCCACGCGCTGCGCCGACACCGCCTACACCGAGGACTTCGCCGCGGCCGACCGGCGCCTGGCCGCCCACGGCACCGATCCCCGGGACCGCTGGGAGGAGCTGGAGCGGCGCAACCTCGGACGGCTGCGGATCGCGAGCAAGGGCCTGCGGCACACCGACGGCGGGCCGCCCGCGCCCGTGGGGGAGCGTGACCAGCGACGGGAGGGCCTGTACATGCTGGGCCAGGCCGCCACCGCCCGCCACGCCACCACCACCGTCGCCGCGCTGCACACGGCCGTGACCGATGGAGCCACCGCCCAACTCGCCTCGCGGGCAGCGGAGTTCCAGCCCCCGGCCGCGCAGCCGGCCCACCGGGACACGGCGCCGCTGGACATCGCCATCGTGGGCATGGCCTGCTGCTATCCCGGCGCGCCCGACGCGGCCCGCTACTGGTCCAATGTCGTCACCGGCGTCGACTCCGTCACCGAGGTGCCCGCCGACCGCTGGGACGCCGCCACGTACCACGACCCGGACCCCGCGCGGGCGGGCGAGCGCACCCCGTCGCGCTGGGGCGGCTTCCTGCCCGCGCTCCCCTTCGACGCCCTCGCCCACGGCATCCCCCCGGCCTCCCTCACCGGCATCGAACCGGTGCAGCTGCTCGCCCTCGACGCCGCCGCCAAGGCCCTCGCGGACGCCGGATACGCCGGCCGCGACTTCGACCGCGCCCGTACCAGCGTCGTGTTCGGCGCGGAGGCGGGCACCGAACTGGCCGGTGCCTATGGGCTGCGCGCCCTGCACCCGGCCTACCTCGGCGATCTGCCGCCCGCACTCGACGCCGAACTGCCCCGGCTGACCGAGGACTCCTTCCCCGGTGTGCTCGCCAATGTCATCGCCGGACGGATCGCGAGCCGCCTGGACCTGGGCGGCGCCAACTGCACCGTGGACGCCGCCTGCGCCTCCTCGCTCGCCGCACTCGACCTGGCCTGCCGCCAACTGCGCGACCACGACGCCGATATGGCGCTGTGCGGCGGCGCCGATGTGCACAACGGCATCAACGACTACCTGATGTTCGCGTCCGTGCAGGCACTGTCCCCGACCGGCCGCTGCCGCCCGTTCGACGCGGCGGCCGACGGGATCGCGCTCGGCGAGGGCGTCGGCTGTCTGGTCCTCAAACGCCTCACGGACGCCGAACGGGACGGCGACCGGATTTACGCCGTCGTCAAGGCGGTCGGCACCTCCAGCGACGGGCGGTCCCTCGGACTGACCGCACCACGGCCCGAGGGCCAGCGGCGGGCCCTGGAACGCGCCTACCACCGCGCCGGGATCAGCGCCGCCCAGGTCGGCCTCCTCGAAGCCCACGGCACCGGAACCGTCGTCGGCGACACCACCGAACTAGCCGTCCTCACCGAGCTGTTCGAGGCCGCGGGCGCGGACCCGGGCAGCTGTACGCTCGGCTCGGTCAAATCGCAGATCGGGCACACCAAATGCGCCGCCGGCCTGGCCGGACTGATCAAGGCGGCCCGTGCCGTGCACGCGGGAGTGCGGCCGCCGACCCTGCATCTGACCCGGCCGGCCGAGGCGGACACCGGCCCGTTCCGCTTCGACACCGGCCACGCCCGGCCCTGGCCGGTCCCCGCGGCACGCCGTATCGCGGGAGTGAGCGCCTTCGGCTTCGGCGGCACCAACTACCACGCGGTGCTCGCCGGTTACGACGGCGCTCCCGAACCCGCCCACGCCCTGACGGACTGGCCCGCCGAACTCTTCTGCTTCCGGGGCGCCGACCGGTCCGCCGCCGTTCGCGCCATGGACCGTCTCACCGCCCGGCTGGCGGAGAACGACCAGGCCGGACGCCCGTGGCCGCTGCGCGACCTGGCCGCCGAGACCGCGGCGGCGGACGGGCCGGTCCAGGTCTGCGTGGTCGCCGCGGAACTCGACGATCTCGCCGCCAAGCTGGTCCCCGCCCGCCAGTTCACCGCCGCCGACGGCGTCTACCCGCGCACCCACGACACCGACCCGGGCCGGCTCGCCTTCCTCTTCCCCGGCCAGGGCAGCCAGCGCACCGGCATGCTCGGTGAGTTGTTCCTCGCCTTCCCGGCGCTTCGCGGCCTCCTGGACGACGCCGATCCGGACTGCGTCGCCGCGATGTTCCCGCCCGCCGCCTTCACCCCCGAACACCGGGCCGCCCAGCAGGCCGCCCTCACCGACACCCGGGTCGCCCAGCCGGCGCTCGGCCTCGCCTCGGTCGCCGCCCACCGGCTGCTCACCACCCTCGGGGTACGCCCCGACTGCACGGCCGGGCACTCGTACGGCGAGCTGACCGCCCTGTGGGCGGCGGGCGCCTACGACACCGAGGCGCTGCTCCGGCTCAGTGCGCGACGCGGCGAGGCGATCCTCTCGGCCGCCGGCGACGACCCCGGCGCGATGGCCGCCGTGGTGGCCGCGCCCGGCCGGGTACGGGAGCTGACCCGCGACACCGGTGTCGTCGTCGCCAATCACAACGCACCCGAACAGAGCGTGATTTCCGGCCCCACGGACGCCGTGGAAGCGGCCGTGGCGGCGCTGCGCACGGCCGGCGCCGAGGCGCGCCGCCTGCCGGTCGCCTGCGCGTTCCACAGCCCGCAACTCGCCGCCGCCCGCGACACACTCGCTGCGGAACTGTCCGCGACCGAGGTGACCGCGCCCGCCCTCCCGGTCTGGTCCGGCGCCACCGCGCGCCCCTACGCCCGCGAGGCATCCGCGGTACGGGACACCCTGGCGGACCAGGTCGCCGCGCCGGTGCGCTTCGTGGACCAGATCGAGGACATGTACGCCGCCGGGATCCGCACCTTCGTGGAGGCCGGGCCCGGCCGGGTCCTCACCGGTCTCGTCGGGCAGATCCTCGGCGAACGTCCGCACACCGCCCTCGCGCTGGACGTACCGGGCGAGTCCGGACTGGCCCGGCTGCCCCACGTCCTGGCCCGGCTGGCCGCGGCCGGGGTCCCGGTCGACCCGGAGGCGCTGTTCCGCGGTCGTGCGCAACCACTGCCCGAGGCGCCGCCGCGCCGTCCGGGGTGGCTGGTGAACGGCCACACGGTGCGCACCGCCGACGGCGCCTGCCTGCCCGGCGGACTGCGCCCGGCCCGGCGGGTGGACAGCCGGGGGAGCGAGGAGGACGTGGTGCGGAGGGAGGGCGGGGAGCGTGCGGCGCTCGACGGGGGCCGCGTGGCTCCCGGCGGTGGCGTGGCTCGCGATGGCGCGGCTCCCGGTGGCGCCGCCCGGCACGACGTCGTGCTGGAGTATCTGCGCACCACGCGGGAGTTGGTGACGTCCCAACGGGATGTGGTGTTGCGGTACTTGGGAGAAACGGCCGCGCCGCCCGCCCAGGTGGCCGAAGCCGCTTCGGTCCAGGAGTGGGCCGTACCGCCGTATGACGAAGCGGCTGCGGTCGGGGACGGAACCGTGGCCGCTGCCCCTGCCGACGCCACCGTCACGCCGCTGCCCGCCACCGGCCCCCGGCCCCTGAGCCCCGCCGAACTCCTCGAAGCCGTAAGGGAGATCATCCACCAGCGGACCGGATACCCCCACGAGATGCTCGACGCCGGGCTCGACCTGGAGGCGGACCTCTCGGTGGACTCCATCAAGCGCGTGGAGATCGTCGGCGCGCTGGCCGACCGGATCGGACTGCCGCAGGATCCGGACGGGGCCATGGAGTCGGCCGTGGAACAGCTCGCCCGGGTCAAGACCATCAGCGGCATCGTCGACTGGATCGCCGCCGCCCGCCCGGAGCCCCCGCCAACGCCCGCCGAATCCACGCCTGCGCCGGTCGCTCCGGCCGCACCGGTCGAGCCGATCGCGTCGGGGCCGCCCGCAGTGCCCGTCTCCGTCCCCGCCCCCGCCACCCGAGACCCGCTCGCCCAGGAGGAGGAACCCGACCGCGGCCCGGTGCCGCTGCGCCCCACCCGCTCCCTGGTCCGGGTCGCCCCGCTCGGCCCGCCCGCGGCCCGGCCGCCCGCCGAGGTGGTGGCGGGCAGTGACTTCGTCGTGGTGGAGGACGGCCACGGTGTGGCGCTGGCTCTCGCCGCCCTGCTGGAGAGCCATGGCTCGCGGGTACGCACCGTTCCCGCCGAGCGGTTGGTCCGGTGTGCCGCCGACGGGACCGGCGGAGTGGTGGACCTCAGCGCCTTGCGGGCGGGCCGCGGTGCCGTACTGCCCGGACAGTTCGAGGCATGGCGCGCCGCCCTGACCGGCGGGGTCCGCCGTCTGCTGCTGGCCACCGCGGCCGGTGGCACCTTCGGCCAGGACGCCACCGCGGACGCTCCCGACCCACTGCCCGGTGCCGGACTGCGCGGCTTCGCCCGTACGGCCGCCCTCGAATACCCCGACGTCCTGATCCGCGCCGTCGACCTCAACCCCAAGGACCGCCCCGAACGCATCGCCGCCCACCTCCTCGACGAACTCTGCGCCCCCGGCGAACCGGTCGTCGTCGGCCGCACCAACGGCACCCGCACCACCCTGAGCACCGTCCCCGTACCCCTGCCGGACGACCGGACCGATCTCGGCCGGCCGTCGCTCGGTGCCGGTTCCGTGGTGCTGCTGACCGGCGGGGCGCGCGGTATCACCGCCCGTACAGCCCTCGCCCTGGCCCGCGCGCACGGGTGCCATATCGAACTCCTCGGCCGGACGCCGCTGATGGAGACCCCCGAGGACCCGGCCCTCGCCCACGCCCATGACCGCATCGCGCTGCGCGCCGCGCTGCTCGCCCAAGGGCTGCGCCGGCCCGCCGAGATCGAGGCGGCCGCCGGTGCGGTCCTGGCCCGCCGCGAGATCACCGCCACCCTCGCCGCCCTGGCCCCGTTCGCCGCCTCGGTGCGCTACCACGCGGCCGATGTCACCGACGAGGCCGCCGTACACGCCGTGGTGCGGGACATCCGGGCCCGGCACGGCCGCCTCGACGGGATCGTGCACGGCGCCGGCACCCTGGCGGACAAGCTGCTGCGCGACAAGGGCCCGGCCTCGTTCGCCCGGGTCTTCGCCACCAAGGTCGACGGTGCCCGCCATCTGCTGTCCGCCGCCGATGACGACACCGGATTCGTCGTCCTCTTCGGCAGCGTCTCCGGGGTCTTCGGCAACCGTGGCCAGGCCGACTACGCCGCCGCCAACGACGCCCTGGACACCCTCGCCACGGCCTGGTCGGCCCGCACGTCCCGGCGCGTCCTGGCCGTCGACTGGGGCCCGTGGGCGGCCGAGGGCGGCGGCATGGTCACCCCCGAACTGGCGCGCGCCTACGCCCGCCGGGGCATCCCGCTCCTGGACCCCGACGCCGCGGCCGCCGCCCTCCTGGACGAACTGGCCCACGGTACGGCGGCCCAGGTCGTGCTGGCGGCGGAGGCCGACGGGGAGGGGGCGGGCGATGAGTGAGAGACCCGCCCGGCAGACCGGCCCCCGGCAGACCGGTCCCCGGCCCACGGACGCCGCGATCGTCGGCATGGGGGCGCTGTTCCCCGGCGCCGGGGACCTCGCCGCGTACTGGCGCAACCTGGTGGCCGGTACGGACTGCATCACGGACGTGCCGCCCGGCCGCTGGGACCCGGAGATCTACTACGACCCGCACGCCGCCCAGGGCCCCGCCCGCAGCGACCGTTTCTACTGCCGCCGGGGCGGCTTCCTGACCGAACCGGCCGCCTTCGACCCCACCCGCTTCGGCGTCATGCCCGCCGCCGTCCGGGGCGCCGAGCCCGATCAACTGCTCGCCCTGCGCACCATCACCGACGCCATCGCCGACGCGGGCGGTGAAGAGCGGCTGCCCGCCGACCGCTCCCGTATCGGCGTCATCCTCGGCCGCGGCGGTTTCATGGGCGTCGCCACCGCCCGGCTCGACCAGCGGGTCCGTACCGCCCATCAGCTCGCCGTCACCCTGCGCGAACTCGCCCCGGAATTGAGCGAGTCGAGAATCGAGTCCGTGCGGGAGGCCTTCCAGGCGAGCCTCGGCCCCGAACAGCCCGAGGCCTCCATCGGCCTGGTCCCCAGCTTCACCGCCGCCCGCACCGCCAACCGGCTGGACTTCCGCGGCCCCGCCTACACCCTCGACGCGGCCTGTGCCTCCTCTCTGCTGGCCGTGGCACAGGCCGCCGACCTGCTGGCCGCCGGCCGCTGCGACCTCATGGTCGCCGGAGCCGTGCACCACTGCCATATCGCCACGCTCTGGAGCGTCTTCACCCAGCTGCGGGCGCTCAGCCCCACCCAGCACATCCGTCCCTTCGACCGCCGGGCCGACGGCACCCTGCTGTCCGAGGGCACCGGTGTCGTCCTCCTCAAGCGCCTGGCCGACGCCGAGCGCGACGGCGACCGGGTGTACGCGGTCATCCGCGGGACGGGAGTGGCGGGGGACGGGCGCGCCGCCGGTCTGATGAGCCCGCGGCCGGAAGGCCAGGTCAGCGCGCTGGAACAGGCCTGGTCCGGTACCGGGCTGGACCCCGCACACCCCGCGGCGCTCGGTCTGCTGGAGGCTCACGGCACCGGGACCCCGGTCGGCGACGGCGTCGAACTCGACACCCTGGCCCGGGTGTTCGGCCCACCCGGCGCCGGAATTCCAGCGGTCGGCCTGGGCTCGGTGAAGTCGATGCTCGGCCACACCATGCAGGCCGCCGGGATCGCCGGACTGATCAAGGCGGCACTCGCCATCCACCACCGCACGCTGCCGCCGACCCTGCATCTGGACGAGCCGCACGAGGGCCTCGCACGGACCCGGATGCGTCCGGTCACCGAGGCCGAGCCCTGGGACGCCGGACGGACACCGCTGCGCGCGGGCGTCAACGCCTTCGGCTTCGGCGGCATCAACGCCCACGCCGTCCTGGAGGAATCCCCGGGCCGGTGGACCCCGGCAGCGCCGCTCCCGCACCGGCCGCGCCCGCTGCGGACGGCCGAGCGGACGGCCGAGCGGACGGTGCGGCGGACGGTTCTGCGGTCGGCTCAGCTCCGCGCGGGGGAGGGGGCGGTCGAGGGGGTGGCCTCGCGGACGGCCCGGCTCCGCGCGGTCGAGGGGACGGCCCAGCAGACGGCCCTCCAGTCGGCCAGGCTCCGCGCGGTCGAACCGGAGCGCGCGGTCCTGCTCGCCGCCGACACGCCCGCCCAACTGGTCGATGCCTTACGGGATATGGACGTAGGCGACGGTGCCCCGCCGGATCTCGACGCCCCCGTGCACGACGACGGCCCCTGTCGGCTCGCCCTCCTCGACCCCACCCCGCAGCGCCGCGCCCTCGCAGCCAAGATCCTCGCCCGTGGCCTGCCCTGGCGGGGCCGGGGCGAGGTGTGGTTCACCCCGACCCCGTTCTTCGGCCCGTACGCCCGGCAGGAGGGGGCGCGGCTGGCCTTCCTCTTCCCGGGGCTGGAGGCGGAGCCGCCGCCCCGTGTGGACGACACCGCCGACCTGCTGGCCCTGCCCCGGCCCGTGGTCTCCGGCGGCACCGGTCTGGTCGAACGCGCCGTGGACACCCTCGCCGTCGGCCGCCTGCTCGCCCGTGCACTGGACGAACTGGGCCTCGCTCCCGACCTGTTGACCGGTCACAGCCTCGGCGAGTGGACCGCCATGGTGGTCGCCGGCATGTATCCGCCCCAGGCCGTGGACGCCTTCCTCGACTCACTGCGGCCCGGCTCGCTCGCCGTACCCGACCTGGTCTACGCGGCCCTGGGGTGCGGCGCCCCGCAGGCGGCCGCCGCGCTCGCGGGCCTGGAAGGGATCGCGGTCAGCCACGACAACTGCCCGCACCAGTCGGTGATCTGCGGAGCCCCTGAGCCGCTGGCCGAGGCCGTACGCAGACTCGCCGGCCAGGGCGTACGGGCCCAGGAGATGCCCTTTCGCTCCGGCTTCCACACCCCGATGTGGGCGCCCTACCTCCATCAGACCGGCACCGCCTTCGACGCCCTGCCGCTACGGGACCACCGGCTCCCCGTATGGTCGGCGACGACCGCCGCCCCCTTCCCGGACGGCCCCTCCGCGATCCGCCGGCTCGTACTGCGGCACCTCCTGGAACCGGTCCGCTTCCAGGAGCTGACCAGACGGCTCTACGAGACGGGCGTCCGCGCCTTCGTCCAGGTAGGCGCCGGCAGCCTCACCGGCTTCGTCTCCGACACCCTCCACGGCCAGGACCATCTCGCCGTCACGGCAGCTGACGCCCGCCGCGACGGCCCCGCCCAACTCCGCCGACTGGCGGCGGCGTTGTGGACCGAGGGGCTGAAGCCACGGTGGGACCGGCTGACGGTCCCGCCGCGCGGCCCGGACATGGTGACGATCGGTGCTGCGGACCGGGCTCCGGACCGGACCCCGGATCGCGCTACGGGCCGCACGGTGGCCCGGGCCGAGGATCGCGCTGTGGACCGCGCTGTGGACCGTGCGACGGGCCGCGTCGCGGCCCCGGGGGGAGCCGGTGCGACGCTACGGCTCGACCTCGACTCGCCGCTGGTCCGCCTCGGTGGGGTGACGCCCGGTGTGCGGGTTTTCGCGCCTGTCGATCCACCCCCACCCCCCACCCCCACCCCCGCCCCCTCCCCCGAAGGGGGAGGAGGGGGAGGGGGCGGGGGAGCGCTGCCCTACCCCCGGCCGTCCGTTGTGGAGCCCGTCCAGCAGGCCCTCGACACGATCCTCGCCGAAACCCGGGCCGCCACCCACACCGTCGCCACCGCGCTCGCCGCAGCAGACGCCCGCAGCACCGCCCCTCCCGCACCCCGCGAGGTCGCCGCACCCCGCACCCTCGCTGCCGTCCCCAGCGCCGCTGCCGCCACCCCCAGCACCGCCACCGCCCCCCGAACGTCCGCCACCCCATCCGTCACCCACACCACCGCACCCCCACCCCCAACACCACCCCTGACACCCCCAACACCCCCCACCC
>Ga0207426_1001139_pt1 | contig 24022 bp, 20 predicted proteins | sample AraplaMF_Cvi_mMS_FD_184265 | JGI IMG/M metagenome (GOLD analysis project Ga0207426, IMG submission 184265) | Arabidopsis root microbial communities from the University of North Carolina, USA - plate scrape MF_Cvi_mMS (SPAdes) (version 2) | ecosystem: Host-associated > Plants > Roots > Endosphere... | reverse complement strand
CGCCGAGACCAAGGCCGAGATGAAGCGCGTTCTCGCCGACATCCAGGGCGGCAAGTTCGCCCGCGACTGGATGCTCGAGAACAAGGTCAACCAGACCTCGTTCAAGGCGACCCGCGCCAAGCTCGCCGCGCACCCGATCGAGGAAGTCGGCGCCAAGCTGCGCGACATGATGCCCTGGATCAAGAAGGGCGCGCTGGTCGACAAGTCGAAGAACTAAGCTTTGCATTCTCCGGACGCAGCGCATCACGCAAGTGGTGCGCTGCTGGTCCGGGGTCCGAATGGCGAGATGGATCCCGGATCTGCGGCGCATCGCTTACGCGCTGCATCGCGTTCGGGACACGAGAGCGAAAACACAAACTTCGCTCGCCAAACCAAATCTTAAATCTTCGCGGCTATGTTGGAGCGAGATCGCGACAGCGGTCTCGCTCTTTCCTTCTCGCGCGAAGCATTGCCACTTCATTCAAATTCTTCGCGAGTTGATGCGCTCTCCGAGCTGCAAGAACTGACGCTTAAAGCATATTCTTCAGCTCGCGTCGTTTCTCGCTCTTTCCTGCAAGCTTCCAAACGCCGAAACATGAGCGTCGTCAGAGTCTAGGAGTCGTCTCTTCATTCGATCTCTGATCGCATGTCGAGCGTGGCTATTGACCGCTCGCGCGCCGCTTCATCTTAAGAAGCGACACGTGCGGCGATTTCTTCTGCTGCATGACTGGCTCCGAAAAATCGTGCTTCGTGCGCGGCCTGAGAATCGGGCGGCATCGCGCGGCCTGGCCGTCCTCCTGCATGATCCCTGGAACTCATGGGGGAAACGCATGCGATCTGTCGTCGTCACCGGGGCGTCCACCGGCATCGGCTGGGCCATTGCCAAGTTTCTGATCGGACGCGGCTATCGCGTCTTCGGCAGCGTGCGCAAGCAGGCTGACGCCGATCGGCTCGCCGGCGAGTTTGGCGCGAACTTCACGCCGCTTCTGTTTGACGTTACCGACGAGGCCGCTGTGCTGGGTGCCGCGCGACAGGTGCGCGAGGCGCTGGGCGGCGAGACGCTGGCCGGCCTCGTCAACAATGCTGGTGTCGCCGTGGCCGGCCCCGTCCTCGAACTATCCGCGGACGATTTCCGCCGCCAGATGGACATCAACGTCATCGGCCCGGTCATCGCGACGCAGGCCTTCGGGCCGCTGCTCGGCGCGGACCCCTCGCTGAAGGGGCCGAAAGGGCGGATCGTGATGATGGGCTCGGTTGCGGGCCGGAACGGCAATCCGCTGTCGGCCCCCTACTGCACGTCCAAGCACGCCATCGAGGGATTGTCGGAGAGCCTGCGCCGCGAGCTGATGCTGTTCGGGATCGACGTCATCATCATCGCTCCTGGTGCGGTGAAGACGCCGATCTGGAGCAAGGCTGAACAGATCGACCTTTCCATTTATCAGAACTCGCCCTATCTCCCGGCGCTGAAGAAGGTCATGGCGTTCATGATGGACCTCGGCGCGAAGGGCTTGCCGGCCGAGCGTATCGCCGAAATCGTGTTCGAGGCGCTGACCGCGGCAAGCCCGAAAGTGCGGTACCAGATCACGCCGGATCCGATGCGAAATCTGATCAGCGCGGTGCTGCCGAAACGGACGATCGATCGGATTATCGCCAAGCGGCTCGGCTTCGTGCCCCAGGCCTGATCGGCGCTCGGTTTGCCCTGGCTGGCCGGCCGTCTTGGCGGATGCGTGGTCATCGGCCGCTTCCGCGCCCTCGGCCTCGCCTATTTTGCGCTGGCCGACGCGCTTCGCATCGCAGCGAGAACCCAACAGGCGGTCAGGCGGGGGCGCTAAGGGCTATCCCGCCTGACCCGTGATGAGGCCAAAGTCGAGTTGCCTCCCGCGTTGCCTGTCTTTGACCGTTCCGTTACAGTTTTATGACACGGTGCAGGCTTCCGGCTGCCCCGGATGCCCTAGCCGTCATCAGGCCGGCCAGACGGCTAGGTTTCACTGCGCCGGACCAGATGTTGCGTGTCGTCGATGGCGCCCGCGCCCAATCCAGGTCCCTCTGCCACGACCGCCGTACTGGCGAGCGTCGCCGCGCTCGGCATCTGGCGGCTGCTCGCGGTGGCCGCGCCGCATCTGGCCGCGCTCGCGCTGATGTACGAGACCGAGACCGATTTCGGCTCGCGGCTCTCTTTCGTTCTCGCCTGGGGCATCCTCAATTTCTTCTGGATCACGCTGCTGCGCCGGCCCGCGCTGTCGGGCGCGCTGTCGCTGACCATGGTCGTGGTGCTGGTGCTGCTGTCGCGGCTCAAGCACGACGTCGCGCAGATGACGGTCAACTTCATCGACCTGATGATGATCGACCGCGACACCGTCGCCTTCCTGTTCACGATCTTCCCGAACCTGCGCTGGTCGGTGATCCTGGCCGGCCTTGTCACGCTGCCGCTGATGTATGCGCTGTGGTGGCTCGATCCGTTCCGCATCCGCCGCCTGCCGGCGCTGGCCTGCAAGCTCGCCTGTCTTGCCGCGCTGGTCGGCTATTCCGTATACCATCCGGATGAAGCCTGGCGCGGCTATTACGACGACGGCTATCTCTCGAAATTTTTCCGCTCCGGCGTCACTGCGGTCTCCGACTTCGCGCAGTACGGCTTCATGGAATCGGCCGCCTCGACCAACGAGCGGCTCAACATGCCGCTGGTGGATGCCTGCCATCCCGCCGGCCGCCGGCCGAACATCATCATGATCCATGATGAATCGAGCTTCGACATCCGCGCAGCACAGGGCATCAAGGTGCCGCAAGGCTATGGCAGCCACTTCAAGTCCTGGGACGGCAAGCAGCGCACGTTCCTGGCCGAGAGCAATGGCGGGCCGAGCTGGTTCACCGAATACAACGTGCTTGCCGGGCTCTCGTCGCGCTCGTTCGGCCGTTTCGCCTATTTCGTGACGCGCATCGCCTCGAACCGCGTCGAGCGTGGACTGCCGCTGGCGCTGCGACGCTGCGGCTACGACACCCTGTCGCTGTATCCCGCCTATGGCGGCTTCATGGGCGCGCGCAGCTTCCAGACCACGACCGGCATCGAGCGCTTTCTCGACTCGCACGATCTCGGCGCAAAGGATGTCGAGCCGGACAGTTTCTTCTATGACAAGGCGCTGCAGCTGATGGGCCAGCAGCCGCCGAACAAGCCGCTATTCACCTTCATCTATCTCGGCGCCAATCATTTCCCGTGGGAGACGCGCTTCCGCCCCGACATGCTGCCGAACTGGCGCGCGCCGGGCAACGTGGCATCGATCGACGAATATCTGCGCCGGCAGATGATGAGCGCCGAGCAGTACAAGAGCTTCATCGCGGGGCTGAAGAAAACGTTTCCCGGCGAGCCCTTCCTGATCGTGCGTTACGGCGATCACCAGCCGGAATTCGCGCCGCAGATCCTCGAGCCCGGGCTCGACGAGGGGGCGATCGGCAAGAAGCTCGATGCCTACGATCCGCGCCTCTACGGGACGTATTACGCGATCGACGCCATCAATTTCGAGCCGGTGAAGAGCGAGGCTGTGATGGATACGGTCGATGGACCCTATCTGCCGCTGGTGATCCAGGAGGCCGCCGGCATCCCGCTCGATCCGTCGTTTGCCGAGCAGAAGGAGATCATGCTCCGCTGCAAGGGGATCTTCTACGGCTGCAGGGACGGCGCCGAGGCACGGCGGCTGAACCGGCTGCTGATCAACGCCGGCATGATCCGCGGATTGTAATCGCACGAAGGCCGCTCTCTCATCCGATCGAAGGATGCGACGGCAAGCGATGCCTCGTAAAGGAACGTTCGATCAAACGCGAATCCCTTAGGAGAAATCATTGCCAATTTCCGTGAAGCAGATGCTGGAAGCCGCCAACGCCGCCGTGCCGAAGATCACCCCGGCCGAAGCCAAAGAGATGATCGGCAAGGGCGCGCTCGTGCTCGACGTGCGCGATGCGCCTGAGATCGAGAAGAGCGGCAGGATTCCCGGCGCGCTGAATATCTCCCGCGGTATGCTGGAATTCCGTGCCGATCCGGACTCGCCCTATCACGACAAGACCCTGGCGAAGGACAAGACCGTGATCCTCTATTGCGCCTCCGGCGGCCGTTCTGCGCTCGCCGGCAAGCTGCTTCAGGACATGGGCTATGGCCACGTCTATAATGTCGGCGGCTTCAAGGATTGGGTCGATTCCGGCGGGGCAACCGAGAAGGCCTAGCAAAACGGAACGGCGGCGCAGGGCAGTAACACCCTAGCGCCGGCCCACTTTCTCCCACAGCCATTGCGCCACGGCATCGGGCGACGAGTTCGCGTCGTTGCCGCTGGCGCGCAGGTTGGCCTCCCGCATCGTTGCGATGTCGATCCTGCCGAGCAAGGGCTTGAGCGCGGCCTGCAATTTTTCGTCGCCGGCACGCTTTGGCGCCAGCAGCAGGATCGCGTCGTAAGGCGGGATCGCGTGCCTGGGATCATCCAGCGCGACCAGATCGTATTTCGCAATCAGGCCGTCGCTGGTGTAGCCGGCGATGACGTCGACCTCGCCGCTGGCGACGGCGGCGTACATGAAGTCCGGCTGCATCTGGCGCTGGGCGCGGAACTGGAGGCCGTAGGTCTTCTGCAGCGCAGCCCATTCCGGCCGTGAAAAGAACTCGTAGTCGCCGGCAATCGACAGCGTCGATGCGTGCGCAGCGAGATCGGAGATATCGCGAATACCGAGCGCCTCGGCGCGCTTCTTCGGGATGACCAGCGCATAGGCATTCTCGAAACCGAGCTCGCCGAGCAGGGTGATGTTGTCTTTGGCGAGCGCGGTCTTGAGGTCGGCCAGTAATTCCGCGCGCGGCTTGATGTCGGTGCGATGCAGCTGGTTGGCCCAGAGCGTCCCGGAATAATCCACGTAGAGGTCGATGTCGCCCGCCTTCAGCGCCTCGAAGATGACGCTGGAGCCGAGGCCGGATCGTGCTGTGGCCGATAGACCTGCGGCCTGGAGACGTTCCCTGAGCAGGGCCGACAGCACATATTGTTCCGCAAAGGTCTTGGCGCCGACCACATAGCCTTGCGACGAGCGGCTCATCGTCGGCACCAGCGTGGCTACAACCAGCGCGGCGATGCCGATGCCGCCGAGCCCGGTGCGGAGGCGGCTGCGATGGCGCAGACCGCTCTCGATCAATCCCAGCAATTGATCGACCGCGAGCGCCAACAGCGCCGAAGCGAAGCAGCCGAACAGCACGAACACCCAGTTCTGGGTCTGGAGCCCGGCGAAGATGTAATTGCCGAGACTGGTCTGTCCGATCGGGGTCGAGAGCGTCGCGGTGCCGATCACCCAGACCGCCGCCGTGCGGATGCCCGCCATCATCACCGGCAGCGCCAGCGGCAGTTCGACCATCAGCAGCGATTGCCGCGGCGTCATGCCGACGCCCTTCGCGGCCTCGATCAGCGCAGGATCGATGCCGTTGAGGCCGGTGATGCCGTTGCGCAGCACCGGCAGCATCGAATAGAGCGCCAGCGCCAGCATCGCCGGCAGGAAGCCGAAGGCCGAAAAGGAAATACCAAACCAGGCGAGCGTCACCGAGGCGGCCGCTAGCAGCAGCGGATAGAACAATGCGAGCAGCGCCAGCCCCGGCACGGTCTGCACGATGCTGGCGAACGCCAGCAGGATCGCGCGCGGCGCCGGCCGGTTGCGTGTCAGGATCGCCAACGGCAGGCTGATCGCGAGGCCAAGCGCAAGCGCGGCGAGGCTGACCCGCACGTGGTTGCCGAGATAGTCGGGCAGGTGCGACAGCGCCTCGCCCCAGCGCGGATCGGTGAACAGGCTCATGCCGCACCGCTTGAGGGCAGCAGCGTGTTCAGTCGCTGGACCTGGCGCCGCGGCGTGCGCAGCAGGTCCAGCACATAGGCGTCGCTGCTTGTCGAGAGCTCCGCGGGCGTGCCCTGCGCGAGCAGCCGTCCACCCCGCATCACCGCGATACGGTCGGCGAGCAGGATCGCCTCGGTCATGTCATGGGTGATCATCACCGTGGTCAGGCCGAGCTTGCGATGCAGCGCGCGATAATCGTCGCCGAGCGCGTCGCGGGTGAGGGGATCGAGTGCGCCGAACGGCTCGTCCATCAGCACGATGCGGGGCCCTGCCGCGAGCGCCCGTGCTACACCGACACGCTGGCGCTGGCCGCCGGACAGCGCTTCCGGCAGCCGGTCGCGATGCGCGGCCCGGTCGAGCTGCACGAGCGCCAGCAATTCGTCGACGCGCGCGTCGATGTCAGCGACCGGTGCGCCCAGCAATTTCGGCGTTATCCCGATATTGTCGGCGACGCTCAAATGCGGGAACAGGCCGCCGCTCTGGAACACGTAGCCGATCCGGCGCCGCAGCGCGACCGGATCAACGTTTTTCACATCGTCGCCCTCGACCGTGATCGTGCCGCCGTCGGCCTCGATCAGCCGGTTGGCAAGCCGCAGCAGCGTGGTCTTGCCCGAGCCCGAGCCGCCGACGATGGCCACGAACTCGCCCCCGGCGATGTCGAGCGACAAATCGTCGACGGCCCTGAGCGAGCCGAAGCTTTTGGTGACGTGGGTATAACCAATCATCGGCCGGGACGGCATCGGGCGCGGGCTCGTTTCGCTGCCCCGCCCATGGAGGGAGGGGATGACAGGGCCCATGCGTAGCACGCTTGGCCGGTTGATTGAACTTGGCCGCGCGAGCGGCTAAGGCATCGGGCAAGCTTCGGAGGGAACACATGACGACGCCCACGGCGGTGGCGCTGGAAGATGCCAAGGTTGCGTTCCGGCTCGGGGACGGGCGGGTCTATACGGCGGTCGAGAAGGCGCATCTCACGGTCGCGCAGGGCGAGTTCGTCGCCATCGTCGGCCCCACCGGTTGCGGGAAATCGACGCTGCTCAACGTCGCTGCCGGCCTGCTCACGCCCGCGGCCGGCAGCGTCAGGATCTTCGACCGGCCGCTGACGGAGCTGAACCGGGATGCGGGCTACCTGTTCCAGGCCGATGCGCTGTTTCCCTGGAAGACCGCGATTGACAATGTCGCGATCGGGCTTGAAATCCATGGCACGCCGCGTGCCGAGGCGCTGCAGCGCGCGCAAAAATGGCTGACCTCGGTGGGTCTCGGCGCTTTCGCCAATCGCTATCCGCATATGCTCTCCGGTGGCCAGCGCAAGCGCGTGGCGCTGGCGCAAGTGCTGATCCGCGATCCCAAGATCCTCCTGATGGACGAGCCGTTCGGGCCGCTCGATGCGCAGACGCGGCAGGTCATGGGTAATCTGCTTCTCGACCTCTGGAACGCCGACCGCAAGGCCGTGCTGTTCGTGACACATGATCTTGAAGAGGCGATCGCGCTCGCTGATCGCGTCGTGATCATGTCGGCCGGGCCGTCCTCGAATATCATCGGCGACTGGCGCGTCACGCTGCCTCGCCCGCGCGACATCTTCGAGGTGAGGCTGGACAAGGAGTTCCATGCACTCCACCGCGAGATATGGAGCGTGCTCAAGGACGAGGTGATGAAGGGCTATGCGCACTCCTCCCAGCCGGCGGAGGCGGTTTGATGTCGCGCGTCACGCTGCTTGCGCTTCAAGTCCTGGTCGCGGTCGTCTGCATTGCGTTGTGGCAATTGTTCTCGACCGTACCGGTGTTCGGAAAGATCCTGCTGCCGCCGTTCTTCTTCTCCAACCCGGTCGACGTCTTCGCCCAGATCGTAAAGTGGTTCTCCACCGGAGTGATCTGGAAGCATCTCGGCATTACGCTGACGGAATCGCTCCTCGCCTTCGTGATCGGATCGGCAGGCGGCGTGCTGGTCGGCTTCTGGTTCGCGCGCCAGCCCTTGGTTGCCGCGGTGTTCGATCCCTACGTGAAGATGGTCAACGCGCTGCCACGCGTGGTGCTCGCGCCGATCTTCGCGCTGTGGCTCGGCCTCGGCATCTGGTCCAAGGTCGCGCTCGGCGTGACGCTGGTGTTCTTCATCGTCTTCTTCAACGTCTATCAGGGCGTGAAGGAAGTCAGCCGCACAGTGCTCGACAATGGCCGTATGCTCGGCATGAGCGAGCGGCAGCTGATGCGGCACGTCTACTGGCCGTCGGCGCTGTCGTGGATGTTCTCGTCGCTGCATACCTCGGTCGGCTTCGCCGTGGTCGGCGCGGTCGTCGGCGAGTATCTGGGATCGGCGGCGGGGCTCGGCTATCTCATCCAGCAGGCCGAGGGCGTGTTCGATGTTGCGGGCGTCTTCGCCGGAATGTTCGTCCTGTCGGCCTTCGTCATTCTGATCGACTTCGGCGTGACGCTGGTCGAGCGGCGTCTGCTGGTGTGGCGGCCGACCGTGGACGGGCGCGGCTGAGCCGTGTTCGTTTGCCGCTGACATTTATGTGATTGACCGGCCGGAATAGAAGCCGCACCCGCGCGTCATACCCCCATGCAACCACCTGCATGGGAGTTCAGGATGTCCCGCCCACAGTTTCGCCGCGTCGCTGCGGCGCTCACAAGCCGATGCCCACGACCGAGGTTCGGCTTGGGAACGGCGCTGGTCGGCGCGCGCATCCTCATCGCATTCGCGCTGCCATCACTCGCCCTGGCGCATGACGTCCACCCGGCCGCGCCGGTGGTCGCGCAAAGCGCGGAAGAGCGTGCGTTCCTGGAAGAAAACGACGCGGCAATGACCAAGATGATGAACGACATGGCGGCCAAGCCGACCGGCGATGTCGATCGCGACTTCGTTGCAATGATGACACCGCATCATCAGGGCGCGATTGACATGGCGATCATCGAGTTGCGTTACGGCAAGAACGAGCAGCTGCGACGCATCGCCCAGGAAATCATCGTCGATCAGATGCAGGAGATCGCGGCGATGAAGCTTGCGATCGGTGAGCCCGCCACGGACACCACGCCGGCTCCGACACAGCCGCAGCCGTCCGTTCCGGCCGCGAGCGTCCATCATCATCCGGGCATGCAGATGGACATGTCCGCCGGAATGAAGAAGTAGGAGCCAGAGATGAAGACGTCGCGTAGCAACATCATGAAGGGCATTTTCCTGGCGGCGACGATGCTCGCCACCGGTTCGGCCGCACGGGCCGGGCAGGCGCCGGGTGCGCTCTCTGCCCCCGATATCCCGATCAGCCACCATGACCGCGTCTACGCCGCAGAGCAGTTCTCGAATACGGTTTCGGTGACCGATCCCGTCGACAACAAGCTGCTCGGCGTGATCCGGCTGGGCGACCCGCAACCCGGCAATTTCAGCCCGCTCTACAAGGGACAGGTGCTCGTGCACGGGATGGGTTACTCGCCCGATCACAAGACGCTCGCCGTGGTATCGATCGGCTCGAACTCGGTCACTTTCATCGATACTGCGACCAACGCGGTCAAGCACATCACGTATGTCGGCCGGTCGCCGCATGAGGCGTTCTTCACGCCCGACGGCAAGGAAGTCTGGGTCACTGTTCGCGGCGAGAACTACATTTCCGTGATCGATCCGGTCAGCTTCGAGGAAAAGACCCGCATCACGACCCCGAACGGGCCGGGCATGCAGATCTTCTCGCCTGACGGCAAGTACGGCTACATCTGCTCGTCCTTCAATCCCGAGACCGACGTCGTCTCGGTGGTCGATCACAAGATCATCGCGAAGGTGAAGCAGGAGAGCCCGTTCTGCCCGAACATCGCGGCGACGCCTGATGGAAACCAGGTCTGGTTCACATTGAAGGACACCGGGCGTACCCAGGTGTTCAACGCCAAGCCGCCGTTCAATGCGATCAAGACCATCGATACCGGCCCGATCACCAATCACGTCAACTTCGCGCACACCGCCAAAGGCACGTTTGCCTATGTCACCATCGGTGGCCTGAACGAGGTCAAGGTGTTCCGCACCGACGACTTCTCGCAGGTCGCAACGATTCCGGTCGGCAATCTGCCGCACGGCGTGTGGCCATCCGGCGACGGCACCCGGATCTATGTCGGGCTGGAGAACGCCGACGCACTCGTGGCCATCGACACAGCGACCAACAAGGTGGTCGGAAACGTTCCGATCGGCCAGGCGCCACAGGCGATCGCCTATGTCCCCAATGCCGCGCCCAATCCCGACGACCGTCAGAATCTTCAGGAGCTCGGCGTTGCCGGCCGAGTCGCTCATCTGCTGCTCATGTCGAAGGATGGCGTAAAGGACGGCAAGGCGCCGACCAGTGTATCACTGTTCGATCAGGGCCTGATCCAGATCCTGCAGGCTTCGGTCACGGGACTTCAGCCCAAGCAGAAATATGTGCTTGCGCTTGCAGAGCACGACGACGGCAGCGGTCCGTTGCAGCCGCTGGCGGCGTTCATGACCAACCCGGCCGGATCTGCTATCGTCAACGTAGCTGGCCCGATCAGGCAGATCGTCGACCAGTCGGCCGAAGCCGCGAAGCGCTATCTCGTGATTGCGGCAGGTGACGCCGTGACACCCGGCGAAGCGATCCAGATCGAGACGCGATGACATCTCGCCGGACGGCAGTGGAGAGCGGGCGGAGCGCTTCATGAAGGACATGCTGGTTCAGGTCGAACCACTGATCCCCGCGCTCCGACGCTATGCGCGCGCCCTCGTGCGCGACCGCTCCGCGGCTGATGACCTGGTCCAGGATTGCCTGGAGCGAGCCGTCAGCCGCTGGGATCAGCGGCGTGACGGCAGTGTGCGCGCGTGGCTGTTCACCATCCTCCACAATCTGGCGGTCTCGCAATTCCGCCAGGCCAAGGCACGAGGCAGACACATGCCGATCGACGATGCAGGCGAGCGGGAGCTCGTCAGTGCGGCCGGGCAGGAGCAAAGGCTGATCTATCAGGACGTGCTGAGCAAGCTTGCAAGGCTGCCGGAGGAACAGCGCGCCGTCCTGTTGCTCGTGGCGGTTGAAGATCTTTCCTATGCGGACGCTGCGGCGGTTCTCAACGCGCCCGTTGGTACGGTAATGTCCCGCCTGTCGCGCGCGCGCGAGAGGCTGCAGCAGGAGATGGATGGCGTCGCGCCCGGAAACGTCGTGGCATTGCGGAGCTTGACATGAACCAGCGGCCGATCATGGAAGACGATCTGCACGCCTATGTGGACCAGCTGCTCGAGCCCGAGCGCCGCGCGGAGATCGCATCCTATCTGGACGATCATCCAGATATCGCCGGCCGTGTCGCGGCCTACAGCGCCCAGCGCGAGCAGTTGCGTGGCGCGCTCGCGTCAATCGCCGATGAGCCCCTGCCGACGGAATTGAACCTGGCGCACATCATCGAGGGCCGAAAACGACGTCCGCGATGGGCGCTGGGGATGATCGCGGCCATGCTGCTCCTCGGCCTCGGCGGTCTCGGCGGCTGGACCATGCGCAGCGTCGTGCCGGAGAACTCCAACGGACTGTCCGCGCTGGCCCAGGAGGCCGCTTATACTTATGGCGTCTACGCGCCGGACCGCGTCCGGCCGGTCGAGATCAGGGCATCCGACGGCGCCGAGCTGACGCAATGGGTTTCAAACCGGCTGCAGCGGCCGGTCAAGGTGCCGGATCTCTCCGTCTCAGGTTATCGGCTGATGGGGGGCCGGCTGGTCGCGACGTCGCACGGTGCGGCCGCGATGTTCATGTACGATGACGATCATGGCGACCGCCTTGTCGTGATGACGCGCCCGATGAGCGACCGCAAGCTGGATACGCCGATGGTGCCGCAATCGGCCGGCAGTGTCGCGGGATTCGCATGGGCAGATAGCGGCATGGGCTATACGCTGGTCGGCCAGCTTCCGGGGGACACCCTCAAGCCGATCGCGAATGAGATCCGGAAGCAGGCGCGTCCGATCTAGTTGACGAAGCGGGCCCGCACGGCCGTGCGAGCCCGAAGGTTTTGCCGGTCAGTTTGCGGGTGACTAATCCAGCAGCTTGGTGTCGTCCGGCGCCTGCGGCGGCGTCTTGATCGCGATCGCCTTGACCTGTCCGCTGATCGGCTTGGTGCCGCCATGCGGCGTGCCCTTCGGGATGATCACGAGGTCACCAGGCTTCACCGTGACTTCCTTGTCGCCGAGCCAGATCGTCCCGGTCCCATCCAGGATGTACTGGATCTCATTGGTATTGGGATGCATGTGCTTGGGCACGTTGCCGACCTGGATCGAGATCGTTGCGCCGTCGGCGCTCATGAACGTCTTGGATCGGTAGCCGACCTTGTTGGCGTCCCCGAGCTTGTCGCCCTCCATCTCGCCGGTGTGGATGATTTGGGCAGTGATGTTCTCGGCGGCCAGGGCCGGCCGGAGCAGCTCGTTCGCGCCGCATCCGGCGGTAAAGGCGGCGGCCAGTGCGAGTGCTGCAGTAAAGCGTTTCATGAGTGATCCTCCCCATCAAAAGTTGTTGTTGTGGCCGCATGCTATTGCGCCGAAAGGCCGATGACCAGAGCCTTTGCCCGCGCTTCTCAAGCCAGCCTGGCTGCTCTATGGTGCCGCCGCCGAACGGAGGAAAACCAATGAAGAACACGATTGCCAGGCTCGCCGGCGCGTTGCTCGCGCTGACGCTCACCACCGGTCTTGCCGCGGCGCAAAGCAAGGTCACCATCGCGGTCGGTGGCGGGGCCTGCCTGTGCTACCTGCCGACGGTGCTGGCCAAGCAGCTCGGCGAATACGACAAGGCCGGCCTCAAGGTCGAGCTGGTGGACCTCAAGGGCGGCTCGGACGCGCTCAAGGCCGTGCTCGGCGGCTCTGCCGACGTCGTCTCCGGCTATTTCGACCATTGCGTCAATCTCGCCGCCAAGAAGCAGGAGCTCCAGGCCTTCGTGGTCTATGACCGTTATCCCGGCCTCGTGCTGGTGGTGGCGCCGTCGCGTACGAATGACATCAAGTCGATCAAGGATCTCGCCGGCAAGAAGGTCGGTGTCAGCGCGCCCGGCTCCTCCACCGACTTCTTCCTGAAGTATCTCCTCAAGAAGAACGGCCTCGACCCTGCCGGCACCGCCGTGATCGGCGTCGGCCTGGGCGCCACCGCGGTCGCCGCGATGGAGCAGGGCCAGCTCGATGCCGCCGTAATGCTCGATCCCTCCGTCACGGTTCTCCAGGGCAGCCACAAGGATCTGCGCATTCTCTCCGACACCCGCACCCAAAAGGACACGCTCGAGACGTTCGGCGGCGAATATCCGGGCGGCGCGCTGTACTCGACCGTGGCCTGGATCAACGGCCACGAGAAGGAGACGCAGGCGCTCACCAACGCGATGCTGGCCACGATCACCTGGATCCATTCGCATTCGCCCGAGGAAATCATGGCGAAGATGCCGGAGGAGATGGTCGGCAAGAACAAGGAGCTCTATCTCGCGGCGCTGAAGAACACGATCCCGATGTTCTCGGAAACCGGCAAGATGGACCCGAAGGGCGCGGACGCCGTGCTCGCGGTGTTCAGCGTCGGCTCGCCCGAGGTCGCCAACGCCAAGATCGACGTCAGCAAGACGTTCACGAACAAGTTCGTGGAGCAGGCCAAGAAGACCACCGGGAATGCCAAATAGCTGACGTTTTGGCGGTTTAGTCGGACGTCATGACACCACTGACCATCCATCGCGTCACGACGTTCGATCTTGCCGTTCGGCCGGTCGTCTGGCCGTTCGCGGAGGAGCGTCGCGACGAGATCGCGGCGCATTTCGCCGAGCAACAGCGCGAGCGGCCGAAGATCTGGAACGGCCGCGTCCTGCTCGGGCGCGATGCCGTGTTCACCGACGGTCATCTCTCCGCCACCTATTTCGAGGTCGACTTCGCGAGCTTTCTCGCCTGGCGCGACTGGGGCTTTCCCGACAAGGCGGTGTTCAACGGATTCGGCATGGGCGCACTGCGCGCCTCCGACGGCGCCTTTGTCATGGGCGAGATGGCACAGCATACGGCCAATGCGGGCCGCATCTATTTTCCCTCGGGGACGCCAGATCTCGACGATGTCGTCGACGGCGTGCTCGATATCGCCGGCAGCGTCGAGCGCGAGCTCGGGGAAGAGACCGGCCTGACCACGGCGGACTATTGGGCGGAGCCGGAATGGCACTGCGTCGCCACTGGTCCGTCAATTGCAATGATACAGATTCTCAACCTGGATGTGCCGGGCGATGTGGCGCGCGCCCGGATCGAGGCCAATCTTGCGCGCGAGGCCGAGCCCGAATTGTCGGCCATTCATCTCGTGCGCGGAACGAGCGATCTCACGCCGTCCATGCCGCGATTTGTCACGGCCTTTGTCGAGCAGCAGTTCGCTTCGCGCTGATGCGCGAGGCTTGACATCGCTGCGCGCAGCCCATGTGATGGGCGCAAAATAAAATCAATAAGAATGCAATGCACAATCGTCCAGGGAGGTTTTGATGCGCGTGCGCATGGCTGCCCGCTTGGTACGGGGGCTGTTGGTCGCGGTTGCCGCGACGGGCTTGGCGGTGTCCGCCCAGGCCCAGGAGAAGAAGATCAAGATCGGCGTCGTCTTTGACTTGACCGGCCCGCTTGCGGGCGGCGGATCGGAACTCGGCTATATCGGCGCAAAGATCATCCTCGACCATTTCGCCAAGACCGGCGTCGAGGGCTACAAGATCGAGGCGGTCTACGCCGACGCGCAAAGCAAGCCCGACATCGCTATCAACGAATCCGTGCGCCTGCTCGAGCAGGAGAAAGTCGACATGGTGCTCGGCTTCTTCTCCTCGGCGCAATGCGTGCCGGTGGCCGCCCGCGTCGAGCAACTCAAGAAGTTCATGTGGATGACGACCTGCATCTCGTCCGCGGTGTTTAACGAGAAGGGCTACAAATACGTCTTCCGCCCGCAGGCGAGCGGCGACCAGTTCGGCATGATGACGATGGATTTCATCGCGCAGAATGCGAAGGAGAAGTTCGGCAAGGAGCCAAAGGACATGCGTGTCGCCATCATCCACGAGGATGGCGCTTACGGCGTCGACGTCTCCAAGGGCAACGAGGCGGGCGCCAAGAAGGCCGGCTTCAACGTCGTGATGAAGGAGGGTTACTCGGCGACCGCGCCGGATCTTTCCGCGCTGGTGACCAAGCTGAAGCGCGCCAAGCCCGACGTGATCTTTCATACCGGATACAATCCCGACATCACGCTGCTGCTGCGGCAGGCCCGCGAGCAGGGGCTGAAGTTCGGCGCATTGATGGGGCACGGCGCCGGCTACGGCGTCTACGAGAAGCTGAAGGAAGGCATGGGCGCCGACGCCACCTACATCTTCAACACCGATCCGATCTCGATCTGGCTCGCCAACGAGAAGACCATGGATGCGAAGCTGCCGCCCGTGATCAAGATGGTCGGCGAGGAGTTCGACAAGATCAGGCCCGGCGTTGCGATCCGTTCCGCCCATGTCGGCATCGGCGCCTCCAACACCTACGTCTTCATGGCCGACGTGCTGCCGCGCGCGATCAAGAAGTATGGCGGCGTCGATCCCGACGCGCTGCGCAAGGCCGCACTCGACACCGACATCGCCGAAGGCGGCACCATGCTCGGCTTCGGTGTGAAGTTCTATGGTGAGGGCACGCCGATGTCCGGGCAGAACGAGCGGTCGTTCCCGGTCGTGATCCAGTACATCGACGACAAATCCTCGGTGGTGTGGCCGAAGAGCCAGGCGCAGCGCGAGGCGGTGCTGCCGTTGCCGAAGGGCACCACCTACAGCAACCAATAGCGGAGAGCTTCGGTGCTGCAGGTCAACGGGCTGGTGAAGCGCTTCGGTGGCTTCACCGCCGTCAACAGCGTGTCGTTCAAGGTCGACCAGGGCGAGATCCTCGGCCTGATCGGCCCCAACGGCTCGGGCAAGAGCACGATCTTCAATATGCTCTCCGGCACGCTGGCGCCGACGTCGGGCTCGATCCTGTTCGACGGGTCCGAGATCGCGGGCCTGCCCCCGCACCGGATCATCAACAACGGGATCGGCCGTACCTTCCAGATCCCGCGGCCGTTCCGCCGCCTGACCATCTTCGAGAACGTCGCGCTCGCCGGCTTCTACGGCCAGGGACGGCACAGCCGCATCAAGGCGGAGGAGGCCGCCGAGCGGTCGCTCGCCATGGTCGGTCTGCCGAGCGATCGCCAGGCCAGCGTCGACGGGCTCGGCGCCGCCGGGTTGAAGAAGCTCGAGCTCGCCAAGGCGCTCGCGACCGCGCCAAAGCTGCTGCTGGCCGATGAAAGCCTCGGCGGCCTCGACGAGGCCGAGATGGACCAGGCCGCCGACATGCTGCGCAACATCCGCGACGAGCTCGGCATCACCATCATCTGGGTCGAGCACATCATGGGTGTGCTGATGCGCGTCGTCGATCGCGTCATGGTGCTCGATCACGGCGAGAAGATCTCGGAGGGCCTGCCGAGCGCTGTCGCCGGCGATCCGCGCGTGATCGAGGTCTATCTCGGTACCGATGCCGAGACCACGCAGGCCGCGGCCGCCGAAGCGCGCCGCCGGGCGGGAGGCTAGGCGATGCTGGAGCTTCGCGGCGTCAATGCCGGCTACGGCACCTTCCAGGCGCTGTTCGACGTCAACCTCGACGTCAGGGCGGGCGAGGCCGTCGGCGTCATTGGTCCGAACGGCGCGGGCAAGACCACGCTGATGCGGGTCATCTCCGGGCTGATCCGTCCCACGCGGGGCGCGATCAAAATGGAGGGAGTCGATGTCGTGGCGACGCCGTCGCACAAGATTGTCAGCCTCGGCATCGCGCATGTGCCGGAGAACCGGCGGCTGTTTCCGCAGCTCTCGGTCGACGACAATCTGAAAATGGGCGCCTTCATGAAGGAGGCGCGCGGGCACTATGCCGAGCGGCTGGAGGTCGTGTTCGACCTGTTTCCGCGCCTGAAGGAGCGCCGACATCAGATGGCCGGCACCATGTCCGGCGGCGAGCAGCAGATGTGCGCGATCGGCCGCGCGCTGATGTCCAATCCGAAGCTGCTGCTGCTCGACGAACCGTCAGCCGGGCTGGCGCCGGTCGTGGTGCAGCAGGTGTTCGAGCTGGTGAAGCGGATCCGCGCCAGCGGGCTGACGGTGCTGATCGTCGAGCAGAACGTGCAGCAGGTGCTGAAGGTGGTCGACCGCGCCTATCTGATCGAGGCGGGCACGATCAGGGCGTCCGGCACATCGGCCGAGATGCTCGCGAGCAGCACGGTCAAGGAAGCATATCTCGGGGTGTGATGGGCATGCAGGGTTTCCTGGATATCTTCGACATCTACCTGCTGGAGGCCGTGATCAACGGCATCCTGCTCGGTGGCGTGTTGGCGTTGCTCGCGCTCGGACTCAACCTGATCTTCGGGGTCATCGACGTGACCTGGATCTGCTACGCCGAGTTGGTGATGATCGGCATGTACGCCATGTACTTCATGGTGCAGTACTACGGCATCAGCTATTTCGTCGCCGCGCCGCTGACCATCCTGCTGGTCGCGGTGCTCGGTGCAGCATTGCATTACCTCGTGATCGCGCCGCTGCTGACCGCGCCGCCGATCAACCAGCTGCTCGCGACCGGCGGCGTGCTGTTCGTGCTGCAGAGCTTTGCCACCGTCGCCTTCGGTATCGACTTCCGAAATCTCGGCATCCGCCTGCCGGTGCTGGCCTTCGGCGACATGAATTTCAGCTACGCGCGTCTGCTCTCATTCCTGGCCGCGCTGGTCGGAATGGTCGCGGTCTATCTGTTCATGACGCGGACCTTCACCGGCACGGCGATCCGCGCCATCTCGCAGGACCGCCAGATCATGGCGCTGATGGGTGTCGATACCAAACGGATCTATCTCATCACCTCGGCGCTCGGCGGCGCGCTGGCCGGACTCGCCGCCTGCCTGCTGGTGCTGCAATATGACGTGCATCCTTTCGTCGGGCTCTCCTTCGGACCGATCACCTTCCTGATCTGCGTGCTCGGCGGCCTCGGCAATTTCATCGGCGGCTTCATCGCCGCCTTCGTATTCGCCGAGATCATCTCGCTCGGCGGCCTGTTCTCCGATCTCGAGTGGGGTTACGTGCTCGCCTTCGCCTTTTTCATCGTCATGATGTTCATCCGGCCCGCGGGCCTGCTTGCGAGGCGCCGATGATCGGGCAGGGGATTGAGCACGGGCGGCTTGCAGCCTGGGCGGCAGGGCTAGCGGCGCTGGTCGCGCTGCCCTTCGTCTATCGCGATCCCTATCATCTGCACATCCTGGTGCTGATCCTGATCTGGTCGTTTGCGTATACGTCGTGGTCGATGATGGGGCGGTTCGGCCTGGTCTCGCTCGGCCATGGCGGCTTCATGGGGATCGGCGCCTATGTCACCGCGCTCTTGTGGAATCACCTCGGCGTATCGCCCTGGCTCGGCATTCCCGTCAGCATGGTCGCGGCGGGCATCCTGGCGTTGATCGTCGGCTATCCCTGTTTCCGCTTCCGCATCACCGGGCATTATTTCGTGCTGGTGACGCTGGCGCTTTCCGGCATCGTGCTGCAGGTCATCACCGCGACGCGCGACTATACCGGCGGCTCGCTCGGCTATACGCCGAACCGCGCCTCGGGCAACAAGCTGCTGGCGCTGCAATTCGACGACAAGACGACGTGGTACCTGATCGCGCTCGGGGTCTGGCTGTTCGGCATCGTGGTCTGGCACTGGGTCGACCGCAGCATGGCGCGCTACGCGCTGGAGGCGATCTCGGAGGACGAGGACGCCGCGGCAGCCGCCGGCGTCAACGTCACCGCGGAGAAGCTGAAGATCACGCTGCTGAGCGCGCTGATGACGGCGCTCGCCGGCGCGGTCTACTGCCAGTACCAGATGTTCATCACGCCAGACACGGTCAGCGGCATCGCCGTGTCGCTGCAGATGGTATTCGCGGCCATCGTCGGCGGCCTGTTCGTCTCGCTCGGCCCGACCTTCGGCGCGATCATCACCATCCTGCTCGCCGAGACCCTGCGCATCGGCTTCGGCACCAAGGCGGTCGGCTGGGACAACCTCGTCTATGGCGTGCTGCTCGTGCTTTTCATCATATTCCTTCCGAAGGGCATCCTTGGTAGCTTGCTCGACCGATTGAAGCCGCAACGCAAGGTGCCTCGCGCTCATGAACATGAAGCCGTCCAAAAACAAGAAGCCGTCCAAGTCGCTCGCCCAGGAACTTGACCGCTACATCACGCCGTTCCGCTACGACGGTTCCGGCAAGTTCCACCTCAAGGATTACAAGACCGACGCGAAGGGCGACCTCGACAAGGAGACGGCGCAGGAGATACTCGACGCCAACAAGAAGCGGATGATCGAGTTTCAGGAGAAACTCTACGCCCAGGACCGCTGGTCGGTGCTGATCGTGTTCCAGGCCATGGACGCCGGCGGCAAGGATTCCGCGATCAAGGCGATCTTCGAGGGCATCAATCCGCAGGGCTGCGAGGTCACCGCGTTCAAGCAGCCGAGCAAGACCGAGCTCGACCACGACTTCCTGTGGCGCCACGCCGTCGCACTGCCAGAGCGCGGCCATATCGGCATCTTCAATCGCTCCCATTACGAGGAGTGCCTGGTCACACGCGTCCATCCGCAGATCCTCGCTAACGAGAAGCTGCCGCAAAAGCTCGTCACCAAGGATATCTGGAAGGAGCGGTTCGAGGACATCGCCGCCTGGGAGCGTTATCTCTGCCGCAATGGCACGATCGTCCTGAAGTTCTTCCTCCACCTCTCCAAGGACGAGCAGCGCAAGCGCTTCCTCGACCGGCTGGAAGAGCCGGCCAAGCAGTGGAAGTTCTCCATGGACGACATCAAGGAGCGCGCGCTGTGGCCGCGCTACCAGGCGGTCTATCAGGACATCGTCCGGCACACCTCGACGCCGCATGCGCCGTGGTACGTCGTGCCCGCCGACCACAAATGGTTCGCGCGCGTCGTGATCGGCTCGGCGATCGTCGCGGCACTCGAGAAGCTCGACTTGCGCTTCCCCCGCGCCGACAAGGCCTCGCTGGCCGAGTTCGACCAGGTGCGAAAGGCGCTGGAGAAGGAGGGCGGCAAGAAGCGTTCAAAATGAAAGTTGCGAAAACAACCCCATGCACAGTAGCCGGCGATAGTGAAATCAATAGGTTGGTTGTTGCGCAGGACGCGAATGCGGATTTTGCGAAATTCGTTTGACTCGTCGGGCAAAACGGGGGTATGGTGTCATGATCGGGAGGGTGCGGTTTAACGCATCAACCTCAGCCAACTGTTCGGTCCTGTAGGGTGGGCAAAGCGTAGCGTGCCCACCAATGATCGTGACGCGAGAGGTCGTGGGCACGGCGCAAGTGCGCCTTTGCCCACGCTACGAATTCAGCGCGAGCGAAGCTCGTCGCGGCGGTGCTAGCCGTCAGTAGCCGCGGCCCCACCAGTAGCAGAAGCGTTCGACGTTGGCGGGCAGGCTCGCCTCGTAATTCGCCCACTTCTCGTATTTCGGCAGCTTCACGTCCTTCATCGCGGTGTCGAAGCATTTCCCGGCATCGGCCGCCTTCTTCACCTCCGCGGAGAGGTCCTCCATGTAGGCGATGTCGTCCTCGATGTCCTTCTTGGTGCCGAAGCGGCCGCCGGCATAGGGATGGCCGGGGATCATCCGCTCCCAGTCGAGCGAGGCAAGTTTCTTCAGCGAGGCGATGTATTCGATCGGCGAGGCGTTGTCGGGGATGTTGCGAAACTGGACCGATTCGATCGGCGCGAAGTCGACCACGAACACGATCTTCTCCTTCGGCAGCCGCATCACCAGCGAATTGTCGGAGTGGTTGCGGCCGACATAGTTCAGCTCCAGCGTGGTACCGCCGAGCGTGATGGACTTCTTGTCGCCGACCACCTGGTCCGGCATCACGACATCGGCGAGCAGCGAATTCTGCTTCTTCAGCTCGAGCAGGCGCTCCTTGGTTCGCCGGTGCGCGATGAAGGTGGCGCCGAGATCCTTGAAAGGCTGGCCGCCGGCGATGTGGTCGTAATGGTGATGGCTGTAGATGACGTATTTGATCGGCTTGTCGGTGACCGCCTTGATGGCGTCGATGTAGGGCTTTGCCGGACGCAAATAGGAGATCGGGTCGGTCGCGATCACGCCCTGCGGCGTCACGATGAACATCGATTGGTGGCCGCCGTAACGGAAGATGTAGACGTTGTCGGTGCCGTCGACCTTTCGGGTCGAGGTCTGCGGCGGCGTTTGTGCGGCGGCGGAGGCGACGCCGATCACGAATGCGGCGAGCGCAGTGAGGCAAATCGAGAGCTTCATTGTCTGGCTTTCTGGAAATGAGCGTGAGGCGGGAGAGGTTGATATCCTCGTCAACACAAACGCTGCGGCAATGGGTTTATTCCGCTGCATTGAGTCGCAGGCGCAATCCAGACGCGATCGTTCATGTGCGCGGTGCATCGCGGCAAGGGGAACACCGCGTTCAATTGTGATCTCGCAGGCTGTTGATCTCGCTTGACAGTTTTGTGTCACAGGAGGAGCATGGCAACAGTCGCAAACAAGCGACGCTATCGTCCATCTCAAGAGCAAGGGGAGGTCTATGACACCACCTCCGCAAATCCAGCCGCGTTAAGTGCGATGGAGCTCGTTCGGACTATCGCATAGCGGCGGAAACCGCGAACGGCACGCCGGGTAAAGGTTTAGAGGGCCGCATCAGTGTGGCATGGCCCCTACCTGCCCGGCGCTGTGCTTTGAGCCACGCATCGATCGTGTCGGATGGTCCAAGGGAGCACCGGCGCGGACAAGCCAACATTCATGTCTCTCCTCCACCTCCCAGTCATTCCGGGTCCGAACCCCGGAATGACAAGGGGCTATCGCGTGTGAGAGAAAAGTGGTGAGAGGCTCCCCTACAGCCATCCTTCGAGACGCCCGCCTGCGGCGGGCCCTCAGGATGAGGGCGGGGTATGTGGCGGCATTTCTATTGGCCAGGCTGCTGCCGAGCCTCATCTCGCCAAGCTGCCGCTTAGCCTCATCCTGAGGAGCCCGCAAAGCGGGCGTCTCGAAGGACGAGGCGCTTGCTCCGACCAGGCCTCACTAGCGTCGCAGAGCCCAGGGTTCCCGTCTCCTGCGTTGCGGCAAATGCCAAGAGATTGTCGCCTCATCGGCAAACTTCCGACACAGGATCGGGGCGAATAACGCCATCCGACATGACGCATGCGCTGCGGCGGTGACGATTCCGAGTCCGCCGGAGCGCATCTGTTTTTTCCAGGGAATCCTTCGTGTCGCACAAGCCTGTCTTCGCGCTTCTCGCAGCGCTCGTCCTCGCCATCTCATCTTTCGCCGGAGCCCACGCCGAGCCTGCCAAGCCGGCGCCCGGCAATGCGGCCACCCTGTCGCCCGACGAGGCTAAACGCGCGCTGGACACCCTTCAGGACGACAAGAAGCGCGCCCAGATGATCGATACGCTGCGCGCGATCGCGAATGCGTCGGGTCCGCAGCAGCCGGCGCCGCCCGCGCCCGAACAGAAATCGCCGATCCCGCTCTCCGCCGATGGCCTCGGTGCGCAGCTTCTGCTCACCGTGTCGGAAGAGATCGGCGAGATGTCGCGTGATATCGCCGACATGGCCAGGACGCTGACGCACTTCCCGGCGTTCTATTACTGGATCGTGCGGACCGCGAACGACCCCGCTGCATACAATCTGCTGATCGAGATCGCCTGGAAACTCGCGCTGGTGATCGGCTGCGCGCTTGCGGCGGAGTGGGTGATCTTCCGCCTGATCCGGCGCCCGGTCATCTTCCTCGAAGCCCGCGTGCCGCAGACGGCGCAACTGCCGTCGCAGGCGCTGCCGATCGCGGATCCGCCGTCATCCGTCGCCGACGTCACGCCCGCGCCCGAACTGCACAGGCGTCGCAACAGCCTCGCGCGCGTCTGGCAATTGCTGCTCCGGCTGCCCTTCGTGTTCGGTCGTCTCGCGCTCGAACTGCTTCCCGTGGTCGCGTTTGTCGGCGTCGCTACGGCGCTGCTCGGAACGGAAATCGGAGATCCCGCGACCGTCCGTCTCGTCATCCTCGCGGTGGTCAACGCCTATGCCTTCTCGCGCGGCCTCATCTGCGCCATTCGCGCGCTGGCCGGACCGTACGGGCTCATTCCGGTTCGCGCCGAGACCGCCGCCTATATCGAGATCTGGGCACGGCGCATCGTCGGCGTCGGCGTCACCGGCATCGCGTTCGCCAATGTCGCGCTGCTGCTCGGTCTGCATCGCGCCGGCTATGCCGCATTGCTCCGCATGGTGATGCTGGTGGTGCATCTCTTCATCGTCGTCATCATCCTGCAATGCCGCCAGCAGGTCGCGAACGCCATTCGCGCGCCGGCCGAACGGCAGGGCTTCGCGGCCCGGCTGCGCAACCGCATTGCCGGCGGCTGGCATTATCTGGCCATCGCGCTCGACCTCGCGCTGTGGGCGGTGTGGGCGCTCAACATCCGCAACGGCTATTCGCTTCTGTTGCAATATTTCGTCGGGACCATCGTGGTTGCCCTGGTCACCCGCGTCGCCATCACGCTGACGCTCAGCCTGATCGACCGCGGCTTCCGTATCAGGCCGGAAATCCTGCAGCGCTTCCCGGGGCTGGAAGTCCGTGCCAACCGCTATCTGCCGCTGCTGCGCAAGATCGTCTCCGGCATCATCGCCTTCATCGGCTTCGTCGCCATGCTCGAAGTCTGGGGCGTCGATGCCATCGTCTGGTTCTATGGCGGGCAGATCGGCAGCCGGCTGATCTCGGCCGTGGCCACGATCGGCATCGCCGTGTTCATCGCCGCCGCCATCTGGGAGGCCAGCAACGCGCTGCTCGATCGCCAGATCAACACGCTGTCGCGGGACGGGCACTATGCCCGCGCCGCGCGGCTGCGCACCTTCCAGCCGATGCTGCGCACGGCGCTGCTGTGCCTGATCGCCACTGTCGTCGGCCTCACGGCGCTCAGCGAGATCGGCGTCAATGTCGCACCGCTGCTCGCCGGCGCCGGCATCGTCGGCATCGCGATCGGTTTCGGCTCGCAGAAGCTGGTGCAGGATCTCATCACCGGACTTTTCCTTTTGCTGGAGAACACGGTTCAGGTCGGCGACAGCGTCAGCGTCTCCGGTCTCTCCGGCGTCGTCGAGAACGTCTCGATCCGCACCATCCGCCTGCGCGCCGGCGACGGCGCCGTGCACATCGTGCCGTTCAGCGCGGTCACGACCATCACCAATGCCAGCCGCGGCGCCGGCAATGCATCCGTCA
>Ga0207426_1001135_pt1 | contig 24064 bp, 19 predicted proteins | sample AraplaMF_Cvi_mMS_FD_184265 | JGI IMG/M metagenome (GOLD analysis project Ga0207426, IMG submission 184265) | Arabidopsis root microbial communities from the University of North Carolina, USA - plate scrape MF_Cvi_mMS (SPAdes) (version 2) | ecosystem: Host-associated > Plants > Roots > Endosphere... | reverse complement strand
TCGAATTTTTGACGATATGTGTCCAGACGACGCAGACTCATGAACCATGGGGCTGATCGTTCATCCGCTTCAAATCCTGGCGGGGACGATAGCCCCCCTCCTACAGGACCTATCACCAGTGGCAGACCAAGGTTTGCCGCTGGAGACGGGTAGCGCATCGCGACGGGAACAGGTTGATGCGCCAAATCGAAGTGTTTGCCTTCGGACAGCGCTTTTCTAATCCAACGTCGTGCCCGAAAATAGAATGGGATATACCCGGGTTTAACGATGCTATTCAACCGCTCCGCCCGTCCGAGCAGCGGCGGCTCACGCCACTCGATGACGTTGACATTCCTAAGTTGTTGTGAGGCGGGTCTGGCTCCAATCTTGTGATACGTGAGCAATGTGACCTCGTGGCGCTCGCCAAGCCGCTGCGCCCATTGGTATGCGATGGAGGCCTCCCCCACATCTTCCCCATTACACGTAGGCGCGACCAGTAACAGCTTTGCCATTCTAAGATCTCCACCTATATTCGGAAGCGCGCCCGAACCTCGCTACGAACGCTTCGCCAGATCGGCATCTGACCTGTGAGAATGCGAGCGAGGGTGGCATCGGTCGTGTCAAATCGAATGGAAGTCCGTGGTTTCAGAAAACTGCCGGGGGCTGCATTGCCTCCACTGCTTGAATAAGCCGCGATGTATCCGGCTCGTCTTATTTCCAGGAGAACGGCGCTATTATACCAGCCAAAGGGCAAGGAGGCGGACTGAACATCAACCCCGCAAATCTCCTGTAGCCGCGTGCGTGATGCTTCAAGCTCGTGTCTAAGCGCGGGAGTTGGAATCTTGGTCCAGTCTTTGTGATCAACGCCGTGGCTTCCTATGCGCATCCCCATGGCCGTAAGTGCCCCGATGTCGTCAGAGGCAAGGGATCCCGGGTGCCCGATGCGACCGGTCAATATGAAAAACTCTGCGCGAAGACCACGCCGTCGCAATTCAGGTGCGGCGATCAGAAGATCAGAGGCGTTACCGTCGTCGAAGGTGATTGATACTCTTTCCCGTTGGGGATGGGATGAAATGCGATCAATGATCGTCAGAAAGCGATCTCGACTGAGCCAATAATCGGCTTCGCCGGGCTCAAGTTCACGTCGCGGTTCTCCAATCCCATGGAAGTTGATGATGCGGTATTCCCCTTCCCTCGCCATGCTAACCCCGTGTACTTTCAACAAACGCGGCAGCTGATCGACCTGGCGTCAGCGCGCTCACCAGCGCTGCACGATGTGACGCGCCACGCCACAATCTGACGGCATGTTCGATAATCACGCCCAATTTGAATATTGAGGTTTGCAGCGCCCCATGGTGGCGACGGTAATAGCGAATTCTGTTGGCTGTCAGCAGTGCAAAGAGCCGAGGGCCGGCACCGCTTCCCCCACTCGCATGCATCACCTTCGAGCGCGGTTCAAAGACGATCTCAAATCCTGCTTCGCGGATCCTGCGTTGATAGTCCACTTCTTCGCTATAGAGAAAAAACGACTCGTCCCATGCACCGACAGCTTTCCGAGCCTCGGTCGTTACGAGCAGAGCCGATCCTGTTGCCCATTGGACGGGCCCGCGTTGATCGTAATGGCGGCGCTCACCTATGATTTCACCGACGCCAAGGCGCGCAGCCAGCCTCCCCCCTAAAATAGCATCCGCCCACGCGGTGATAATCGAGGGCTCGCGTCTTAGGGTCGGGTCGACCGACCCGTCTTCTTTATAATTGAGTGGAACGACGACCCCAACCTTTGAGGTTGTTCCCCGCTCAATGAGCGGTTTGACTGCACCCGGATAGAGCCGAAGGTCGGGATTTAAGATCAGAAGATGGGATGCGGTTGCCGCGTTGTTTGAGGCAATATTGATCGCTGCCGCGTAGCCAGCATTTCGGCCCGTGCGGATAACTGTGGGGCGGACCGGATGTGCTTCAGCGATTTCTGCCGAGCCATCTCGAGAATTATTGTCGACGACAATGACTTCAAAGTAATCCACACCTTCCAGACCGCCGACAAGGGAATCCAATAGCGCCGGCAAGGCGCTGGCACTGTTGAAAGTTACGATGACAACGACCACGCTTGGCCGAGTTTCGCCAGGGTCCAGTTGATCGAGAACATTTCCCGCGAGCATCGTCATGTTCGGCTCCTCCGCTTTTCACTTTCAAACTTGCCGACAGTCATTGCGCCAGTTACCGTCTTGGAGGCTTTGTTTTCCTGAATTTTCTAGCCGAGAGGGACATCGGCTCTAGACCGGTGCAGGTCCACGAATGATGCCAGCGATCCCACGGTTTCGAATAGTTCGGCGCTGAAGTTGTCGTCATCGATTTGAATTCCAAATCGAGATTCAATGGCCGCCATCAGGCTCAGCACGGCAAATGAATCAAGTTCGGGGAGACTCCCGAACAGTGGGGTTGAGGGGTCGGCGATGCGACCCTTGTCCTCGATTTCGAGGGTTTCGGCGATGACATCCTTGACGGATTCAAATGTTGAAGAATTCATGGTGCCTCACAACGATAGCAGTATTGATGACGGGGTTTCAAACGAGCACCTCCAGCGGCATTGGATGCCCCAAAAATGCTGTTGGACTGGCAGTCAGGCCGTATGCGCCGGCCTGGAAGACAACGACGAGATCGCCCGCCTCTGCACGTGGCAAACAAACATTGTCACCAAGCAGATCCAGGGGGGTGCAAAGGCATCCGACCACAGATACGGTCTCCAGCTCGGGCGCATTCATCTTGTTGCCGATGGCGATTGGATAGTTGCGCCGGATCACCTGACCAAAATTGCCTGATGCGGCCAGTTGATGATGAAGACCTCCGTCAACCACCAGATAGACCCGTCCGCGTGATACCTTCCGTTCGACCACTTTCGTTACATAGACGCCAGATTCACCGACGAGGTACCGACCGAGTTCGATGACGACTTTCGCATCGGGCAATACAGGCCGAATCGCGCTCTCAACCAGCTCGCCAAGCCTTTTTCCGACAGGAACGAGATCGAGAGGGCGATCTTTCTCAAAATACGGAATTCCGAAACCACCACCGAGATTGAGGTAGCGAACGACGTGTCCGTACTTCCCGGAAAGATCCAGCAGCAGTTCGACGTTGCGGGAGAAAGCTTCGCAGAGAATATCTGCGTGAAGATTTTGCGATCCCGCGAACACGTGAAACCCGAGAAACTCCAGATCTGCGCCCGCAAGCTTTTCAAGGAGTGACGGCACCTCTTCGGCATCAACGCCAAACTGCTGTGGGCCACCACCCATCTTCATCCCGGATCCCTTGACCTGGAAATTCGGGTTTACCCTCAACGCCACCCTCGGTCGGATACCAAGGCGATTTCCCGCTTCGACAATACGCAAAGCCTCAGTTCCCGATTCCATCTCGATCGTTACACCAGCGGCAACCGCCTGGATCAGTTCAGCCGACGTTTTGCCGGGCCCGGCAAAACTGATGCTGGAGGCAGGCACTGTCGTATCCAGGGCTGTCTTCATTTCGTAGGCGGAAGCAACATCGAGTGAATCGACAAGGCCCGACAGATGCTGGACCACCGCCGGCATTGGATTGGCCTTGATGGCATAGCTCAGCCGAACCTCCTTCGGCAGAACCGAACGAAGATACCCGACCCGTGCAGTGATCAATCGGCGATCATAGGCGAAGAAAGGTGTGCTTCCGACCCGCTCGGCCAGACGATCAAGGCCTATCCCTCCAACTGCCAAACAGTCTTCGGTCACGTCAAACATGTCAATGGAAGGATGTGCACTCACTGTCCCAATTGCTCCCTCAAGAGTACGCGGTCGAACTTGCCGTTTGGATTGGTCGGAATGGACGCCATTTCGATGACTTTCGACGGCACCATGTACTGCGGCAGTCGATGTCTGAACGCCGTTAACAGCGCACCCACGTCGAGTGTCTCGGCAACCGGGCTAGCAACCAGTACAATCCGTTGACCGAGCGCCTGATCATCGATTCCCATAGCCACTGCGTCACGGGCCAGACCCGTGGCATATGCGACTTCTTCGATTTCGGTCGGGCTGACACGGTAACCAGACGTCTTGATCATTTCATCCCGGCGACCGACGAAATACAGGAAGCCTTCCTCATCACGAACCACCGTATCTCCCGAAAACACCGCCATTTCCGGTTGCCGCCAGGTTGAACCCGTCCCGGGCAATGGCCGAAAGCGCTCGCTGGTGCGGGCAGGATCGTTCCAGTATCCAAGCGCCACGAGCGGGCCCCTGTGAACCAGTTCGCCGGGTTCGCCAGGATCGCAAAGCGTCCCGTCTGGCCGCACGACGAGAATTTCCGCATTGGGAATCGACTTGCCGATCGAATCCGGTCGACGGTCGATCTCGGTCGGATCGAGATAGGTTGATCGAAAAGCCTCTGTCAGGCCATACATCAGATATGGAAGCGCATTGGGGAAGGACGCGCGCAGCCGGTCGAGTGTTGCCTTCGGCATCCTCCCACCCGTATTTGCAAAGTAGCGTAGCCTAGCACCGACTTCAGTTGGCCAGTCGAGGGCTCCAACCTGGATCCAGAAAGGCGGAACGCCGGTAATGCCGGTCACTTTGTGCTTCTCGCAAAGCCGTACGACATCGCCAGGCAGAAGATAGTTCATGAGAACGACGTGCGCGCCCGAGTTGAAGGCTGTCGTAAGCTGACTTAGTCCCGCATCGAAACTCAGTGGTAGAACTGACAGAATCGTGTCGTGCGGACTGTTCCCGAGATAGTGACTTACGCTCTCAGCGCCGACGATCATATTGCGATGGCTGAGAACGACCCCCTTCGGCTTGCCGGTACTTCCAGATGTGTAGAGAATGGCGGCAACGTCACAATCAACGCCTCTTTGCAACGGAGGCGATGCCTCCGTCGGAACGATCTCGATCCAAGAGTGGATGCACGGGCAGGTGCCGTCCTTTTGTGCTTCTGTGTTTGTGCCATCGACGAGTATGACATGTTGGAGCGATTGAACTCCGGCAAGGTGTCCCTGGAGTAGGGCCAGGCGATCTGCGGACGTGACCAATATCCTGACATCGCAGTCCGCTAATATATAGGCGACTTGCTGCGGTCTGAGGATGGGGTTGATTGGCACCGTTACGCAGCGAGCTGCAGCAGTACCGAATATCGAGACGGCGGTCTCTGGCCGCTTGTCGAGGAAAATCGCCACCCGGTCACCGGGGGCCGTCTCGATGGCATCCAGGGCTGATGCGAATCCGCAGGCGTTTTGCCAAAGCTGTGCGTAGCCAGTAGTGGCATTCTTGTATGTCAGGGCAGGAGAATTGCCGAACGAAGCTGCCCCGTGGCGAAGCAGATCGGAAATGTTGATCTTGATCGTCGGCTGCATTGATCTCGAAACTCCTCGCTACCAGGGTACGCAGGTTAGTTCGCTGTAGAGGTAATCGACCTCGCTTGGAGACACCCGATCACTCAAGAACATCCGTGGGCGCGGGGATCGCAGCGAGATGGAAAGCCTTGGGTGCACGTCGGCAAAGCGCTCTTCGACAAAGGTCGCGACGATCCCAAAGCGCGTTAGCAAGTAGCTGTAGACGTGGTGAGCGGTCTCCGCGAAAAGGTCGCGGTCCCCGACATGCAAGATCGACGCAAACACCCTCATCCGTTTGCGCGTATCCTTGCGAAAGATGACGTAGCAGCAACGATCGCCCTTTATCACAGCGAGATGATGCGCGGCGGGCGCAAGAGCATGATCCCTGTAGATACCGAGATTGCGAGCGTCGAGATAACGCTCGATGAGATGAGGATCGGTGACGATCGAAACGCCGCTTCCCCAACTCGGCCGAGGAAGATTTATCACCATCGCAACGGCAGTGTTGATTAACTGAAATTTGAGCCGTCGGTTGAGCGGAACGACATTGCCACTCGGCGAAAGGTCCGTGAACGTGTAGCCATCCTGGCCGAGAAGTGCCTTCAGGAGTCGTAGACCATGGGCCCGATAACCATCCAGGACGCACCAGGCACTCAGGTTGCAGAACTTCTCGACGGTTTGCCCAACCCGTCGGTCCGAATAAAAAGCAACATACACACCGACGATTTGCTCGCCTGCAATCAGCATGTACCCGTGATTGGGGGATGTCGACTTCCAAGACGGTCGTATCGCTGAGGCCCACGTCGCTGGCGACAATTTCCCATTTAGTTCCGCATGCAGGAAGTTCGCCACTCGCTGCACGTCGCCAGAAGAAATTGGACAAAGCAATGTACTTCCAACTTTTTCTTTGTAAACACCCTCCGGCACCGCCCATTTCCCTTTTGGAACTCATGTACACTTGGAAATTACTAAAGATTTTTACATACAATACTGAACCGATTCATAGATACCCATATGGGTGAACCACAGATCAACTAAAAGCCGCCTTTTTTAACCGGTTTGCTAACTGGAATGCCGTCCCGGCAGGGCCGTATCTTTGAGCCTTGATGTGTTTTCAACACGCGGGAGGCCGCCATTCCTAGCAACCATCACATTCTGATCCTGGTCGAGAATCTGCCGGTCCCGTTCGATCGCAGGGTATGGCAGGAAGCCCGGGCCCTAAACGACGCCGGTTACGAGGTGTCCGTGATTTGCCCCAAAGGAAAGGGGTACGACAAAAGCTATGAAGTTCTGGACGGCATCCATATTTACCGGCATCCGCTTCGGGAAGCCACCAGCGCGACTGGCTACTTGAGAGAGTATTGCCTCGCGCTGTTTCATCAGACACGTCTTTCATTCCGCGTCCGGCGGCGCCAGTCAATTGACGCCATTCAGGCATGCAATCCCCCGGATCTGATGTTCCTCGTTGCCCTGATCCACAAATTGCTGTTCGGCACCCGCTTTGTATTCGACCATCACGATCTCAGCCCGGAGCTCTACGCTACCAAGTTCGGACGCAAGGACATCTTTCACCGATTGCTCTGCTTCTTTGAACGGCAGACCTTCCGGTTGGCCGATGTCAGTATTGCGACAAACGAGACGTTCCGTGACATTGCAATCTCTCGCGGTGGAATGGCCCCCGATCGTGTAGTTGTCGTCAAAAGCTACCCAGAAGCTTCACGGTTCCGGCGCACTATTCCTGATCAGTCGCTCGTTGTCCCCGGCAAGCACCTGGTCGGCTATCTCGGCATTATGGGCGAACAGGACGGGGTTGAGACCATGGTCCGCGCCCTCGCGGAGATTGTCCATCATCGCAAGAGAGACGATGTCCACGGCCTCATCATTGGTGACGGTCCGGAGCTTAGCCGACTGAAAAAACTCGCGACCGACCTCAACCTCGGCGATGCCGTTCGCTTCAGTGGCTATTTGAGTGGCCAGCCCCTCATGGCTCACCTGTCTGCACTAAACATTGGAATCATTCCTGACCCACCCAATGAATTCAACGACAAGCTCTCGATGAACAAGGTCTTTGAATACATGATGCTGGGCCTTCCCATCGTTCAGTTCAATCTTCGGCAAGCCACGCGTGATGCAACAGAAGCGGCGCTTGTGGTTAAGGAGCATTCGCCAGAAGCACTCGCGACCGGAATTCTCGCGCTTGTGGACGATCCACAGCGCTGCATGGAGATGTCAGCCGTCGGGCGATCTGTCGCCGATCGTGAATTCCAGTGGGCGAACGAAGCTCGTCGCTATCTGACGGCCTATCGCACAGTATTTCGCAGGAGATTGGGCGTCGATGATAAGCGTCATTATCCCGCATCTTGACCAGCCCGAATTGCTTCGACGCTGCTTGATGTCGCTGACACTCAAGAATAACCCTGGGCTTTCGTTCGAGATAATCGTGGTGGACAACGGGTCCAGAGAGATGCCAGCGGAGATTTGCGCTGCCTTTCCAAATGTCAAACTGCTGTCGCAACCAGTTCCTGGTCCAGGCCCCGCCAGAAATCTTGGTGTAGCAAACGCTGCGGGAGACACCTTGGCTTTCATCGATGCTGACTGTGTTGCCGCAGACGGTTGGCTAGATGAAATCACGCATCAGTTCTCCGCTGATAGAAGCAAGTCCATCCTTGGCGGAGACGTACGGATCGGGTGTGACGATCCAAAGCATCCGACGCTTCTCGAAGCCTACGAAAGCGTATTCGCGTATCGCATGAAAGAATATATCGAAAAGCAAGGGTTTACGGGAACGGGCAATCTGGCAGTACGCACGGAGATTTTTGCCTCGATTGGCAATTTTGGTGGCATCGATATTGCTGAGGATCGTGATTGGGGACAACGGGCGTTGGGGAAAGGCTATCGGACACATTATTGCGAGAGAATGATTGCCTACCATCCGGCTCGCAAGAGTTTTTCTGAATTGGGCCTGAAGTGGCAACGACACACTGCCCACGACTTCGCCCGTGCAAAGGGACAGCAGGGCTGGAGGTTGCGCTGGATATTGCGAGCCGTCGCCGTTGCTCTTTCTCCCGTTGCAGAAGTGAGGCGAATCTGCGTTTCAGACCGATTGAACGGTTGGAGGGCGCGCGGCCTTGCCTTCGTCGGTCTCGTTCTTATTCGAAGCTACAGAGCCGCAATCATGCTTTCACTTTCCTGTGGCGCGACCAATGCGACGACGCTGAGCCAACGTTGGAACCCGCGGTCCGTGTCTGGAACTCCTTCGAAGAATACGTGAGCACCGATCAAGTTAATGCCCGTCGAAAGGTAAGGGGCCATGCAGAGGCTACTTAAAGAAAAGATTGCCCTGCTTGGTCTGTCGGTTCTAGTCGTGTTTGTGCCGGTTGCCCGCAGCGCGCTGGCAATCGATCGCAACTCGTTCCCTGGCCCGAACAATACGGGCGTGCCCAAGGGCACCGAGCTTGCGCCCTATACCGGTCCGTGCGGCATAACGGAACCGAATACAGTAATTGATTCCAAACGCGTGACCTGCGACTTGTACATCAAGGCGCCCGGTGTTCGAATAACGCGAAGCACGACAAATCGGATCGACGTCGATACCCCTGGCGCCTCCCTTACGATCGAGGACAGTGTCGTCAATGCCGGAAGCTGGCAGAGCGCTGCCCTTGGTTATTCGAACATGACCGTGAGACGTGTCGAAGTAAAGGGTGGGGGGGCAAGCATCCATTGTTCGCCGAACTGCCTCATTGAGGATTCTTGGTTGCATGGCCAATACATGCAGCCTGGACAGCCGCAACACCTCGGCGGCTATGCGGCCTTTGGTTGGGGTGATGTCACGCTTCGTCACAACACGATAGGATGCGACGTGCCGGATAATGATGTTGGAGGTGGATGCTCCGGGAGCGCTCAGATCTATGGTGATTTTGCGTCACTATCGAGATTCACCTTCGAGCATAATCTCTTTCTGGCAACACCGGGTGGTTTTTGTACATCGTTCGGACTGAACCATGGCAAACCATTTGGCGACAATCCCACCTATATTGTGGTTGTCGACAACGTGTGGGAACGAGGACCAAATGGCAACTGCGCCGTCTATGGACCAACCACCTCTTTTTACGATGGGGGAGAGGGCAACATATGGCGGGGCAATGTCTGGGATGATGGGACCCCGCTGGAGGCTCGATAACCGCCGGCGAATGACAATCAGGCTCCGAAGCCGCCACCCGTTGGCGTCGTGACCGTAATAGCCTCGCCGGCTTCCAAGACCGTTTGATCGCTTGCCTTCAGCGTCTCCACGCTGCCATCCAGTCGCATGACTCTCGTTGCGCCCAGACGACCGTCACCGCCCCCATTTATGCCGCGAGGCGGCTGGTTGCGATGGGAGGACAAGATAGCGCATTCCATCCGCTCGAGAAAGCGAATGGTTCGTTCCGTTCCGTCGCCCGAGTTCCAGGTGCCTTTGCCGCCTGAATTCGGCCTGATGTGGAAATCTTCCAGAAGAACCGGGAATCGAAGCTCCAGGACCTCCGGATCGGTGAGCCGCGAATTCGTCATGTGCGTGTGAACACCAGCGGTTCCGGCAAAGCCCCGGCCATCATTCATCTGTCCTGCCGGAGAGCCCGAGCATATTGTCTCGTAGTATTGGTATTTCGCATTTCCGAAAGTGAGATTGTTCATCGTTCCCTGTGAATTGGCCATCGCCCCCATGGCGGCGAACAGCGCGTTGGTGACATGCTGCGATGTCTCGACATTTCCGGCGACAACCGCTGCCGGATAAGCCGGTTTTAGCATGCAGCCGTCGGGGATTATAATCTTGATCGGCCTCAGGCAGCCGGCGTTCATCGGAATATTGGCTTCGACCATCACGCGGAAAGCATAGAGAACGGCAGCGCGGGTGACCGGCTCGGGCGCATTGAAATTGTTGGCCTGAACCGCCGATGTTCCAGTGAAATCCACTGTCGCTTCACGCTTCTGGCGATCGACTGTAATCTTGACCCTGATGAGTTGACCCGTATCGGTTGGATAGTCGTACTGGGCGGTGTCCGGCAACCGCTCGATGACGCGGCGCACACTTTCGGCCGCATTGTCCTGAACATGCCCCATATAGGCTTCAACGACCGACAGGCCGAAATGAGCAACCATTTTGCGCAGTTCCGCCACGCCCTTTTCGTTTGAAGCAATTTGAGCCTTTAGATCGGCGATGTTCTGTTGCGGATTGCGCGCCGGATAAGGATGATTTGTCAGGAGCTCGAGCAGTTCGGATTCACGGAAGCGACCGCGTTCGACGAGTTGAAAGTTATCGAAGAGAACACCTTCTTCCTCGACGGTCGTTGCAAGCGGGGTCATTGAGCCCGGCGCTGTTCCGCCAACATCGGCGTGATGTCCGCGCGAAGCAACATAAAACAGGATCGTGGATCCTGCGTCATCAAACACAGGCGTGACGACTGTTATGTCGGGGAGATGTGTTCCGCCGTTGTACGGGGCGTTAAGAGCAAACACATCGCCCGGGTGGATGTGCCCTGCGTTCAACTTGATTATTGTCTCTACTGACCGGTCCATGGATCCCAGGTGAACCGGCATATGCGGTGCATTGGCTACGAGCGCGCCGGTTCGGTCGAACACAGCACACGAAAAATCCAATCGTTCCTTGATGTTGACGGAATAGGCGGTGTTTTGAAGTGTGACACCCATCTGTTCGGCGATGGACATGAAGAGATTGTTGAATATCTCCAGCATGATCGGATCGGCATCGGTCCCAAGGGCGGCTACGTTCTTCTTCGCTTCAACACGGCGGAGCAGCACGTGGTTATTCGCGGTGATCTCCGCCCGCCATCCCGGCTCGACGACGATTGTTTGATTGGCTTCAATGACAAGTGCCGGGCCGAGTGCCTGGCAACCCGGAAAGAGATCCTCTCGCCTGAAGACGCCGGTATCACGCCAGGAGCCTTCGAAGAAGACTGGCCGAGTTTCTGAGGCACGGGCAGGACTTGCCGCCGCCTCGTGACTTGCCTCCTGATTGCGGCCCTCGGATCGGTCGGTTCCCTCGACGCTCACGGATTCAACGACGACCGTTTTACCGTCATAGACGAAGCCGAACTGCGCCTTGTGCGCCCGCTCGAAGTCGGTCCTGGCATCGGATATCGAACCAAGGCCAAAATCGACCGGGAGCGCAGTATCCGTACCCTCGTATCGCAAGGCGAGGACGGGCCTGAACTCCATTGCATCGGGTGAAATGCCTTGCGCCTTCAATTCGTCACGAACACCGATCCTCAGGGTTTTGATCAAGCGGTCAAGTTCTGGGAGCGACGCTTCCGAAAGAGGCTCAATGAACGCTTGTTGACGGGATGCGAAGATCGACGACAAGCCCATGCCGTAAGCAGACAGCAGACCGGAAAACGGGTGAACCAACACCATCGACATGCCGAGGGCATCGGCAACGAGGCAGGCGTGTTGCCCACCCGCACCACCGAAGCAGTTCAGAAGGTATCCTGTCACGTCGTAGCCACGCTGCACCGAGATTTTCTTGATGGCATTGGCCATATTCTCAACCGCGATCTTTATGAAGCCTTCCGCGACGCTCTCCGGGCTGTGTCCGCTGGCGGCTTGCGCGGACATTGCCTCGAACTTCTCGCGCACGGCCTCGATATCGAGTGGTTCGTTCTGGGCCGGCCCGAAGATTGCGGGAAACAGATCCGGCTGCAGTTTTCCGAGCATGACGTTGGCGTCCGTTACCGCCAACTCTCCGCCACGACGATAGCAGGCGGGTCCGGGATTGGCGCCCGCCGAATCGGGACCGACGCGGAAGCGACCTGTTTCAAAATGAAGGATGGAGCCGCCGCCGGCAGCGACGGTATGAATGCGCATCATCGGCGCCCGCACTCGAACGCCTGCAACTTCGGTATCGAAGACGCGTTCGTACTCGCCATCATAGTGGGCCACATCGGTTGAGGTGCCCCCCATGTCAAAGCCGATAACCTTATGGAACCCCGCAAGTTTCGCGGTCTCCACCATACCAACCACACCGCCCGCGGGGCCCGAAAGGAGTGCATCCTTGCCATGAAACATATGGGCGGCGGTCAGGCCTCCCGAGGACATCATGAAATTCAGCCGCGGCGACGTTTTCCCGGCCTGTTCTACTCCGAGTTCGCTTGCCACCTGTTGAACATACCGAGATAGAATAGGCGAGAGGTAGGCGTCGACGACCGTCGTATCGCCCCGGCCGACGAGCTTGAGCAACGGCGAGACCTCATGGCTTACCGAAATCTGTTTGAATCCCGCTGCCCGGCAGAGATCCGCGACCACTTTTTCGTGCTGCGGATATTTGTAGGAGTGCATGAACACGATGGCGACCGCATCAATCCCATCAATCCTTGCTCTGGCAATTGCCTGCTCTACGGCGCTCGTCTCGAGCGGCACCTCGATCGAACCATCCACGCGAATGCGTTCGTGGACTTCCACGACCTGCTCATAGAGCTGTTCCGGCAGAATGATCTCCTTGGCGAAAATGTCGGGGCGTGCCTGGTAGGCAATCCGTAGCGCGTCGCGAAAGCCCTTGGTGATCAATAAGAGGACCCTGTCACCCTTACGTTCCAGAAGCGCGTTGGTCGCCACGGTCGTGCCCATGCGAATGTCGCCAATGCGATCGGACGGTATTTGCTCCGTCGGCCCGAGACCGAGCAGGCCGCGGATCCCGTGGATCGCAGCATCGCGATAAGATTCCGGATTTTCGGAGAGATGCTTTCGCGGATGTAAACTGCCATCAGGGGCACGCCCAATAATATCCGTGAAAGTGCCTCCGCGATCGATCCAGAAATCCCAGGCCCCATCAGACATGTTCCACGCTCCCGTGCCGGACGCCAAAAAAATCGCAGTCGGTGCCGCGCTCGCTTATCCAGACAATGTACAATTTGCCTTGCGCATTCAATGTGCAGGCATCGCGTGTTTGCGATAACGCAAGCTATCTCGCTTCGAACCTCTTTCAAATTGCCGCATTGAGATCTATTGCTGTGCTCCGTAAGAGCATTCGCGTCAGCGAAGGAGAAGCGGTTGCAGGCAAAAAACGCGATGATCATGCGGTGGATGTTGCGCATGACCTGCGCCATTGCACTGCTGTTTGTCGGCTTCGCCCATCAAACGCCGTCTTTTGCCAAAGGCGCCTTCGTTCCCTCCGAACTTGCAGAGTATATACTGCCCGACGGCACGCTTCCCGTTATCTGCATCGCGGGCAAGGCAGACGGGACGAGCAAGCATGATACGGCGCAGCAAGCGCAGGGTTGTGAGGCTTGCCGGATCGCTGCGTCGGTCCTGTTGCCAGTCCCTGACAATTATCGGGATAAACGTCCTCGTATCGCGACCACTGCTATGCAGCCCTACGAAGTGGATGGGACTTTCCGCCGGGTCCTTCCCCCGAATACCGGTCCAAGGGCGCCTCCGGCCTCTATTGTCTTTGCTTGAGCCGGCATTTCGGCTCGTGCCGCGATGCTGTCACAGTGGCCACTGACCTGCGCTTAGGTACGGTTCGGCCCGAAGCAGATCGCATCCGCATCCAATTTCCATTTTGCAAGGATGTTTTTCTCCCTGCCGTCGTGCGTCGTCGCGAGAGATGATCCTGCCAGGAGCACCCTATGAAGAAACTGCTCATACTGATCACAGGCCTGATCTTTGCCGGTCTGTTTGCTGCAATCGCTGCCGCCAATGACATCAAGGTGGGTGCCATCGACATCGGCCACCCCCGCACCCGAGCCATGGTGCCGGGTGCCAAGGTCGGGGGTGGCTACCTGAACCTGACCAACACTGGTTCGGCCGATGACAGGCTCGTCAGCATCACATCCGACCGGGCTGCAAAAACCGAAGTTCATCAGATGAGCGTCAACAACGGCGTGATGACAATGCGGCCCGTCGCGGGCGGGCTCGTCATTCCCGCCGGTCAGACGGTCGAACTGAAGCCGGGCGGCTTCCACATCATGTTCATGGACGTCGCGCAGCCATTCAAGCAAGGGGAGACGATCAAGGCCACCCTGACCTTCGAGAAGGCGGGATCGGTGGACGTCGAGTTTACAGTCGGCAGTGCTGGCGGGGCGAATGCGTCCGCAAAGGACGGCCACTCGAATATGGGTGGCATGGACATGTCCAAGCCGCAATAAGGGCAGCGACCACCAGGCTCGCATGCGCTACCGCATCAGAACCGTGACCAGAATATGAGATAGAAACATGCCTAAACAATCACGCTTTGCCGCACTGTCGGCGATTGCACTCGTCGTCTTTGCCGGGCAGGCCTTTGCACATGCTCATCTGACCAAGAGCGTGCCCGCCGACAAGGCAACGGTCGCAGTCTCTCCTGACGAGCTCGACCTGCACTTTTCCGAAGAACTGGATCTTAAATTCTCCGGCGCGAAAATCATCGGCCCGGACAAGGCTTCAGTGAAGATCGGTGACGCCATGCTGATGGATGAAGGAAAGACCTTGATGGTTCCTCTTCCGGAAAAGCTCGATCCCGGCGTCTATGAAGTGGAATGGCACGTTCTTTCGACAGACGGCCATAAGACCACGGGCGCATACGGCTTCACGGTCAAGCCGTGACACCAGACGCCGCGCTCGTCCTGTGCCGCTTCCTGTTCTATGGTTCCGCCATATTTTTGTGGGGCGCATCAGCCTACATCTGCTGGATTGCGCCAGCAGATCTGGCGGCACAGGTGAGCCGACGGCTCCGTCATTGCTATGTCCTCTCAACGCTTCTGATCGTCGGCACGACCGCGTCCCTACTCCCGCTGCGAGCGGCTGCGATCGGCGAGGGCTGGGCCGACGCGTTTGCGCCGCAAATGCAATCCTCCGTCCTTAGAGGGACCAGTGTCGGGCAGGCCTGGATTGCCCAGGCTTGCGCCGCCGGTCTTTTGATCGTGTCTTGCCTGGTAACGGGCCGTTTCAGACACGGTGCCCGCGCGACGAGCGCCGGGTTGCTGCTCATGAGCCTCACGCTCAGTGGCCATGCCGCAATGCACAGTGGATGGTTACGCATGATGCATCGCCTCAACGACGGTGTTCATCTCCTGTCGGGTGGGGCCTGGCTCGGCGCTTTGGTCCCCATCGTCGTCACCTTGCCGTTGTTGAGAGATAGCCGATGCCAGAAGGACGCACGGACGGCGTTGATGCGGTTTTCAACCGCGGGTCATGTTGCCGTGGCACTCGTCATCACGACCGGCGTCATCAATACAGCACTGATTGTCGGATCCGTTCCACTGGACTGGCAGCTCGAGTATCAGCTTCTGCTCAGCATCAAGATCCTCATCGTGTTCGCGCTGATCGCGCTTGCGATAGGCAATCGCTACCTTCTTGTTCCAAGGCTTGCTCGCAACCCCTCGCTCGAGCCCCTCAAGTGGGCGACTGGCGCCGAAATAGTCCTGGGGTTTGCCGTGCTTGGGCTTGTCGCCGTGTTTGGCATGCTGCAGCCGACTTGAGCGGTCGATGCTGAACTACGTCAAATGACGGTGTCGCTGATCTTTTTGCTTTATCCCCCTGATCCCGCGTGCCATTTTCCGGACAACGTGCACATAGTAGGGGCCTCCCATGTTTTCAAAGATTTCCAGATTTAACGCCGCGCTCGCGGTTTGCGTCCTTGCTCCATCGCTCGCCTTCGCCCACACCGGCACTGGCCAAACAGTTGGGTTCGCCCACGGCTTCACCCATCCCGTCTCCGGGCTCGATCACGTTCTCGCGATGATCCTCGTCGGCGTTCTCGCCTGGCAGCTCGGCGGCCGTGCGCTGTGGCTCGTGCCGACCACCTTTGTGTCGGTGATGGCGATCGGCGGCGCACTCGGGATGATGGGAATTTCCGTTCCATTTGTCGAAGCCGGCATTGCTTTTTCCGTGATCGTCCTCGGCGCCATCGTCGCGCTGGGCATCCGCGCTCCCGCTGCCATCGCAGCCGGTGTCGTCGGCCTTTTTGCTATCTTTCACGGACATGCGCACGGCTCCGAAATGCCCCTGGCTGCCGCCGGCATTGCCTATGCAGCAGGCTTCATGCTGGCAACCTCAGTGCTTCACATTGCCGGCATCACCATTGGCTACCTGATCGGCAAGATCAGCGAGCAGCAAGGAGCAATCGTCATGCGCTCGGCTGGCGGCATTGCCGCACTCGCCGGCATCGGGCTGTTTACCGGTCTCATCTAACAAAGCGCCTGCCCGGCCAAAGGGCCGGGCATGGCCCTCAGCGCACCCCGATACCGGCCGTCAGGCCTCCATCGATACGGTGATCCGATCCGGTAATGAACGCAGCCTTGTCCGACGCCAGGAAGGCCGCGAGGGCGGCCACCTCTTCGGGTTCAGCAATGCGGCCAAGCGGATGCGCCTTTCCGAAACGCCGAAACACCGCATCGATATCGGCATCCTCTCCTTCGAATGTGCGTGCCGCCAGCTCCAGGATCGGTGTGCGCACCGAACCGGGGCTGATCGACACCACGCGTATATTGTCTGCCGCAAAGTCGATCGCCATCGCCCGCGTCAACGCGTGTATCGCCCCTTTCGAAGCGACATAGGCAGAAACGCCAGGCTGGCAGGCAAAGCCTTGCACACTTGAAATATTGATGATCGCGCCGCCGCCGCGCTTGCGCATTTCCGGCACGCCATGCTCGGCCGTCAGATGGATCGAGCCGACGTTCACCGCCATGCTGCGCATGAACGTCTCGAAGGGTGTATCGGTGGCATTGCCGTAAGGGTGCACCGCCGCCGAATTGACGATGATATCCACACCACCGTACCTTGCGACGGCTTCAGCAAAGGCGTCAGCCACGCTTGCCGGGATGGAAACATCCGTTCGGATAACGCGCAGGGCCAGACCGTCCTCCGCACCGATCTCCGCAAGCTTGGTGTTCGCCTCTTCATCGATGCCAAGGCAGGCAACGGCCGCGCCCTCGCGCGCCAGATGCAATGCGATCGCGCGTCCGATTCCGGTTGTCCCAGTAACGATTGCGATCTTGCCGGCGTATTCTCCCATCAGCCTCTCCCACTGTTCGGCATCTCATTCAGAAATGAACTCAAGACCGGCGCTGAGATGCCGATCCATGTGATAGACAAAGGCAATCCGGTCACGACAGCGCAGAGCCTCCAGAATATACCCGTGCTCGGCTACAACCGTCTCCAAAGTCAGTCGTTGCGATTTTCCGGCGAGCATCAATCGCTTTATGACAGGTTCCAGCATTCCATAGGTTTCCGTCAATGTGCGATTGCCGGCCGCTTCCACAAGTAGGCGGTGGAACTCGAAATCGAGCTCGGAGGCTCGCTCGGCGTCTTCCGCTGTCAGGATGGCTGCGTTGGCTGCTTCCATCTCGGCAAGAGCCCCTCCCGTCAGACGATCAGCAAGCAGATCGAACAGGTTCATTTCCGTCAGTCGCCGATAGCCCTGGATATCGCGGAAGGCGTCGACCGAAATCTCCATGGCAAAGGAAAAGAGATCGCGCATGGCATTTTGATGCTGGTCAGTCAGCACGGCGCCGACCTTCTGCCTGGATTCGGCGACTCCGTACGCCTTCAAGGTGCGGAAGGCTTCGCGCACCGTATTTCGGCTGGAATCGAACATCGCGGCCAGCTCGACTTCGCTCGGCAGGACGTCGCCCACACCAAGCCCCCGCTCGCGGATGAGACCGCGGATTTGTCGGACGACATCATCTACCGCCGAGGCGCGATTGCTGAACTGCACAGTGAAAAGCTCCGTTCTCCGGAAAATCTATTATGTTGGCCTTATTTTGGCAATCGTCGCTTTTGACTTGCGAATATCAAATAAAGTGCGCTTAATTGTCCAACATATTAGGGAGGTCGTCTGTAATGCTGGAAAGTTGGCGCTGGTTCGGACCGCAGGATCCTGTCACACTGTCCCATGCCCGTCAGGCCGGCGCGCACGGCATCGTAACCGCGCTCCACCATATCTATGACGGCCGGGTCTGGACGCCAGATGACGTTGCCGAACGCATGGCCCTGGTAAGAAATGCCGGTATGGTCTGGTCGGTATGCGAGTCCATCCCGGTCAATTCGGCGATCAAACTGCGAAACGCAAACTGGCGTCGTTATGTCGATGCGTGGAAGCAGAGTCTTGCCAATCTCGGCAAAGGCGGCGTGCCTGTGGTCTGCTACAATTTCATGCCCGTCGTGGACTGGACACGTACCAACCTGCTCTATCCGACGCCCGTTGGCGGCCTGGCGCTTCGCTTCGACATGATCGATTTCATCGCCTACGACGTCTTTGTCTTGAAGCGTACTGCGGCCGAAGAGAGCTACAACGCTCCGCTCGTTGAAGCGGCGCGCCAGCGATTGGCAGGCATGAGCGAGGAGGATGTGGATACCCTCGAGAGGAATATTATTGCCGGCCTGCCCGGCGGCGAGGACAGCCACACGCGGGAAACCATCCGCGGGCATATCGCGGCATTCGATGAGCTCTCGGACGACGACATGCGCAGCAATCTAGTCGAGTTTCTAAAAGAGGTCGTGCCGGTAGCCGTCGAAAACAACGTACGTCTCGCAATTCACCCGGACGACCCGCCCTTCTCGCTGTTCGGGTTGCCGCGTGTCGTCTCGAAGTCGGAAGATATCGAGACCATCCTTGCAGCGGTCGATCATGCTGCCAACGGCATAACCCTCTGTGCCGGATCCTACGGCTCGCGCCACGGCAACGACGTCGTCGGCATGGCGAGCCGCTTTGCCGAGCGCATCCACTTCGCGCATCTGCGAAATGTCAGCAAGGAAGCGGACGGCTCATTCATCGAGTCCGAGCACCTCGGCGGCGACGTCAACATGGTCTTGCTGATCTCGGCGCTACGTCGGGAGGAGCGCCGCCGGGCCGCGTCCGGAAGGGCAGACAGCGTCATTCCGATGCGCCCCGACCATGGCCATCTTCTGATCGACGACCAGACAAAGAAGGTCAATCCAGGCTATTCCTGCATCGGCCGGCTGAAGGGCCTGGCGGAGCTCCGAGGCGTGATTGCAGCGGTGGATGAGTTGGACGTTCAGACTGCATAGCTCTGGCCGCATGGCGACACGGATAGCTGGCGGATATCGCGGATTCTCAGACTTACAGCGTCCTCACGCACTGCGGCGCGCATCGAGCGCATGACGCAGAGAGTTCTGCACGATCGATGGCGTTGCCGGCTTGCTGACCACACCCAGCGCTCCGTGAACACGGCCAACGACCGCCGCGGGGTTGCTGGTCATGAAGACGACCGTTACGCCAAATTCATCGACGAGCCGTTGACCAATCTCTGGGCCAGTCGCGCCGTCAGCCAAGTTGACGTCGACAAAGGCGATGTCGGCCTGTGCGGCTAGTGAGAAAGCCTGCCTTCTGTCGGTTGCGACACCGACGACATCGAGCCCCATTTCCCTGACTGTTGTTTCAAGATCCAGCGCAACGAGATAGTCATCTTCAACGATCAAGACGCTTTCACAGATGGCGCCACCTGTCCGCCGTTGTGTTTCGACATCGCTGTCCATGATTGCCCCTTGTTTCTGCTTATTTTGCAACACTGATTACGCTCAACAGCATGTTGGCGAGCGGATAACGGCATTGAGGACAATATGTTCCGCGCTGAGGCGAATTCGCTCGCCAATAGATCGCTGTTAACGGTAACAAACCGTTAACGACAAATGTGAGGAGCGAGCAGGAGTGGCCGATTGGGAATTCATGGGCCACTCGGATGGCAACCATGTATAGCAGCGCCCCCAACTGTCCTCGCCCAGTTCATTCCGAAACAACGCTCTGGCCAAGTTGACAATGGGTTGTGGAGTGCGGAGAGTGCACTCTGGACCAGCGCCAGTCACCTTGGGGGGACCTATGTCTGTACGCGCGTTTTTCGCCATAGCCGCAGTTGCTCTCGCCTCAATCACTCCATGCCTTCCGGCATTTGCGGCAGACGTAAAACGCGAAATCCAGACAATCCAGGACGCCGATTACTTCGGCTTCGATCTGCGGACCGAACAGAACCTTACGCTGGATCAATGCAAGACATCCTGCATCGGCGACAAGTCCTGCAAGGCCTTCACGTATAATCCGAAGGTGAAGTGGTGCTTCTTGAAGTCGGACTTCAAGACGATGAACGCCTTCCCGGGCGCTATCGCCGGCAAGATCGTCGAGAGTGCCGCCGCAAAGCCGGAGCCGGATATCGGGGCCGCCCCCCGGCTCGGCTTTCTCTCCGGAGATGTGATCCAGCAGGCGCGCGATAACAAGGCCAATCTCGAAGTGGCAGACGACCAGCAGGGCCAGAGCGCCGACGGCCTGATCGCCAACGGCCGCCTCGACCTGACGGCAGGCAATGTCATTGATGCCGTGAAATCCTTCCGAAGTGCGCTCGCACTTTCCCCCGACAATGCCGATCTTTGGCTGGAAACGGCGCGCGCCGGCGACAGCTTTACAAAGACCGACGACAACGATGGCAGCGAGATCTACGGACAGGCTGTGCTGGACGCGGTCAATGGCTATGACTTGACGCGAACAACCTCTGCCCGTGCCGAGGCTCTTTCCGTGCTTGCCGCAGCACTCGACAAGAACACCAACTATCGCGCCGCACTCAATGCCTACAAGGCAAGCCTGGCACTCGTGAACTCGAAGGAGGTCCAGGCGGCCTTCCTGCAGCTGAAATCGACGCAGGGATTTCGGATCACCGAGCATACGGTCGATGCCGATAGCGCAAATCCCCGTATCTGCGCGACATTCTCCGAAACCCTGGTCAAGACGCAGGACTATACGCCCTTCGTGACGCTGAACGGTGCAGCCCCCAAGGCGCTCGAGACCAAGGACAAGCAGGTCTGCATCGAGGGGCTGACCCACGGCGAAAATTACAAGATCACGTTCCGCACCGGCCTGCCCTCTTCGGTCGACGAAGTGCTTGAGGCCCCTGTCAGCCTCGATATCTACGTCAAGGACCGCACGGCCAGCGTACGCTTCACTGGCGACAGCTTCGTTCTGCCGTCGACGGCCCGCCGCGGGATCCCGATCGTTTCCGTCAACATGCCTTCCGCCAATCTGAAGCTCTATCGTATCGGCGATCGCGGCATCGCTCCGCTTTTGACGAGCTCGCAATTCCTGACGCAGCTCGACGGATACAGCGCACAGCGCATCGAAGACGAGAGCGGCGAACTTGTCTGGCAAGGCTCGATCGAGATAACCAACGACCTCAACAAGGATGTCGTCACCAGCTTCCCGGTGGATGAGGCGTTGCCCGAGCGCAAGCCTGGCGTCTATGTGCTGACGGCAACGGCGCCGAACGCCCCGGACCAGGATTGGAATGCCCAGGCGACACAATGGTTCGTGGTTTCCGATATCGGCATCACGACATACGCGGGTACCGATGGCCTCAACGTCTTTACCCGCTCGCTCGCCTCGGCAAAGCCGATCGCTGGCGTTGAGCTCCAGCTTCTGGCGAAGAACAATGAAGTACTCGGCACTGCAACGACCGATGAGAACGGTCGGGCGACATTCACCGCCGGTCTGATGCGTACGACGGCTGCCCTGACACCCGCTGTCATCACCGCCAGGAAAGGGGGCGCCGACTATGTCTTCCTCGACATGACGCGCGCGGGCTTTGATCTCTCCGATCGTGGCGTCACCGGGCGTGCTTCTCCCGGCGCCATCGATGTCTTGAGCTGGACGGAGCGTGGCATCTACCGCGCCGGCGAGACAGTGCACGCGGCTGCCCTTGCCCGCGATACCGATGGCAAGGCCATCGAGAGCTTGCCGCTGACCTTCATCTTTCTGCGCCCCGATGGGGTCGAGGACCGGCGGATCGTCAGCCAGACCAGCAATGTCGGCGGTTATGCCATCGACCTGCCCGTTCAGGAAAATGCCATGCGCGGCACCTGGACGATGAACATTCACACCGACCCAAAAGGCTCGCCGATCGCGACAAAAACCTTCCTGGTCGACGACTTCGTGCCGGATCGCACCGACATGGAGATCAAGACAGAGGCGAAGGTTATCGGTCCGGAGACGTCAGCAACGATCAATATATCAGGCAAGTATCTCTATGGCGCACCTGCGGCAGGGCTGTCGCTCGAAGGCGATGTCGTGATCAAGCCGACCCGCGAGGCGGCCGCCTTCCCCGGCTACTTCTTTGGCCTTGCCGACGAGGAAGCCAGCGAAGAGACGCGCCAGACCATAGAAGGCCTGCCCGACCTCGACGAAGATGGCCAAGGTATCACCGACCTGACTGTCGGCGATCTGCCGGCGACGACGCAGCTTCTGAACGCCACGGTCTATATCCGCATGCAGGAAGCCGGTGGCCGCGCCATCGAGCGTTCGCTCGTGCTTCCCGTCAAGAACCAAAGCCCGATGATCGGCATCAAGCCGGAATTCTCCGGCGACCTTGGCGAGAATTCGATCGCGAACTTCACCATTATCGGCGTTGACGCAGACGGGGCGAAGCAGGCGATGAGCGGCCTGCGCTGGAAACTCTACAAGCTGAACCGCGACTATCAATGGTATCGCGACGGCACCGCCTGGAAATACGAGCCGATTTATACCGCCGAGCAGGTCGCCAACGGCAATCTCGATGCGTCCTTGGACGGAGCGAAGATATCGTCTCCCGTCGCCTGGGGGCGCTACCGCCTCGAGGTCGAAAGCACGCAGACGGATGGCCCCGCTTCGAGCGTGGAATTCGATGCGGGATGGTTCGTCCAGGCAACGTCGACGGAGACGCCTGACGGGATTGAGATCGCACTCGACAAGGAGAGCTACAGGATCGGCGAGACGGCGAAGCTGAAGGTCTCATCGCGCTACGCAGGCGAATTGATGATCGCGGCCGGTACGGAAACCCTCGTGGCCATCCAGAACGCATCCATTGGCGAGAACGGTGGCGAAGTCGATATTCCTGTCACTTCAAATTGGGGGGCTGGCGCCTATGTCACCGCGACATTGTTCCGCGCCGGCGATGCTCAGGACAGCCACATGCCGATGCGCGCGATCGGCGTGAAATGGCTGAAGGTCGATCCGGCGGAGCGAGCATTGCAGGTTGCGATCGATGCGCCGGATAAGATGCTGCCGCGCGCACCGCTGCCGATCACCCTTGCCGTTGCCGGCGCGGGCGCCAACGAGGACGCCTATGTGACGGTTGCGGCTGTTGATGTCGGCATTCTCAATCTGACCCGCTACGAGCCACCAAACCCTGAAGACTGGTATTTCGGCCAGCGCCAGCTCGGTCTCGAAATTCGAGACCTTTACGGACGGCTTATCGACGGTTCGCTCGGCGCGACCGGCAAGCTGAGAACCGGCGGCGACGGAGGCGCTGTGGCACTTCAGGGAAGCCCGCCGACGCAAAAGCTTGTTGCCTTCTTCTCTGGTCCGGTGAAGCTGGATGCCGAGGGCAAGGCGAATGTCAGCTTCGACATTCCCCAGTTCAACGGCACTGCCCGCGTGATGGCGGTCGCCTGGTCGAAAGCCGGCCTTGGCCATGCGACGAAGGACGTCATCATTCGTGACCCTGTCGTGGTGACGGCGAGCCTGCCGGGCTTCCTCGCCCCCGGAGATACCTCCGAGCTTCGGCTCGATATCGCCAATACGGACGCGCCGGCAGGCGACTTCAAGCTGACCGTTGCTGGCAACGATGCCGTGCGCATTGGCGAGGCCTCACAGACTGTTCATCTCGAGGCCGGCGCCAGATCAGCCGTGACACTCGCTGTTACCGGCACGCAACCGGGCCATGGCAGCGTTTCGATCAATCTCGCTGACGCGGCAGGCCTGTCGCTGGATCAGACGGTTGACGTCCCTGTTCG
>Ga0207426_1001134_pt1 | contig 24065 bp, 7 predicted proteins | sample AraplaMF_Cvi_mMS_FD_184265 | JGI IMG/M metagenome (GOLD analysis project Ga0207426, IMG submission 184265) | Arabidopsis root microbial communities from the University of North Carolina, USA - plate scrape MF_Cvi_mMS (SPAdes) (version 2) | ecosystem: Host-associated > Plants > Roots > Endosphere ... | reverse complement strand
TTGCCACCGGTAACGGTAGCGATCACTGTTTCGTTGCCTTCTATGATCTGATCATCTATGATATCTGCGGGGATGAGCACACTGTTCTGACCAGCGGGTAGTACTACTGTACCGCTTAATGTAGTATAGTCAGTGCCGTTAGTAGCGGTACCTCCTACTGTGTAGGCAATCGTTACAGGTTCTGATGTTCTGATCAGGGATGGCAGACTGATACGGAAGGCGCCGTTGGTGGCAGGTTCTTCCAGGTCTACCAGCTTCTGTATGCTGAGCACACGATTGGCCGGTGTGTTGTCGTCATCTGCAATGCCGGCAGTAGCGCTGCTGGCGGTAGTGCTGGCAGTATAAGTAAAGTTAGTGCTTGCTCCACCGGTAAGGGTAGCAATGACGGTTTCTGTATTCTCAATGAATTTGTCATCAATCATACCTACGGATACAAGAACATTGTTCTGACCGGCCGGTAAAGTAACCGTGCCGCTCAGGTTTGTATAGTCTGTTCCGGGTGTGGCAGTACCTGCTACGGTATAATTTACCGTGATGGGCTCAGAGGCGGTGATGCCGGTAGGCAGGCTGATACGGAAAGCACCAGCGGTGGACGGTTCTGCTGCATCCGTTGTTTTCACAATACTGAGCACACGATTGGCCGGTGTGTTGTCGTCATCGGTGATATTTACGGTAGCGCTGCCATTGGTAGTGCTGATAGTGAAGGGGAAGCCAGGACCGGTAGCATCGGTGGCTGTTACCACTACTGTTTCTGTCAGTTCAAGCAGCTGGTCATCAGTCACTGTTACAGGAACGGTTACACTGTTCTGGCCTGCAGGCAGGTTGACGGTACCCGTCAGCGTAGCATAGTCAGTACCATTTACAGCGGTACCTGCTATCGTATAGTTGATCCTGGTGGGTGTAGCGGAAGTATAACCGGCAGGCAGGCTGAATTTAAAGCTGCCGTTAGTACCAGGTTCTGCGCCATCACCATTATTGCTTACAGTGATCACTGCGTTTGCAGGATAATCATCATCAGCCAGTGTCATGTCACCTCTGCCATTGGTATTGCTGATGGTGAATGTGAAGCTGCTGCTGGTAGCGGTGGTCAGGGTTACCTGTTTTAATTCCGGTCTTTCCAGGATCTTGTCGTCAATCACCACCACATTTACTGCAACACTGTTCTGACCTGCGGGGATCACCACTGTGCCGGGGAGGGCTACATAGTCCACACCTGAGGTTGCGGCGCCAGCCTCCGTATAAGTAACGGTAATATCCTCTGCGGCGGTCACACCGGCAGGCAGGCTAACTGTATAGACGCCATTAGTGGAAGGCTCTGCCGGTTGAGCGGTAGTGCTGATGCTGATGATGCGGTTAGCCGCAATGTTATCATCATCTGCAATATTAGCGGAAGCGGTAGCATTGGTAGTGCTGGCAGTGTAGGTAAAATTAGCACTGGTACCACCGGTGACTGTCAATTCTACTGCTTCGGTGCTCTCTATTACCTGGTCGTTGGTAACGGTAACAGGAACGGTTACGCTATTCTGTCCGGCAGGAATGACAGCAGTACCAGTAAGGGCGGTGTAATCAGACCCACTGGTGGCTGTACCGGCGATGGTATAGTTCACCGTGATGTCTTCCGAAGGAATCACACCGGTGGGCAGACTGATGCTGAAGGCGGCATTGGTGGCCGGTTCTGCGGCGTCGGCTGTTTTCGTGATGCTGAGCACACGTTTGGCTGGCGTATTGTCATCATCCAGGATGTTGACGGTAGCATTGCCATTAGTGCTGCTGGCCGTAAAGGCAAAGCTGGTAGAGTTACCGCCCGTTACGGTGAGAATCACCGTCTCGGTGGTTTCCAGCAGCGGATCATCGGTGACAGCTACCGGCACCACTACACTGTTTTGCCCGGCAGGTATTACTACCGTACCAGCAAGGGTGGTATAGTCGGTGCCGTTAGTAGCCGTACCGCCTGTCGTATAATTTACCGTAATGGCTTCTGAAGCGGTGATGCCTGTGGGCAGGCTAAGGGTGAATGTACCGTTGGTAGACGGTTCTGATGCATCGCCGCCGGTGTTGGTGATACTGATCACGCGATTGGCGGGCGTATTATCGTCGTCTGTTATATTGGCGGCAGCATTACCGTTGGTGCTGCTGGCAGTGAAGGCAAAGCTGGTGCTTGCGCCGTTGGAGATCGTCACAATCACGGTTTCTGTGTTCTCTATGATCTGGTCATTGCCAACAGTGAGCGGTAATGAAACGCTGTTCTGGCCTGCAGGGATGACAATCGTACCTGTAAGGGCTGTATAATCAGACCCACTGGTGGCTGTACCAGCGCTTGTATAGGTAACGGTAATGTCTTCCGCTGCGGTGATACCGGTGGGCAGGCTGATAGCGAATGCGCCGTTGGTGGACGGCTCTGCTGCATCTGTTGTTTTAGTGATGCTCAGTACACGGTTGGCAGCGGTGTTGTCATTATCCGTGATATTGGCGGATGCGCTGCCGTTGGTAGTACTGGCGGTATAAGTAAAGCTAGCGGATGTACCACCGGTGAGCGTAGCCAGTACAGTTTCTGTGTTTTCGATCACCTGGTCGTCTGTAACGGTCAGGGGAACTGTTACGCTGTTCTGGCCAGCAGGAATGGTGGCAGTGCCACTAAGGGCGGTATAATCAGACCCACTGGTGGCTGTACCGGCGATGGTATAGGCCACGGTAATGTCTTCTGTGGGAAGGATACCGGTGGGCAGACTGATGGTAAAGCTGCCGTTGGTGGATGGTTCTGCCGCATGAACAGCCGTGATGCTCAGCACGCGGTTGGCCGGTGTATTGTCATCATCTGTAATGGTCACAGTGGCATTAGCGTTGGTAGTGCTGGGCGTGAATGTAAAGCTGGTGGCGGTACCGCCAGTCACGGTGAGGATCACCGTCTCAGGGCTTTCCAGCAACTGGTCGTCTGTTACATTCACTGGTATAGCAACGCCATTCTGCCCTGCGGGGATCACTACCGTACCGCTTAATGTGCTATAGTCAGCGCCAGGTGTGGCAGTACCGGCGATGGTATAGCTCACTGTAACGTCTTCGGATGCAGTAACCCCTGCAGGCAGGCTGATATTGAATGCACCGCTGGTAGCCGGTTCTGTGGCATCGCTGGCATTGGTAACGCCTACGATCGTCCTGGTGGGATCGTTGGCGTCGTTATCCGCAATGTTTACAGTGGCGGTGTTCTGTGTGCTGCTGATATTGTAGCCGCTGCCGCTGGTGGCGCCGGTGGCTGTTCCCAGCGTTACTATCACTGCTTCGGCAGTTTCTATGATATTATCGTCGGTGATGGTAACGGGAAGCGTTACACTGTTGCTACCAGCGGGGAAGACCACTGTACCGCTGAGGCTTGTATAGTCTGTACCGTTGGCAGCTGTGCCTGATACTGTGTAGTTCACCGTAATATCTTCTGTAGCCATTACACCGGTGGGCAGGCTGATGGCGTAGGACCCGTTCTGGGTACCTTCTGTGCCATCCTGTACTTTGGTGATGGCCAGTACCTGGTTGGCAGTGGTGACACCGCCAAAGGTGGAGAAATTCTGAATACCGCTGAACTCAACGTATTCCACGCCGTCCTGCTGACCAGCGCCAGAGGGTGTGAGCTCGGAGATATTGGCCAGGCCCTGCGGAGCGAGGTCAGACAGCGTGGCAGCGATATCGCCGGTGTGCTTAAACCATGCCCAGCGCTGAGCGCCGGTTACACCACGGGTACCGGAAAGCAGGTTCTCTGCATTGGTCCTTTCTACAGGATCCCAGAAGAGGCGGAGGGTGATGCCGCCGTTAGCGGTCATGTTGGCTCCGGTGTAGGAGATCTGTACTAACCTGCGCATCAATTGTGTGCCGTAGTCTGTGCCTGTGTTCTTACCCAGTTCAGTGCTCATATTCCTGTTCACGTCTACCAGGGCAGAGAGTTTGGTTACATCCATAGTATTGCCGTTCAGGTTAATGGCGGCAATGTATTTGGTGTTATCAGCAGGATCGATGAAGTATAACCAGCCGTTCTCGATACAGGTAGCTGATACTGTTCTCACCACTGCATCGGGCACCAGGGTGGCGGTGCGCTGCGGATGACTGGTAGTGAGGGTGAATACAACACCGTTGGTGAGGGCGGTTACGTTATCGAAGCTAACGATGTTAGAATTGAAATCAGTGGCGGGTATCTCAGTCACCGTACCGGTGGTGAAATCACCATCGCCATCCTGGTCTATCATCAGTGAAAAATCGCTTACAGCAGTACCTGCAACGGTAACACCGGTGAGGTCAAACTGCAGGCGCAGCGGATGCGTAGCGATATCGAAGCTGGTGAGCTGTGTTTTCCATTCCTGGGTAAGACGCTGTGAGATACAGTTGCCTGTAGGCAGGTCTGTGCCTGTAGTGGTGAGTGCAGCGCTGTTGCTGCCTACCAGGAAGAAGCTCTTATCCAGCGAGAAGGTATTGGTATTTTCTGCGTTGGTAGCTGCAATGCTGCGCAGGCCGATGGTAAGGATACTACCGGTGTTCACGCTGCGGGATTGTTTCTGCAGCAGGGCGGAAGCATCGTCGCGGCCGATACCGGCGATGTTAAATTTATAGTTAGTGTTTGTTGCGGCATTCCAGGTAATTACGGAAGGATCGGAAGCCACGTAATTAATAGGAGATGTCTGATCCAGCGTTAAACCATACTTAACTGCGAGGTAAGATTCTACACGGTTGTTATCTGCAGCTGACAAAGCAGATCTGTAGACGATGACTTCGGGTAACTTACCGTTAAAGATACGGGCATCATATACAGCGGGTCCTGATGTGCGGCCGCCTACCTCGAATAAGGTGGTTGCATAACCGGCACAGTTTGTACCAGCAGCTACTTCGATTCTGCCATTCACCGCCAGCTGGCTATTAAGGCCGTTACCGGGCGTGTTATAGATGCCGCGGACTGCTCTTGGTATTCCCGTGCTGGGTGAAGTGCTTACAGCGGGTGAACAGCCAGCTCCGTCAAGCTGATATCCATTCGGACCAGCATACACGCCCATTCCCGCTGAAGGCGTTGGACTATCAACTAACCAGTCGTTCAAGCCATCAAATACACCTCCAAAGACTCCGGCACTGGCATTACCCATTGCGCCTTCCACTACGCTCACACTAAAGAGCGTTGTAGCAGTAGCATTCCAGTCAACATTTGCATTTCCTTTCAGTGATTTGCCGCTGGCGCCACTAAAGTCTACAGCAGGGTTAAAGTTGATGCCATTAGGCACCTGCACAATATCCGCCGAGGGCGTAACAGGATCTGAATGGGTGGGCGTTGCTGCGCGCAGTTCAGATACAACGGTGTTGTTACCACTCTGGTCAAACCATTGCTGTACCTGGTTGCTGGCGTTTGCTTCTACACCAGCATCCGCCTTCACCCACAGGGATTCACCCAGTACGCCACCAGGAGCGGTTACGAGTGCGGCGAAGGTGAAGTATTGACCGCTGGTGAGATCAACGGAAACAGTATAGTAGTCTACACCATTTATGGTAGATTGAGAAAGCGGGATATAGTTATCGCCTGCATCAATGGTGGCATCGTTACTCAATACCAGGTTGGGAGCTGAAGTACCACCGGATATGGAACTGGCAGGAATGGCTATCTGCACATTACCTACTGTGCCTGTTTCCTGTACTTTCCAGATCCTGGTCATGCGGGCAGTGATGCCTGCCTTACCTGTTACAGCAGTAGCGAAGGCAGCGGCAGCGCCGTCATCGCCCCAAACTACATATGATCTGTTAGCAGTAAAATTGTTGGTGTTAGCGAGGTTATCTGCAGCAAGACCTCCCAGGCTGATGATGGGCTGGAAGCCGGTGTTCACGCTCTGGGATTGTTTCTGGCTGAGGCCTTCGATATCATCGCGACCGATGCCGGCGATGTTGTTCTTGTAAGTAGTATTAGCGGTAGCATCCCACACTTTGGTGGTGCCATCGGCAGCCAGGTAGTCTGTAGCACCGTTGTTCAGGGTAATACCATACTTTATAGAGAGGTAGGTATTAACGCGCTGTTGCTCAAGCGCTGTGAGCGGCGAAGTATAGATGATCAGCTCACCGATACGACCGTTGTAAGGAATACCAGCGCCGTTCCTGCCCAGCATAAACGTACTGTTGTTACCGGTAAAATTGGCGGTGCCGTTGCCGGTAGCCATACTTGTACCATTTTTGAAAATGACCTGCTTGTTGGCAGCAAGTGCTATATCGCTGGTGGCTGTCCAGAGCAATGACTGGTTAGCGACACCTCCTGTATTGTAAGAGATCCTGTTACCGGTGAAGGGAGCATCCCAATAAACCACGTTATCAGACCAGGTAGCATGGAGAGTAAAGTAGTTAGCGGAAGCACCGGTAAGGCCAGGCTCAGTAAATATAACGCTTGAAGTGGGAGCGGTCTGGTTGCTTACCAGGAATGCAGCAGCGCCGGTGTAGGTACCTGTTTTCAGGATGGAGCTGCCGGTCATTCCGGAGTTGACACCGTCGTATTTTACTACCGGATTGAAATTGATATTACCGGTTGGATTATTCAGATACAAGGGCTGATTAAGCGCAGTAGGCTGTGTAACGTTATTCAGCTCTGATGCATAATCTGTCCAGCCGTTGATACCGGTATTATCTGTAGTAGACGATGTACCATTGTCTGCACGTAACCAGATGGTGGTGCCCACCACGCCGCCGGGAGCTTTAATAGAAGATCCGAAGCTGAAGTACTGTCCGTTAACTACATCAACAGTGGCGGCGTAGTGTTTCACCCCATTCAGGGTTATTTCTGTTAAGGGGTAGAACTGGTCTGTACCAGTCAGGGTTGCATCTGTGCTTGTTATGAGAAAAGTTTCTTTTGCGTTGGGCAGGGCATCGTAGGGCACGGCGATCTGTACGCTGCCTACAGTACCTGTTTCCTGCACTTTCCAGATCCTGGCCATGCGGTAGTTTACGGTAGCGTGGCCGGTGAGCGGTGTTTTGAACAGGGTGCTGGCGCCATCATCTCCCCAAAGCAGATAGGATTGATTAGCCGTAAATGTGTTTGTATTGGCAGTATTATTATCTGCCAGGCTGTTTAGGCCAACTACTACCTGTGTACCTGTATTTACGCTGCGCGATTGCTTCTGATTCAGGTCTTCCGCATCATCACGGCCGATACCGGCGATGTTATTCTTATAGGTAGCATTTGCTGTAGCGTCCCATACTTTGGTAGTGCCGTTGGTAGCCAGGTAGTCGGTAGCGCCGCTGTTCAGCGTGATGCCGTATTTAACGGAGAGATAGCTTTCTACCTGCTGCTGTTCGGTAGTTGTAAGGGTGTTGGGGAATACGATGATGTCTCCCATCAGACCATTATAGTAGTAACCGCCGCCACTTAAGGCATTCTCACCCAGGTAAGCTGTTGCCAGTGAGGCAGTATTCAGCACGGTATTACTGCAGCATGAAATTACGTTTGTAATCCCTGCGCCATTGGCCCTCATCACTACGGTTGATGGAGTAGCGCCGGCTGCATTAGCGAAGCTGGTAATACCCGGAAGCATTGTATTGCCGCCCGCATTGCCATAACGGCTATTGGATGATTCGATATAACGTCCACCACCGCCGATCTCCATCGTATAACGGGTACCATAGCTCGTTGCAACAGGGTCTCCCCAGCTGATCACGCTGCGGTATGCTGTGGCAGCATTGGCTGTTAAAGCAAATACAGTTCTTGCACTGCTGCCTACAGGCAATCTTGTGCCATCCAGGATCATACGGCCGCTCGTGCCGTTGAACTTCACCATTGGGTTGAAGTTGACATTGTCCGTTGCATTATTGGCAAACAGCGGTTGGTTAGCTGCTGTGGGCTGATTGGCATTATTGGCGAAGCTGCTCATATCTGCCCAGCTGCTGATAGCTGTATTATCTGTAGTGGAAGATGTACCATTGTCCGGGCGCAGCCAAAGACTATACCCGGCCACACCGCCCGGCACTTTAATGATAGCGCCGATGGTGAAGTAAGCGCCATTGGGCAGCTGGGTGGTATTGAAGGTAACCGTGTTACCAGTGAAGGGAATTGCCGCATTAATGTTACCAGCGCCGAAGTTCGGATCTGTATTGCTGATAAGCAGGAATTTGGAAGTTCCTGTAATGCCGGCCTGCAGGGTAATGGTCTGATCAGCCCAGTTGGTCTTTTGCACCTGCCATACACGGGGTATACGACGGGTGATGTTCGTATTGAGCGGCGTTGTAGTGAGGATGCTGTAACTGTTGGATGAAAGGCCGTTATCCCCAAATACGAAGAAAGACTTATTGTTGGTAATGGTATTGCTGTTCAGCTCATTGGTCAGCGGGATGCTGTTACCAAGGGATACGGTGATGAATCCTGTATCCACGCTGAGAGATTGTTTTGTATTCAGTGCGGTAGAATCATCGCGGCCAATACCGGTAATGCGGTATTTATAAGTAGCATTATTTGCCCAGTAGGTACTGCCGTCAGCAGCCAGGTAATCTGATGCGCCGTTGTTGATCGTGATACCGTATTTAAGGCCGAGATAGGATTCTACTGTCTGCCGTTCTACATCGGACAGCACGCGGTTGTAAACGATCACCTCGCCCATGCTGCCCAGCCAGAAGAATGCCCTGCTGGCGATGGTACGGGAACCTATAGAGATTAAATTGGGTGTAGCGGGCGACAGCGCAATCGTACCCTGGTTATCCAGCGTATAGTTGCCGAAAAGCTTTACGCCGTTGGTACCATTTGATTGAGTAGTACTGAAGATATATGACCTATTGGGCAGGAACGTAGCAAGGCCTCCCACACCTGCTATCGTTGTGCCATTATTTTCCAGGTAGTTGGTCTTGCCTCCGGGCACCGTGCGGAACTCCATCCCATTACCACCGCCTACTGCCCCACTGCCAACAAGCTCCCTTACTGCGTCATACACAGGTGCGCTGGCTACAGCAAATATAGTGGAGTTGTCAGGATCTACGCGGGTGGTAGTCATATCGAGGAAGTCGGCAGCACCGTCAAACACGAAACTGTAGTTAAAGTTCATTCCTTTGGCGTCTGTGATGGGCCGGCTGTTGGTTACACTTTGCAGCGCATTATTACCACTGTTGCTATAGTCGTTCCAGTTACCACCGTTGGAAATACCGTCGTCGGCGCGGAGCCAGAAGGTAATACCGGTATTGATGCCGTTGGGGCCTCTTACATTCTTGGCGAAGGTAAAGTAGGCGCCATCGGGCAGGTTGGCGCTGGTGAGGGTAACCAGGCTGTCTGTCAATGGATAGCTGGCATCGCCAGCACCAAAAGTAGCGTCCGTACTTACGAGCAGTCTTGTAGAAGCATCAGCATTATTGTATTTCAGGGAGAACTGGTTGGTCCAGTTGGTTTTATCCACTTTCCAGATGCGGCCTACCCTGAAATTAACATTGGCTATACCGGTGATGGGTGTAGTGAATGTAGAAGTACCGCCATTATCTCCAAATACGAGGAAGGATTTATCGGCAGCGATGGTGTTTGTATTAGCGGCATTGGTAGCGGCAACAGCGGCGCCGAGGGCAATGGTCACCAGGCCGGTGTCTGCGCTGACAGATTGCTTCTGGTAGAGCAAACCATTATCATCGCGGCCGATACCGGTGATGTGCTGGGCATAAGCGCTGTTAGCAGCGGCGTCCCACATTTTAGTGGTACCATCGCTGGCGAGATAATCTACCGGCGTGCCGATGCCAAGGGTAAGGCCGTATTTCAGGGCGAGGTAGCTGTTCACCCGCTGGCGTTCCGGATCGCTGAGCTTGCGGGAGTAGAGCACCACTTCTGATATATCGCCATTAAAGGGGGCGTTATGACCGGCTCCTATATAGTCTTTGGCGCCTGCAGGAGACAAAAAGCTTACTGCATTGGTATTGGCCGTTAGCAGCACCTTACCGTCAATACCGGAGGCCCAGTCGTTGGTTGCGCTCCAGGTATTCAGCAGATGCGGATTACGCACATTTACCGTTGCCGGGTAGGCATAATTTCTCCGGGCGGTAGCGGAGCCGAAATACGTATAGTGATTATTGTTACTCCAACTGTAGACAGACTGATTGGCGGCATAGGTACCTCCGAATTCCCAGGGATAGCTGGTAGCTGCAGCCGTGTTATCCAAATTGGACAATTGAACGGAGAAGATCTCACCGGCTGTCATCGTATTGGCAAACTCGGGCAGTGAGAAGTAAGTGGCGGCGGCGAAACTGAGGCCAGGATTAAAGTTAAAGCTCTTCAGGTTCTGGGGCAATGCAGTGGCATTTACCTTTGGCCATATGCGGGACGATGGCCCCTGATCGATCCATTGTGTTACGTTGGCAGTTGTTCCAACAAGACCGGAATCACCACGGAGCCATACTTCCAATGCACCGGGCACACCGCCGGGGCCTTTCTGGGCTGTGCCCAATGTAAAGTAAGCGCCGTTGGGCAAGAGGCTGGAACTGAATGTTACCGTGCTATCAGCTTTCAGGGGCAGTTCCTGGCTGATGGTACCAAAAGCCGGGTCTGTGCTGACGAGCAGATAACGAGTGGTGGGCGCGTTCACGTTGAACTTCAGCGTGATGTTCTGTGCAGCAAAATTGGTTTGCTGTACTTTCCAGATACGGCCCATCCGGAGATTGGCGTTAGCGCCATTCACCGCCGTAGTCCAGTTAGTAGTAGCGGCGTTGTCGCCGAACACCAGGAAGGACTTATCATTTGTGATCGTAGCGGCGTTGAGCAAATTGGTAGCCGCTATGCTGTTGCCCAATGCAATCGTCACAAGAGGATTGACAGCTGCCTGGGATTGTTTCTGATATAATTGCCCTGCATCATCGCGACCTATACCCGTGATGCTCTTATTATAGGCAGCGTTGGCAGTGGCTGTCCAGAAGGCCGTTGCATCTGAAGCGATATAATCGGTGGCCGTTGTCTGGTCTAATGTAATACCATATTTGAGCGCCAGGTAAGATTGGATCTTCTGATGATCCTGTGCTGTTAATGCGGTATTATTTGTGTAGACGATCAACTCTGCCAGCCTGCCTTTATAGAGGGCATTGTTGGGGTGACCGATATAGAAAGGCGCGTTGACGCCGGAGAAACTTGCCAAGGTAGCGGTAGAAGTGGCCACACTCTTATTGTTGAGCCAGATCTGCATACTGGTGCCGGAGGGCTTACGAACAAAGGCGAACAGGTTAGGATTACCGAAGGTTCCTCCCCATGCAGCATTTACACGATAGCCATATGGCGCATCGAAGTAGGCCTGGCCATCGCTGAAGGGCGCATAACCACGCCAGTAGTCGCCATTACTGGCCAGTTCAGCGAACAGTGGCGCACTGCCCGGTGCATCCGGGAGGTTCACTGCGTACACGGTGGTATTCTGCAAGCTACCCGTGCCCAGCAAAGATGGGCTGGTCATTACCTGGCTGGTGCCATTAAATGAAAGAGCCGGGTTGAAGTTAGCGCCAGCCTGTAGCAGGGATGGCTGCGCAGAAAGTGTACCCTGCTGCTGTGTTTTACCATTACCACTAAAGTCGCTCCAGGCGGAAGGAGCGGCGCCTGCATCGGCTCTCCACCAGGCGGCAATACCTGCATTTACACTCGCAGGTCCTTTGATCATGGTACCGATGCTGAAGTAGATACCATTCGATAACAGGGAGGAATTGATGCTGGCGTTGCCGTTTGCATCGAGCTTTACTTCCTGGCTAATGGTGGCAAAAGCGGGGTCTGTGCTGATGAGCAATGTATTATTGCTGGATCCTCCTACAATCTGTAAAGTAATCTGCTGATCTGTCCAGTTGGTCTTTTGTACTTTCCATACCCTTGGCATGCGCTGGGTGGCGTTCACTGCGGTTACGGGTGTGGTGTAAGTAGCAGCAGCGCCATTATCGCTGAAGGCAAAGAAAGATTTATCTGTGCCGATGGCAGCGGTATTGGCAGCGTTGGAAGTCATTACTGCAGCGCCCAATGCGATGATAACGACACCGGTATCCTGGCTGAGAGATTGTTTCTGGTACAGCATGCTGCAGTCGTCGCGACCAATGCCGGTGATACGTCGTCCGTAGCCGGTGTTGGAAGCGGCGGTCCACATTTGTACGGTTCCGTCGCTGGTGATATAATCGGTAGCGCCGTTGTTGAGGGTGATACCATACTTCAGGGCCATGTAGGATTCTATGCGCTGGATCTCGGCAGGGGTAAGATCGCGGTTGTAGACGAAAAGTTCAGGCACGATCACCCTGGAAAATTCGCCGTTGAACGCGCCACCTACATCCATTGTCCATACACCGGCATCAGAAGCAGCTCCGGTAGTGAGTGTTTTACCGTTGCCTTTAAATTCGTAGCTGCCTGTTGCGCCGCGTTCGAATGAGTAGAGCTTTCCTTTGGCAGTGACTGCATTGCCGTTGTTCAGCCAGGCTTCTACAAATAAGCGATTCTCAAGAGTGTTATGCCATCCAAATAATTTATTACCCGTGGATGAAGTGAACACACGACCTGTCAGCGAGCCTTCCAGCTGAGCCATACCCATGAGGGAATAAGCGCCGGTAACACCGGCTGCTGTGGGTACACGATGTGCATCGTTCCCATCATAATAAAAAGCTTTGTTGAAGTTAACGAGCGCGGTAGTATCATCGGGATCGCCGATCACGGTCATGTGATTGGCGTTGCCGGAGATATCGCCCCAGTTCACGCCATTTACGGATTGGTCTGCCTTGTACCATGCCAGGATGCCGTTGTTTACGCAGGCAGGGCCGCGGTAGCTCATAGGAATTGCATTACCGAATTCTGAGGTACCGCAGGTATTGGCGGGGATACGCAGCGTAGCTGTCCAGAAACCCAGGCCGGTAGCGCCGGGGCCTGCGTTATAAGTAATCGTCTGGGTAGAAGCGCCTGCGCTTAATCCTGTTAAGGACGTAACAAAATATTGCCCGCTCGCTTTGGACGTAGCGGGATCATTGGCGTAAATATCGATTGTGTACTGCGCGCCTGCGGTGATGTTGGGGATGGTGAGCTGCAGCTGGTACTGTCCTCCTCCCAGGGGGTTGGAAGACACGAGGACCGGTGTACGGTTTGCGGCAGCAGTATAAGTACAGTTACCGGCGGGGTTCGAGATACCCGGACCGGTATTATTATAAATGGAGTTGTTGGTATAAATGACCTTGTTGGGACCAGCATTGTAGATCCCTGCACCGCCGTTATCATGGATCACACAGCCGCTTACCTGGTGATCGGTAACAACGGCAGCGCCATAAAACCAGATGGCGTGATTGGCGTTGTTGATCAAGGTATCGCCGGTGATATCCACATCTGCGTTGGCTGCGCCGCTGACAACAATACCGCAACGCGTGTTGTTGGTGAAAGAAGAGTTGATGATGTCTACATTCGTGTTTACTCCGTTATTGTAGAATTCAATACCATCTAAGTTATTGGTGAATATTGAATTGGTAACCTGGAAATTGGCTGCGGAGGCGTATACTCCTACACCATCTGCATCAAATTCGTTAAAGCTGACGTTGTTCAGCGTAACACCTGTTACATCTGTAGTGAAATAGATGCCATAATCTGAATCATCTGTAGTGCCCAGCTTATCGCCATTCAATACCGTATTGCTAACGTTAAGGGTATTAACCGCAGCATTGAAGCGGATCATTGTGCCAGCATAGATACCGGGCCTGCGGTTCTCCAAGGTGGTATGATCAATGGTGATATTACTGGCTGTGCCTATAAAATATACGAAGATAAGATCGACTTCATTACAATTAACGGTATCCATGGCAATGTTGCTGGCCGTGTTGTCGAAGCGGATAGCATAATCACCGTCATCATCCGAAGAAACGACATCCAGATCGATGGAAGTTCTTTTGATCTGCACGTTAGTGCTGATAAAATCGGAATAGAAACCGAGCGCTACGCCGCTCGACAGCGAGTCTATCGTTACATTCCGGAGCAGGACGTTATTAGCGGTTTCAACCGCACCGCCGGTATTATCCAGTACAATGCCATTCTGAAAGCCACTGATATTACTGTTGGTGAGCGTCCAGCCGTTCACGGATGCATCGCGGAACACAATGCCTTCGCCGCCACGGGTGTTATTCAGCGTGGTCAGCTGAATGTTATCCATAACCAGGTTGGTTTGTGTACCTCCCTGGAAGTGATAAGCTCTTCCGACATAGGAACTGCCAGCGGGCTCCACGTCTGATGAGGTAATATTCCTGATCGTAAGATTGGCAGATGATCCCTGCACTATCAGTACAGAGTTCAGGGCGTTGCCTACTGTACTGTATGTTACTATGTTCTCTATTGTAACACCGGTGGTGTTATTTAATATATTAAAGTCGATATCCCCACTATTGGTCAATGTAAAATTGCGGATCGTTACGCTATCCGCATTGATCGTAAAAGGATTGATCACACTGTTGGTGCCATCTGAATTGATGGTGATCCTGTTCTGTCCATCAATGGTGAGCTTCTTTACCGTGATCGTTGGCAATGAAGAAAGGATGGTGATCTGTCCGTGCACGTTAAACACGATCGCGTGCGGCCCTGCGCCTGCTGCATTGGCATCCAGGATAGCCTGCCGCAAGGAGCCAGCCCCGGCATCATTGGTATTCGTGACCGGGAAATTATTTGCCAGCGACGTGACAGCCATCATAAGGCCAAACAATAACAGCAATAAAGGTTTACAGCTTTTGCTGAAAAAGCGGATACCGGGATGCGTAACATTCAAACAGGACATGGTGCAATAGCTTTGGATAAAGAGGGGCCTGCCCGGCTTGCTATAAGCAGCCGGCGAGCGGTTCTTCAGAGGGACCTTATTTATTTTTTATGCAGATGATCACATCGTATTAATAAAAAACTAACAGATGAGGAGACTGCCAACAGTGTAAATACGTACGGGTTCACACGACGCGAAGGGAGTATAAAGTTTCCCATAGGAAAATGTTGTGATTTAGCAAAAAGGTTAAAGGACTTCGGTCCTACATGACTCTCAAGGGAATTTTTCCAAAGGGAATTATTCCACATAACGAATTTAGACAATAGCGGCACGTGCTTCTATAGTATTTATTCGTAGTGCTTGTAGTAATTATTCTACATAAAAACGTTCGCTCGCAATTAAGATAAGCTATATCTTAGTGTAGTATTCAAGCCTATGCTATGAAAAACATCCTTATTGCCGACGATCATACTATCGTGAGACTAGGCGTACTGCTGGTAGTAAAAAGCATGTTCATCCATGCGAACATCAGTGAGGCTGAGACGCTGGACCAGGCTATCACACAGCTGGAGGAGAAACCGTTTGACCTGCTGATACTGGATATCAACATACCCGGGGGAAACAACCTGCAAATGATAGATGCGGTACGCCTGCGTCAGCCCAAGATCAAGATACTGATCTTCTCCGGATACGAGGAACAACTATTTGCGCTCAACTACATACAGGCAGGGGCCGATGGTTATCTTGTAAAATACTCGTCAGAAGAAGATATAAAGACGGCGTTGAAGACGGTCATGAATAATGAGAAGTATATCAGCGCAGCGGTAAAAGAACAGTTACTCGCTAAATGGCAACAGCCGAAGCCGCAGCAGGAAAACCCACTGACGCTTTTATCCAGCAGGGAACGGGAAGTGCTGAACCTGCTCATAAAAGGTACCAGCATTGCGAAGATAGCGGACATTCTTCACCTGCAGATCACTACGGTGAGCACATATAAAACCAGGATATTTGAGAAGTTGGGCACCAGCAATCTTGTAGAGCTGATAGACAAGGTAAAGCTGTATACCAGCTAACAGGGGGTGAGCTCTATTTTAACTATGGCGCCGCAATGCGGTTTATTTTCTGCTTTCAGCCGCCCTTTCATCTGTTCCAGCAATTCCATCACGATGATCAGGCCCAGGCCGTTATGTGCGGGCGATGCATCGTCTTCCTTCCTCATCGGATGCCAGTATTCATTGATCCAATGCAGCAGTACAGGCGGCAAGCCGGTACCTGTGTCTTCTATGCTCACTACGATCTTATCCACGCAATGCCTGGCTGATATAATGATCTCTCCTTCTCTCGTATTCTTCACTGCATTATCCAGCAAATTATGCAATACCACTGCCAGGGCCTGGTAGTTGGCGCAGAACTGCAGCTCCTGGGGCACATTATTAATAACAACAGTATTATTTGCTTCGGCGATACTGCTGAAGATGTCAGTCTTTTCTTCTACCAGCTCACGGAGATCTACTTCTTCCGGTTGTGCAGCGCCATTCTTCACATGGGTGCGGATATACTGGATGAGGTTGTCAACGAGATAGTATATACGATAGGAGGCATCATAAATAGCTTTGGAGCTTCTGGCCACCATGGTAGGTTCCATTCTCGCTTCCTCTTTCCACGACATATTGCCCGCCAGCATCATGAGGTACTTCATCGGTGTTTTGATATCATGTGTAATGGAGGCCAGCAATCTTTCCTGGGTACGGGCCTGACGGCGCAGCTTTTTCTCGGAGATGCTGAGCGAGGCCAGTGCAGACTCCAGCTCGGAAGTGCGTGCGGACACTCTTGACTCCAGTACCTGGTTCTGCTGTTTAATATGGCGGGTGTGCAGCCTGATGTAGATCACTATGCAGATGATCAGCACCAGCATTACCAGGAGGCGGAACCACCAGGTTTCGTAGTAGGCAGGCGCTACTGTGAGTATGAGTATCTTGTCGGTATAGTTATTTTTCCCAAAGCCGTTTATTTTCCGGACCTGTAATTCATAAGTACCGGAGGGCAGCGTGGAAAAAGACAGCGTATGATCCGGCGTTACGGGGAGCCAGAGCGTATCTCCGTCTGCACCTGAGAGCCGGTACAACAGCTGCAGGTTGTAAGGATCCCCGAAGTAGGGAACGCTCACATGCAGCTTTAACTGCTGGAAAGCATGTGGCAGGGCCAGTGTATCGTCGTGCCAGGGCATGAGGTTGCCGTTCAGCTCTGCATTTTCGATAAACAGCTCTCCACCGGGCAGTCCCGGCTTTACGGTGGCGGCAGAAAAGAACACCAGTCCTTCGAGGGAAGGAAGCGAGATATACCCGTTGGGTAATTTTACCGCACAGGGCTGGCATCCCCCGTTGAACTCATTGGTGTTAAAGCCCCTGTCTTTCCCGTAGTAGTGATAGTACACGTAGGACTGTTCTCCATCTGCGTAAGCCAGCAGATCTTCCCTGGAGGCCTGGAACAGGCCTTTGTTGGTAGTGATCCAGCAATTTCCGTTGTTACCTTCTACCAGGCAGTGGGCAGCGCTGAGGTATTTTTCCCTGTCGAGCGGAAACCTGGTGAGGCGCTTATTGCGATAGAGGAAAAAGCCTTCATCGTAGGTAGTGATCCAGATCACATCGGGCGCTGAAATATTAAGGCTCCGGATGCTCCGGGTATTGAAATGATGGATGGTATCTACATGGCGGGTGGAGAGGTGAATACGGTACAAGTCTTTCCCGGCGCCCAGCCACAGCAGTTCAGGCGTTTCCTGCTGCATGCAGGATACATCGTTGAGCCGGTGTATGAAAGCCAGGGGCGAAGGCATCGGATCATTTGTTTGCAGGGCATAGAGGCCGTTGAAAGTAGTACCGATCCATAAACGGTTGTCGCTGCCGATGTAAAGACGGGTGATGCCGGAAGGGCATTTCCATTTCCACAGTAATGCAGTGGCCGTACTGTTAAACTTATACAGCATGTCGCCTGCTTTATACCATATATTGTTCTGGCGATCTGTTACAATACTGAAGCGATCTCCGCCTGCGCTTTTCTCTTTCAGGAGCGGCAGTGTGGCCACGGGACCGGATGTATCAAAAACAATACCCTGGGCGGTGATGAGCCGGTTGCCGGCTATCCCGGTCTGGGCGTAGTATACTTCATCATCCTGGTCACCTCCCCCGTTCAATACATGAAAGGGCTGCCTGGAAAAAATAAAAAGGCCCCTGGTTGTGCTTCCCAGGAAAATGCGGGCCTGTGCGGCATCATAGTAAACAGACAGGATCCTGTTCCTTTCAAAATCAAAATCGTGCAGTACCCGAAGCGTATTGACACTACCATCGGGCAGAGCTTGCAGCAGGTAACAGACCTTATCGAGGTACAGGAAAGTTTCCTGTGCGGGGAGATTCCAATAGATCTTCATTGTGCTTCTGCGCTCATTAAAACCAGGATGCCGGAGAATATCGCCGCTGAGGGCAACAGATCTTGCCTGCGTTCCTTCAAAGACCATGAGCCGGCCCTGTTCATCCAGGTAATGCAGTTGTGCGCCGAGCATGAAGAAGCGCCAGGGGCTGGTGTTCCGGAAGCGGAAGCTGAGCATTTCCTTTCGGTCTTTCATGAGCTTCACGCTGTCTTGGTGGACCATGAAACAGGAATGCGCATCCAATGGAAACTGGAAGACGATGTTTGCCTGGATGATCTTTTCAAATGCAGAAGGCAGGCCCGTAACGGAGAGTGTGTCTGTTACCCAGGGCTTGAGGACCAGGTAACTGTAGGTTGCCCTGTTTGTTTCTTCGGCATCCTGCAGGCAGATCTTTCCTTTTGTGATGCCCAGCATTTCCTGCTGTTCTGTTTGTGCAGACAGTTCATACTGACCGGCGCCGGGTAAGATGTAGGAGATGCGGCTGGAGGCGATATTCAGCTCGTTTTTATTAAATATCCTGAAATGGTTCCCCCCTTCATAGCGTACCATGCCATTCTCGGTAGCCAGCCAGATAAAGCCAGCTTTGTCGGGAACGATGTTCTTTACGCTGTTCTGCGGTAGACCATTCTCGTCGGTAAAACGCTGTCTTGCATAGGAAATGGTATCAGTTATAGCAGAAGCGGCATTCACAGACAATAACAATAGTAGCAGCAATAATGTGCTTTTGAACATATAGGGTAAAACGGGCACCAGTAAATTAAATCGGTTTATAGGACTCTATCTGTAAAAATAAGCAATGGATTTTAAAGTGTCTGTAAAACAATAGTTGTAATTATCACATTGGTTATCAAGTTCATATATAAGATGCTGGTAATATCACCTGGAAGGTGGCGCCTACTTTCAGTACGCTCGTAACAGTGAGATTGCCTCCGTTGAGCTCAACCAGCTCTTTGACGAGGAGGAGCCCCAGGCCAGCGCCGGGCTCATTTTCGGTGCCGAAGGAGTGGGTACGCTGTTCGGGGTTGAACAGCTGCAGGAGCAGGTCTTCATTCATACCGATACCGGTATCTGTTATGGTGATCTCCACCATGCCATTGGCGGAGCTTACAGTGGCAGTTATGCTTCCCCCTTTGGGCGTGAACTTTACCGCGTTGGAGACAAGGTTCCGGATGATCACCTGCAGGTGGGCAGGATCTGCGTATACCAGTGTATCGTGGGCACAGACATGCGCGAAGGTGAGGCGTTTCTCTGACAGCTGCGCATTGAACTGCAGGGCCACCTGTTCCAGGGCCTCGTACACGTTGCAATAGCGGGGTGTGGGAATCAGGCCTTTCAGGCGGGTGTGCGACCAGCGTAAGGTATTTTCGAGACTGAGCAGCACATTATCGAGGTTATTTCTGAACCTACCCGTGAAATCGCTGATCATGGCAGGCGGCAACTCTTCTTCCATCTGGAGCAGGGCCCGCATGGCTGCCAGGGGCTGGAGCAGGTTATGGGACAAGGAAGACAGGATCTTCTCTTTGGATCTGTTCAGGTTTTCGAGGCGGAGGGCCTTTTCTTCGTTCTGGCGGTTGAGGGCTTCCAGCTGGCGGCGGTCGCGCTGCTGCTCGTATTTATAGTACAGCAGCACCATTGTCATGAGCACGAAGAGGGAAGTAACGGCGATAATATCCCTGGAGGGCGGCAAGGCCTCTATCAGCGGCTGGTGGCTGCTATTATAGATGCGGATGAACATAAAGGCGAACATGTCCAGCAGGGAGAGCGCCATGATCATCCACCAGGAGTCCAGCAGGAGCACGATAACAGCGATGTTCAGCAGGAGCAGGAGTTCGGTATTATTGTGATAGCAGAGGGAGATATAACTAAAGAAGCCGGGGATCAATGCTACGGTGAAATAGCGCGCGGGGCGGAAATAACCAAGATGTTGCAGCTGAAAAATAAGCAGTATGCACCCTAAGAGGAAGCAATAGGAAAAAGCCAGGCGGTAGTGGGCGGTTGCGATATTGAACACGCATAACGCCACTATCATGGTAATGCTGATGAGATTACCGACATTCAGTGACCTGATCTTTTTTTGCTCTTCGAAGGGGAGGCCGGGTCTGATACCGACCTTAACGATTTGACTGATAGAAAGCTTCATCGGATACGCGAAACTATATCTTTTTCGTATTATTTCTAGTTGGTTAACGATTGGTTAACTAGCGCTTAGCTGGAGATCAGTAATTTTAGAGCGAATTTATAAGGGATAGAGCGGGGTACTCCTACCCTGCTGTCATTTTCACCTAAAAAACGTTAATAAGGATCTCGGGCAAAGAGGGGTCCTTATTACTTTTATAGGCGGAGGTAAAAGAGAGAGAGTTGGCAGTTGACAGTGGGCAGTGGGCAGTTTGGAAGCAGGAAGGGTGCGCTTTTACTGACGATTCTGTACGCTTTTAATGAGGCTTGAGTGCGCTTTTACTGTAGCTTCCATGTTAGCATCCTACGCTTTTAATGTCTGTAACACTACTATTACACGAGGAACTCCCCCGGAAAACACGAGGAATATACTAAGGTAAGCTAAGGAACTTTCGAGGACCATACATGGATTGCACGCGGATACCGTGAGGATCGCATGCAGATCATTCCCCCCATAAGGGCCCAAATTTTGCCCATTATTTTTCCACATGCCCAATTAATTGATTTAGATCAAGTCTGGTGAAAAAAGGCCTTCGTAATTTCACAGAAAGGAATTTTATTATTTCACGTTAAAACTGATATGATCATGCCAAAGCAGAAAGGCTTGTTCATTACGGGTACTTATAATGGTATCTGCTACTACAAAATGAACGGGCAGTATTATTGCCGCCGGAAAAGTACGCTGAGCCGAAAACGGGTGAAGCGGTCTCCTGCGTTTAAGTTAACTATGAAATACGCAGGCTTACTGGGACAGGCGTCGCGGGTGGCGGCGGAGGTATACCGCAGCCTGCCGAGGGCGCAAAGGAAGCATGCGCTGTACCGGGAATGGACGGGGCAGGCGATGCAGCTGTTGAAAGCAGGGATGGAAGCCACCATGGTGGTGGAACAACTGAAGAAGCAGTGTGCGCCCGCTCAGCAGACTACAACAGGTGTAACTGCGCCTGCAGCTGCAGCTACAGCTGTTGTTACCACTGCTACTGCGGATACCACTACTACAGCAATTAACCCTGCAACTGCGCCTGCAAAACTGGTGATTAAGCGAAAAACAGCCCCTCCTCCTCACCTGCAGACCAAGTATGCGCGGATCTTTGTGCATCCTTCGGGACGGATCAGCGCGACCGGGCTAATGGATGCGGTGGCGAATAAGAGGCGACGACGCTTGCCGGCCAGTATAGAAGAACGGGAATAATATTCAGACGGGTAATCCGTAAATTTATGCTGTCATGAACGCGGATATTCATACCCTGTACGAGTCTGATTTTTACCAGGTGCTTGACTTTCAGTGCAGGTGCACAGATTGTGCTGCGTCTAAACCGGAGTATAGCGATAGTTTTTCTATTGCCTTTGTGCGGAAAGGGAATTTCCTGTTCAATGTGTTCAGGCGTTCGCTGGATTCTTACAATGGCTGCATCCTGATCACCAAGCCGGGGTATGAACGAACGGTTACGCATGCGCATGCCGTACCGGACGAGTGTACCATTTTTGCGTTCAGGAATAGTTTTTACCGGGAGCTGCAGCAACGCTATGCACATACGAAATTCTTCAGCGATAATGATCTTCACTCTACCCTATTGCGGACCAATATGGAAACGGAGTTCCTGCATTTCACGATCATGCAGCTGGTATTGCAACGCAGCGGGAGCAAGCTGCAGATAGATCAGCTGGTAATGCAGGTGATCGATAAAGTACTGGGCACTATCACCGATTATACACCGGATGCCCGGATACATGATCGTTTGAAAAAGCAGCATCTTACTACTATCGAGCGTGCGAAAGAATATATTACCGGAAATTTCACACAGGATATTTCGCTGATGGAGATAGCAGGTTATTGCTATGTTAGCCCTTTCCATTTCAGCAGGATCTTCAAGACCTTTACGGCTGTTTCGCCACATCAGTATTTGTTGTCTATCCGGTTGCAGCATGCAGCTATGCTGTTAGGCAATAGCCAAATGACGGTGGGTGATGTGGCCTTCTCCTCCGGCTTTAACAGCATTGAATATTTTACGACCGCTTTCAGGCAGCAGTATAAATGTCCGCCGGCGAAATACAGAACTGGCGCGACTGCCAGATAGTTTCTTCAAAATAGCAAGATTCCTTAAGTACCTGCGCGGTCTGCCGGGTAGCTTTGCCTTACAAAATTATTCTATTATGAACACGCCATTATTAGCTACACTGGAGAATTCCAGGCAGTACACATTGAACGTTGCCGGACTGATGCCCGAAGCCGCTTACAGCTTTAAACCCGCAGATGAAGTATGGTCTTTCGGAGAGCTGATACATCATATTGCTTACGGCATACAATGGTGGGAAGCGAATTATGTGAAAGGCAAGCAAACCGAATGGGCGCCGCCTGCTGTGCAGGACAGTAAAAAAGAGATCAAGGCTTATCTGGAAACAGCATATGATTCGCTGAAGAAAACATTGAGCAATGGGAAATTGAGCGATGAGGCGGTGAGTGGTTTTCATGCTACGCTGGATCATATTACGCATCACAGGGGCCAGGCAGTGACGTATTTGAGGTGTAAGGGGATTGTGCCGCCGGAGTATGTGTATTAGAGTGGATGAAGACCTGCTTGTCGTTTGGAGATTGCTTCGTCGCGCTGCGCTGCAAGGCCATGCGGCTTCTCGCAATGACGTTGTGTTGAAGACCCTTCTTTTGTGACGTTGTGTTGAAGACCTTTATTTGTGACCTTAGGTGGAGGACTTTTCTTCTATGAGCCGGATGATTTCTGTTCTTCCGAAGTGTTCGGCCCAGCCCGGTGCAGTGCCATGATAGATCTTATCCCGGATGTCTAGATTCGGGTTGTAAGAGAGGGCGAGCATGGCAAGGGGGATATCGTTCCTTTCGGCGGCGATGTGGAGGATGGTGTATTGCAGGTAGGTGTAGCGGCGGTTTACCTCTTCCGGCTGGGATTCCAGCAGCGCTTTTGCACGGTCTTGCCAACCGAGGTTCCAGGCATCGAGGACGGTACAGGTAGCCCCGTGCTGCGATAGCCATTCTGCGGCGCGGGGCTGATGGCAGTGGACGGCGAGTTCCATGAGTGTCATGTCATTGGCAAGGGGTGTGTTGAGCTCATTGGCGGAGTACTGTTTACCGATATTATCCAATGCGGCTATATTGCCCAGACCGGTGGCTTCTGCCAACAGGACACGAGCTGGGGAAGGCGGATCGGTGAGATAGTTTTGATTATTGAGCCACCAGGTATGGCCGTTGCTGATCCACTTAAAGCCTGCCTGTTCATACATGCGGAGACCAGTGGCATTGAGCACGGCATAATGCCAGCCTTTATCGGCAGCATGCTGGCAGGCGGCGTGCAGTACGGCTTTGCCTATCCCCTGCTGTCTTGCTCCAGGGACTACTCCCACATTATAGATACCTGCTGTACCGTAGGCTCCCTTCGTAAAGAACACACAACTCTGGCCAACGATCTTTCCATCCAGGAAAGCAAGAAACCGCTGGGCGCGTTCGGGAAAGGCTTCCATTAAGGAAGGAGGCACGGCGCCATCGTTTCCGGCATAGGGTAAATTATTCACCAGGGAGGTATCAGTATGGTTATCGGGGCGGATCTCCAGTCCGGCGGGACTGGGATACTGCCGCAGGTTATCGAGGCGGAGCGCCATCCAGCAGGGGGTCCATCCCGTCTGAAAGCCACGGGCCAGGAGGCGTACGCCCAGGTCTGCAGGCTGGGGCGGATCCAGGGACCAGCAGCCGGCGCCTTTAGGGGGATGGCTGCGGAACCAGGCCATCATCCCATCCAGCAAAGGACCCGCAT
>Ga0207426_1001133_pt1 | contig 24068 bp, 18 predicted proteins | sample AraplaMF_Cvi_mMS_FD_184265 | JGI IMG/M metagenome (GOLD analysis project Ga0207426, IMG submission 184265) | Arabidopsis root microbial communities from the University of North Carolina, USA - plate scrape MF_Cvi_mMS (SPAdes) (version 2) | ecosystem: Host-associated > Plants > Roots > Endosphere... | reverse complement strand
GTCGGCCAGTTCGCCGGCCATGGCGAGGGCCTTGGGCCCGTAGGCGGCCATCCACACCGGGAGCTTGCCGTCCTTGATCCAAGGGATCTTGATCCGGTGGTCGCCGACGTACGCCTCGCGCCCCTCGGCCAGATCGCGGATGACCCCGATGGACTGGCCCAGCCGGGCCAGGGTGTTGGGCGGCCGCCCGGCCACCCGCATCGCGGAGTCGCCGCGGCCGATGCCGCAGACGGTGCGGTTGCCGTACATCTCGTTGAGGGTGGCGAAGGTGGAGGCGGTGACCTCGGGGGCGCGGGTGGAGGGATTGGTGACCATCGGGCCGACGATCAGTCGCTCGGTGTGTTCCAGGACGCGGCTGTAGAGGACGAACGGTTCCTGCCACAGCACGGTCGAGTCGAAGGTCCAGCCGTAGCGGAAGCCGTTGCGTTCGGCACGGCGCATCAGGGACACGACGGCGGAGGAGGGCGGATCGGCCTGCAGAACAACTCCGAAGTCCACGGCGGCGCTCCTTAGATGAGGTACTGGCAGGTGCCACGCGGGATGTACTGGCCGTGCCCCGCGTGGCCGGTGAACTCCCGCCGGTCGATGACGAGTTCGCCCCGCGAGAGGACCGTTTCGACCTGTCCGGTGAGCTGTTTGCCCTCGTACGCCGAGTAGTCGACGTTCATGTGGTGGGTCTCGGCCGAGACGGTCTGCTGGGCGGTGGGGTCGTAGATGACGAGGTCGGCGTCGGCGCCGGGGGCGATGGTGCCCTTCTTCGGGTAGAGGCCGAACATCCGGGCCGGGGTGGCGCAGGCGATCTCGATCCAGCGGCGACGGCTGATCCGGCCCTCCACGACGGCCTGGTGGAGGAGATCCATCCGGTTCTCCACACCGGGCATCCCATTGGGGATCTTGGAGAAGTCACCGCGGCCGAGCTCCTTCTGCCCCTGGAAGCAGAAGGGGCAGTGGTCGGTGGAGACCACCTGGAGGTCGTTGGTGCGCAGCCCGCGCCACAGCGCCTCCTGGTGCTCCCGGGGCCGCAGCGGCGTGGAGCAGACGTACTTGGCGCCCTCGAAGTCGGGCTCGGCGAGGTTGTCGGTCGACAGGAACAGGTACTGCGGGCAGGTCTCGCCGAAGACGTTAAGCCCCTTGTCACGGGCCTGGGCGATCTCGGCCAGGGCCTCCTCGGCGGAGACATGGACGACGTAGAGCGGCGCGCCGGCCACCCGTGCCAGCTGGATGGTGCGGTGGGTGGCCTCGGCCTCCAGCAGGACCCGGCGGACCTCGCCGTGGTAGCGCGGGTCGGTCTTCCCCTCGGCCAGCGCCTGTTCGACGAGGACGTCGATGGCGATGCCGTTCTCGGCGTGCATCATCACCAGGCCGCCGTTGTCGGCGGAGCGCTGCATCGCGCGCAGGATCTGTCCGTCGTCGCTGTAGAAGACGCCGGGGTAGGCGGTGAACAGCTTGAAGGAGGTGACGCCCTCCGCCACCAGGAGGTCCATCTCCTTGAGGGTGTGCTCGTTCACGTCCGAGAGGATCATGTGGAACGCGTAGTCGATGGCGCACTGGGCGTCGGACTTGGCGTGCCAGGTGTCCAGGCCGGCCCGGAGCGACTTGCCGCGGGACTGGACCGCGAAGTCGATGAGGGTGGTGGTGCCGCCCCAGGCGGCGGCGCGGGTCCCGGTCTCGAAGTTGTCGGAGGAGAAGGTCCCGCCGAAGGGGAAGTCCAGGTGGGTGTGGGCGTCGACGCCTCCCGGGATGACGTATCTGCCGGTGGCGTCGAGGACGCGGTCCGCCGACTCCACCCAGCTCTCGGCGCCGGGGCTGCCGTGCGCGGCGAGGGCGGCCACCCGGCCGTCCTCCACGAGCACATCGGCATGGATCTCATCGGCGGCTGTGATCACCAGTCCGCCCCGGACGACCGTACGCGTCACCATTCCTGCTCCTTCCACACCAGCGACATCGGCGGCACGGGAGTGCGGAGCCCGAAGCGCACCATCCCCTCGGCAGATCTGCTCCGCTGACGCCACGCCACAACCGGATCTACACCCGTAGATCGCGGTCGAGAAGGAGACCGTAGAAGCATGTCACCCACCGTGGCAATACCGTGACCGTTGATCAGCGGAGACCTTCGTGTTGCGCCGACGATCATCTGGACGGTTCAACGCGGCGGCCGGGCGCCGCGGCCGCGCCGCCCGGCGGAGGGGTGCGGGGGCGGCCCGATGGGCAGGTATCCGCCCGACGCCGGCGGCCATTCCTCGCGAGCGCCACGGCATCCTGGCGGACGAGGCAGAGAGGCGGGCGGCATGGAGCACAGCACACCGTGGGAGTTCTCCGACGACCGGGGGCGCCTCGTGGTGGCCGGGGAGCGGCCGTTGCGGATCGTGGCGTACATACAGGCGGGGGCGACACTGTGGGACCACGGTATACGTCCCGTGGGGCTGTTCGGGTCCCAGCACGACGGCGCCGCCCCCGACCCCGCCAAGGCCGGTGAGCTGCCGCTCGCCGAGCTGCGCTATCTGGGATCGGGGGGCGCCCTGCACCCGGACACCCTGCTGGAGGCGGAGCCGGACCTCGTCGTGGCCGTGACCTACGACGGCGAGCAGGTCTACGGCCTGGAGCCGAAGACCGCGCTGGAGCTGGAGGCGCATGTCCCGGTGGTCACCCTCGCGGTGGGCCCGGGGCGCAGCCTGGCCGGGGTGCGCGAGCGGTTCGCGGCGCTGGCCGGTTCGCTGGGGCGCGGCGAACCCCTCGGCGCCGCATGGGAGTTGGACGCCGCCGAGGACGCCCTGCGGCAGGCGGCCGGCAGTGCGCAGCGGCCGCGGGTGCTGGCGCTGTCGCCGGCGGGACCGGAGCGGGTGCATCTGGCCCGGCCCGGCTCCTGGCCCGACCTGCGGGCGCTGACCGAGCACGGCGTGGGGCTGCTGGAGCCGGCCGCGGGCGCCGGGGTGAACTGGTCCACCGTCGGCTGGGCGGAGGCCGCGGCGATGGCCCCGGACATCGTGCTCATGGACGTACGGGCCAACGCCGCCCGGCCCCGGGAGCTCCGGGCCGACGGGCACTGGCGCGCGATCGAGGCCCGGGCGCGGCTGCTGCCGTGGAACCCGGAGGCGCCGTGCAGCCGGCGCGCGCACACCCGCTTCTTCACCCTGCTGGCCGGGACCGTGCGCGCGGCGGCCGGGGCGGACTGAGTCGGGCCGGGGCGCAGCGCGCAGGAGCGGGGGCGTCCCTCTCCACGAGGCCCCGCCCCCGGTCCGCGGCGGTGCCGGCTATGAAGCGGCCAGCATGCCCTGGGCCGATCGCAGCGCGTCCGCGAGCAGTTCCGCGCCCTCCTCCGCCTCGGCGACCGTCAGCGTCATCGGCGGCGCGATCCGCAGCGAGGAGCCGCCCTGCCCGCCCTTGCCGACCAGCAGACCGCGTTCCCTGGCGGCCTCCACGACCAGCGAGGCGGCCTCGGGCGAGTGCTCGTCGGTGCCGGGCCGGACCAGTTCGATGCCGATCATCAGGCCGCGGCCGCGCACTTCCCGTACGACGTCGAGTCCGGCCGCGACCGCCCGCAGCCGCTCGATGAGCAGGCCGCCGACCCGCCGGGCGTTGCCCTGGAGGTCGTGTTCGAGGAGGTAGGTGAGGTTGGCCAGGCCCGCGGCCATGGTGACGGGGCTGCCGCCGAAGGTGGAGATGGAGTTCGCGGAGAGCGAGTTCATCACCTCGGCGCGGGCCACCACGCCGCCGATGGACATGCCGTTGCCGATGCCCTTGGCGAAGGTGAGCATGTCGGGCGGGCCGTTGCCGTCGTGCGCCTGCCAGCCCCAGAAGTGGTCGCCGGTGCGGCCCCAGCCGGTCTGCACCTCGTCGCTGATCCAGAGGATGCCGTGCCGGGCGAGCACCTCGCGGAACGCGGCGTAGAGGCCGTCCGGCGGCATGGTGAACCCGCCGACGCCCTGGACCGGTTCGGCGATCAGCGCGGCGACGCCGCCGGCGGTCTGCTGGAGCACGTCCTCCAGGTCGGCGACGCAGGCGGCGGTGTACGCGGCGTCGCTCAGCTCCGCGTACGGGCCGCGGCTGCGCACCCCGCCGTGGACATAGAGCGTCTGCAGCGGGGAGAGGCTGGTCGGGGACCAGCTCTGGTTGCCGGTGATGCCGACGGTGGAGAACGACCGGCCGTGGTAGCTGTTGCGCATCGCCAGGATCTGGTTGGAGCGGCGGTGCGTGGTGGCCAGCAGCAGGGCCGCGTCGTTGGCCTCGGTGCCGGAGGTGGTGAAGAAGACCCGGGCGTCGGGGATGCCGGAGAGCGCCACGATCCGCTCCGCCAGCTCGACCATGGGGCGGGAGAGGTAGAGCGTGGAGGTGTGGATGATGCGGCCGGCCTGCTCGCCGACGGCCTTGGTCACCTCGGGCAGCGCGTGGGCCGTCATGGTGGTGAGGATGCCGCCGAAGAAGTCGAGGTAGCGGTTGCCCTCGGCGTCCCAGACGTGGCGGCCCTCGCCGTGGGTGAGTTCGAGGGGCCGCTCGTAGTAGAGGCTGAGCCAGGAGGGCAGGACGGCCTGGTGGCGGGCGTACAGGCTCGCGGGGTCATGAGTCATGGCTGCACCAGCCCGTCGTAGGCGTCGGGGCGGCGGTCGCGGTAGAACGCCCACTGCTGGCGGACCTCGTCGATCAGGTCGAAGTCGAGGTCGCGGACGACCAGTTCCTCCTTGGAGTCGCTGGCGACCTCGCCGACGAACCGGCCCCGGGGGTCGACGAAGTAGCTGGTGCCGTAGAAGTCGTTGTCCCCGTACTCCTCGACGCCGACCCGGTTGATCGCCGCGATGAAGTACTCGTTGGCGACGGCCGCCGCGGGCTGTTCCAGCTGCCAGAGGTAGGCGGACAGGCCGCGGGAGGTGGCGGAGGGGTTGTAGACCAGCTGGGCGCCGTTGAGGCCCAACTGCCGCCAGCCCTCGGGGAAGTGGCGGTCGTAGCAGATGTAGACGCCGATCTTGCCGACGGCGGTGTCGAAGACCGGCCAGCCGGCGTTGCCCGGCTTGAAGTAGTACTTCTCCCAGAATCCCTTGACCTGCGGGATGTGGTGCTTGCGGTAGGTGCCCAGCACCGTGCCGTCGGCGTCGATGACGGCCGCGGTGTTGTAGTAGAAGCCGGACTGCTCGACCTCGAAGACGGGGACGACGATGACCATGCCGGTCTCCCGGGCGAGATCCTGCATCCGCCGCACGGTCGGCCCGTCGGGCACCGGCTCGGCCCAGCGGTAGTGCTCGGGCTCCTGGACCTGGCAGAAGTACGGGGCGTTGAAGACTTCCTGGAAGCCGATCACTTTCGCGCCCTGCGCGGCCGCCGCTCTGGCGTACTCCTCGTGCTTCGCGATCATCGATTCGGTGTCGCCGGTCCAGGTCGCCTGGACCAGTGCGGCACGCACAACATCGGCCATGAGCTGCTCCTTTGTCGATGCGTCAGCCTGCAGCCCGCGCGGGATCTACGCGTGTGGAGGTGACCGTAAGCCCCGTCACGCACCGTGGCAAGACCATCTCTCCATGGCGCGCCCCGGAGATCGACAGGCAAACTTGCAAGTTTGCCTGTCGAAATCTACGCTGGGGATATGCCGGAAAAGGACCAGGAACAGCTGGCGACGGAGCTCGGCCGCACCGTCTCCCTGCTGATGCGCCACCTGCGCGCCGCCTCGCCGCACGGGGAACTCACCCCGACCCAGCGCGCGGTGATCAGCCGGATCGAGACCGACGGCGAGGCCACCATCGCCGATCTGGCCCGCGCCGAGCTGGTCCGCCCGCAGTCGATGCGCATGACCGTCGGGGCGCTGGAGGAGCGCGGCGTCCTCGCCCGCCGCCCGCATCCGACGGACGGCCGGCAGGTGGTCTTCTCGCTCACCGAGGAGGGCCACCGGATCCTCACGGTCGTACGCGAGGCCAAGCACAACTGGCTGGCCCAGGCCATCGCCGACCGGCTGACGCCGCAGGAGCAGCGGACCCTGGAGACGGCCACCGAACTCATACGGCGGCTGATGCCGCGATGACCGGCCCCCGCGCCGCCGGCCGGGGCGGCACCCCGGAGACGGCCCCGGCCCCGGCGGCCGTCGCCCCTCCGCAGGACTCGGGGGGATCCGCAGCCCCGGCCACCGGCGCCGGCCGTGCCTTCGGCGCCCGGCTGATGGCGCCGCTGCTGCTCGGCTCGCTGCTGAACCCCATCAACTCGACCATGATCGCCACCGCGCTGGTGGCCATCGGCCGGGACTTCCACGTCGGTGCCGCCGACACCGCCTGGCTCATCTCCGCGATGTACCTCGCCAGCGCGGTGGGCCAGCCGTCGCTGGGGCGGCTCGCCGACCGGATCGGCCCCCGCCGGGTGTTCACCGCCGGCGCGCTGACCGTCTGCGCCGCGGGCTTCATCGGGGCCCTCGCGCCCTCCTTCACGCTGCTGATCGTCTCCCGGGTGGTGCTGGGCATCGGCACCGCGGCCGCCTACCCCGCCGCGATGGCGGTGCTGCGCGCCGAGTCGCGGCGGACCGGCCGCCCGACTCCCCGCCGCGTCCTCGGACGGCTCTCGCTCGCCGCACTGGGCAGCGCCGCCATCGGCCCCACGCTCGGCGGGCTGCTCGCCGCGACCGCGGGCTGGCGCGCGGTGTTCGCGGTCAATGTCCCGCTCGCGCTGCTCGCCCTGGCCGGCGCGCTCGCCTGGCTCCCGGCCGACCCGAAGGGCGCCCGGCCGGAGCGCGCGGGCACCCCGGCGTCCCTCGACCCACTGGGCATCGCCCTGTTCGCCGGGGCGCTCACCTGCGCCATGGTCTTCCTGCTGCGCCTGGCGGACCCGCAGTGGCCGCTGCTCGCGCCGGCCGGGGTGCTCGCGGGCGTCCTGGTGTGGTGGCAGCTGCGCCACCCGGCGCCCTTCATCGACCTGCGGATGCTCGCCGGGAACGGCCCGCTGGTGCGCACCTACCTCCGCCAGGGACTGACCTATCTCGTCATCTACTGCGTGCTGTACGGCTTCAGCCAGTGGCTGGAGCAGGCCTACGGTGCCTCGTCCTTCCAGGCCGGGCTGATCATGCTGCCGATGTCCCTGGCGGCCGCGGGCTGCTCGCTCGTGGGCGCCCGGACGAAGGGCATCCGCGCTCCGCTGACCCTCGCCGCGGCCTGTCTCGCCCTGGGCAGCGGGGTCTTCCTCCTGCTGCACGGCACCGGCCCGCTGGTCGCGCTGCTGTGCGCCGGCGCGCTCTTCGGCATCCCGCAGGGCCTGGCGTCGACCGGCAATCAGGCCGCCGTCTACGCCCAGGCCCCGGCCGACGGCGTGGGCGCGGCCGCCGGACTCCAGCGCACCGCCCAGTACCTCGGCGCGATCACCGCCTCCGGCCTCATCGGGCTGCTCTACGGGCAGCGCGCCGGGGACGCCGGGCTGCACCAGATCGCCCTGATCGGCGTCGTGCTCGGCCTGCTGCTGCTCCTGCTGACCCTCGCCGACCGCGGTCTGCGGCCCGGCGCCCTCGGGAGCGGCGTCTGAAACCGGCCACCGGCCACCCGCCGCAACGGCCACATCTCCACCACCCGTCACCACGCAAGGAGCACCCGTGCCCGCCACCACCCTCGATGCCACGACCGCCCTGGTACTGATCGACCTGCAGAAGGGCATCGCCGGGCTGCCCGGCGCCCCGCTGCCCTCCGCCGAGGTCGTCGAGCGCGGCGCGCGGCTCGCCGCCGCGTTCCGTGCGCGCGGGCTGCCGGTCGTCCTGGTGAACGTCACCGGCGGCGCCCCCGGTCGTACCCAGGCCGCGCGGCCCGCCGGCAGCCCGCCCGCCGACTGGGCGGAGCTGGTGCCCGAGCTCGACCGGCAGCCCGGCGACATCCTCGTCACCAAGCAGCAGTGGGGCGCCTTCCACGGCACGAACCTGGACCTGGAGCTGCGCCGCCGCGGGGTGACCCAGGTCGTCCTCGCCGGCATCGCCACCAGCATCGGCGTGGAGTCCACCGCCCGTGCCGCGCACGAACACGGCTACCACGTCACCCTCGCCACCGACGCGATGACCGACCTGGACGCCGACGCGCACCGCAACAGCCTGGAGAAGATCTTCCCGCGGCTGGGCGAGACCGACACGACCGCGGCGCTCCTCACGCTCCTCGGCTGAGGCTCGGGGCGCGCCCTTGAGGGACGTCCCGATCGGGCCGGATCAGGCGGCCGCCCCCGCCGGGGACGACGGGAGCTTCCTCAGCGGCGCGCCCCGTCGAGCGGTGCCGGATGGCCGGCCGGACGCCGCTCGTGCCAGCGCAGATCGTCCTGGAGCTGGGCGGCCAGCGAGATCAGCCGCGGCTCGCCATGGGCCGGGCCGAGCAGTTGGGCGCCCAGTGGCAGGCCGTGGCTGCTGAAGCCGGCCGGGACGCTCACGCCCGGCCAGCCGAGGACGTTCCACGGCCAGGCGTACGGACAGGCGGCGATCATGGCCTGATCCGTACGCCAGCCGCTGAGCTTGGCCAGGGTGCCGATGCGCGGCGGCGGGGTGGCGGTGGTCGGCGTCAGCAGGACGTCGTAGGGGCCGAACAGCGCGCCGATCCTGCGTTGTTGGCGCCTCTCGGCGGCGCGTGCCCGGCGCAGCACGGGCCCGCCGAGCAGCCGTCCCATCCGCGCCGCCTCCCGGGTGCGGCGGTCCAGGAGGGAGCGGTCGGGGACCCGGTCGGCCCACTCCCCCACCCCGGCCGTGGCGCGCGGGACGAAGGCCAGTCCGACCAGCCCGTAGTCCGGTTCCGCCTCCTCCACGAAGTGCCCCAGCCGGGCCAGGGTGCGGGCCACGCCCGTCACCGCCTCCCGGACGTCCGGGTGCAGCGGCTTGGGGGTGAAGGTGAAGGCGGCCTTCCACGACAGCGCGATGCGCAGCCGTCCCGGGTCGCGGCCGGCCGCCTCGCGCGCCGCGATGGCGGGCGGCCGGTGCAGATCGCCGTCGTGGTTGCCGCTGGCCACGTCCAGCAGCAGCGCGGCGTCCTCGACCGTACGGGCCAGCGGCCCGATGCCGGTGATCCCCTGGAAGGACTCCGGGTCCGGCCAGGTGGAGATGCGGCCGCGCTGGGGCTTGATGCCGACGAGATGGGACCAGGCGGCGGGGATCCGGACCGAACCGGCGCCGTCGGTGCCGAGCGCGGCGGGGACCAGCCCGGCCGCGACCGCGGCGGCCGAGCCGCCGGACGAGCCGCCCGGGGTGTGGGCGAGGTTCCAGGGGTTGCAGGTGTTGCCGAAGGCCGGGCCCTCGGTGAACGGCCACTGCCCCAGTTCGCAGGCGTTGGTCTTGCCGACGATGATCGCGCCGGCCGCGCGCAGCCGCCGGACGACCTCGGCATCGCGCTCCTTGGGCGGGAACTCGCCGGCGCAGCCGAACGCGGTGGGCTCGCCCGCCACATCGGTGTCGTCCTTGACGGCGACCGGCACCCCGAGCAGCGGCAGCCGCTCCCCGCCGGCCAGCCTGCGGTCGGCCCGGGCGGCCTCCGCCATCGCGGCCTCGGCCCGTACCCGGCGGAAGGCGTTGACGCTGCCCTGGGTGGCCTCGATGCGCTCCAGCGACCGCCGTACCAGCGCGGTCGAGGTCACCCGCCCGTCGGCCAGCGCCCGTGCCTGCTCGGCGAGGCCTTCCCACTCCCCGGCCGTGACACCGATGTGCCGGGCCGGGGAGCGCCCGGTCTCGCTGTCCTGGCTCTCGTCAACGCTCACGCTGCGCGCCCTCCCTGGGACCGTCCATTCGAACGAACGGTCCCAGGAGGCTAATCGTCACGGCGGAGACCATCAACGATGCCGCGCGGTGCGCCACCTCGACGACACACGGACGGCACACAGCGGCCCGCCGTGTTCCGGAGAGGTGACGTCCCGCGCACCCACCGGGGGCGCGACGGGTGGCGCGGATCCCTCACGAGGGGCGGACGACCATCGCCGAGCCGCCACCGCGCCGTACCTTCTCGGCGGCGGCCAGCCAGCGGCCGTCCGGCAGCCGCTGGACGCCGGTCGCCGCGCCGATCTCCGGGTTCTGCTTGAACGCGTGTCCGATCGCTTCGAGTTGCCGGCGGACCGGACTGTTCCACAGGCCGGGTTCGAGTTCGGTCGTCGCCGCGTTGCGCTGGCTGGCGCGCGGGGCGGCGATGGCGTCGACCAGCGGCATCCCGCGGTCGAGGTGGTTGACCAGGGTCTGCAGCACGGTCGTGATGATGGTCGCGCCGCCGGGCGAGCCGAGCGCCACCACCGGCCGGCCGTGGCGCAGCACGATCGTCGGCGAGATGGACGAGCGCGGCCGCTTGCCCGGGCCCGGAAGGTTGGGATCACTGACCGCCGGATCGGCGGGCGCGAAGGAGAAGTCCGTGAGCTCGTTGTTGAGCAGGAAGCCGCGGTGCGGGACGACGATGCCGCTGCCGCCGGTCTGCTCGATGGTCAGGGTGTAGGCGACGACGTTGCCCCACTTGTCGGCGACGGTCAGGTGGGTGGTGTTCTCCCCCTCGTACGTCGTCGGGACACCCTTGCCGCCGCCGGCGCAGCGCCGCGGGTGGCGCGGGTCGCCGGGCGCCAGCGGGCTGGTCAGCGCCTTGTCGTCGCGGATGAGGCAGGCGCGGGAGTCGGCGAAGCGCTGGGAGGTGAGGGCCTTGGCCGGCACGTCCTCCTGCGACGGGTCGCCGACCCAGCGGCCGCGGTCGGCGAAGGCGATCCGGCTCGCCTCCAGGTACCGGTGGAGGTACTGCTTCTCGCTCAGCCGGGAGACATCGCTCCTCTCCAGGATGTTGAGGGCCTCGGCGACGCTGGTGCCGCCGGAGGAGGACGGCGCGATGCCGTAGACGTCCAGGCCGCGGTAGCGGGTGCGGGTCGGGGCGTGGCCGAGGGCCCGGTAGGCCCGCAGGTCGCCCGCGGTCAGTTTGCCGGGCCGCACGTTGCGGGTGGCTCCGGAGCGCACCGGCGGCTTCTGGACGGTGCGGACGATGTCCCGGCCCAGTGCGCCGTCGTAGAGCGCCCCGACCCCCTTCCTCGCCAGCTCCGTGTACGTACGGGCCAGGTCGGGGTTCTTCATCGTCGAGCCGACCGCCGGCAGCTCGCCGCCGGGCAGGAAGAGGCCTGCGGTCGCCGGGAAGTCCTTGAAGCGCGCCTCGTTGTCCGCGGTCTGCTGGCGGAACGTCTGATCGACCGTGAAACCGTCCGCGGCCAGTTTCGTGGCGGGCCGCAGCACCTGCCCCAGCGAACGGCTGCCCCATGCGCGCAGGGCGGTGTCCCAGGTGGCGGGGGTGCCCGGGGTGCCGACGCCCAGGCCGCTGGTGACGGCGTCGGCGAAGGGTATCGGGGTGCCGTTCTCCAGGAAGAGGTCCCGGCCGGCGGAGCGCGGGGCGGTCTCCCGGCCGTCGAGGGTGCGTACGGTGCGGGTTCTCGCGTCGTAGGAGACGAAGTAGCCGCCGCCACCGATGCCCGCGGAGTAGGGCTCGGTGACGCCGAGGGCGGCGGCGGTGGCGACCGCGGCGTCCACGGCGTTGCCGCCCTGCTTGAGCACCGCGATGCCGGCGGCCGAGGCGTCCGCGTCGACGCTGGAGACGGCCCCGCCGTAGCCGACGGCGACCGGCGTCTTGCCCGGGGTGGCGGTGGTGGCGCTGTCCTGGGCCGCGGGGGCCGGCCGGGCGGGCGCGGCGGACCCGGCGGCGGCCGGGACCGCCATCAGGGAGCCGGCCAGCGCGGTGGCCGCTCCCAGGACGGTGAGGCGTCGGGCTCTGCTCATACCGGATGTTCCTCCAAGAGCGTGCGCGGGGGGCGGCAGGGGCCGGTGAGCCTACTCGGCCCAACAGCGCGCGGACAGAGGGCATTTCGCCTGCCGCCGCCCCGGCGACGGCAGGGATCAGCTGCGTCTTTCCGGTACGGATCCGGTAGGCAGGCACGGACCGGGACAAGCCTCCCCTGAGCCACGCCCCGCCCTCGAACACACACCCGGTGAGCCGCTACGCTCCCCGGCCATGGACGACACCCTGCTGCTCCTGACCGCGGCGGCCGTGGCCCTGATCGTGGGCCTGGCGGCCGGCTGGGCCGTGCAATCGGCGACGGTCCGCCGGAAGCTGACCCGCGAACAAGGCTTCTTCGGGCTGCCGGACGGTTCGGAGTGCGTGCTGGTCACCCACCGGGACAGCTCCTCGGCCCACTGGAGCATCCCCCGCCATGACGCGCTGGCGCTGCTGGGTCTGGCCGCGGTGATCGAGAACTGCGGTGCGCACCCCGAGGTCGCCCCGCACGACACCGGCCTGCAGGGCTTCGGGGCGCGTACCGAGTTCTGCGTCGGCGACCCGACCGCGCACCGGCGGCTGGCGGCCCACCTGGCCAATCTGCTGCCGGGAGTCGCGGTGCACCCCGGCGACGAGTCCGGCGCCGACCGCGGCACCTTCACCATCGGCGGCACGGCGTACCGGATGGAGCCCGGCGCGGTCGAATACGTCCTGCTGGCCCGGCTGACCGCCGGTGAGGGCGGCGACCGCCCGGTGTTCCTGGCGGCCGGGCAGCGCCCGGTCACCCACCGGGCCGCGGTCCGCCATCTGGTCCGCAACCGGGCCCGGCTGGCCCGCAAGCACGGCACCGACGGCCAGTTCTGTCTGCTGCTGAAGGTGGTCAACTCGCAGGCGTACGGACCCGATGTCGTCGAGCTGGTCGCCGATGTCACCAAGGCCGCGCTCACCGCCGCGGAACCGAAGGGCCACCGGGCGGCGGCCTGAGCCCGGCGGACGCACCGGCGGCCCGGTCACCGACTCGGCGACCGCCCTGCGCCCGCCCGTCCGCCCGGCGCACCGACGGGCAGCCGCCCCGCCGTTCTGCCAAGCTCGACGCATGATCGCCGGACTCCGCTCGTCCGTCCTGCACTGGACCGGTGTGCTGCCGGTGCTGGCCGTGGTGCTGCTGGCCCTGGCCTGGGGCCGCTCGCTGCCCGTCGCCCTGGTGGTGCTGGTGTGCTGCTTCCTGGCCGGGGCGGTGCTGGCCGCGGTGCACCATGCGGAGGTGATCGCGCACCGGGTGGGTGAGCCGTTCGGGTCGCTGGTGCTGGCGGTCGCGGTGACCGTCATCGAGGTGGCGCTGATCGTCGCGCTGATGGCCGACGGCGGCACCAAGAGCGCCACGCTGGCCCGGGACACCGTCTTCGCGGCGGTGATGATCACCTGCAACGGCATCGTGGGCCTGGCCCTGCTGGTCGGCTCGCTCCGGCGCAAGGTCGCCGTCTTCAACCCCGAGGGCACCGGCGCGGCACTGGCGACCGTCACCACGGTGGCGGGCCTGAGCCTGGTCCTGCCGACGTTCACCACCAGCACGCCGGGCCCGCGCTTCTCCACCCCGCAGCTGATCTTCGCCGCGCTGGCCGCGCTGGTCCTCTACGGCATGTTCGTGACCACCCAGACGGTCCGGCACCGGGACTACTTCCTGCCGGTGACGACGTCCGGCGAGGTGATCCACGGCGAGGACCACGCCGACCCGCCCTCCGCACGGGCCGCACTGACCAGCCTGGGACTGCTGGCCCTGGCGCTGATCGCGGTGGTCGGCCTGGCCAAGACGGTGTCACCGGCCATCGAGTCCGGTGTGATCGCGGCCGGGCTGCCCTCGTCCGTGGTGGGCGTGGTGATCGCGCTGCTGGTCCTGCTGCCGGAGAGCATCGCGGCGGTCCGCGCGGCGCACCGCGACCGGGTGCAGACGAGCCTGAACCTCGGCCTCGGCTCGGCGATGGCCAGCATCGGCCTGACCATCCCGGCCGTGGCACTGGCCACCGTCTGGCTGCCGGTCCCCCTGGTCCTGGGCCTGGGCGCGAGTCATATGGTGCTGCTCGCCCTGACCGTGGCCGTCGGCACCCTGACGGTGATCCCCGGCCGCGCCACCCCGCTGCAGGGCGGCGTCCATCTGGCCCTGCTGGCGGCGTACCTCGTGCTGGCGGTCAGCCCGTAGGACGAGCAGGAAGGCGCAGGCCGGCGGCGCCGCCGCCACCCACGCGGGCGAGCGGCGCCGGGCCGTCTTCCCGGCACCCGTCTCGCCCGTCGCCCCGGCCAAGTCCCTGGCGCCGGACTCCTGGAGTGCGGTGGCGACGATGACGCGCGGGTCGCCCGGTTCGCGCAGGATCTCCGCATCGCTGCCGGGCCGCCCGGCGAGCGCCGTCTCGATGTGCTCGGCGTCTCCACCTCCCGCAGCAGCTCCACCCCGTACCGGGCGCCGTCGCGCATCAGGGCGAGCACGCAGTCCTCCAGCACGCCCTTGCGGAGTTGGCTCGCGGCCCCGCGTCCTCACGGCACGCCACGGGGGCCGGTGCCGGGGCGGAACAGCCCACGGCAGCGGCCCCCGACCCGAGCCCCGGCCCCGGCCAGGCACTCCGGCGCTCCGGCAGCCGGAACTCCGGCAACCGGCGCTCCCGACTCCGGCTATCCGAACTGCCCGGGCTGGTAGTCGCCCGCGGGCTGCCGGGTCATCACGTTCAGGCGGTTGAAGGCGTTGATGAGGGCGATCTGGGACACCAGGGCGGTGAGCTGCTCCTCGTCGTAGTGCTCGGCGGCGTTCGCCCAGGCCTCGTCCGTGACCCCGCCGGCCGCATCCGCGATACGGGTGCCCTGCTCCGTCAGCTCCAGCGCGGCGCGCTCGGCCTCGGTGAAGACCGTGGCCTCCCGCCAGGTCGCGACCAGGTTGAGGCGCACCGACGTCTCACCGGCGTGCGCGGCGTCCTTGGTGTGCATGTCGAGGCATCCGGCGCAGCCGTTGATCTGGCTCGCGCGGATCTTCACCAGTTCCTGTGTCGCGGCGGGCAGCGCCGCGGACGCGGCCTCCTTGGCCGCCGCGACGAAGTGCTTGAGGATCTTGCCTGCGATCGGGTTGCCGATGAGGTGCAAACGGGCATCCATGGCGGGCTCCTTGGTCGTTGTCGATGACTACACACCTAGGACCGGACGACGCAGCGGGATGTGACATGCCCGCATGTGACGTGCGTCTCCCCCGCGTACGCCGCCCGCCGCTCCCACCGCTCCTCCGCCCGTGGGACCAGGTCCAGCGGACCAGGACCACCGTCGGCGGACCAGGACCAACGGCCGATCGCGTCCCCGTCGGCCCGGCCGGTACGTTCCTCGGGCAGCCGTCCGACGGGGCCCCGGCGGGGACCCGGTGTCCTCAGGGGAACCCCTATGCGCGTCATCGCCTTCGACCACCTCGTGCTGAACGTCGCCGACATCGAGCGGTCGCTCGCCTTCTACTGCGGGCAACTCGGCCTGGAGCCGGTCCGGGTGGACGGCTGGCGCGCGGGCGAGGTGCCCTTCCCCTCCGTGCGGGTGAGCCCGACGACCCTCATCGACCTGACCCAGGGGCCCCGCGAGGGCTCCAATGTCGACCACCTCTGCCTGGTGGTCGAGCCCCTCGACTGGCAGGAGGTCATCGACTCGGGCGAGTTCACGGTGGTCGACGGCCCGGGGCCGCGCTTCGGCGCCCGCGGCGACGGCCAGTCCCTGTACGTCGACGACCCGGACGGCAACACCGTCGAACTCCGCTGGTACCCGCAGGACGCCTAGAGGCGGTACCCCGGGGAGAGGCCCTCCAGGGGCGCCGCCCGGCTCCTGGTCGGTGCGTCAGGTGCGCCGCCCCGGCGCATGGTCGGCGTCGCGCGCACGGCCCGACGGGAGTCGGTAGGGCACGCTGACCACACTCACCTCCGGTGTGAACAGCAGCCGGGCCTTGAGGCGCAGGGCGCTCTGGTTGTGCAGCGGCTGTTCCCACCAGCGGCCGACGAGGTACTCGGGGAGGACGATCGTGACGGCGCCGCGCGGGTGCCGAGCGCAGATGTCCAGGACGTAGTCGATCACCGGCCGGGTGAAGTCCCGGTAGGGCGAGCTGAGCACCCGGAGCGGCACCTCGATGTCGTGGGCGTCCCACTGCTCGCGCAGCCCCCGCACATCGCGGGGATCGACCGCCACGATCAGCGCGTCCAGCGACGTGGGACGCATCGCGCGGGCGTAGCCGAGGGCCTTGAGGGTGGGCGCGTTCAGGGCGTTGACCAGCACCAGCACAAAGTTCCCGGCCGGCTCCCAGGGCCGGGCGTCGGGGGCGACCGCCAGGGCCCGCGCCACCCGGTCGTAGTGCTGGTGCACCGCGCGCATCCCCAGGAAGAGCAGCGGCATGGCGATCACCACGATCCATGCGCCGTGCGTGAACTTGGTGATCAGCACGACGATCAGGACCACGCCGGTGAGCACCGCGCCGACCGCGTTGATCGCCTGGGAGCGCCGGTGCCGGACCCGCTCCCGGGCCGGCAGTCCGGGGGCGGCGAGTACGGTCCGCCAGTGCCGGACCATGCCGGTCTGGGAGAGCGTGAAGGAGACGAACACGCCGATGATGTAGAGCTGGATGAGGTGGGTGAGCTCCGCCTTGAACAGCACGATCAGCCCGATGGCGGCCAGCGCGAGCAGGATGATGCCGTTGGAGAAGACCAGCCGGTCGCCCCGGTTGCGCAGTTGCCGGGGGACGTAGAGGTCCTCGGCGAGGATCGACGCCAGCATCGGGAAGCCGTTGAAGGCGGTGTTGGCGGCGAGGATCAGCACCCCGGCCGTGAAGGCCTGCAGGAGGTAGAAGAGGACGGTGACCTCGCCGAAGGTGGCGCGGGCGATCTGGGCGAGGGCGGTGGAGGTCGGGGTGCCCGGCGGCAGGCCCAGTTCGGTGGGCTCCACCGCGACGTGCACGTCGTAGAGCATCGCCAGGGCCGTGATCCCGGCGAACATGGTGACGGAGAAGAACCCCATGACCAGCAGCGTGGTGGCGGCGTTGCGGCTCTTGGGCCTGCGGAAGGCGGGCACTCCGTTGCTGATCGCCTCCACACCGGTCAGCGCGGTGCAGCCGGAGGCGAAGGCCCGCATCCCGAGCAGGACCAGCGCCAGGCCGGTGTAGGAGGAGACGGCGTGCAGCGGCAGGTCGGCGGACTCGGCGCGGGGCGTCGCACCGGTGGCGATCCGGACCGCCGCGAACGCGAACATCAGGTAGATGAAGAGGACGAACCCGTAGGTGGGGACGGCGAAGACCCGCCCCGACTCCCGTACGCCGCGCAGGTTCATCATCGCCAGCAGTGCCACGAATCCGACGGACAGTGCCAGGTCATGGCCGCCGAGCGAGGGAATCGCGGAGGTGATCGCGGCGACGCCGGAGACGACGGACACGGCCACGGTGAGCACATAGTCCACGAGCAGCGCGCTGGCCGCGGTGAGCGCCGCGTTGCGCCCGAGGTTCCGTGCGCTGACCAGGTAGGCCCCGCCGCCCCCGGGATACGCGTAACAGGTCTGCCGGTAGGACGCCACCACGACCACCAGCACCAGCACGATGGCGGCCGCGGCGTACCAGGTCAGATGGAGCAGAGCGATCCCGCCGAGGCCGACGACCAGCAGGATCTCCTCGGTGGCGTACGCGACCGAGGAGAGCGGGTCGCTGCAGAAGATCGGTAGCGCCAGTCGCTTCGGCAGCAGCGTCTCGCCGAGCCGCGCGCTGTCCAGCGGACGGCCCACCATCATCCGCTTCGGCCTGAAGAATTGGCTCATAGGCGGTCAAACTAGGGGCGGTTCCGCGGGGGCAGAGGGAGGCTCGCGGGGCCGTCGCGCCTCGCGGCCGGGGGCCCGCCGCCCCCTTCGGCCGCTGCCCGCCCGGCCGGCCCGTGCGGGCCGATCGGGTGCGGATGCCGCCCGCGCCGGTGTCGTTCCCGCGCCCGTCGCGGACCGCGTGAGAGCACGTGGAGATGGCATCCGACAAGCGCACGCCCACGCGGCGGAGGTTCCTGCAGGCCGCGGTCGTGGTCGGTGCGCTCGCCGCCGGCCGCGCCCTGCTCCCGCCCGGCGGCGCCCCGGAGACCATGGACCCGCCGCGGGCCCGGCCCCGCCCGCCCAGGCCGCCCGACACCACGGCCGGATCGCGCTCCGCCGCCGGTGCGGCGCACACTCCGGAGCCCTACCGGCTCCGCCCGATGGCCGGCGAGACCTCCCGCTCCGGCCCGGGCGCCTCGCCCCCGCACCCGGACGTCGCCTTCCACCTCGCCGGCGCGCGCCGGGAAATCTTCCTCACCTTCGACGACGGCCCCCACCCCCGGTACACCCCGGACATCCTGCGGATCCTGCGTCGCCACGGGGTCCGGGCCACGTTCTTCGTCATCGGCGAGAACGTGGCCGAATTCCCCGGCCTGCTGTGGGACATCGCCGACGAGGGCCATGCCGTCGGCAATCACACCTGGACCCATCCGCAGCTCACCACGCTGCCGCCGGGCGCCGTCCGCGGGGAACTCGGCCGCACCAGCAGCCTGATCGAGGACATCCTCGGCACCGCCCCCGACCTGGCCCGCGCCCCGTACGGCGAGTGGGACGATGCCTCGCTCGACATCTGCAACGACCTCGGGATGTCCCCCGTCGGCTGGGCGATCGACTCCCAGGACTGGACCCTCCCCGGGGCGGAGACCATCGCGTACACCGTCCTGGAGGCGATGCATCCCGGCGCGATCGTCCTGTCGCACGACGGGGGCGGCCGGCGTCGGCAGACCGTCGAGGCGCTGGAGTGGTACCTGCCGCGCCTGCTGGCCGAGGGCTACCGGCCGCTGCGCATCCGGCCCTGACCGCCGGGACGAGGAGCCCGGGCCGGCCTGGAAGGCCGGCGGCAGGTGAGAGCGGTCACCCGCTGCTCCGGAACTCCGGCCAATGGTTTATCGTTCAATCGGAAGCGGGTGCCGGCACGACGGCGTCCGAGGGCCCTCCCCAGGGAAGCCGGCCCACCGCCGCGCGGCAGCAGGCCCCGAGGGGCCGCCGCCGTCACCGCCCGTGCCACCAGAGCCGCCCCGGCCGAATTCCCCCGTTCGGCCGGGGCTTCCCCTTGTCCGGCGCGCGGACGACGCGCTCGGTACGGGGGCGACGCGGTCAGCGCAGGTACGACGCGCCGTTGACGTCGAGCACCGTCCCCGAGCTCCAGACCGCCGCGGGCGAGGCCAGATAGTGGACGGCGGACGCCACCTCCTCGGGCGAGGCGACCCGGCCGAACGGGCTCTGCTGCCGGACGTCGTCGGTGAGGCGGTCCCCGACCCGCTCGGTGGCCACGAATCCGGGCGCCACGGAGGCCACGCCGATGCCGTACGGCGCCAGATGGACGGCCAGCGACTGCCCCATCGCGTGCAGCCCCGCCTTGGACGCGCCATAGGCCGGGTGCTCGGGCTCACCGCGGAACGCCCCGCGCGACCCGATGTTGATGATCCGGCCCTCCACCTCCCGCTCGATCATGCTCCGGGCCGCGTGGTAGGTGACGTCCGCCGCCCCCAGCAGGTTCACGTCCAGGGTCTGCCGCCAGGCGCTCCGCCAGTCCTCGAACGACGTACGGTCCAGCGGATGGGGAATGTTGGCGGCCGCGTTGTTGACGAGCACATCGACGCCGCCCAGCCCGTCCACGGCCGCCCCGACGATCGCCGCCGCCCCCTGCGGGGTGCTCACATCCCCCTGCACCAGCACATGCCCGGTGCCCGCCAGCCCCTCGAACGCCTCCTGCGCCGCCGCCCGCCGCGACGCGTAGTGCAGCGCGACCCGGTCCCCGTGCGCGGCGAAGATCTCGGCGACCGCCCGGCCGATGCCCCGCGAGGCCCCGGTCACCAGCACCGCCCGGCTCATCGGACGCCCTCCGTCCCGGCGTGCGGACGGCTCGTGCCGCCTGATACGCCACGGGACCACAACCACTCGGCAAACGACCTGGAACGGCTCATCAACAGATCAATCCTTACCTCGTGCCACCAACGTGCGTAACGAATCGTAAGGAGCGGGCCCGCGTCCGGAGGTCCCCACTCCTTCGGACGACACCCGTCTCCCCTTGCCGGCATGCCGCGGCGGCCGGGCCGCCGTTGAATGCTGTGTGTCCGCCTGCGCCGGGAGCGCCGGCCCGCACCGGGAGCACCCCATGTCGTTGCCGAAGACCCCGAGCGCTCCCGCCGCGCCGGCCCCCCGCCCCCGCAAGGAAGCGCTGCGGCGCATCGGCGAGTGGTGCGCCCGCCGCTGCGTCCTGGTCATCGTGCTGTGGCTGGTCGCCCTGGCCGGCCTCCAGGTCCTGCAGCGCGCGTACGGCGGTGACTACTCCGACGACTTCGCGCTGCCCGGCGTCCAGTCGACACAGGGCCGCGATGTGCTCCAACGACACGAGCCGAAGGCCGGCGGCTACAGCAGCCAGGTCGTCCTGCACGACACCGGCAAACCGCTGACCGGGTTCCGCAGCCAGATCGACGGCGCCGTCACCGCGCTCGGCAAGCTGCCCGAGGTGCTCTCCGCACAGAACCCGTTGCCCGCGCCCGGCACACCACCCGCCGCACCGCCGCCCGGCACGCCGGACGTCGGCCCGCTGTCCACCGACGGCCGCACCGCGTACATCACCGTGCGGTTCGCCGTGCAGCCCTCCACCCTCGACCCGGACTATCTCCAGGGTGTCGACGCGGCGGTGCGGCCGCTGCGCTCGGCCGGGGTGGAGGTGGAGTACGGCGGGTCGCTGGGCGAGCTGGCCAGGCCCGCGCCCAACGACCTGGTCAGCGAGGTGGTCGGCTTCGCGGTGGCGGTCCTGGTGCTGCTGGTCGGCTTCGGGAGCGTGCTGGCGGCCGGGGTGCCGCTGCTGACCGCGCTGATTGGTGCCGTGTGCGGGCTGGCCTGCCTGGGACTGCTCGCCGCCGTCTTCGTCTTCGCCACCGTCTCCCCCACCCTGGCCACGATGATCGGCCTGGGCGTCGGCATCGACTACGCCCTGTTCCTGATCACCCGGCACCGGCAGAACCTCATGGACGGCGCGGATCCGGTCACCGGCGCGGGGCGGGCCGTGGCCACCAGCGGCCGGGCGGTCCTGGTGTCCGGCTGCACGGTGATCATCGCGCTGATGGGCCTGTGGGTCTCCGGCCTCTCCTTCATCGGCAAGCTGGGGTTGGCGGCCGCCCTCACCGTGGTCTCCGCGGTGCTCGGCGCGCTCACCCTCGTACCGGCCCTGCTCGGGCTGATCGGCCGCCGCATCGACCGGCTCCGCGTCCGCCGGCCGATCGCCGAGACGGAGGCCGCGCCCGGCCAGGAGGCCCGCGGCACCTGGCACCGGTACGCGCAGCGGGTGGAGCGCCGCCCGTGGTGGTACCTGGCGGGCGGGGTGCTCGTCATCGTGGTGCTGGCCCTCCCGGTGTTCTCGATCCAGCTGGGCCACATCGGCGACGGCGCCGACCCGAAGTCCTTCACCGACCGGCGCGCCTACGACCTGATGTCCTCCGCGTTCGGGCCGGGCTCCAACGGCCCGCTGACCCTGGTCGTCGACGAGTCCGCGGTGCCGCAGGCGGACCGCCCGATGGTGGCGGCGCAGGCGCAGAAGGTGCTGACGAAGGTGCCGGGCGCCGCCTTCGTCACCCCGCTGAAGGCCACGCCGGACGGCGAGGTGCTGACCGGTACCGCGTACTCCGCCCAGGCCCCGCAGAACGCGGCCACCACCGACCTGGTCAACCGCCTCGAGCACGACCTCCTGCCCCGGGCCGTGAAGGGGACCGACGCGCACGGCTATGTGACGGGCACGACCGCCGCCCAGGCGGACTTCCTCGACCTCGTCGCCGGCCGGCTCCCGCTGATCATCGCCGTGGTCGTCGCCCTCGCGTTCCTCATCATCCTGACCGTCTTCCGCGGGGTGCTGGTCGCCCTGAAGGCGGCGGTGCTCAACGTCCTGTCGATCGCCGCCTCGTACGGGGTGGTGGTGGCGGTCTTCCAGTGGGGCTGGGGCGGGCCGGCCCTCGGGGTCTCGGGCACGGTGCCGATCGAGAGCTATGTGCCGATGATGATGTTCGCGATCGTCTTCGGACTGAGCATGGACTACGAGATCTTCCTGCTGTCGCGGGTGCACGAGGCGTGGCTGCGGACGGGCGAGGCGAAGGCGAGCGTGGCGCACGCGCTGGAGATCACCGCCCGGGTGATCACCTGTGCCGCACTGATCATGGTGAGCGTGTTCGCCGCGTTCATCATCAGCGACAACACCGTGGTGAAGATGCTGGGCCTCGGCCTGGCCGTGAGCGTGCTGATCGATGCCACCGTGGTCCGGCTGCTGCTGGTCCCCGCGGTGATGACGCTGCTGGGCCGGGCGGCGTGGTGGACGCCGCGGTGGCTCGACCGGATCCTGCCGCACGTGCGCACCGAGGGCGAGGAACAGCTCCCCACGACCGGTCCGGCCTGACCCGCCCGCATCCGATCTGCGCGCGCCCCCGGATCCGACGACCATCGACATATGGCCCCGCACGCCGAGCCCGGCTCGGCCCCGTACCCCGTGATCCGGCCGATGCTGGCCACGGTCGGTCCGCTGCCCGCCGCGCACGAGGAGGCGGCCTGGGCGTTCGAGGCCAAATGGGACGGTGCGCGCTGCATCGTCAGCACCCCCGGCGACGGCACGGTCCGGCTGGTCACCCGGGCGGGCAACGACGCGACCTCGACGTATCCGGAGCTGGGGCCGCTGGGCGACCAGCTGCGGGGCCGGTCCGCGGTGCTCGACGGCGAGGTGGTGGTCCTGGACGCCCGCGGGCGGCCGGACTTCGGGCTGCTGCAGCGCCGGATGGGCGTGGTGAACCCGCGCCGCACGGCCCGGCTGGCCATGGAGCACCCCGTGCACCTCGTCCTCTTCGACCTGATGTACCTGGACGGGTCGCTGCTCGGTTCGCCCTATTACGAGCGCCGCCGCCTGCTGTCCGGGCTGGGGCTGCGCGGCCCGAACTGGTCGGCGCCCGAGTATGTGGCGGGCCATGGGCAGCAGGCCTGGGAGGCCTCGTTGCAGGGCGGCCTCGAAGGCGTGGTGGCCAAGCGGCTGGCCTCCGCGTACCTGCCGGGGGTCCGGTCGCCCGAGTGGCGCAAGACGAAGCATCTGCTGACCCTCGACGTGCTCATCGGGGGCTGGACCGAGGGCCACGGCGGGCTGGCCGGGCTGCCGGGTTCCGTGCTGGCAGGGGTCGCCGAGCCCGCGGGGCTGCGGTACGTCGGCTCTGTCGGCTCGGGGCTGTCCGACCGGGAGCGGCAGGAGCTGGCGCTGTACCTGGGCGTGATCTCGCGCGAGAGCTCCCCCTTCATCAATCCCGTGGACGCACCGGGCGCGCACTGGGCCGAGCCCCGGCTCGTCGCCGAGATCACGCTCAGCGGCTGGACCTCGGCCGGCCGGCTGCGGCATCCCGTCTGGCACCGGCTGCGCCCCGATCTGACCCACCTCGGATGAGGGAGGGGAGACCGGCGCCGCGCCGGGAAGGCTCGCCATGGAGGCACCGAGCAACGGACGACGGAAGGAGCCGGTGATGCCCCGCCCCACCGACCGCAGCGCCGACGGCGCACCGGACGGCACCCCGCACGCCACCGCCGAGGGCAACCCGGCGTACGGCAGGAAGCCCTTCACCCGCTCCAAGAGCCACTTCGCCGACCGCATCACCGCGGACGGCCGCGACGGCTGGCCGGTCGAGGCCGGCCGCTACCGCCTGGTGGTCAGCCGCGCCTGCCCCTGGGCGAGCCGAGCCGTCATCTCCCGGCGGCTGCTCGGCCTGGAGGACGCGATCTCGCTGGCCCTCACCGACCCGCTCCAGGACGACCGCAGCTGGCGCTTCACCCTGGAGCCGGACGGCCGCGACCCCGTACTCGGCATCCGCTTCCTGAGCGAGGCCTACGACGCCCGCGAGAAGGGCTACCCCGGCGGCGTCAGCGTCCCCGCCCTCGTCGACGTGCCCAGCGGGCGGCTCGTCACCAACGACTACCAGCAGCTCACCCTGGACTTCGCGACCCAGTGGCGGGCGCTGCACCGGCCCGGCGCCCCCGATCTGTACCCCGAGCCGCTGCGCGAGGAGATCGACATCGTGATGGCGGGCGTCTACCGGGACGTCAACAACGGCGTGTACCGGGCCGGTTTCGCCACCGGGCAGGGCGATTACGAGGCCGCCTTCCACGACCTGTTCCGGCGCCTGGACCTGCTGTCCGTGCGGCTGTCCGACCGGCGCTACCTCGTCGGCGACAGCATCACCGAGGCCGACATCCGGCTGTTCACCACGCTGGTCCGCTTCGACGCCGTCTACCACGGGCACTTCAAGTGCAACCGGTTCAAGCTGGCCGAGGACCCGGTGC
>Ga0207426_1001132_pt1 | contig 24146 bp, 20 predicted proteins | sample AraplaMF_Cvi_mMS_FD_184265 | JGI IMG/M metagenome (GOLD analysis project Ga0207426, IMG submission 184265) | Arabidopsis root microbial communities from the University of North Carolina, USA - plate scrape MF_Cvi_mMS (SPAdes) (version 2) | ecosystem: Host-associated > Plants > Roots > Endosphere... | reverse complement strand
TCGCCCCGCCCGTCTCCGCCAGCACCTTCGTGATCGCCGCCGTCAGCGACGTCTTGCCATGGTCCACGTGACCAATCGTGCCGATGTTGCAGTGCGGCTTCGTCCGCTCAAACTTCGACTTCGCCATAACCTATCTCCGTTCTTCTAATGCGCGCTTCAGGCAAGCTTGGCGCGGACTTCGTCGGCGATCGCCTGGGGCACCGGATCGTAGTGATCGAAGTGCATCGAGTACTGGGCACGGCCCTGGGACATCGACCGCAGGGTGTTCACGTAGCCGAACATGTTGGCCAGCGGCACCATCGCGGCGATGACCTGGGCGTTGCCGCGGCTGTCCATGCCCTGGATCTGGCCGCGCCGGCTGTTCAGGTCGCCGATGACGTCGCCCATGTAGTCCTCGGGCGTCACCACCTCGACCTTCATGATCGGCTCGAGCAGCGCCGGCCGCGCCTTCGGCAGACCCTCGCGGAACGCGGCGCGGGCCGCGATTTCGAAGGCAAGGACCGACGAGTCGACGTCGTGATAGGCGCCGTCGATCAGGGTGGCCTTGAAGTCGATCACCGGGAAGCCGGCGATCACGCCGGTCTCCTTGGACGCATTCAGGCCCTTTTCCACGCCCGGGATGTATTCGCGCGGCACCGTGCCGCCGATGACCGAGCTTTCGAACTGATAGCCCGACCCGGCCGGCAGCGGCTCGAACACCAGCTTGATGCGGGCGTACTGGCCCGAACCGCCGGTCTGCTTCTTATGGGTGTAGTCGATCTCGGCCCGCTGCGTGATCGTCTCGCGATAGGCGACCTGCGGCGCGCCGACATTGGCGTCGACCTTGAACTCGCGCTTCATGCGGTCGACCAGGATCTCGAGATGGAGCTCGCCCATCCCCTTGATCACGGTCTGGCCGCTCTCCGCATCGACGGCGACGCGGAAGGACGGATCCTCCTGCGCCAGGCGCTGCAGCGCCGTCGACATCTTCTCCTGATCGGCCTTCGACTTCGGCTCGACCGCGACCTCGATCACCGGCTCCGGGAACTCCATGCGCTCGAGCACGATCGGCTTGGCCGGATCGCACAGCGTGTCGCCCGTCGTGGTGTTCTTCAGGCCGACCAGCGCGACGATGTCGCCGGCGTTGGCCTCCTTGATCTCCTCGCGGTTGTTCGCATGCATCAGCAGCATGCGGCCCACCCGCTCCTTCTGGTTCTTGACCGAGTTCTGGACGTAGGATCCGGCCAGCAGCGTGCCCGAATAGATGCGGGCGAAGGTCAGCGAGCCGACGAACGGGTCGGTCATGATCTTGAAGGCCAGCGCCGAGAACGGCGCCTCGTCATTGGTCGGCCGGGTGTCGACCTCATCCGAATCGATCTTGTGGCCCTGGACCTCGGCGACGTCGATCGGCGACGGCAGGAAGTCGACCACGGCGTCGAGCAGGGTCTGGACGCCCTTGTTCTTGAAGGCGGAGCCGCAGAGCACCGGCACGAACTTGAACGCCAGCGTGCCCTTGCGGATGCAGGCGCGCAGCTGGTCCGGCGTCGGCTCGGTGCCTTCGAGATAGGCCTCCATCACCGTGTCGTCCATCTCGACCGCGGTGTCGAGCAGCGTCTGGCGCAGCTCGGCCGCCTGGTCCTTCAGGTCGGCCGGGATGTCCTCGAAATGGAAGCTGGCGCCGAGGCTGTCATCCTCCCAGATCACCGCCCGGTTCTCGACCAGGTCGACGATGCCGGCATAGTCGCTCTCGACCCCGATCGGCATGTTCAGCACCAGCGGCTTGGCGCCCAGCCGGTCCTTGATCATGTCGACGCAGCGATAGAAGTTCGCGCCGATCCGGTCCATCTTGTTGACGAAGCAGATCCGCGGAACCTTGTACTTGTCGGCCTGGCGCCAGACGGTCTCGGACTGCGGCTCGACGCCCGCCACCGAGTCGAACACGGTCACCGCACCGTCGAGCACGCGCAGGGACCGCTCGACCTCGATGGTGAAGTCGACGTGGCCCGGCGTGTCGATGATGTTGACGCGATGGTCGCGCCAGAAGGCGGTGGTCGCAGCCGAGGTGATGGTGATGCCGCGCTCCTGCTCCTGCTCCATCCAGTCCATCGTCGCCGTGCCTTCATGCACTTCGCCGATCTTGTAGGACTTTCCGGTGTAGTAGAGGATTCGCTCGGTCGTGGTCGTCTTACCGGCATCGATGTGCGCCATGATGCCGATGTTGCGGTATTTCTCGATCGCGTGGCTACGCGGCATGATCAGTCTCTCGGGCCGGAGGCTGGGTTACCAGCGGTAGTGCGAGAACGCCTTGTTGGCGTCCGCCATCTTATGGGTGTCCTCGCGCTTCTTCACCGCGGCGCCGCGCTGGTTGGCGGCGTCCATCAGCTCGTTCGAGAGGCGGTCGACCATGGTGGTCTCGGAACGCTTGCGCGCGGCCGAGATCAGCCAGCGGATGGCCAGGGCCTGGCCACGCTCGGCGCGGACTTCGACCGGCACCTGGTAGGTGGCACCGCCGACGCGGCGCGACCGGACCTCGACATGCGGCCGGACATTGGCCAGCGCCTCGTGGAAGGCCACGATCGGATCGGCCTTGGTGCGGGCCTGCAGCTTGTCGAGCGCACCGTAGACGATGCTCTCGGTGGCGGACTTCTTGCCGTCGTACATGAGGTTGTTCATGAACTTCGACAGGATGATATCGCCGAATTTCGGGTCCGGCAGGATTTCACGCTTCTCGGCGCGATGGCGACGGGACATCTGTGACCTCCTTACTTCGGACGCTTGGCGCCGTACTTCGACCGGCGCTGGCGACGATCCTTGACACCCTGCGTATCGAGCGTGCCGCGAATGATGTGGTAGCGCACGCCCGGCAAGTCCTTGACACGGCCGCCGCGGATCATGACGACCGAGTGCTCCTGCAGGTTGTGGCCCTCACCCGGAATGTAGCTGGTGACCTCGAACCCATTGGTGAGGCGCACACGCGCCACCTTACGAAGCGCCGAGTTCGGCTTCTTCGGGGTCGTGGTGTAGACACGGGTGCAAACGCCACGCTTCTGCGGGCAGGCCTGGAGAGCCGGCACCTTGTTGCGCGCCCGCTGCGGCTGGCGCGGCTTACGGATCAACTGATTGATCGTCGGCATATCTGCCCTTCTTGGTTCTTCGACAAAAACGGCCCGGCAAAGCGGCCCACCCGTCCGGGTTCCACTGCCTCGACACCCATTCCGAGAGAAGGATGACGCAAACGATACAGGACCCCGAGGCGCCCACACCTGCGGGGCCAACCGGAGTCCTTCGCTTGTCGCGGCCGCATCCCAGATGCATCCGCGGTCGTCTGTCTCTGCGGAAAGCGCGTCTAACCCGTCGCAGAACGGGTTACAGCCGGCTCCCGGAAAAGCGCGCGGACTATACGGATGCCCCCCTGCCCCGTCAAGCCGCATCGATCGCTTCCGAAACGATCAGGCGCCGCCCGGTTCCGGCAGCGAAACCGAGCCCAGCTTGTCGGGGTTGCGGGTCCAGAACACGCCAGTAATCCCCTCGGGTCCGACGGCTAGGCCGATCGTGCCCATCAACCGGTCGCCGTCCATCACCACATAGCCCTGCTGGCCGTTGATCCAGCGCGGCAGATAGGTGAATTCGCGGCCGAATTTGCGCCAGACGCCGTGCAGGAACTGAGCCACTCGCTCGCTGCCCTCGATCACATTCATCGCCGCCCGCACCTTGCCGCCGCCGTCGCTGTAGAGCTGGGCGTCGCGGGACAGCAGTGCCGTCAGCTGCGCCAGGTCGCCGGAGCGCAGCGCGTCGTGGAAGGCGGTCAGCATCGCCTCGTGCTGCGGCTGCGGCACCGGCTCCGCTCTCAGGCCGCTGCCCTCCAGCTTGCGCCGGGCGCGGCTGACCAGTTGCCGGGTGGCCGTGTCGCTGCGATCGAGCGCTGTCGCCACGGCCGCGTGCTCGAGGCCGAAGACATGCTGCAGCAGATAGGCCGCGCGCTCGACCGGGGTCAGCTTTTCCAGCAGCAGCAGGAAGGCGGTGGTCAGCGTCTCGGCGCGCTCCAGCTCCTCGGCGGCGGAGGGGGCGGTCTCGGTCACCAGCGGCTCCGGCAGCCAGGGGCCGACATAGGTCTCGCGCCGGTGCCGGGCCGAGCGGAGCTGGTCGATGCACAGCCGGGTGCAGGCGGTGACCAGCCAGGCCCGGGCGTTGTCGACGGCGCCGCGATCGGCCGCCTGCCAGCGCAGCCAGGTCTCCTGCACCGCGTCCTCGGCATCGGCGCGCGAGCCGAGCATGCGATAGGCCAAGCCCCACAGGACCCTGCGACTGGCTTCGAAATCCGCGGCGTCGGAGCGGGCATGGGCGTGATCCATCTGCGTCTCGGGGGCAAAGGGCGACACGGACAAGACGGAACAGCCTTCAAAAATGTGACGTCAGGTGAAGATATGGCCTCAGCGCCGCGCGGCGGCGAGATGGCGGGCGCGGATCTCGTCGAGCCCGGCGACGATGGTACGAGCGTCGAACCGGGACCGGGCTCGGGCAGGCCCGTCGACCTGCAGCCGGCGGCGCAGCGCCGGGTCGCCGATCAGGGTCTCGGCCGCCGCCTGGATGGCCTCCGCCGAGACCTTCGGCAGGGTCACAGCGGTGTCGGCGGTGATCTCGCGCAGGCCCCCGGTGCCGGAGCAGATCAGCGCCGCGCCCCAGGTCAGCGCCTCCAGCGCGGTGCGGCCGAACGGCTCCTCATAGACCGAGGGCACCGAGGCGATGGCGGCACGGCGGACCCAGCCCATGACCTCGTCATGCGGCATGAAGGGCAGGAACTGCGCCCGGTCGCCGGCCTCGGCCAGGGTCGCCTTGACCTGCTCGACGAAGGCCGGGTCGCGGCCGCGGCCGATCATCACCGCCCGCCAGTCCGGATGCGCCGCCAGCACCGGCTTCATCGCCCGGGCGAATTCCAGCGGCCCCTTGTCCGGGATCACCCGCCCGACCTGGATGATGATGTTCTCCTTGGCCTCGGGCGGCGGCGCCGGCGCATCCATGTCGAGGCCGTTGTAGACGACGTCGAGCGTGCCCTTGAACCAGGGCGCATGGGCCTGGAAGTGGCGGCGCAGCGCCTCCGACACGAAGACGAAGCCGGCGAAGCGGGACACCGCGGCGCGGTAGTGCAGCCGCCACAGCAGCCCCTTGTGGAAGCGGATGAAGTTGTGCCGGAAGTACAGCAGCGGCACCCGCGGCAGCGCCCGGGCCAGGGCCGAGGCGGTCACCCGATGGGCGTGCACCTCGATCAGCGACGGGTTCAGCGCCGCGATCTGCGGCAGCGCCCGCTTCATCCAGCGGCGGTGCGGCTCCCCCTCCTCCAGCGGGATCGGGTGGAAGCGGATGCCCGGGAACGGCTCGCCCGCGTCCTGCCCGACCACCACGATGTCCTGCGCATAGCGGCTGAAGGTGACGGTGTCGCGCGCATAGAGATCGACCGGGCTGGCGCCGACGGCGCCGAACTTCATCTTGCGCGGCAGGACGATGACGATGGGACCCATGGATACCTCCGGCCGCCTTTATGGCGATCCGCAACGCCCGATGCCAGGGTTCTGCTGGGCTGCGACCGCGCTGCGAGTTGATCGCAGCCGGCCCCGGGCCTATTCTCCGCCGCATGATCGCGTGGCTGGCCTCGGCTGGGGCCCCGGGCCGCGTTTCAGGAGAACGGTGTGATGCTTCGCTACGATGTGCTCGAACAGGCGGCGGTGGACCGGGCGCCGTTCCCGCATGTGATTTCCGGGGATGTGCTGCCCGAGGCGCGCCGCGCCGAGCTGGAGCGCGACTTCCCCGACATCCCGATCACCGGCTTCGTGCCGCCGGACGAGTACCCGGCCGGCGGCGCGTTCAAGGAGCTGGTGTCGGATGTCACCAGCCAGGAATTCGCCACCCTGCTGGGCGCCAAGTTCGGCCTCGACCTGGCGTCGAAGCCGACCCTGGTGACGGTGCGGAAATGGTCGGAGGCGGCGGCCGGCCGGCCACACACCGACGGCGCGGACAAGATCGTCACCGCGCTGGTCTATCTGAACCAGGAATGGGCCTCGAACGAGGGGTGCCTGCGCATCCTGCCGAGCCAGGACATCAACAGCCCGGGCGCCCGGGAAGTGGCGCCGACCTTCGGCAACTTCCTGGCCTTCCAGCGCTCCGACCACTCGTGGCATGGCCACCTGCCGTTCAAGGGCGAGCGCCGGGTGCTGCAGATCGCCTGGTGCGTCAACGAGGAGGCGATCGCCCGCAAGCGCAAGCGCCACGGCCAGTCCAGCTTCCTGAAGAAGCTGTTCTCCTTCGGCAAGAAGCATTGAGCGAAGCGGCCGGCGCCCCATATCGCAGGGGTGCCGGCCAGCTCCGCTGAAGGGCCGCGCGATCCTCGGGAGAGGCGGCCATGACCGCGATCCGTGCCATCGTTGCCTGTACCCTGCTGCTGTCCGCCTGCGGCGGCGGCCTGCCGCCCTCCGCCCCGCCCGACCCTGCGGTGGCGGCGAAGGTGAGGTCTGTGTCGGGCAACACCCCCTGCAGCGATGCCTTCGCCGGCACGCTGACCGCCTACCGCATCCCGGCCGACAGCCTCGTTAGCTTCACGCTCCCGACGGTGTCATACGACCATCCGGGCCTGCCGCTGCTGCGCCAGGCCTGGTTCAAGCTCGCCGGAGGCGGCAGCCTGGTGCTGGGCTATGACGCGACGCAGTGCTTTGTCACCGACATCATCGCGCGCGACGGGGCGGTGCTGCCCGCCATCGGCTGATCCCAGCGCCCTGCCGATCGATAGGAGACGGCCATGCATCCGATCCGCACCCTCGTCGTCGCCGGCTTCGTCCTGACCGGCTGCATCGCCGCGGCGCCGCCCGAGGCCACGCCCGATCCGGCGGTGGCGGCGAAGCTGCGGCAGCTGTCCGACAACAATCCCTGCAGCGATCGGATCGCCGGGGCGCTGACCGCGGCGGGGATCACCGCCGACCGGATCACCGATTACGACCTGGCTCCCGCGGCCACATCCGGGCGGCGCAGCGGCGGAACGCGGCGGAACCTGCAGCGCCAGGCCTGGTTCAAGATGGCCGGCGGCGGCAATGTCGTGGTGCAGTTCGAGCCGACCTCATGCCGGATCTCCCAGCTCTACGCCCGCGACGGCGCCGTGCTGCCGGGCTGAGCCGACGTCACCGGGCAGCGAGACTCTCCAGCAGCGGCACTGCTTCCGCCGGGTCCGGCATGGCGGCGATCTCATGGGCCATCCGCAGCGCCGCCGACCGACAGGCCGGATCGGCCAGCACCGCCCGCGCCGCCTCGCGCACCGTCTCGGGCGAGCAGCCGACCGGGTCGAGCACCCGGGCGACGCCCAGCGCGACGCAGCGTGCGGCATTGGCCGGCTGGTCCGCCCCGATCGGCAGCAGGACCATCGGCACGCCATGCGCTAGCGCCCCGATCACGCCGCCCGACCCGGCCTGTGAGACCATCAGGCTGCAGCGCGGCAGCAGCCATGACTGCGGCACGTAGCGCTCGATCCGGACATGCGCCGACTGCGGGCCGAAGGTCGCCGGGTCGATCTCGCTTCCGGTGGTGACGACCAGGTTGACCGGCAGGCCGCGCAGCCCCGCGATCACCCGCTCGAGCAGGTCCCCGGATTCGAGATGGAACACGGTGCCGAGCGTGGCGTAGACGGTCGGCCGGTCCGGCGGCAGGGCGGCGAGCCAAGCCGGCGCCTCCGCCGCGGCTTCGCCCGCCGACGGGCGGATCAGCCTCGCCGTCGCCGGCAGCGGGCGGGCCGGGTCGCGGAAGGACGGCGGCACCGGCGACAGCACCAGGTGCCGGTTCAGCATCGCCAGCTCCGGATCGGGGGCCAGGTCATGCTCCACCCGCAAGGCGTTCAGCGGCCCCGCCACCAGTTCGGGCCGGACCAGGGCACCGGCCGCGATCACCAGCACCGAGGCATGCGGCAGGCCGAGACGTTCGGCCGCGACCATGGCACCGGAATCCATCTCGTCGCAGACCAGCAGGTCCGGCCGCCAGCGGCCGCAGAGGTCGAGCAGCGCCGCCGCCCGGTCGCGCGCCACCCGGCCGGCGAAGCCGTCGCGCACCGCCCGGTCCTCCCGCGCGGCGTCGAAGGCCAGCAGTGGCGTCCGGACCGGGATCGAGCGCAGCGTCTCGCCGCCGGCGGCGAAGGCGGCGAAGCCCGCGGCCTCGATCGCGGCTGTCATTGCCGACTGGCCGGCAAAGGCGATGTCATGCCCGGCCGCCCGCACCGCCCGGGCGAGCGGCACCAGCGGCAGGAAATGCCCGCTGCCGCCGGCGAAGCTGAACAGGATGCGCATTGGCTCTCCCCGCAGAGGGACGACTCCCCCTTTCTGTCATCGCCGGGCTTGACCCGGCCATCCAGTGGGTGTCGAGACCTTCTGAATGGCCGGGTCAAGCCCGGGCATGACAAAAAGGGACCATCCGTCTGCTCGCCCGCCCGGCATCCGGGCAAAGAAAAACCCCCTCCGGCGGACCGGAGGGGGCTTTTCTTTGAGAGACGCCGCGCCTGGATCAGGCGGCGGCTTCGCCCGAGGGCAGGGCCGGCTCGCCGTCCTGCTCCTCGTGCTGCAGCCGGGCCACGCGGTCGCGCTCGCCGGCGATCTGCCGCAGGCGGTTGACCACCGAGCCGGTGCCCGCCGGGATCAGGCGGCCGACGATGACGTTCTCCTTGAGGCCGGCCAGGTCGTCGACCTTGCCGGAGACCGCCGCCTCGGTGAGGACGCGGGTGGTCTCCTGGAACGAGGCCGCCGAGATGAACGACTTGGTCTGCAGCGAGGCCTTGGTGATGCCCTGGAGCACCGAGACGCCCTTGGCCGGCCGCAGGTTCTCGCGGATCGTCTTCTCGTTCTCTTCCTCGAAGTCCTCGCGGTCGACCTGATCGCCGATCAGGAGGGTGGTGTCGCCCACCTCCGTCACCTCGATCTTCTGCAGCATCTGGCGGACGATCACCTCGATGTGCTTGTCGTTGATCTTCACGCCCTGGAGCCGGTAGACGTCCTGGATCTCATTGACCAGGTAGTCCGCCAGCGCCTCGACGCCGAGGACCGAGAGGATGTCGTGCGGCACCGGGTTGCCGTCCAGCAGCTGGTCGCCCTTGAGGACGTAGTCGCCTTCCTGCACCGAGATGTGCTTGCCCTTCGGAATGAGGTATTCGCGCTCGTCGCCCGACTCCTCGTTCCGCACGACGATGCGCCGCTTGGTCTTGTAGTCCTTGCCGAACTCGACCCGGCCATCGAGGTCCGAGATGATGGCGTAGTCCTTCGGCTTGCGGGCCTCGAACAACTCGGCGACACGCGGCAGACCACCGGTGATGTCACGCGTCTTCGAGCCTTCGCGCGGGATACGGGCCAGCACGTCGCCGGCCTGCACCTGCGCGCCGTTCTCGACCTGCAGGATGGCGTCGACCGAGAGGAAGTAGCGCGCCTCCAGGCCGTTCGGCAGGCGGATCACCTCGCCCTTCTCGTCGCGCAGGACGATGCGGGGCTTCAGCTGGTCGCCACGCGGCTGCTGCCGCCAGTCGACCACCACCTTGGCCGAGATGCCGGTCTGCTCGTCGACGACCTCGCGCATCGAGACGCCTTCGACCAGGTCCATGTAGGTCGCCGTGCCCGCCTTCTCGGTGATGATCGGCATGGTGTACGGATCCCACTCGGCCATCTTGCGGCCGCGCTCGATCTTCTCGCCGTCATCGACCAAGAGCTTGGCGCCGTACGGCAGACGATGGCGCGCCTTTTCGCGGCCCTGTCCGTCGACCAGCTGCAGCTCGCAGTTCCGGCTCATCACCACCAGGACGCCCTGGCCGTTTTTCACCACGTTGCGGTTCTTGATCTGGACCTTGGCGTCGAACGACGCCTCGATCGCCGACTGCTCGGCACCGCGCTGGGCCGCACCGCCGATGTGGAACGTCCGCATCGTCAGCTGCGTGCCCGGCTCGCCGATCGACTGCGCCGCGATGACGCCGACGGCCTCGCCGATGTTCACCGTGGTGCCGCGGGCCAGATCGCGGCCGTAGCACTTGCCGCAGATGCCGCCCTTGGTCTCGCAGGTCAGGGCCGACCGGATCAGCACCCGGTCGATGCCGGCGATCTCGACCGCCTCGACCAGTGCTTCGTCGATCAGCTCGCCCTGCTGGACCACGACATCGCCGGTCAGCGGATGCAGCACCGCTTCGCCGGCGCAGCGGCCGAGGATGCGCTCGCCGAGCGGCACGATCACCTCGCCGCCGTCGATCACGGCGCCGGTGGTGATGCCGTTCTTGGTGCCGCAATCCTCCTCGATCACCACGCAATCCTGCGCGACGTCGACGAGGCGGCGGGTCAGGTAGCCCGAGTTCGCGGTCTTCAAGGCGGTGTCCGCCAGGCCCTTGCGGGCGCCGTGCGTCGAGTTGAAGTACTCGAGAACGGTCAGGCCTTCCTTGAAGTTCGAGATGATCGGCGTCTCGATGATCGAACCGTCCGGCTTCGCCATCAGGCCGCGCATGCCGGCGAGCTGCCGGATCTGCGCCGCCGAACCGCGGGCGCCGGAATGGGCCATCATGTAGACCGAGTTCACCTGCCGGCTCGGGTCGGTGAGCGTGGCCTGGATCTCGGCCATCATCTCGCGCGCCACCTCGTCGGTGGTGTTCGACCACACGTCGACCACCTTGTTGTACTTCTCGCCGCGGGTGATCAGGCCGTCGAGATACTGGTTCTCGTACTCCTTCACCAGCTGCGTCGCCTTCGAGATCAGCTCGACCTTCGCCTGCGGGATGACCATGTCATCCTTGCCGAAGGAGATGCCGGCGCGGCAGGCATGGGCGAAGCCCAGGCCCATCAGCCGGTCGCAGAAGATCACCGTCTCCTTCTGGCCGCAGTGGCGGTAGACGATATCGATGACGTTGGTGACGTCCTTCTTCGTCAAGAGCCGGTTGACCTGGCTGAACGGCACCGCCGGGTGCCGCGGCAGGATCTCGGACAAGAGCATCCGGCCCGGCGTGGTGGTGACGCGCTGGATGATCTCCTGGCCGGTCTCGTCGACCGTCTTGAAGCGGGTCTTGATCCGGCTGTGCATGCCGATCGCGCCCACGGACATCGCCTGCTCCATCTCGCCGATCGAGGCGAAACGGGGCACCTGGTGGGCGGTCAGCTTGCCCGACTTCAGCTTCTCGAACACCGCCTTGACGTCGGTGGCGTCGACCACCTCCGCCGGCTTGGCCGGGTTGTGCAGGATGATGTCGTCATTGCCGATCGCCGCGGTCAGCGCCTCGATCCCGTCGATCGACAGCGCCGGGCCGAGCTTGTCGTTGCGCTCCATCGACAGGTAGTAGATGCCGAGGACGATGTCCTGCGACGGCACGATGATCGGCTTGCCGTTGGCCGGGCTGAGGATGTTGTTGGTCGACATCATCAGCACGCGGGCCTCGAGCTGGGCCTCGAGCGCGAGCGGCACGTGCACGGCCATCTGATCGCCGTCGAAATCGGCGTTGAAGGCGGTGCAGACCAGCGGGTGCAGCTGGATCGCCTTGCCCTCGATCAGGGTCGGCTCGAACGCCTGGATGCCCAGGCGGTGCAGCGTCGGGGCGCGGTTCAAGAGGACCGGGTGCTCGCGGATGACCTCCTCGAGGATGTCCCAGACCTCCGGCCGCTCCTTCTCCACCATCCGCTTCGCGGCCTTGATGGTGGACGCCATGCCGTACAGTTCAAGCTTGTGGTAGATGAACGGCTTGAACAGCTCGAGCGCCATCTTCTTCGGCAGGCCGCACTGGTGGAGCTTCAGCTCCGGCCCGACGACGATGACCGAACGGCCCGAATAGTCGACGCGCTTGCCGAGCAGGTTCTGACGGAACCGGCCCTGCTTGCCCTTCAGCATGTCGCTGATCGACTTCAGCGGGCGCTTGTTGGCGCCGGTGATGACGCGGCCGCGGCGGCCGTTGTCGAACAGCGCGTCGACCGCCTCCTGCAGCATGCGCTTCTCATTGCGCACGATGATGTCCGGCGCGCGCAGCTCGATCAGCCGCTTCAGGCGGTTGTTGCGGTTGATGACGCGGCGATACAGGTCGTTGAGATCGCTCGTCGCGAAGCGACCCCCGTCAAGGGGCACAAGGGGCCGCAGCTCCGGCGGGATCACCGGAACGACGTCGAGCACCATCCACTCCGGATGCGAGCCGGATTCCAGGAAGGCGTCGATCAGCTTCAGCCGCTTGACCAGCTTCTTGCGCTTGGCCTCGGAGCCGGTCTCGCGCAGCTCCTCACGGACCTGCACGCGCTGCTCCTCCAGATCCATGCCCGAAAGCATGCCCTTCAGGGCCTCGGCGCCGATCTTGGCGGTGAAGGCGTCCTCGCCATACTCGTCCTGGGCGCGAAGATACTCGTCCTCGGTGAGGAGCTGGTTCTTCTTCAGCGCGGTCAGGCCGGGCTCGACCACCACGAAGCTCTCGAAGTACAGGACCTTCTCGAGATCCTTCAGCGTCATGTCGACCATCAGGCCGATGCGCGACGGCAGCGACTTCAGGAACCAGATATGCGCCACCGGCGAGGCCAGCTCGATATGGCCCATGCGCTCGCGCCGGACCTTCGACAGCGTGACCTCGACGCCGCACTTCTCGCAGATGATGCCGCGGTACTTCATGCGCTTGTACTTGCCGCACAAGCACTCGTAGTCCTTGATCGGACCGAAGATCCGGGCGCAGAACAGGCCGTCGCGCTCCGGCTTGAAGGTCCGGTAGTTGATCGTCTCCGGCTTCTTGATCTCGCCATAGGACCAGGAGCGGATGCGCTCCGGGCTGGCGATCTGGATCTTGATCTGGTCGAAGCTCTGCGGCGTCGAGACCTGGCCGACGAGATTCATCAACTCGTTCATGTACCTGCTCCCCCGGGGGTAGGGACGGACGTATAGGGTTCAGCGGCGGCCGATCCTGTCGGACCGGCCGCCGGAAACGGATCAGAAGCTGCGCTGCTCGAGCTCGACATTGAGGCCCAGCGACCGCAGCTCCTTCATCAGAACGTTGAAGGATTCGGGGATGCCGGCCTCGAAGTTGTCGTCGCCGCGGACGATCGCCTCATAGACCTTGGTGCGGCCGGACACGTCGTCCGACTTCACCGTCAGCATCTCCTGCAGCGTGTACGCCGCGCCGTAGGCCTCGAGCGCCCACACCTCCATTTCGCCGAAGCGCTGGCCGCCGAACTGGGCCTTGCCGCCCAGCGGCTGCTGGGTGACCAGGCTGTACGGGCCGATCGACCGGGCGTGGATCTTGTCGTCCACCAGGTGGTGCAGCTTCAGCATGTAGATGTAGCCGACGGTCACCTTGCGGGCGAACTGCTCGCCGGTGCGGCCGTCCTGCAGCGTGACCTGGCCGGAGGAGGCCAGGCCGGCCTTCTCCAGCATGTGGACGATGTCGTCCTCGCGGGCGCCGTCGAACACCGGCGTCGCCATCGGCACGCCCTTGCGCAGGTTGCCGGCCATCTCGATCAGCTCGTCGGTGGACATGTCCTGGATGTCCTCCTCGTACTGGCCGCTGCCGTAGACGTCCTGCAGCTTGCCCTGCAGCGCCTTGACCGTCTTGGCGTTGTCCTCGCCGCGCCGGGCATGGGCCTGGTACTGGTCGACGACCTCGCCGATCTGGCGGCCGATGCCGGCGGCAGCCCAGCCGAGATGCGTCTCCAGGATCTGGCCGACATTCATGCGGCTGGGCACGCCGAGCGGGTTCAGCACCAGGTCGACATGGGTGCCGTCCTCGAGATACGGCATGTCCTCGATCGGCATGATCTTGGACACCACGCCCTTGTTGCCGTGGCGGCCGGCCATCTTGTCGCCGGGCTGCAGCTTGCGCTTCACCGCGACGAAGATCTTGACCATCTTCATCACGCCGGGCGGCAGCTCGTCGCCGCGCTGCAGCTTCTCGACCTTGTTGTCGAACCGGGCCTCGAGGGCCTTCACCTGGTCGTCGAAGTGGCGACCCATGGCCTCGATATCGGCCATGCGCGCCTCGTCGGCGATGGTGATCTGGCGCCACTGGCCGCGGCTGAAGTCCTTCAGCTGCGCCTCGCCGATCTCGCCGCCGGTGGCGAAGCCCTTCGGCCCGGAGACCGAGGTCTGCCCCAGCAGCAGCTCCTTGAGGCGCGCGAAGAAGCTGCGCTCCAGGATCGCGCGCTCGCTGTCGCGGTCCTTGGCCAGCCGCTCGATCTCGGCCCGCTCGATCGCCAGCGCGCGCTCGTCCTTGTCGACGCCGCGGCGCGAGAACACCCGCACCTCGACGATCGTGCCGGTGACGCCCGGCGGCAGGCGCAGCGAGGTATCGCGGACGTCGGACGCCTTCTCGCCGAAGATGGCGCGGAGCAGCTTCTCCTCCGGCGTCATCGGGCTTTCGCCCTTCGGCGTGACCTTGCCGACCAGGATGTCGCCCGGCTTCACCTCGGCGCCGATATAGACGATGCCCGCCTCGTCGAGGTGGCGCAGCGCCTCTTCACCGACATTCGGGATGTCCCGGGTGATTTCTTCCTGGCCGAGCTTGGTGTCGCGCGCCATCACCTCGAATTCCTCGATGTGGATCGAGGTGAAGACGTCGTCCTTGACGATGCGCTCGGAGATGAGGATCGAGTCCTCGAAGTTGTAGCCGTTCCAGGGCATGAAGGCGACGAGCACGTTGCGGCCGAGCGCGAGCTCGCCGAGCTCGGTCGACGGGCCGTCGGCGATGATGTCGCCCCTGGCCACGCGGTCGCCGACCTTCACCAGCGGACGCTGGGTGATGCAGGTGCTCTGGTTCGAGCGCTGGAACTTCAGCAGGTTGTAGATGTCGACGGTCGAGACCGCGCCCTCGGTGTCGGTCACCCGCACCACGACGCGGGTGGCGTCGACCGTGTCGATCACGCCGGCGCGGCGGGCGACGATGGTGACGCCCGAGTCACGGGCGACCGTGCCCTCCATGCCGGTGCCGACCAGCGGCGCGTCGGCGCGCACCAGCGGCACCGCCTGGCGCTGCATGTTCGAGCCCATCAGCGCGCGGTTGGCGTCGTCGTTCTCGAGGAACGGGATCAGCGCCGCGGCCACCGAGACGATCTGCTTCGGCGAGACGTCCACCAGGTCGATCGATTCCGGCTTCGACATGATGTAGTCGCCGCCTTGCCGGCACGACACCAGGTCGCCGACGAAGCGGCCCTCTTCGTCCAGCTCGGCATTCGCCTGGGCGATGGTGTAGCGGCTCTCCTCCATCGCCGAGAGGTAGATGACCTCGTTGCTGACGCGGCCGTCGACCATGCGGCGATACGGGCTCTCGATGAAGCCGTACTTGTTCACCCGGGCATAGGTGGCGAGCGAGTTGATCAGGCCGATATTCGGGCCTTCCGGCGTCTCGATCGGGCAGATCCGGCCGTAATGCGTCGGGTGCACGTCGCGCACCTCGAAGCCGGCGCGCTCGCGGGTCAGACCGCCCGGCCCGAGGGCCGAGAGGCGCCGCTTGTGCGTGATCTCGGACAGCGGGTTGGTCTGGTCCATGAACTGGCTGAGCTGCGAGGAGCCGAAGAACTCCCGCACCGCCGCCGCCGCCGGCTTCGCGTTGATCAGGTCGTGCGGCATGATCGTGTCGATGTCGACCGACGACATGCGCTCGCGGATCGCGCGCTCCATGCGCAGCAGGCCGACGCGGTACTGGTTTTCCATCAGCTCGCCGACCGAACGGACGCGGCGGTTGCCGAGATTGTCGATGTCGTCGATCTCGCCGCGGCCGTCCTTCAGGTCGACCAGGATCTTCAGGATCGACAGGATGTCGTCCTTGCGCAGCACACGCAGCTGGTCGTCGGTCTCGAAGCCCAGGCGCGCGTTCATCTTCACCCGGCCGACGGCCGAGAGGTCATAGCGCTCCTGGTCGAAGAACAGGCCGTTGAACAGCGCCTCGGCGCTCTCCAGCGTCGGCGGCTCGCCCGGGCGCATGACCCGGTAGATGTCGATCAGCGCGTCCTCGCGGGACGCGTTGCGGTCGATCGCCAGGGTCGAGCGCAGATACGGGCCGACATTGACGTGGTCGATGGCGAGCACGGTCAGGGTATCGAAGCCCTTCTCCTCGAACAGGTCGAGGACGGCCTGGGTGACCTCGTCACCGGCCTCGAAGAAGACTTCGCCGGTCTGTTCGTCGATCACGTCGCCGGACAGGTAGCGGCCGGCCAGGTCCTCGGCCGGGACCAGGATCTCGGTGACGCCCTGCTCGGCCAGCTTCTTGATGACGCGCGGCGTCATCTTGGTGTCGGCCTGGGCCACCACCTCGCCCGAGGCGGCATCGACCAGGTCGGCCGTCAGCTTGACGCCCTTCAGGCGCTCGCCGTCGAAGGCGGTCTTCCAGCCGTCCTTGGCGCGGTTGTAGGCGACGCTGTCGTAGAACCAGCCGAGGATCTCCTCGCGGCTCATGCCCTGCGCCTCATAGGGCTGCAGGCCGCGGCCTTCCTTCGCCCGCGCCTGGCGCAGCGTGGCGGTCTCGGCCGAATCCAGCGCCATCAGCAGGGTCGTGGTCGGCAGCTTGCGACGGCGATCGATGCGGACATAGAGGTGGTCCTTGGCGTCGAACTCGAAGTCGAGCCAGGAGCCGCGATAGGGGATCACGCGGGCCGCGAACAGGTACTTGCCCGAGGAATGGGTCTTGCCGCGGTCGTGGTCGAAGAACACGCCCGGGCTGCGGTGCATCTGGCTGACGATGACGCGCTCGGTGCCGTTGATGATGAAGGTGCCGTTCGCCGTCATGAGCGGCATGTCGCCCATGTAGACGTCCTGCTCCTTGATGTCGCGGATCGAGCGCAGGCCCGTATCCTCCTCGACATCGAACACGGTCAGGCGCAGCGTCACCTTGAGCGGCGCGGCGAAGGTCATGCCCCGCTGCTGGCACTCCTCGACGTCGTATTTCGGCTCTTCCAGCTCGTACGAAACAAAATCGAGCTCGGCGCGTTCAGAGAAGTCCTTGATCGGGAACACCGACCGGAACACCTCCTGCAGGCCGACCACGGCCCGGGCCGCCGGCTTGACATTCATCTGCAGGAACTGATCGTAGGAGCTGCGCTGCACCTCGATCAGGTTTGGCATTTGGGCGACCTCGGGGATCCGCCCGAAACTCTTGCGGACGCGCTTACGGCCGGTGAAGGTCTGAGCCATGTGAGCCCCTCGTTTCCAACAAATGCCGAACAGGTACGGAACACAAACGCCCGTTCGCGGCCGACCCCGAGGGATCGGCCGCGCCCGGACTACAACGACAAAACAGCCTGAAGTGCCACGCGGGTCTTACTTGACGTCGACCTTGGCGCCGGCCTCTTCCAGCTGCTTCCTGATCTTGGCGGCCTCGTCCTTCGACACGCCTTCCTTGACAGGCTTCGGCGCGCCTTCGACGAGGTCCTTGGCCTCCTTGAGGCCCAGTCCGGTGATCGCACGGACCTCCTTGATCACGTTGATCTTCTTGTCGCCCGCCTCGGTGAGGATGACGTTGAACTCGGTCTGCTCCTCGGCCGGAGCAGCGGCGACAGCCGCGCCCGGAGCCGCGGCAACCGCGACCGGAGCGGCGGCGGAAACGCCCCACTTCTCCTCGAGCAGCTTCGAGAGCTCAGCGGCCTCGAGGACCGTCAGGCTCGACAGATCGTCGACGAGCTTTGCAAGATCAGCCATTTTGGTCTCCTAAACTTGGGTCTTCTGGGTACGGTTTCAACAGGTGCGGCGCTACGCCGCCTCGTCCTTCTTGGCATAGGCGCCGAAGACGCGGGCAAGCTGCCCGGCCGGAGCCTGCAGAACACCGGCGATACGGGTCGCCGGGGTCTGGATCATGCCCACCAGCTTCGCCCGCAGCTCGTCGAGCGACGGCAGCGAGGCGAGAGCTTCGACACCCTTCTGATCGAGCAGCTGAGGACCGAGACCGCCGCCGATGATCTGCAGCTTCTCGTTCTTCTTGGCATATTCGACCGCCACCTTCGCCGCCGCGACCGCGTCCTGGGAGAACGCGATGGCGGTCGGGCCGGTGAACAGGTCGGCCAGATGCTCGAACTGGGTGCCCTGAAGGGCGATGCGGGCGAGCCGGTTCTTGGTCACGCGGAACGAGGCCCCCGCCGCGAGCATTTGCCGCCGGAGATCGGTCGACTCAGCCACCGTCATCCCGCCCTGGCGGGTGACGACGACCGTGTACGCCGTCCGGAACGATTCCTGCAGCGCGGCGATCTTCTCGGTCTTTTGTGTACGGTTCACGGATCGCCTCCGTTGTCGGGATCCCGCCCCGGCCGAAGCCGGAAAGGGACCCCAGTCCACACTGAACCGGTCCTTGGGCCCGCCCTCGAGGTGAGGTTGGGCCCGGTGCCGATCCGCTCTCCTGTCCCAGAAGTCCAAGCCCCGTGCGACGCCCGGACCGAGGTCCGGCCGCCGCCGTTGATTGGGTTCGACTCCCGTCTATGCAGGTGGGTTTTAAGCGCCTTGCGACGCCCCTGCAGTCTCGGACAGGTTCGGGCAGGGCCACGGCCCCACCCTGTCCGCCACCCGTTGCCGGGCAGCGTATTCCTTTAGGCGCCGGCGCCTTCGTGCAGCTTCGCCAGGTCCAGCTTGTAGCCGGGGCCCATGGTCGAGGTGACGGTCACCTTCTTCAGATAGGTGCCCTTCGCCCCGGCCGGCTTGGCGCGCTGGATCGCCTCGACGAAGGCGCGGATGTTGCCGACCAGCGCCTCGTCCGTGAAGCTGGCCTTGCCGACGCCGGCATGGACGATGCCCGCCTTCTCGGCCCGGAACTCCACGGCGCCGCCCTTGGCGGCCTTGACCGCGGCGACGACGTCGGGGGTGACGGTGCCGAGCTTCGGGTTCGGCATCAGGCCGCGGGGCCCGAGCACCTTACCGAGGCGACCGACCACGCCCATCATGTCGGGGGTGGCGATGCAGCGGTCGAAGTCCATCCGGCCCTCGAGGATCTCCTTGGCGAGATCGTCGGCGCCGACGATGTCGGCCCCGGCGGCCAGGGCCTGATCGGCCTTCTCGGCCCGGGCGAACACCAGGACGCGGACGGTCTTGCCGGTGCCGTTCGGCAGCTGGACGACGCCGCGGACCATCTGGTCGGCGTGGCGCGGGTCGACGCCGAGATTCATCGCGATCTCGACGGTCTCGTCGAACTTCGCCGTGGCCGACGCCTTCAGCATCTTGACGGCCTGGGCCAGCTCGTAGGTCGCCTCGGGGTTCAGCCCCTTGGTCGCGGCGCGCGTGCGCTTGGAAATCTTGGCCATGCCGATTACTCCACCACCTCGATGCCCATGGACCGGGCCGAGCCCTTGATCATCTGGGCAGCGGCGTCGACGTCGTTCGCGTTGAGATCCTTCATCTTGATCTCGGCGATCTCGCGGATCTGCTTCATCGTGATCTTGCCGACATTGGCGCCCTTGCCGGGCGTCTGGCTGCCCTTGGCGAGCCCTGCGGCCTTCTTGATGAAGTAGGTGTTCGGCGGCGTCTTGGTGATGAAGGTGAAGGTCCGATCGCCATAGGCCGTGATCACGACCGGGATCGGCATCCCCTTCTCCAGGTTCTGCGTCTGGGCGTTGAACGCCTTGCAGAACTCCATGATGTTCAGACCGCGCTGACCCAGCGCCGGACCGATCGGCGGCGACGGGTTGGCGGCGCCCGCGGGCACCTGCAGCTTGATCTGTCCTACGACCTTCTTTGCCATCTCATATCCCTCAACAACTGATCCCTCCGGTGGAACCGGAGGGATTGGGAAGCGCGGTCACGACCCCCGGAGGACTTCCCGGGAGGGTCTCCCGCGCCGCTTCCCCCGCGCCCTGGAGCGCGAGGTATCCGGCGACGATCAGCGGACCGTCACGAAACTTTCTCGACCTGCGTGTACTCTAGCTCCACCGGGGTCGCACGGCCGAAGATCGAGACCGCGACCTTGAGCCGCGACCGCTCCTCGTCCACCTCCTCCACCACGCCGTTGAAGCTGGTGAAGGGACCGTCGGCCACGCGCACCGTCTCGCCGATCTCGAAGGTGATGGACGGCTTCGGCCGCTCCACGCCCTCCTGGACCTGCTGCATGATCCGCATCGCCTCGGTCTCGCTGATCGGGATCGGCTTGTTGCCGGACCCGAGGAAGCCGGTGACCTTCGGCGTGTTCTTGACCAGATGCCAGGCCCGGTCGGACAGCTCCATCTTCAGCAGCACATAGCCCGGGAAGAACTTGCGCTCGGTGTTGACCTTCTGGCCGCGGCGGATCTCGACGACCTCCTCGGTCGGCACGACGATCTGCTCGAAATGATCGGTCAGGCCCTTCTGGTCGGCCTGCTCGCGGATCGACTCCGCGACCTTCTTCTCAAAATTCGAATAGACGTGCAGCACGTACCAACGCATCGCCATGGGTCAGCCCCCCATGCCGATGACGGACGTCACCGCCCAGCCGGCGACCCAGTCGACCAGCAGGAAGAAGATCGACATGAGGGTGACGAACACGAACACCATGCCGGTGGTGATCGCGGTCTCCTTCCGTGTCGGCCAGGTGACCTTCGCGGTCTCCTGCCGGACCTGCCTGAAGAACTGGACGGGGCTGGTCTTGGCCATGTCTACCAATCAAATCGCCGGTCGGGCGGGCGTGGCAGGAGTGGAGGGTCTCGAACCCCCAGCCTTCGGTTTTGGAGACCGACGCTCTACCAATTGAGCTACACTCCTCCGGGGACCGCCCTGCCTTCAGGAACACGACGAGGCACGCTCGCCGCCCTGACCGCGGAGCGAACGGTCTTCTAGCGGAAGCGCCGGACAGAATCAACACCTGTTCGGGGACCTCGTCGGATTTCTCTTAGGCCGCCCGCTCAGCCCGTTTCCGGCGCCGGCGGCGATCTCCAGGAACAGGCGGTGCACGCGCCGGTCCGTCGACAGCTCGGGGTGGAAGGTCGCGGCCAGCAGCCGGCCCTGGCGCACGAGCACCGGGTCGCCGTCCCGCTCCGCCAGCACCTCGACGCCGGGGCCGATGGCCGCAATCCGCGGCGCCCGGATATAGACCGTCTCCAGCGGCCCGCCGGGCAGAGCGGTCGGGGTCTCCAGGATCGCCGAATCGACCTGCCGGCCATAGGCATTGCGCTCGACCGTGGCGTCGAGCACGCCGAGGCTCTGCTGCTCCGGCCGCAGCACCCGGCGGGCCAGCAGGATGCAGCCGGCACAGGTGCCGAACACCGGCATCACCCGGACGAAGCGGCCGAGCGCCTCGAACATCCCGTCCCGCGCCGCCAGCTTGAGCAGCGTGCTCGACTCGCCGCCCGGGATCACGAGGCCGGCGAGGCCGTCGAGATGGGCCGGCAGGCGCACCGGGACGGCCTCCGCCCCGGCCTCGCCCAACGCCCTTGAATGGGCTTCGAAATCGCCCTGCAGCGCCAGCACGCCGATCCGCGGCATGCCCTGTCCGCTCACCATCCGCGAGTCTGCAGCATCTGGGTGGGGTCCAGCGCCGCCACCGCCAGGCCCTTCATCGCGCCCTGGCACTCGGCGCTGGCCTCGGCCAGGATTTCCGCATCCTCGAAATGGGTGGTGGCACGGACGATGGCGCGGGCGCGGCGCTCCGCCTCCTCCGGCTCGGCGAAGGTCTGCGAATCCTGCATGAAGATGCCGGAGCCGACGAACACCGCCTCGGCCCCCAGTTGCCGCACCAGCGCGGCGTCGGCCGGGGTGGCGATGCCGCCGGCGGAAAAATTCGGCACCGGCAGCCGGCCGGTCTCGGCCACCAGCCGCACCAGCTCATAGGGCGCGCCCAGCTCCTTGGCCGCGGCGTACAGCTCCTCCGGCCGCAGCACGGTCAGGCCGCGGATGTCCCGGCTGATCTGGCGCAGATGCTGCACGGCATGGACCACGTCGCCGGTGCCGGCCTCGCCCTTGGTGCGGATCATGGCCGCGCCCTCTGCGATCCGGCGCAGCGCCTCGCCCAGGTTGCGGGCGCCGCAGACGAAGGGGGTGACGAAGGCCTGCTTGTCGACGTGATGCGCCTCGTCCGCCGGGGTCAGCACCTCGGATTCGTCGATGAAGTCGACGCCGAGCGACTGCAGCACCTGGGCCTCGGCGAAGTGGCCGATGCGGCACTTGGCCATCACCGGGATCGACACCGTGCCCATGATCTCGCGGATCTTGACCGGCGAGGCCATGCGGGCGACGCCGCCCTCGGCCCGGATCTGCGCCGGCACCCGCTCCAGCGCCATCACCGCGACGGCGCCGGCGCGCTCGGCGATCTCGGCCTGGCGTGCATCGGTGACGTCCATGATGACGCCGCCCTTCAGCATCTCGGCGAGGCCGGTCTTCAGGCGCAGGGCCTGGGGGGAATGGGAACCGTTGGTGCCGTTGGCGGTCATGGGCTGTCTCCGTAAGAACCGGCGGAAACGCTAGGCCTCCGGCTGTGGTCGGAGAAGATCCAGCGAACCGTCAATTTCATGGAGCCAGTTGGGTCCCGCGCAGAACCGGCTCTGCGGGCAGTGGATTCGAATTCCTTCGGAAACGATGGGTCCAGTCAGGCCGCGCCGCCGCGGCGGAAGGACTGCACCACCTCGCGCAGCAGGGCGACGCCCTGGCGGATGTCCGGCTCCTCCAGCGCGGCGTAGCCCATCAGGAAGCCGGCGGCGCCCTCGGTCCCCACCATGCCCGTCTCGGCCGGGACGATGCCGACCGAGCGCAGCGCCGCCGCCTCGGCCACGCTGCCGGCGAGGGCGGCCGGGATGTCGCGGAAGCGGACCACCAGATGCAGCCCGGCCTTCGCCCCTTCGATCGCCACCGCTGCGCCGAAGGCCGATTTCAGCGCCGCCACCAGCGCGTCGCGGCGGCGCTGGTTGCGCCGTCGGGTGCGGCGGATGTGGCGCTCGAAATGGCCGTCGCGGATCAGATGGGCGAACACCGCCTGGTCGAGCGAGGCGGTGTGCCGGTCGGTCAGCTGCTTGGCCCGCAGGAACGGCTCCACCAGCTCCGGCGGCAGCACCATGTAGCCGAGGCGCAGGCCGGGCGAAAGCACCTTGGAGACGGTGCCGGAATAGATCACCAGCCCGGCGCGGTCGAGCGCCTGCAGCGATTCGACCGGGCGGCCCTCATAGCGGTACTCGCTGTCGTAGTCGTCCTCGAACACATAGGTGCCGCCGCGTTCGGCCCAGTCCAGCAGGGCCAGGCGGCGTGCCGCCGGCATCACCCCGCCGGTCGGGAACTGGTGGCCGGGCGTGACATGGACCAGCCGCGCCCGGGTCTCGGGCGGCGGCAGCCGGGCGGTGTCGAGCCCATCGGCGTCGACCGGCACCGGCAGCAGCCGGGCGCCGATCGCCTCGACCGCCAGCCGGGCGCCGCTGTAACCCGGATCCTCGACCACCACCGTGTCGCCGGGGTCGACCAGCACGCGCAGCGCCAGGTCGACCGCCTGCTGCGAGCCGTTGACGATCAGGATCTGCTCCGGCCGCGCCCGCACCGCCCGGGCCCGGCCGAGATAGTCGGACAGCGCGGCGCGCAGCTCCGGCAGGCCTTGCGGGTTCTCGTAGAGATAGGGCTTGCCGGCGCGGCGGCGGATCTCGCGCAGCAGCAGGCGGCGCCAGATGTCGGCCGGGAAGTCGGCGGCGCTGACGGTGCCGTAGTGGAAGCTGTAGCGCAGGCCGCCGCGGCGGGTCAGGCTGTCGATGTCGAGGCCGCGCAGCCGCTCGCTGTAGCGCGACAGCCGTGGCGCGCGCGACGCCTCGGCCGGGGCGGCGGCTGCGGGGCGTGGCGCGGCCCCGGCCGGCAGGGCCGCACCGACGAAGGTGCCGGCGCCCGGCCGGCTCTCGAGATAGCCCTCGGCCAGCAGCTGCTCATAGGCCTGCAGCACAGTGTTGCGTGCGATCGCGAACTGGTCGGCCAGGGCGCGGGACGACGGCAGCCGGGTGCCGGGCGCGGCATCGCCGCCCAGGATCGACGCCTTGAGCTGGTCGTAGATCTGGGTCTGCAGCGGTGCGTCGCGGTCGAGACGGATCAGCATGGTGCCATCTTAGGCCTCGCCCGAAACGACGAAAGGGCGGGGAGATCCCCGCCCTTCCGCAGTGTCGCAACCGGATGCCGCAGGCGCGGCGCCCGAATTACGCGATGATCTTGGCGACGACGCCGGCGCCGACGGTGCGGCCGCCTTCGCGGATGGCGAAGCGCAGGCCCTCATCCATGGCGATCGGCGCGATCAGCTTGACCGTCATCGAGATGTTGTCGCCCGG